>Ga0209058_1000968_pt1 | contig 24681 bp, 16 predicted proteins | sample GraSoiAngelo_147_FD_185904 | JGI IMG/M metagenome (GOLD analysis project Ga0209058, IMG submission 185904) | Grasslands soil microbial communities from the Angelo Coastal Reserve, California, USA - 14_1009_05_40cm (SPAdes) (version 2) | ecosystem: Environmental > Terrestrial > Soil > Grasslands ... | reverse complement strand
CTCACCGCCTCGTTTACCGAAGCTAATCCCAAGCGAAATTACGTCGAGCAGTGGAATATCAACGTGCAACGCGAGATCGCGCCCAACTTGACGGCGACGGTGGGTTATGTGGGCTCCCATGGCCTCCACCAGCTCATACGAGGCGATGATTTCGATCAGGTTATCCCCACGCACACCTCCGCGGGATGGCTGTGGCCTTACAACCCCACCGGCAAAGATATGAGGATCAACCCGAACTTCGGGCTTATCCGGGGGCTCAGCTGGGGAACCAGCTCCTCTTATGCGGCGCTTCAGTTGAATGTCCAGAAAAGGATGAGCCGCGGCTTCCAATTCGGAGGTTCTTACACCTACGGCAAATCGATGGACAACGACTCCGCGACCATTCTGGGCGACGCCTTTTCGAATTCCATCACGACCTGGTTCTGGCCCGCGCCATCAATCAGCTGGGCCCCGTCGGACTACAACATTACCCATACGGCGTCGGTCAACGGCATCTGGGATGTACCCAGGCTTCAGTCTCTCCACGGGCCTGCTGGCGCGCTCGTGAACGGATGGGAGATGACCGGCATCCTGAAGCTGAATAGCGGAGTTCCGACGACTCCCCTCATCTCAGGGGACCCTATGGGAGTGCAAAATAACGGCTCAGACACATTCGGCATTCCGGATCGCGTTCCGGGAATCGATCCCGTGAACCACAATTGGAAGAGCACGCCGGGCCTGCAGTACATCAACACCAATGCCTTCAGGGTGCCCATGGCCACCCCGGAGATCGCATCGCAGTGCGTGCCTTTTTCTAGGGTTGCGGGCAGTTGCGCGAATCTCCTGGGCAATGCCGGCCGCAACAGCATTGTCGGTCCGGGACTCGCCAATATTGACCTCTCGTTATACAAGAACTTCGCGGTGCCGAAGATTTCGGAGAGCTTCAAAGTGCAGTTCCGGGCGGAGTTTTTCAACGCCTTCAATCACCCCAGCTTTGGGGCGCCCTTGGCCTTTCAGGGCGCTAAAAGTGCCCAGATATTCGCTGAGACCGGGTTGCCGAGCGGCGGTGGGTATTTGGCGAACCCAACGGTGACGAAACCCAGGGAAGGTCAGTTCGCGCTGAAGGTAATCTGGTAAACCATTATTGGAGGCTCGCATGAAACGTTCTAGTGTTCTCGTTGGTTTTTGCTTGTTGGTCCTTGGTGCCTATGTTCTTGCGAGCCCTCCTTCGGGCTATCACCTTCTGAAGAAGCTCCCATTCGGGGCCGCTCCTGGCGGGCAGGAGTATTTTGACTACATCACATTCGATAACGCGACTCGCCGCGTTTATCTCTCGCACGGAACTGAGGTCAAGGTCGTCGACGCCGATAAAGGCTCTGTCATTGGCACTATTTCCGATTTGAAGCGGTGCCACGGTGTCGTTGTCGTCAACGATCTCGGTCGTGGATTCATCACAGACGGTGAAACGGGTCAGGTCGTGATCTTCGATCTGAAGACTTTTAAAACTCTCGGTCAGATCAAGGCGGGCCGTAATCCCGACTCGATTCTGTATGATCCTGCATCAAAGCGTCTCTTCGTGTTCAATGGGGGTAGCAAAGACTCGACCGTGATCGATCCAGCTAAAGGAACGGTCGTGGCCACACTTCCGTTGGGTGGCGCTCCTGAGCAAGCCGTAGCCGATGGCAAGGGGATGGTATACAACAACCTCGAAGACACGAATGAGGTCTTGGCTATTGATTCCAGCAAACTCATGATCAAATCGCGATGGAAGGTCGCGCCTGCAGGACAACCCACCTCCATCGCAATGGACCGCCAGCACCGGCGGCTCTTCATCGGAGGGCGCAATCCCAAGATGCTTGTTGCGATGGATGCAGATACTGGGAAAGTGATAGGTCAAGGCTTTCCGATCGGCGACCGCGTCGACGCCAATATCTTTGACCCCGAAAACGGCATGATTGCCGCTGCGACGCGCGAGGGCACGATCCACATATTTCACGAAGATTCACCGGAAAAGATCAGCGTTGTCGAAACCGTAAAGAGCGAGTTTGGCGCGAAAACGATGGCGCTCGACCCGAAGACCCACAATCTTTACGTCGATACGTCCGACTTTGATCCGGCTCCGGCTCCCACGCCGCAACAGCCGAATCCTCAACCTGTCGCTAAACCCGGAACTTTTCGGCTGCTGATCTACGGACCTCAATCGGCAGCTAAAACGAATTAGCTCGATTTCACTCCCTGGCTCTCGTCCTCAATCTGGGAATGCTCATCCGTTTCGTCGGAAACAGGTCTGCGAACAGGTCTGAATGCAGTACCAACTATGGTAGGATTAATCGATGAAAAAGATCTCAATGCAGGACCTTAAAGCTCAATTGTCCGCGGCAATCGCTGAGGCGGCATCTGGAGAAACTATTTTGATCACACGGCATAATGAGCCCGTCGCGCGACTGGAGCCAGTTCACGTTTCGCATCTGCATCGCGGCAAGTTGTTTGGCAAAGCCCGAATTGTGCCGGCTGTAAAGAAAGGAACGAATGGCCGGTACCTGAGGGTTCTGCTGGAAGACCGTGGCGACCGCTGAGAAAACAGACCAGACGCCGAGTCCCCGGCGTCTTTACCTCGACACGTCCGCGTATCTGTGTATGCTCCTGCGCGAACAAGGAAGCGACACATTGAAAGAAGAAACTACTGGAGCGGAATTATTGTCCAGCGTTCTGCTCATACTCGAAGCCAAAAGGAACATTGTGAGATTGACGCGAGAGGGCATGTTGGACCCTGACCAATACAAGAGATGCCTCGCTCGGATCGAAGCAGACACGGATTTTTTCCTGTTGTCGGATCTGACGCTGGATATCTGCAGATCCAACACAATACCTGCTGTTTCGACACCCCGCTCTTTGGACCTCGTCCACCTGCGTACCGCCCTTTCGTTCAATTCGGTCGAACGTATTGATCGCTTTGTTACAAACGATGAGTCTCAGCGGGAGGCAGCGAAGGAGCTTGGCCTTCCGACCTAATTAAAGGATTCACGCGTCCGCATGGAGCCCATGATCTCCTACAGCAGTTTCGAGACGGCGCGGATGAACTTCTCGAAGTCGCCGAGATCGTTTTTTAGGGCGCTGAAAACACGTTTCCGATCAATCTCGAGATATTCATGGACGAGAATATTCCGGAAACCGGCCATTGACGTGAGCCGTGCGGAAAGCGATTTGGACAGAACCTTGTGCGCAGCGAGCATTTCGAAGAGTTCTCGATTATCCGCTGGCAGATTCAAACGCAAATCCGCGACGATGTGGTTGCTGATATCGAGCACGCATTGGATGGCAAGCTGAAGGTATCGTTCCGCATTGCCGTAAACCAGAGGATCTTTGAGGAACGCCTTTTCCTCGTTCTGCCGGTAGATCTTGCGAAGTAGAGCCACATACTCGCGAATTTTTGCGATGCGGGCATCGACGACGAACCGATCAACCAATGATTCGACCTTCTCGAACGCTTTTCTTCAGATATTTGATGTACGTTTCGTATGCGGGCACCATGTCGGCGTAGCGGTTTGCGGTCAATACCTGAAATCGGACGCGGGCGGACGCAGAGCGTTCGTACGCGAGCTTACCTTTTGACAGAACGCGGTGAGCGAGAAGAGGTGACGCCTGGTTGAGAATTACGACATCGACGTCCGGACGATGCAGGACCGATCCCAGATCCGCCATCAGTGTCAGGCGGTATTGAAAAAACAGAGAGGGGCGCACGTCATCCGAAAGCAGAACAGCGATATCGATGTCGCTGTTTTTTCGTCTTCGGCCCGTCACCGTCGAGCCGAAAATATACGCGGCAAGGACCTCTTTTTTCGACGAAAGACACCGGCTTATCGCCTGCGTTGTAGAGTGCAATCTTCTTTCGCTCATGAAAGAGGGCTCCCGTGTATTCTTCAATCTCAAATGTTGGGATGTCCAATGAGCGATGTCAAATGCACTTGTCAAATTACCTGATGACTCAACTACCCACTGACTAAATCAGTCATTGGGTAGCTGATTAATCTGGTCGTTGGACAAGTGCATTTGACATCGTTCATTGGACATCCCAACATTTCAAATTACAAGCTCCCTCAGCTCAAAACATGTACTTCAGCGCGACTTGGATCTCGCGCATGTTGGTGCGCGTGCTATTGATCCTGCCGAAAGTTTGCGATGTTATGCTGATGTCGGGATTACCCCAGTTCGGATGGTTCGGGAGGTTGAACGCCTCGAACCGAAACTGGAGCGCGTGATTCTCGACGATCCGGAACTCCTTATGGGCTGAGAAATCCAACTGAATGCTCCCGGGTGTGATGACCGTGTTCCGCGCCGCCGTGCCGAAGGTCCCATAAGGCTGAAGTGCGAAGGCGGCGGTGTTGAACCAACGGTCAGGATTTCGTACGCCCCGGTCGAGGACCGCGTATTGGCCTGTCGCATTCGGCCGGTCGTAGCCAATGCCTGTGTTGGACTGGTCCTTGTTGTCAATGACAGTCGCGGGGAACCCGCTCTGGACGGTGAAAATGGATCCAAGTTGCCAGCCTCCGATGATGGCATCGGCAAAGCCGCCATTGCTGAGAAACCGCCGCCCTTTACCGATCGGCAGGTCGTAGAGCACCGAAGTTACAGCCCGATGATCCTGGTTGAAGCTCGATAATCCGCGCTCGGCGCGAAGGTTATAACTGCTTTGAGGAAACAGCACATCCGTGTCGTGAACACGGATGGCGCTGCCGTAGTCGATCGATTTTGACCAGGTGTATCCAAACAGATAAGTCAGACCCTTCGAGAACCGGCGCTGCAACTTCGCGCTCAAGGAGTTGTAGTTTGCCTTGCCGCTCCCGTCGACCTCCTGGAATCGGCCCAGCTCCGGATAGGGTGAGCGAAGCGCCACGGGTAATGTCGTATCGGCCGTGGGGTATGCCTCGTTGAACGCGCGCAGCGATTCGAGCCTCCGGCTCACGGAACCGATATAACCGATCTCGAGCGCCGTGTCGCCGCCCAGTTCGCGCTGCACATTGAGCAGGTACTGGATGGAGTAAGGCGTGCGCCGGTTATAGATGTTGGCCAGGCCGTAGGGCTGCGGGAGCAGATCAGTACCGTTGGGCCCGGCTCCCAGGCCGCGGAATGGCAGATTCCACGTCAAGTCGATATTGCCTGGAGTCGCGATGTCCCGGCGGCGGCCTGCAAGGTTGCGGGCCATGTCAAAGCGCGGGTTGCCGGTATCCTGAGCATAGAACATCCCTCCGCCCGTTCGGACCACCCACTTGGAACTCGGATTCCAGGCTATGCCGAGCCGGGGTGCAAAGTTCGTCTTGTCGTCGGCGACGAGCCTATCGCCGAGCAGGCCGTTCCGCGCAACCTTGACCGCCGGGTCGTATCGGAAGGAAATACCTTCGTAGAAGTCCCCCGTTCCCGCGCGCACGAGAGTTGGGTGACGGTTCATGTCTGCTACATTCGGAGCCGTATCCACAAACGGCATATAGAAGTTGAGCAGCTTCCCGGTCAGGTCGAGGAATGGCGGCGTGTACTCGTACCGGAGTCCGTAGTTGATCGAGACTTTCGGGTGAATCTTCCACGTGTCGTCGATGTAGTAGGCCTGGCTTGTTGCATGGAACCTGGTTTCTGCGAGCGTTACGGATCCCTGGGACTGCGTTTCGTAGCCAAGCAGAAAGTCGGCGAATCCGTATCCTGTGTTTGCCGCTCCCACATTTGAAGTTGCCACCCCCTGGAAATTGAACGAGCCGCGGGGAAACTGATTACCCAACTGATTGTACTGATCCCAGCGCAATTCACCGCCAAAGCGGAATGAATGGTTTCCCCTGGTCCAACTGAAGTTGTCAATAGCTTGATAGACGCGGTTTCTGTTCTCGTACGGACCATTGGAATTGTCACCGAATGTAGTGCCCGTTCCCCCAGCAGGAATTACAAAGCCCGTGATGGTGATCTGCGGAGTTCCCCAGGCGAGCGGTGATAGATTTCTCGAAATTCCGGGAAGATTCAGCTCCGACATGACGTCACGGGTATTGGCAAAGATTCCCGATTTCAGGTTGTAGAAGTAATTGAAGCCGAATCGGAATTCATTGACCTTCGAGGGCGAGATGACCCGCGTATTCGATGCCATCGCCTGGTGCACATGAGTCTGCACTTGACTGCCGTTAAAGAAATACGGTTGGCTCTCACTTTCACCGCTCCAACTATATCGGCCGAACCAACTGGACTTTGACGACTCTGTGAAGTCGATACGTTGAATGAACTGATCTTTGTCCGCCTTGCGGTTTAAGGTCGCCTCGTAGTTGTAGGGAACCAAATTCGGATTGAGATTCGGCGCCGGGTAAAATTCGAGAAGCTTGTTCGAAACCGAATTGATCCGGTTAGTCGGGATCAGATTGCCGGCAAATGGATCCCGAATGAAAGCACCCGGTCGACTCGGATCAGGCCGCGTCGTGGCAGGGTCATAGATTCTCGTATTTGTCAGTGAGAGAATTTCCGAGAAGTCCCCGCCGCGCATCTTCATCGAAGGCACGCTATACAGCGTCCGCGTCTTCCGGCGCTCGTTGAATCCTTCGAAGTTCGACATGAAGAAGAGCCGATCGGTGCCCTTATAAAGTCCGGGTATAGTTACGGGGCCTCCCACAGTAAAACCATACTGATTCCATTTGAACGCGTCCTTGGGGCGTTCGCCGGCAAAGGCGTACTGTTTCGCGTCGAGCTTGTCATTGCGGAGAAACTCGAACAGTGTTCCGTGGAATTGGTTGGTTCCGGGCTTCGTTGAAGCGTTGATCTGAGTCGTGGCGCGCCCGAACTCGGCCGGGAAGATCCCGGTTTGCACTTTGAACTCCTGCAGAGCGTCAATCGAGGGCAGGATCACGTAGGTGTTGAAGTTGACATCCGTATTTTCCACGCCATCCAGCGTGAAGTGATTGAACGCGCTCCGCTGGCCTGCGACAGCGATGTTCTGTGATGCGCGCGACCCACCCTGGCGTTGGTCTTCTTGTCCGGCAGTGGTGAACCCATAGCTCACGTTAGGGCTGAGCGACGCAAGCTGGAGGAAGTTGCGCCCGTTGAGCGGCATCTCGACGATGCGCCTGTTCTCGATGACCGTTCCGACCGTCGCGTTTTCCGTCGCGATGAGTGCCGTAGTCCCCTCGACCTCGACGGTCTGGCTCACGTCTCCAACCTGCAGAGTGAAATCGAGACGCGCCGACTGCTGAACCTGCAGTTCGACGCCGTTTTGCGTAATGGTGCGGAAGCCCGGCAGCTCGACTTTGATGTTGTATTTGCCCGGCTGCAAAACAGGGAAATTGTAAACTCCAGCTTCGTTGCTAATTGCAGTTCGAACCAGGTTTGTTGCAGGGTTGGTCACCGTCACCATAGCGCCCGGAATGACGGCACCGCTTGCATCACGAATCACACCGCTGATGGACGCGTCGGTCTGGGCCATCGCCGGTAACACGCTCAACAGGAGAATACAGAGCAAACTCCACAGACACCGATTTCTCATAGATTCCTCCACTAAAAGCCTTCAAGAATTTGGGAAAAGTCTAGCAAACCCACACGCAGAAATACATTTCAACTTACGGCAGAACGCACGCGTAGGCTTAGTTAAGAAGTAGGTTCCTCTGCATCCAATTGCGCAAGTTGCGTATCGAGATGAGAGAGTGAGCGCTCTAGAAGAGCACGATAGCGGCTGTTGCTCGCGGATTCCAAGGAGCTTCGGATTCGCGAGCGGGCCAGTAGGATGCTTTCGCGTTGTGAACGCAGCTCTAGTTGGCGCGGCGTAAGGTTGTCCTTCGCGGATTTCTGAGAATCGCCTTCTCGCTGGCTAATTTGTTCCTCAACTGATTTGCTTTCCCAGCCGCGGGCCACTCCCCGAGTATATCGTCCCGGGGCCGGCTTTGCGATCTCTGGCCATCGCAATTCCTGCAAGACTCATGTGAAGTCGTCATTAATGTGGAGTTGATGGATGAAAGCCTCGGGAATTAAGGCTTCGCAGAGTTTCAACTCGCCCGTCGACAATCGCGAATTGCGATCCGTGCCAAGGACACTGAATCACACCGTTCTCACACTTTCCTTCAGATAACGGACCGCCGAGGTGCGGGCATTTCTCCGCCAGCGCGAAGACACGATTGTGCGCGAGAGGGGCTGCAACTGACATATTCGCCAGTTTCATACTTGGCGGCTTCACAGTCGATCTTGTTGAGCGAAACGGCCGGCGTAGATAGCACTGCCCTCAGTGCGTTGCAAGACCAACTGGCATAGCCGGACGCCCGCATGAATCGCCAACGGCCTTCCGGCGACGTTGGACATTTCAAGGACCTGCCGGTTGTTCACGCCTGGCGCAACAAATCCGGACGTCACATGGATCATCAGCCCAAGGCGTGCGAAGCGGCTGCGCCCCTCGAGCCAGCCGCCGATGTCTCCAGGCAAGCGAATGCGTTCCCGCGTGATCCCATGGATGGTTTCACCCGGTTGCAACACGTAGGGATGATCGAGCCCGCGGAGCTCGGTCACAGCACGGTAATCCGCATCTTCCACTAGATCGATGACCGGCGGGCCACCTCGCATCACGCGGATCTCATCGCCTAGATGCAAATCGATAGATGCGGGGCCGATCTGATCCTCAGCCAGAGGATCGATGACGATTCGCCCCGCTGCGATCTCCCGCAGGATGATGTGACGAGTCAAGATCATTCTGCTTCTCCCAGACCTGAGATTCCGATTGTCCCATGGAGGCTGGAAGAAACAGCCGCACGATTTCGATAATCGTCATGAGGTGTAGTGTGACCGTTGAGCTGAAGCAACTGTTCCTCCCAAAGTAGTCGGAACGACGGCTTTACAGAAACCGACTTCCTGCGTCCAGGCGTCACGTTTCAAATCGGTGTTGCCCCGCGGCGGATTGACGTTGCTACAGAGATCGCGGGAGTCCGATTCGATACGCCTACAACAACAGGATTTTGGCGAATCTCGAGGGAATATCGTTCCGGTCATTGGCCGGACTGATCTCGTCGCAAATAAAAAGGCGGCCGCCCGGCCGCAAGATCTTGTCGAAGTAGAGTGGTTGGAATCCCAGGCCAAATCTTGGCACGGTTTCAGCGCGTTTAGAAATCCAGGCGGGACCGCAACTGGCGGACGCGGTCGCGCGCAACCTGCAGCTCCGTATGCTTCACGTCTTTAAGACGTACCACCATGCCGCAAGGCGTACCACCATGCCGCCTCCGAACCAGGAAGTCGTCTCTTCGATATAGTTCACGTTGAGAAGCGTCGCGCGATGAATACGGATGAACTGTGCCGGATCCAGCTTCTGCTCCAATTCCGAAATCGTGTTGTCGACGACATAATCTTTCGAGGACGTGGAAGCGAAGGTCAGCTTGTCTTTCGCATAGAAATGAGTGATCGACGCCACATCCGCAACGACGACGCGCTCGCCTACACGCAATTCGTTTCGGAAATGCCTGAGCTGGACTTAAGCCCTGAGCCAGTTCACGCGCGATCGCGCGGAGGCGTTCCGTTTCAGTGAATCGTTCCGCCGTGTCGAATAATCTTTCGAGTTTCGTCAGAGCGCGATCGAGGCGGTGTGCTTCTATCGGCTTCAATAAATAATCGATCGAGTTCACCTCGAATGCGTGCAGCGCATATTGATCGAAGGCTGTCGTAAAGACGACCATAGGCTGGGAATCCAACCTCGATAGCAATTCGACGCCGGTCATTCCCGGCATCTGGATATCAAGAAAGAGTGTATCGACCGTATTCTTCTCGAGATACTCCAGCGCTTCTTCAGGTCTGGTGGTTGAGCCGGCAATCTGGACGCGCGGTGACTCAACGGAGCCGTCTTCGTTAGCCAACCGGCCGTGACATTCGGGCGGCGCGCGGAGTAAAAGCATGCGCTTACCAATGTTTGATGCGTGCAATGGCAGTTGACATCAATCGGTGATTAATGCATCATAGACACATGAGGACGACTCTGACGATCGATGATGATGTGCTGAAGGAAGCTGCGAAACGGGCTGAAGCGCTGCGCATATCCGTGGGTGAAGCCTTATCGGACCTGGCGCGCCGAGGCTTGCAGGTGGCGCCTCCGGTCAAGGAGATCGGGGGGTTGCTTGTCTTCGATCCGCCGAAGGACTCGCCCAGGATTACGCATCGCGGCGTAAAGCAGGCTCTCAGTGATTTCCCATGAAGGTTTGTTTGCTCGACGTGAACACTCTTGTCGCGCTGTTATGGACGAATCACGAGCAACATGAAGCGGCACGCGCATGGTTTCTGGCGCACCAGCGAGCCGGATGGGCAACCTGCCCACTGACTCAAATAGGGTTCATTCGCGTTAGTTCCAATCCGCGGGTATTTCCGGACGCGCCGACACCCCTTAAAGCAGCGGAGATTCTGGCGGCAAACCTACGTCATCCCAATCATCAGCTCTGGAAAGATGAACTTCCTTTCGCCCGAGCGGTCGCGCCGATTGGGGCGCGTTTGTCGGGTCATCAACAGGTCACGGATGCATATTTGCTCGGACTCGCCATTCACAAGCGCGGAGCGCTGGCAACGTTTGATGCGGCGGTCGCGGCCCTGCTTGATCCGAAGTCGCAGGCGGACTCGCTGGAAATCATCTCGCTCTAATAGGCTGCTGAAAACGTCAAATCGGGGAACTGTAGCGGGCGGTCTATTCCTTGAGGCTGCGCGCTGCCGCGCTTGCGCTTCGCGGACCGCCCGCTATGTCTCGGTTTCGACATTGTGGGCGGTCATAGAAGATGTGAACGAATTGAAGAAATGTTGAATGTGGAGTATTCCCCTCCTCGCAGAGGAGGGGTGGCTGCGGCAATCAACTAAAAGTTGCGAAGCCACCGAAAGCGCCGCAGACGGGCGCGAAGCGCGAGCGCGATAGCGCGAAGCCGTAATAGTGGTCAGCTCGGCGAAATCTTCAGGCCTGAACAGTTTCGCCGGACTGACCACCCCGGCCGCGCCGTTTTGGAACGGATCCATTTTTATTTATGGCGCGTCCACCCCTCCTCTGCGAGGAGGGGAATACTCTGCGCGAGTTCAATTCATTCACACTTTCATAGACCGCCCCTACACTTCATGCGCCCCATGTCACCAAATCACTTTCAGCGCAAATTGAATCTGGCGAGCCGATGTTTGTGTAGAGGTGATCAGTCCCGCGCTCGAGATGGGATTGCCCGTCTGATCGAAGACGGTGAGGTTATCGGTCGGCGATGCAAAATTAGGCCTGTTAAAAAGATTGAAAAACTCGGCCCTGAACTGAACATTCGTGTTCTCCGAAAATAGTCGCGTGTGATTGTTCTTGAAAATCGATGCGTCAAACTTCGACACGCCGGGACCGATGAATGTGTTCCGCCCGAGGTTGCCTCGAAGATTTGCCGGATTCGGAAAAGACAAACATTGAGTTTTGATGTAATGGTTGGGATTCCCAGGATTCGTCAACGTCTCACACCCCGGCCCGATCACACGATTCGGCGGCTCGTTGGTTTCATCCAGCTTCATTCCCAATGGGTCGCCGCCCAGCAGCGGCGTAAACGGCTGGCCAGTCGAAGCTCTGTAAATTCCTCCCAATTGCCAGCCTCCAAATGCCCATTGGGTGAGCCGCGAGCCCATTTTGGGGGCGGGCAGTTCCCAAGTAAAGTTGGAAGCAAAAATCTGGCGTACGTCGAAGTCCGACAAACCCCGAGTTGTACGCTGGTCGAAGAACAGTGGATTGAGCAGCCCGTTGGGAAAGGCGTCGTCAGCCACCGTCGCCGAGAGCGTGTCGATACTCTTGCCCCATGTATATGCGCCACGAACCTGGACACCGTGGCTCACTCTTTTCGTGACCACCATCTGCAGGGCGTTATAGAAAGAGTTGGCCTGCCAAAGCATCCCCGTCACGCGGCCGAAGTTTGGATTGAATTTCTGACTGCTCGATGCCGGAGGGAAGAGATAACCGGCCGATGTGAACGCCGGCAAGACCATATTGAAATTATCGACCCTGAACGGCTGGTGGACGCCTCGCGATCCCACATAACCAAGCGTGAGAACAACGGCGGCCGGAAGTTCGCGGGATGCGCTCAGGTTCCACTGCATCACATAGCTGCGCTTCGGGGCGCGTTCGAGATAGCTCGCGGAAGCAGCAGTCGAGTCGCTTGCCAGCCCCTTATAAGCTCCCGTCGGAAATGCACCAGGCGGAAGGACATCCCCTAAGATCCGGTTGGAGAACGGTACTGAAAAAGGCGCGATCAAGGTGAATGTGTAGGGCAGCGGCAATACGTCAAAAATGCCAAAGCCGCCTCGGATGGCCGTCTTCGCATCCGCAAACGGGTTCCACGCAAACCCAACCCGTGGCTCGAAGTTATGAAGAGTCGGGTTAGAGAAATACGGAGAGCCTACCTGCGGTACCGCGTCGGTCAAGTGAAGAAGGTAGGAAAGCCTGTCGTGAGCCTCGGTAGGAACTGTGCCCATTTCGTAGCGAACGCCGGCATTGAGGGTCAGGTTCTTCAGGACACGGATATCGTCCTGAAGATACGTGCCGAAGAGCGTCTGGCGAATACCAAAGGTCGGTATTGGAACAGGAAGCAATCCAACGAAGTTTCGCGGCCGGTTCGTCAATAGATCAGAAAGTGAACTGAACTTGAAAACACCATTGGTTCGGCTTGTCAAAAGTAAATTGTCCTGCATGCGCTCGATCAGCGCGCCAAACTGCAGAGCATGAACTCCTTTGATGAGAAAGATGTCATCAGCCCCTTGAAATGAATTCCAGAAAACATTCCTGCTGCTCGTTCGCGTGTCCGGCCGCTGCGAGTTCAAACCGCCGGTAAAGTTCGTAACGCCGGGCACAGCCTGTATCTCCCCCACAAATTGACGGGGAATGAAGCCAAATGCGGCATCCGCCAATAAAGGGTTCATCACCCTGGACACGCCTCCCTCGACTGCCACAGCCCGGTTGAAGCCAAATCGCGCAGCATTCAAGAACTTCGAACTGAAGACGTGTTGCTCATGCAGCGTCACCACCTGGCGCCGCGATACAACGTTTCCCAGCAGCTCGTCAAATGCATCCGGTTGGACGACGTTCGAGTTGTCGCGCATAAACGTGCCGGAAACAATATCCTGCGAGGCGAGCTTGTGATCGAGTTTAGCGGTGACGTAATTTTCCGTAGTAACCTGCTGGCCGGCGAAGCTGAAAATTCCGGTATCTCCATTCCCGAGTATCGGTCCATTGGGCAATGGATAAAATGTCTGGAGAAATCGCGAGATTGACGGATCGACTACCACGGATCCTGTCGATAGCGCACCTCTACGGGCTGCCGCCGAAGGCACGGTACTCACCTGCGTGATACCAAGTGACTGGCGAAGTCCTTCATAATCGCCGAAAACGAACGTGCGGTCCTTCCGAAGCGCTCCTCCGAGAGAACCGCCGAATTGATTTCGCTTGAAAGGCGGAATCCCGGCGTCAAAAAAATTCCGCGCATCCAGGGCGCTGTTGCGCAGGAATTCATAAACGCTTCCACGAAAAGCGTTCGTTCCCGAGCGCGTAACAGCGTTGATGACCCCGCCTGTGGTCCGGCCATATTGAGCCGGATAGTTGCTTCCCAGAACGGAAAACTGCTCTACAGCATCCACACCGAGGTTGTCGCCCAGAACGCTTCCAGGCGCTCCGTTCGAGTAGTCGTTGATGCTGACGCCGTCGAGACGATAATTATTTTGGTCGGGCCGCGCGCCGGAAATGCTCAAGGCTGCTCCAAAACCGCGCTGAGAGTTGCCTCCGCCCTGGGCGCTTCCGGTCTGCACACCGGTGACACCTGCCTGGAGTGTGGCCAGTTGAGTCCAGTCGCGCCCGTTGAGCGGTGAGTCGACCACTGTGGAGGCGCTGACGTTTCCGCCGACCGCCGAAGAATCGCCGGACGTGCCCGAGACAGCCAGGCGAACGACCCGGGCGGGATCGCCGGCCTGCATTACCACATTGAGGAACAGGCTGGCTCCCACGTTCACCGCAATGCCGGTCCGCACCTGAGTCGTGAACGCCGGTGCGGCGACCGTCATTTCATAGGTTCCGGGCAAGAGGTCGGGCGCTGTGTAGAAACCCGCGTTATCCGTAGCGACTGTACGCGCAACTCCTGTCGCAATGTTGATCAACCTTACCTGCGCGTCGGGTATAGGAGCGTGCGAGGCGGTGTCCGTCACGGTCCCGGAAAGGGATCCGCTGGAGACCTGGGGGCTCAGTGTCACGCATAAGATATTGGAAAACGCCAGCAGACCCACGACTAGGAAAATCATAGAGTTGCGTTATTCTGATCGGGAAAAGCAAATTCCCGATCAGCAAGCCTTCATCATGGTAAGTAATCGAAGACCATGAGATGCGCCTCTTCAATAATGTGGTCGTTTGGCCCGTACGGTATCGTCTGAACGAGGTGCTTCGGAACTGCGACGTACATTCGTTTCAGTTCGGGCACATAGAGGGCGGTCTTGGCCAGCGCACCGGTGGGGACTTTTCCCACAAGCTGGTAGTGATCCGGATCCAGTTGTTTGAAGACAGCTAGAGTTCCGGTCGTCCCAACGAAGTAGATACGCCGCGTTGCCGGATCAAACTGGACTTCGTCGGCACCGCCAACGCTGTCCAGCGCTTGAATGACTTTTCCGGTTTCCGTATCCATAACGACCAACTTCCCCGGTTCGTACTGGTGGCCACCTTTGATGCGGCTACCTACAAACAGCCGATGATGTACCGGGTCCAGACCCGACGCATGCGGCGAAGGCCCTCCGGTGATGGGCCACTCGGCGACGACGGCACGCTTGTCCAGATCGACGACCTTTAAGTGACTTTCTCCTCCAACGATGTCGCCCATCGCGACGTACAGCCGTTTGCCCGAGGGTTCAATCGAGGTGCCTCCGGGATCGTTACCATTCATTTTTATACTGCCGACCAGTTTGCCAGCTTTGGTGTCGACGATCTCAATAGAACCGTCAGTGTTTCCCGACCCTGTTACGATGGCGGCGTAATATAAATGCCGGACAGGATCGTAAGCTCCATTGTCCGGCGTCCTTCGTGCAGCGCCACGTCCGCCCGTCAACTCTACCGTTTTAGTGACTTCGTAAGTAGTGCCGCTAATCGCGACAACCGTGTTGTCTCCCAGGTCCGTCCATATTTCGTTGGTCTCAGAAACATAAAACGGTCTTCGAGGATTCCCGCCGAGGCCTTTCGTTTCCTGGATCACCTTGCCTGCGCGGAGGTCTACGGTGACGATGTTTTTGTTTGCCTCTCCCGCAATGAACAGCCGCTGTCCTTTGACATCCACGGCGAAGTGGTCCATGTAGCCTTCGGTCGGTAGCGGAATCGTTTGGACCAGTCTCAGAAGGCCGGACATGGTCGTCATCGGCATCAACGGCGGCGGTGCTGGAACCGTGGACTGCTGACCACGCTGTGCCGCAGGAATAAAGAACGACCAGAAAGCCCAAAAAATCGTCAGGAAATTTTTCATGTCCCAGCACCCTATCACGGCCGGCATTTTGGCCCACATTAAAGGAAGATTAAATATTGTTTATCTCGCTTTCGTCCGTTGACAAGGTCGCCAGAGCAGCGTAAGACACCCCTATCTGAATCACCAGTTTCAGTCTGTCGGGATTAAAACAGGAGGAACATCGGGATGTGCCGAAAAGCGATCGAGTCTTCACCGTTCATCTGGATACTTGTTCTTTGTCTTTTAACTTCCGTTCCGCTCGATGCGCAGGTCGCCGGCGCGACGCTCTCCGGCACGATAGCGGACGGGCAGGGGGGACTTGTGCCGGGCGCTGCAGTCTCCATTACGAATATCGCGACCGGCGTGATGGCAAGCACCAAGACAAACGAGGTTGGCGCATATTCTGTGCCGAACCTCAATGCCGGCGAATATCAAGTGAGCGCTTCCGCTCCAGGCTTCAGCACGGCCGTCGCGAAGCTCACGCTCACCGTAGGGCAGAAACAAGAATTGAATCTCGCGCTGATGGTCGGGACGCTCTCGGAGGCGGTGGAGGTCACCTCAGCAGCGCCGCTGGTCGAGCTGGCGAGTTCAACCATCTCCGGAAACGTGAATGCTACGACACTGCGGGAATTGCCATTGAACGGGCGGGACTGGGCATCGCTGGCGACGCTGCAACCCGGAGTCGCAGTCGTCCGCACGCATCCTCTGGGGACGCAAGCTTCACGCGGGCTCGGGCTGCACATGACCATCTCGGGAGGCCGGCCCACACAGAACAGTTATCGTCTGGACGGGGCGGTCGTAAATGACTACTCGAATGCAGGTCCCGGCAGCGTTCTCGGCCAGAACCTGGGAGTGGACGCCATTCAGGAATTCAGCGTACTGACCAGCAACTACTCCGCAGAATATGGCTTCACCTCAGGCGGAGTGATCAACGCGATCACGCGCTCCGGCAGCAACACGTTCCACGGCAGTGTCTTCGATTTCCTGCGCAACGATCATTTGGATGCCGCGAACTTCTTCAACAATGCCAACAATCTTCCCAAGCAGCCCTTGAAGCGGAATCAGTTCGGAGCCTCGGGAGGATGGCGAGTTCTGAAAGACAGGCTCTTCCTGTTCGGAGACTATGAAGGCGTGCGGGAAGTGAAGGGCACACCTCAAACCCAGTTCACGATTTCCGATGCTGTACGCGCGGGCCGCGTCACGAACCTTTCAAACGGCGCCGTGAGCACGGTGCCGATCGATCCTTATATAAGGAAGTACCTGGGTTTCTATCCGCCGCCGAACGGGTCTCCGTCTTGTGTCGGCTGCAACGCGAACGTCGGGCCGTACAACTGGACAGCCGTACAGCGCACGTCCGAGAACTTCATTACCACGCGCGGAGACATGAAAATTTCGGACAAAGATAGTGTGTTTGCCACTTTTGTCCGCGATCCTTCCAACTTTACTCTCCCTCAAGCGCTGAATCAGGTCTTCGTAAAGTTCGGGGCGTACAGACAAGCAGCGGTCTTAGAAGAGACGCACACGTTCAGCCCCTCCATTGTCAATACGCTTCGCGTGGCGTTGGACAAAACGAATGGTAAGACAAACAACTATTATGATTTCGCAGCTCAGGCGATCAACCCATTGGCGGCGGATACGTCCCTGAACATGTTGCCCGGAGTACAGGGGCATGGCGCACCGTTGGTTTTTTTAACCAGCACGAATATCACACAGCCGATCCAACTTTGGGGAGGGACACATCAGGATCTGTGGAACCAGATTTTCCAGGTATACGATGACGCTTTCGTCTCGCGCGGCAATCATGGTTTCAAGTTCGGATTCGCATTCCTCGCTCAGCAGAATGACGTCATCGCGATCAACGGAATCGATGGTAACGGTACTTTCACAGCAGGTCTCGTCACGCAGGTGGCGCGAGACAACTGCACAAGGCCGGGAACGACGAGCATTGACGCTTCTTGCGGCGCACTTGTGAATTTTCTAACGAATCAACCGCGCACGTCGGTTCTGCCCGCGGATCTGGTCGCGAGCAATAAGCACTACATGCGCGATAAAGTGTTTGGCGGATATATCCAAGACGATTGGCGTGCGCGTCCGAGCCTGACGCTGAACCTGGGGTTACGTTACGAAATGCAGACCAACCCCACGGAAATACACGGTGAAGTCGGTTACTTGAGGACGGTGAGAAGTCCGTCGACGGACCTCGTCCGTCAGTTTTACGTCCGCAACCCGACACTCAAGAACTTCGAGCCGCGGGTGGGTTTCGCATGGGATGCGTTTCACGACGGCAAAACGGCGGTTCGGGGCGGTTTTGGGCTCTTTGATTCTCTGCCCCAGCCGTACATCAACAATCTCTATAACGCGACAACGGCTCCCTTCCTCGGAAGCTACGGTACAGTCGGTCCGCCCAGTACGGCCTCTCCACCCGCGGGTGTGTGGCCGTCGGGTGTTCCGGGACTCGCGCCCACGATCCGGCCAACGCAAGTCGTATGGGCATACAACGACAACAATATTAAGCGTAATTACGTTTATCAATGGAACCTGAGTATCCAGCGGCAACTTACATCCAACACAACACTTGTGCTGGCCTATGCGGGATCGCGGGGCTTTCATCATCCGTTCTTGACGGAAGGAGCCAATTCCGTTCAACCGGTCAACGTTGGACAACCGGTCCCCGGAGTCGGCTATTACTGGCCGCGCCCGTGGACTCTGGCGTCTGGCGTTGATGGGCAGGCCGCGCTTTTCAATCCCTCTGTTCAGATTATCCGGAGCGTCATGTGGCAGGCCCAATCCTATTACAACGGTCTCCAGGTGAAACTCGATAAAAGGTTGAGCCGCGGCTTTCAGGTGCAAGGCTCCTACACGTGGGGCAAGAGTATAGACAACAGTTCAGGAAGCGCCGCCGCCGACACATTCACCAATGAATGGAATGCTCTGCCGTTTTACGACCTGCGTCTCGTTCGTGGGCTGTCAGCTTTCAATGTCGGCCGAAACCTGGTCATCAGCGGGCTATGGAATGGCCCCGCTGCGAAATCGCTCGGCTCATTTGGAGGACCCGTGCTTGGCGGATGGCAGTTAGGCCTCATCACGTCGGCGAGCGACGGTGTTCCGATTATGCCCAGCATGGGTATGGACGCACCGGATATGCTGGGGGAAATCATTCCGACCCTCAATCCGCCGAATCGCGTCATCGGCCCTGGTTGCGATTCGCCTGTCAATCCGGGAAACCCATCACATTATCTTAAAGCGGAATGCTTTTCACTCGTGCCTCAGACCTCTGCGAACACGCCCTACTGCGACACGGCACGCGCTGCCGCGATTGGTGCCTCAGGCTACTGTCCAAACATTCGCGGCAACCTGGGACGCAACTCGATTATCGGTCCGGGGTTATTTAACGTTGATTTCTCCGTGATGAAGAACAACTACATCCCAAGGATCTCGGAGACGTTCAACGTGCAGTTCCGTGCAGAGATGTTCAATGTTTTGAATCGAGCTAACTTTGCACCGCCTGGACTGAACCCAAATACCGGTGGCGGCGCAATGCAGGCGATCTTCTCGAACGGACAAAGCAATTCCCAGTTCGGCCAGATCGTCGCAACGCAGACTCCAGCCCGGCAGATCCAGTTTGCGCTGAAGGTCGTTTGGTAACAAGCTTCCTGACCTCTTACGGCGGACGGCGTGGCTCTTAATTAAGAGGAGCTACTGTAGCGGCGGTCTATGACCGCCGGCGATCTCACAGATTGCTGCATTATCGGCGGTCACAGACCGCCGATACAGTGCACACGTGAAGCGCTGCTGTGACCCGGCGGCCGGATTCCGATCGTTGAATCGGAATCCCGGCTGCCTATTTCAGAAAGTTATCTTCAAGCCCAATTGAGTCAATCGGCCGCCTGGGGTCGAGATGAGCCGGGTGATATGACCGGCGCTTCCCGGTGAAAAGGCGTTGAACCCAGGAATATAAAAATGGGCCTGGTTCAAGAGATTAAAAATCTCCGCCCGGAATTGCACATTGATCCGGTCGCTTGGTTTGAAGACCTTCTCCGCGGAAAAATCGAGATTAAAAAACCCGGGCCCCGTGAGGGTGTTTCTTCCCAGGTTGCCATAGGTGCCGGGCGCCGGCCTCGAGAAGGCACAGGGGTCATAGTACAGGCCCTGAGTCCCCGGAGCTCCGGACACCCCCAACGGCGTCCCTGGGGCCACAGTATATTTGCCCGTTGTCGGATCTGGGCCCGCAGCATAGCCCGCTAGCCCCTCAAGGTGGCACCCTGCGCTGCTTCCCGACGTGGGATCGTTGCGGAAGCCCGGGTTCAAGCTGGGACGGTCCGGCGACCACCTGTCCCCGTTCGCGGAACGGTTAGATCCATAGCGCACGGTAAACGGTTCCCCCGTGCGGAAGATGCCGATTCCATTAACCCCCCAGCCGCCCAAAATCGCACTCACCAGTTTCTGCTGGAAGCGGAATGGAAAGGGATAGGTGGTCGTGAGGACGATATTGTGTCTCGCGTCGAAGGTGGAGCGCGCCCGGTCGAGGCGCGGATTCAGGAAATTGAGCCCAGTGTTGGGTTCCTGGCGTGATTCGCCGCCGGCGATGATTGATTTCTCGTCTATGGATTTGGCATAGGTGTAAAACGCCTGATACTGCAATCCGCTGGAGCTCTTGCGCTTCAATGTGACCTGTAACGCATTGTAGTTGGCATTCACGTCCCATCGGGACGCCGTAATGGAGGCAAGGTTGGGGTTGATGCGACAACCAACAACAACAGCTTGCGTGCGACAAGCGTTAACGCTCGCGGCCCCGGGGAAAACTCCGCCGATAGGAGCAATCGGGTTCCATTCTCCATTTCTCTGCAAATGGTGGGATTCAGAGCCGATATAGGCTACTTCGAACACCGTGTTCCTCATCACCTGCTGCTGCAGAGTGAGGTTATAGCTGTTTTTGGTCGGCTCCCTAACCGTGGCCGGAAAAGCATTGAACTGAAACGGTGGAGGTGTGCCCGTGGTCAAGTTCGTATCGTAGGGGAATACCGGATTCGTCAGGTCGCTTAGTGTGGTCCAGTAGGGAGGGGTGCCTGTGGCCAATGCCGTGAAAGAATAAGGAAGGACGTGGTCATGGAATATACCGAATCCCGCCCGCAAGACCGTTGTTCCGCTTCCGTTGAGCCCCCACGCAAAGCCGACCCTGGGCTGGAAGTCCTTTTTCGTTACGGCAAAGTAACTGTCCTTCAGAACCGTCGGCTGTAGGTCCGAAACGTTCAACAGATTGGCCATCTTTCCATTGACTTCCCTGGGATCGCTGATGGCTTCGTACCGTAAGCCCAGATTGAGGGTCAAGCGCTGAGTCACTTTGAAATCGTCTTGAAAATAAGTCCCGAACAGAGTTTCCCGGACACCGCGGTAGGAGTTCGCGCCCGGCGGCGGCGCGTCAAAACGAATGGGGGTGTTGTTAAGAAAGCCCGGAATATCGAAAAATGTGTAGTCGCCCCTGGTGTTGCCGGAACTGATGATGTTGTCCTGAATTCGCCGGATATCCACGCCTATTTTGACGGAATGTCTTCCCTTGACATACGTGAGGTCATCACCCTCCTGGAAGTTGTTAGTCCAATACTCGCGGGGCGCGCCGTTATCCACCCCTAAGAAATTCAGGGGGCTCATTGAAAGCCCTTGTGCCCCAAAAGAGATCGTCCCGAAGTGTTCGCCGGGGACAAAGGACAAATTCTTAGTCCGAGGGTCGGTCAGAACATCATCGAAGTTTTGGTAGGTTCGATTGTAGGCGACACGGAACGAATTCACCAGAGTCGGCCGCAATATGTTGGTTACCTGAATCGTGGAATATTGTCTGCGGGCAACATCGTTCTCATCGGCGACGGAACTGCCGTTAAAGTTTGGCAGCGCGTTGGTATCTTTATCTAAGCTGTATCTGGCGAAGATTCTCATTCTATCGCTGATCTGATGATCGACCCGGCCCATAACATAATCTTCGTGGGTAACCTGGAGGGGCGAAGCAAGGAAATATGCCGTGCCGTCTGAGCCGTCCGGGGTGTTCGGACGCTGGAAGAGGTCCAGGTAGGGCCTGATGGCAGGGCTCACCGGCAGCGTGCAGGTGAGCGCGCCCGGCGGACAGTAGCTGGCCAAGGGCCTGCCGGTTGTTTGATCGCAAAAACTTTGAGTTTTAGTCGCGGCGCACGAATCTTGCATGACGCCCAACGGAAGGATTCCATTCCGGGTGTTGATGGTCGGCACTTGGGCCGATATATTTGTTCCATTGCCTAGCCGCAGCCCTTCATAGGTGCCGAAGAAGAAAGTCTTATCCTTCTTGATTGGTCCCCCCAAAGCGCCCCCAAACTGGTTGCGCCGATATGGGGCTATGGTGCCTGTCCCGCCGTGCTTGACGTCATCAAAGTAGCCCGGCGAATCCAGCGCGTTGTTGCGGAGAAACTCAAAGCCGGCGCCATGCAGGTCATTGGTGCCAGACCGCGTGATTGCCGAGATCACCCCGCCTGAAGACCACCCAAATTCCGCTGGAGATACGCTGGTGTTGATCTTGAATTCCTGGACCCCGTCCACCCCTAAATTTTGTCCTGCCGCTCCGCCCGGAGTGCCGTTGGCATGATCGTTGATAGCGGTTCCGTCCAGCATGAAAGTGTTGGCGTAGGCCCGGCTTCCGTTGACGTTGAATCTCTGCCCCGTGCCAAAGTCAAACGCAACGCTTGCCTGCCCCGCGCCCACGGTGACGACGCCTGGTTGCAAGAGAGCGAGCTGGTCATAACTTCTGCCGTTCAGCGGCAGGTCCCGAATGGTTCTTTCGTCCACCAGAGAGCTCATGGCGGAAGTGGTCGATTCGACCAGCGGCGCTTCCGCGGTGATCGAGACCTTGTCGGAAAGCTGACCCACCATGAGAGCGATGTTCACCACCGCCACGCGGCCTACCGTGAGCGTGATTCCGCTTCGGACTTCTGTCTGAAAACCCGGGAGCTGGGCTTGCACTTCATAATCGCCCAGCGTCAGTTCGGGAACCGTGTAACGGCCACCTTCGTCACTCGTGGCGGTTCGGGTGACTCCCGTCTCCACGTTCTTGATGGTGATCGACACTCCAGGAATGACCGCTCCCGACGCATCTTGTACTACTCCGGCAATGGTCGCCGTCGTCACCTGGGCAGAAACCGCAATGCCGCTCAAGAAAATCAGACTGATCAACAGTACTGGCAAATATCGAGACATGTTGCTTCTCCCTTCTCCTCATCCGAATTCTTGTTTGTAAGAGACGTGATGGACTAAATGCGACGACTCTTCGAACGTCGTGCGGCTTAGTGTTCATCTTCGACGCTCACCTCTTGCGATACCATGTAAGGCACCCAAAGAAACCCGCTTCTTGAACCCGGCAATCGATTCGCAGGATTTAGCTAGCGTTGTGATACGCCGCTCAAGAGAAGCTTGTCAACGAGTTCAGAGCGGATAAACAGACTTTAATTTTGTTTTAATCCTCGCTTAATCTTGCACGCGCCTCACATCAAACGTGTATGCTTCACGAATCCAAGAGGAGGGCAACATGCGTTTGAAGGCTGCGTTGATAATGATCGTTGGTTTCACTATCCTGCTGGGATGGATGTCTCCGCTTCGGTTGTCGTCTCAGACTCCACAAAGTCCGCAGGTTGTCGCCGTTCGGGCCGGCCGGATGTTCGATCCGAAATCGGGAACCAATGTTCCCGATCAAGTGGTGCTCATCCGGGGCGACCGCATTACGGATGTCGGACCGGCGGCTCGTGTGCAGATTCCGGCTGGTGCCAAGGTGATCGACCTGAGCAAGGCAACGGTGCTGCCGGGGCTGATCGATGGGCACGTTCACCTCACCGATGGCAAAGGCGATCAGCGGCAGCAAGCGCTCCACAGCGCCACTGAGAGTTTGAAAGCCGGCTACACCACGCTCGTCACACAGGGATCGCACGGTGGTAACTACGCCGATACCGACCTGAAAAAGGAAATCGACAGCGGCCGCGTCCAGGGTCCGCGCCTGATGCCGGCAGGTCCTATACTTGGAGCAGAACTTCAAGCGAAAGGTGCTGATGCTTTCCGGGCCGGGATGCGCGAACTGTCCCAGCACGGTGCCGACCACGCCAAGATCACAACGACCGGCATGTTCTCCTTCAAGCCGGATGGGGAGATGGTCAATGAGCCGGTCGCAACCTTGGACGAACTGAAAGCCGCAGTGGATGAGGCGCACAAACACGGCATGTTTGTTGCGACCCACTCATATGGCGGTCCCGGTCTCAAGTGGGCAATAGAAGCGGGCGTTGACGATATTCAGCACGCGCTGTCGGCCGACGACGCCGACATCAAAGCTTTAAAACAGAAAAACCTTCCCGTCACCGCGACGATTCTGGATTTGCGCCAGGATGAACCTGGGGATCTGAAGAAGTTTGCCCCGCATAGCAAGTGGCGGCTCGCGCCGCAGACCTGGAAGAAAATGATGGCCGCTGGTATTCAGCTCGGTTATGGAAGTGGCGCCACGCCCGTGACGAATGGCCAGGGACGGATCTTCAACACAACCTGCCAATGCTCACACGGCGTGCAGTCGGAAATGTTCCCCATCTTCGTCGAGTGGGGAGCAACGCCTGTCTATGCCTTGCGGATGGCCACAACGGTTAATGCGAAGATCATCCACAAGCAGGATAGTTTGGGTACGATCGAAAAAGGTAAGTTCGCCGACCTGATCGCGGTGCCAGGCGACCCCCTGAAGGATATCAGCGAAATGCAGCGAGTTAAATTCGTAATGAAGGGCGGAGAGATCGTCAAAAATGAACTGACCGCCGCGGCCCCTCAGACCTCGTCCTCCCGGGGAAAATGAGTCGAGTTATGAATGGGGCAGGCGCATTCCCCTCCTTGCAAAGGAGGGGGGGCTGCGGCATCAATCAGACGCCGCGAAGCCACCGAAGAGCCGCAGACGGGGTGGTCGCTCACGCGACACGTTCCGGAGAAGCATTCCGAAACATCGCTTGTGAGCGACCACGCCGTCCGCGCCGTTTTCGGAACGGGACCAATTTTTTGATTTTTTCGTCGGTCCTGGTCAAATGTAAAACGATGTAAATTCGAACTTGCCGATGTTCCATTCGCTGTCGACGGTGGTCTGATTTGTGCCTATGTTCAACTCAAGCCGGATTGCTGCCGTCGTCAGGGCGAACCTCGCCTACATTTACCTTGCGCTTTTAACTGCCGGTGTATTGCTGGTGCATGGCTATCATCCCGGAATTGAGGATGCCGAAATCTA
>Ga0209058_1000965_pt1 | contig 24749 bp, 23 predicted proteins | sample GraSoiAngelo_147_FD_185904 | JGI IMG/M metagenome (GOLD analysis project Ga0209058, IMG submission 185904) | Grasslands soil microbial communities from the Angelo Coastal Reserve, California, USA - 14_1009_05_40cm (SPAdes) (version 2) | ecosystem: Environmental > Terrestrial > Soil > Grasslands ... | reverse complement strand
ACCCGGCCCGTAATAACCGTTTCGTGGTGAAGATCCCACACGGCCGACCGGGGCGCACCCCCCGCTCGCTCGATTTATGGTCGATCCCGGGCAGAAGGCGTTTCCAAGTTTTCCGAAGTAAGCTGGATCGAAGAAATTGTCGGGATTCCCACGGTCGATCTTCAGACTCCCAGATTGAATGATATCCGGACGATCATAAAGACTATTAAAGCCTGAATAATCCACGGTGCTTAGGTTTGCGGCGTAAACCGTAAACGGATTGCCCGTTGCAAGATTTGTGATGCCTGAGATGGACCATCCGCCCAAAATTTGCTCAACCACGCCGTGAGCACTGGCAAGGAATCGGCGTCCCTGTCCAACGGGCAGATCGAGGGTAAAAGCATTGAGGAAGCGATGCCGCTGGTCGTTACCGCTGTTTCCCCGTTCAGCTCTCAAATTGCGGCTGTCGGCAGGCTGGCTGATGTCGTTATCCGCACCAAAGAAGGAGCTTGCGTTATCGATGGCATGGCTCCACGTGTACGAACTATTCATCGTCAGCGAGTGGCGCATTCGAACTTTTCCACTGACAACTAGCCCGTGGTATATCGAATTTCCCTGGAAGCTTCCCAAAGAGACGGCGGCCCAATGCGGGTACGGAAAGAACTGCTCGTTTGGTGCTTGCGAGCCACGCGCTCCCGGATCGCGAACCACCACTGCCGGTTCGTTGGTATCCACAAACATCCCCAGCCTGTGGCCCGCCGAGCCAACATAGCTAATATCGATCGAGCTGCTAGAAGCGATTTGCTGCTGAATACCGAAGTTCCAGCTATACCCGTACGCCGTGCGAGCGTTGAGATCGTAAGCGTTGAAGGAAATCAGCCCCACGGCAGGAGCGGCCGGTGCTTGGGTCGTACGGGCAACCAGCGGCACGTTTTGATCGAACGCCAGATTCCAACCGTAACCGATCGACGGCTGGGTCAGTCCAGTGCGTTGCACCGTCGTGAGCACAAACGGGGCATTCAAAGATTGATTAACGGGAATGTTATTGAATACTTCATCATAACTGAGGCGGAAGCCTCCTCGGATCACCGTCTTTTCACTGCTTGGACCTTTGCCGAAATGCGGTGAATAGGCGAAACCGAACATTGGCCCAAAATCCTTATTATCCGGGTTGGCTCCCGCTCTGGGCAGCGTGAATGGCACGGTGCGGAAAACAAAAGAGTCGCGGCCACGCTTGGTGGGATCGATATCCAGTAGCTGGTTGGTGCCAATCAGGACAGGGCCATATCCGGGGATGAAATTGCTGCCCTTGCCGCGCTTTTCCGTTACCACGCTCGGCAGTTCGTAACGCAAACCGAACGATACAGAAAAGTTGGGTTTTACTTTCACATCATCTTGGAAATAAAACGCATGTGCATAACGATACCAATGCGAGAGCGTATCGCCCGTGCGTATGGTTGAAGTCAACAAAAGACTCTGGCCGTTGCAGTCCGAACAGGTACCTGCAAAGTGATCCCAGTCGGGGAAGGTCATCGATCCACGGGAGTTTCCATCGAGGAAACGCCGCGTCTCCTCACGCCGAATGTTGTACCCGAACTTGACCGTGTGCCGCGTAAAGTTGAACGGCGCCACATGAGTCGCGTTCAAGAGAAGTTCGTATGTATTCGTGATACGGCCTTGGGGTAGGTTGGTCGCGGCTCCCAGTAATGCGTAACCACCATTGATGGTGATGCGAGGCAACCCACTGTCGAGCCGATTCTTCGTCGCATCAACCACGCCAGGAACACCTGGAAATATGGTTTGCGCATTCAGACCCCAATCCACGTACTTGATGTCTGTCTTGTTGCGCGAAAATCCCAGCCGCGTTTCAACGAAGAAACGAGGCGAAAACGTGTGTGTTTCAGTCAGCGCAAGATTCTGGCTTCCCGGCCTGTTCGTCCTGCTGTTGTTGGGCAGTGTAACGGCATCGACAGTACTCCCACCAAACCATAGATATCGGCCCATCAAACGATCCTTATCGCTGATCGTGTGATCGATTCGCGCAAGGTGCGTGTTGTCGTCCCGGGACTGCGGCAGATTACCAACATAATTGATCGTGCCGGCCGGTTTCGAACTGCAGGATGTTTCTTGCAATTGGATCGCGGACGGCGTCGCGCTGCGCCTGGGTCGGCACTATCGCTGTTGTGGGTGAGGGGCTGACTAGTTGTAAGCCCTCCCAACTGTAAAAAAAGAATGATCTATCCTTGCGGATTGGCCCGCCCAAACTTCCTCCGTACTGGTTTCGGTGCAGGACATTCTTTTGTCCGCCAAGCTTGTTGGTAAAGAAGTCCGCAGCCTGCAACGCATCGTTGCGGACAAACCAGAAGGCGCTGCCGTGAAGCTGATTCGTTCCGCTCTTGGTGACGACATTCACCTGCGCTCCGGATTGCCGGCCAAATTCGGCTGATGGCGCGGTTGTGATGACGCTTACCTCCTGCACGGCTTCGGCGATGCGGTAGCTATCGGTGGGTCCATTCACTTGCGGATCGAGCGCATTGATGCCGTCGATCATCCAATTCGTGGATTGCGCACGAGAACCCGCCGCGGAGAGCCCTCCAGCCTGCGTGCCGCTCGGGACTAAGGAGGCACCAGGCGTGAGCAGTGCGATGTCGTTGAATCGGCGGTTCACCATCGGGAGCTGTGCGGTGAGATCTGGATCGAAATTCACTCCTGTCGAAACTTTGTCGGGCTCGACGAGCGTTGCGGTGGCCGTCACTTCAACTTCCTGCGTAATGTCTCCGACATTCAGCACTAAATCCAGCGGAACCAATTGGTCTACTAATACCAATATTCCGCGCACGGTGGTTTTCCGGAAACCCGCCAACTCGGCCGAGACCTGGTACATTCCCGGTTGTAGATCACGAAACTGATATAGTCCATTCTCGTCGGTCGTGGTTTTTTGCGTGACACTCGTCAGTTCGTTCTGCAAGGCAAGGATGACACCCGGGATGACGGCACCACTTGCGTCGCGCACGTAGCCTTTGATTGATCCAACGGGGGCTGCATCGGCAGCAATGGCGAATACGACGGACGCAAATAGTAGTACGGCTCTTCTCATAGACTCCTCGAGGATATTGTGCGGATATATTTCTCCCACTCTCACAGCGGGGTGATGGGCCGGATTCTAACACCGGCACTATCCCATATGACAATTGCTGTAATCGAGCAACAAGGCATCAAGAATTTTGGAGGGAAATGTATGAAGGTCGGAGTCTTTGGCGAATTGTTGCAATACTATCGCTAAAGTTGCCCAGCCGCATGTTTTTAGAGGCCGAAATCGACCTTCAGCGGTTTCACAGACACCGCAGGATTGGATTTCATCCATTCGGAATCGTGGCGGAATCGGCAGAATGCGCGCAAACGCTTGAGGTTTTTCAATCCGCGGATCACGCTTTCATTCCAAGTGGCGTGAAAATTCCAAACGCGCTGGAAACGAAGCGTCATGGCGGGCCAAAAGGACAGACGTCAACCGCGCCGCCCGTGTCCACATCGATGGAATCAGTGTGAGATCAATCCAGACTGTAGTCGCCCGCCGGCAATGAATCGAAGCGGAAGCGCCCAGCTTCATTCGTGGATGTAAGCTGTATAGCCGCTCCGGAATGGAGCGTGACTTGGACGCCGGGCACTGGTTGTTTGGTCTCGTCCTCAACTGCCCCGGAGAGCGCTGACGGAGCCTGCAATGCGGTGAAGGAAAATAGCCACAAAAAGGCACAAACAACACAAGAGATCATCAGAAGCTGAATCTCGCGCCAAAGCGAAAAGCGCGCGGGTTTTCGACATCCACCGGTTTTCGTTGGGCGAATAGCGGCCCGGTGATGTCGAATTCGCGCAGGCTCTTGTTCAAGTTCAATAGATTAAAGGTGTCGAGCAAGAGAGTCATGCGCATCGACCGGAGTTGAAAGTCTCGCGAGACCCGCTGGTCGAAGTTCATGTTGAACTGTGTTCGGAAGCCACCTGGCTGTCCTCGCGGCGTCGCCATTACAAAAATAGGTCCTTGATTGAGACCTGAGACGATCAGTTTCCGCCCGAACGGCAGGCCATCGAAGTAAGTCACGATTGAGCTGAGGTGAATCCCAAAAGGAATTTGTTTGATGGCTGCTACCTTTGCCACGTATGCCCGATCGAAGAAAAGCCGGCCTCGGGAGTTGATGATGGTGTTGGGATTATCAAAGAGTGTACCGATAACGCCGGCATCGTTCTCGAAAACGGAGTTTCCTGGATTGCCGTTTCCGGCTGACTTATACGCATTGAAAGAGATGGAAAGAAGATCTCCCCTGGCAAAGCCTGCGGTGACATTTGCTTCAACGCCTTTGTACTCCGCGCGGAGTCCTGCCGGGTTGCTTAGCAGGTATCGGTCTTCGCCGAATGTCCGGACATCTTGATTAAAGACAGTTAGAGGCCGGTCATCACGTGTTCCCGGAATACCGTCATCCCCGGGGTCAAGGACCGTTACCGGAGTGTAAGCTGATGCAGGAACACCTACGTTGACGGTGTGAATGAGACGTTTGGAATCCCGTTCGAGCAAACGAATACCCGTGCGAACACTGCGGCTGAAATCATGCTCCACAGCCAAGCCCCACTCATCGGTGAAGGGCCGTTTCAGATTGGGATCGACAGAAGAATATGGGCCGCCGAATACCCGCAGCAGCGTTCCTTCTTCGCCTTTTTGAAACGCCCCATCCTGATCCCGATCGTTCCACCGATAGAGCGCTCCGCCCAAAGCGGTGGGATTCGCAAAGTCGGCATAGGAAGCCGGCAACAGATGATAGTAACGGGAATATCCGGCGATGATTCTCGTGTCTCCGAAACGCGTGTTGAGCGGAACCACAATCTTGGCGCGAGGTGATATTGACGTCCATGAAACGACATGATCCGCACCCGCGAATGTCCGAACCGGCGCGAATGTGCCGGCGCCGCTGACCTGTTTGGGAAGGAAAGCGTTGCTGGAATCCAGGTTGAAACCGGCGCGTAAAAAGATCTTGTTAACAACTTGCAAACCGTCTTGAGCAAAAAACGAAAGCTCGCGCAGCCGCTGCATAGCGTGGCTGGGCGTATTGAATTCTGCGACTTCGGGGGGAGCCGTTCCGGGGAAGAGAAAGAGTTGCAAACCGTTGAACGTGCGCCGCTCTTCGGTCGCGAGCGACTCTTCCAGATCGAAGCCGGCGAGCAGTTGCTGGCTCCATCGATTGCCATTCGTCCGAAAGGTCTGTGTTTGTCCGAGCAATGAAAAGCGGCTCAGTGCCGAATCGGACTCGAGCGGCGCCGAGCCTGTGATTTCTCCTGTGAAAAGCCGCGTGTAACTCGGTGTCGTTACTCCATGTTGAAGTGTATCGGTGGGAGACGAGTGAGAAAACCCGAAACTCAATTCCGCAATCGACCGATCGCTGTGCCGGTGCACCCAATGGCCCTGAAGCAACTCGAAACGGTCGTTGCCCAGAAGTGTGGCCGATGGATCGATTCCCGGCCGCGCGTCAAGATGGGAATTCTTCACAATCTGTCCGGAGATGATGCCGGTGACCTGATTTTTTGCGTTCAGCGTTCCGTCCAGGCGCGCGAGAGCCGAGCTGACCGTTGTCGTAGGAACCACCGCGAAATCCGGAATCATCTTCGAAAGGTGTTGCAGGCCGAATGACGCGAAGTAGGACCATTGTGGCCCGCGAACAGGCCCGCCCAGAGAGAATTCTCCCTCTGGAAATCGCTTGAAGTGCGGCGTCGTTTGAAAGCCAAAACTGCGAAGACGGCTGTCAAGGTTGCTGCTTTCGAATGGTTTTCCCAGGTAGTACGCCTCGGCCTGACCGTGGAACTTTTCCGGGCTGCGCCGGCTGATCATTTCAAAATCCGCACCGGCCGCTGAAATTTCTGCGGAGTGGAAAGTGCTAACGGCATTCATCTCTTCGAGAGTCCCAAGCATGGGATATGTCAAAGGCTTTCCAGGTTCGTAAGGATTGGTGATGTTCATGCCGTCCCAACGATAACCATTCTGGGTCCAAGTGGCCCCGTGGACTCCCAGCAATTGAATGATACCGGTCTGAAATCCTCCTTCATCGATGTTGCTCGGAACACTGGAGAGATGTTGTGTCTCGAGCAGGTTCCAGATATTTCTGGCGATGGGAAAACGATCCATCCGTGTTCGATCGAATCGGTCCAAAATGCACGACCACAACTCCGGCGCGCTTTGCCACTGGGCGGCCGCGGTGGATTGGGCCTGCGACTGCCGTGTTTCCATTTGTCCGCTAATCGTGCCGGCGCATCCGGCTCGAACTCTGGCCTGCGTTATGTACTCAGGGAAGGCCGGCTTCCGGAATCGAAGCTCATACTCGCCCGATGGAATACCCGCCACCAGAAACTCTCCTGAATCGTCGGTCTTCGTGCGAAGTATCTCCATGCCGGCTGCGTCAAAGATCACAACTTCAACGTCTCCGATGGCGGCGCCTGAGATCCTGTCCCTAACCTTCCCCTGGAGCCAACCGGTCTCGATCTGAGCGTACAGCCCGGCGTGCCAACAACAGACAACGATGAAGGAGAGGAACGTGATGTAATAGCGGATTTTCATCATCACGATTGTTAGGGAATAGCCGCAAAAAGGCACAAGAAATCACCGTCTGAGGATAGAATCTGTCCGTAACAAACTAGAGCTAAGCGTAAGCAAATATCAGGTAGTCGTGTCCCACTGCAAATGGCTTGGCGCGCCTCTGGAAATCTATCCCGCCGGCCATACTTTCTTTCATGCGGGCTGCCACTGAACTGTTTGAATGAGGAGGTGGGAGGAATGGCTCGACAAGGTTGGAGCATGTCTGAAATGGAGATCCGCAGGATTGCTTACCTTCTGTCGGAAACCGATCTCGTAGTCGCGGCTATCGCCGAACGGATGGATTGCAGCAAGAGCGCGATCATGTCCATCAATCGGCGATTCCAGATCCGCGACTACGGGAAGCATCGGAATATATGGAATGTACGGTCCGCGATTCGGGAAGAGCGCGATGATGACGCTCATTTTGAGAAGTCACAGGCCAATTGAAGCTCATTGTGGGCAAGGTAAGACTGCCGGACCTGAGTTGAAATTGCCTGTTGTCTTACGCACGTGGGTTATGTATCTTACACACACATCGATTCTGCACAACATGGACAGGGCTGCATCAAAGGGCAAAGGGACATGCCGGAAGTGACAATCGTGCCAAAGACCGGGGACATCAACAAGCAATTCGGCGTCTACTCGAACGTGTGTTGCGGATACGAAATCATCATTCGAGAAGGTGCCAGCTTTCCTAATTGTCCGAACCATCGGAAGTCTGAGACCACTTGGAATTTCGTAGAAACGGAAAAGATCCAGCAGGTCGTTATTCGGAAGCAGAGCCAGTCTAATCCCGCTGCTTAATCGCGACGGCAAGCCGCCAGCCGCATGCTCCTCGTTTAGGCGCCGCCTGCAGAGCATGCGGCGCGGGCTGCGCGGGCTTTTTTCTTGTACTCGAACGTAAAGACGCCTGATTCCAGTGCTGCTACAGCGCAGCGGTCACAAAAAACAGTCCCAATTTCATCATCAAGATTAGTGCGGTACAACTTGACAAAGGCAGGCCGCAAACAACCGCGATGGCAAACCGGACAGTTTAAATCCGGACATCTGCAAGGTAGGACCATGCTTGCTGCTCGATCAGCTGAAGCCGTGTCTGCGTCTGCAACGGCTCGCTCAGTGCTCCGTGCGTCGGTGTAATCGCCATTATCAACCGTTTCGGCCAATTCAGAACGAGCGGCAACGATTGTCCCTTGTCGATTTATACTGGAGCCATCGGTCGCTTTAATTTTGTGCTGAGCGATTTTGCGTGCCAGGGTGTTGCGGTGGATGTGGAGTAATTGCGCGGCCTTGCATTGATTGCCGCCGCTTCGGCGAAGCGCGGTCTGGAGGAACTGCTTTTCAAATTCTTGCAATGCTTTGTCCAGGCAAACATTCTGTTCGAGCATTTCAGCGACGAGCGCCTCCAAGACTTGTTTCACAAAACGCTACCTCGAAATTGGGAACATTGAATCAATATGGTTACGGGGAGATGGAACCTGCAAGACGGCAGCCACTTCCCCAAGGTGTGAATTTTTCCATCCGACAGGACTCGTGAGGTGCTCGAAACTTCAGGTGACTGACACTTTAGAAGTCCGGCTGGTTAAAGGAACACCGCTTGCACTACCCGTTGAAAGCGGCCACAGGGGCAAAGCCGGGTGGGGAAGTTTTCCATTCGTGACGTTGTACAGAGTGCTGAACCTGCCGTTAACGAGGCGCCAGACGTGCTAGGCTTTACGTCGGCCGCCGGCGCCATCCTCCGGAGGCGATCCTCGTCGGTGTTTGCATAAACGCTGGACAGCAGTTCGGGGACTCGCGTTGGGTTTGCGTTATCGCGCGTGCGCTGCACAGCCCGCTTCTCGAGCGTGCTATCATCGGCGCATGGATTGGGGTCAGGTCCGCCGAAATATCGCAGACTTCTTCCATGGGATGGCGTTAGCGGGCTATGAAAAGAGGCTGCGCGAGCAGCTCATGGACTTAAACGACCTCTTCATGCTCCTCTGCTTTATGGAGCTGGTCGGGCTGCCGAATCCTGCGACGATTTACTTGCTCGAAATCTATCCGTACTTCCTCGAAGAATTTCACCTCTGGCATCGACGAATGGGCATGGATCATTCCCCGCTGGGCGCCCTTCCCTGTTGCTGACCATGTTGGATCTTCTCAAGAAAAGAATTCTTTTTTTCGGAGGAAAAGGAGGAGTGGGCAAGACGACGTGCGCGTCGGCACTGGCGCTCGCAGCCGCGAGAAAAGGGAAGCGTGTTCTTCTGGTATCGACCGATCCGGCGCACTCGACCTCGGATATCTTCGAGCGGCTTTTTAGCCGTGAGGAGGAGGAGATCTATCCGGGAATTGTCGGCGTTGAGGTCGATGGTGATTTTGAAGCGCGCCGGTACATCGAAACAGTCAAGAATCAAATCGCCAAGCTTTTCAGTTCCTCGGTCCTGAAGGAAGCGGAGCGCCAGATCGAGCTTGTCTCCACCATGCCAGGAGTCGAGGAGGTCGCGCTGTTCGATCGCATGGGGGACCTGATTGTCACGTGCGTCGACTCTTATGACTTGATTATTTTCGATACCGCTCCAACAGGACATACGATGCGGCTGCTGCGCATGCCCGAACTGATGATCTCGTGGATTGCGGCGTTATCGAAACGGCGGAAAAATCTCATTACGCTGAATCGGAATATCGAAAGGGAAGAATCCGGCGAAGCCGATCCCATCTTGACGACTTTGGAACGCCGAAAGGAAAAACTCGAGCTGGTACGCGCCCGGTTGATGCAGCATAACTTTACCGGATTTGTACTCGTTCTCGTTCCGGAACGGCTGCCAATCGAAGAAACCCTCCGTGCGGCGGGATCGCTCCGCGATTCCAATATGAACATCTGCGGGATCATCGTGAATCGCATCCTGCCGGAGAATCTGAACGGGGCTTTTTACCAGGCGCGCCGCAAGCAAGAACAAACCTATTGCGAAGAAATTCGCCGCAGATTTGCGGAATATCCTGCGATCTGGATTCGGCAGTTCGAGACGGACATCTACGGAATCAAAAATCTAGAGCGGCTCAGTGAAGTGTTGACGGGCCCAAATGACGGCGCCCCATTCGGGTGAATGGCGGGGCTGTTCGAATTCAAGACCCATGAGTTCCCGCATAACGGGATGGGCCGCAACCGAGCCGCTTAATGACCTCCGCCAGTCGTCCAAACCGACCCGCTTGGACGCGATCTCGACCATTGATCTCAAATGCGATGCGGCTTGAGTCAAAATGCTCTTGGAGGGCTCCTGCGGGTACATTGAAACCACTTCCGGAAAGAGTCCGGCTATCTCGGGCACACCGATTTTGCCTGAAGCCCACCCGCTGACAACCTCGGAGATGCTCTTCAATCCAAGCCGGCCGGCAATGCGGTTCGAGAACTCTGTAGACGCTTGCAGGTCCAGCGAGCGAAGCGCCTCGCGTACGGCCTCACGCCCAATCCAAAAACCGCTGCCTTCGTCGCCGAAGTAAGGTCCCCAGCCGCCGATACGAAACATATTGCGGGCTTTATCGCGCCCAATCACGATTGAACCTGTGCCGGCGATCAACAGGATTCCGGGATCTACGCCTATGGCTCCAATCGAGGCGATGAACGCGTCGCTCTCGATAATGATCTGAGCTTCGGGAATGAGTGACTCGAGGACTTCCTTGTAAAACGCGGCACTATCGTGACGGGCGGCGCCGGCGAATCCGGCGCATACAATGTTGGGACGCTCCGTTAGATAGGATATTCCCTGCGTGATGGCTTGCGTTGCGGCATCTGCCCCGACCGACAACCAATTCGAAGGACCGCTCTCGATATGACAGATTTCGTTGTAATACTCGTCGACAAGAAGGAAAGAGGTTTTCGATCCCCCTCCGTCAATTCCGAGGTATCGCACTAGCGCGCCCAGCCGGGCAGTCCGCCCGAGCGTCGCAGCTCGTCCTCCAGGTCGGTGATTTTCTTTTTGGCTTGATCGACTGCTTTGCGGGACTCATCGAGTTGCTTCTGAGTGTCCGCGATTTCCGGGCCCAGCCGGTATTCACGATTGTAAATATCGCTCTGGCGCAGAACCTGCGTGTTTAGCTCCTTGACCTTCAAATCCAGGAGCTGAACTCTCTCTTCCGCTTTCCTGACATCATCACGGGCCTTTTGAAATTGGGCTCGCCAATATTTTTCATCCCGGCTCTTATTGTCGCTCGGAGCGGCCGGCGCTGCTGGTGCGACAACCGCCGCGGTCGAGCCGGTCGAGGCGGTTGTTGTTGTCGTCGTGCCACTAGCAACCACAACCTGGCTATGCAGCCGTTTCTGCCGCTCCCGCTCTTGCCGCGCCACGTCGGCAAGCGTTTGCGCCGAGCAATCCAACGCGAAAAACACCAGGCATAAGGTGAACAATTTGGAACTCAGTCTCATTTCACCAGCGCTGTAATCGCCTTCGGCGTCGTATCGAATTGTTCGACCGGTTTGTCCTTGTAAACTTCTTTCATGAAATCGATCCACATCGGCAGAGCTGCTTTACCGCCGGTCTCTTTATCGCCGAGGGTCACTTTTTCGTCAAATCCAATCCAAGCGCCCGCCACTAGGGACGGCGTATAACCGATGAACCATGCATCCGTGAAATCATTTGTCGTACCGGTCTTGCCTGCGACAGGACGTTTGAGCTCTTGTGCCTTGGTTGAGGTCCCACCCGGAAAGCGCACAGGCTCTTGCATCAAATCGACCATTATTCGCGCGGTTTCGGCCGGGATGACATCGCGTAGTTCGGGCAGGTTTTCTTCAAGAACATTTCCTTCGTAATCGGTGACCCGCAGGATCGTCTGTGGAATCACGCGCACGCCGTCGTTGGGGAATGTCGAATAAGCGGAAACCATCTCCATCAGAGTAACGTCCGCAGCACCCAGCGCAATGGGCAACACCGGTTCAATCCTGGACGTAATGCCGAAGCGCCTCACATAGGGAATCAAATTTTGCACGCCCAGTTTCGCGAGTGTTTTCACCGCCGGTATGTTTCGCGATTCTGCAAACGCCTGGCGAATGGGTATCGTTCCTTTGAACTTGCCGTCGTAGTTGCCGGGCGAATATCCGCCAAAGCTGACGGGAGCATCGACGATCGTGTCGTCCGGCCGCAGGCCATTGTCCACCGCCGCGGCATAGACGAGTGGTTTAAAGGAAGAACCCGTTTGTCTCATGGCCTGAGTCGCGCGGTTGAATTTACTCTCATCGAAGTCATAGCCGCCGACCATGGCTTTCACTTCTCCGGTTTGCGGCTGAATGGCACCGAAAGCTGCCTGGATGTTTGGCTTCTGTTCCAGCGAGACCTCAACCTTGCGCTCCGCAGGATTCATTGAGCGAATCATGAACAGCGCCACATCACCGCGTTTGAGAATGTCGGAAGCGACCTTCGCCTTCGTCCAGGCGATGTCTTGGGGTGTAAGGAGTGCCTGATAGCCACCGATTTTGACTGCAGCAGCGCCGTTCTTGGCCGGGTCGAGAACAATGCCGGGAACTATATCATTGGTGCGGATAGGCAGCTTCCAATCCGGCAGTTCGGCCGATTCGACGTCCTCTACGCCTTCATCTATCAGGTTGCGATCGGCCCCACGCCAGCCGTGGCGTTTGTCATACTCGCGAGTTCCAGCCCGAATGGCCGCATTAGCCGCCTTCTGCATTTCAACGTTCAGGGTGGAATACACCTTTAAACCGCCCTCATGGACCGCAGAGGTACCGTATTTCTTCTCGAGATAACGCCGGAGTTCTTCCACGAAGTAAGGAGCGAGTTCGTTCGGCCGCTGCTTCTCGACCAATTTGATCGGATGCAACTTCGCTTCTTCACCATGGGCGACCGTGACCTTCTTCTCGGCGACCATGCGGTCAATGGCGTAATTGCGCCGGGTCAGCGCTTTATCTGGATGCAGGATCGGCGAATAGTTCGGCGGCGAGCGCGGAATCGCCGCGAGCATCGCCGCTTCTTCGATATTCAGGTCCTTGAGCTCCTTGCCGAAGTAATATTCCGCCGCCGCTGCAAAACCGTATTGTCCGCTGCCCATATAAACAAGGTTGCAGTACATGGTGAGGATCTGCTGCTTGGTGTAGTAACGTTCGATCTGGATGGCTAGCATCACCTCTTGTATCTTCCGGCGGAAGGTCCGCTCTGGAGTCAGAAAGAGGTTCTTAGTCAACTGCTGGGTCAATGTGCTTCCGCCCTCGACCACTCGGCCGGCCATGAGATTCTTCATGCCGGCGCGCGCCATGCCGACAAAATCGATGCCCCAATGCGCGTAAAAATTCTGATCTTCGACAGAGGTGATCGCATCTTTGACAACCTGCGGGATTTGTTCCCAGGTGATGACAACCCGGCGCTCCAGAGCGAACGATCCGATCACACGGCCGTCATCGGAGTAGACCTCGGTAATGAGGCTGGGATGATAATCCTCCAGCGAACTCACCTGAGGCAAATCACTGTTGTACACAAACAAAACGCCAGCCGTAGCGCCAACTGCAATAGCCAGACAGAGCAGAAACACGAAGACCAGCGAACCCAGGTAACGCCGTAGCTGCGATCTCATAAGATTCTCATTATAACAGGGAGGCGGACGGCAACTCCGTTTCGCCTGAAAGCCGGTGCTCGTTAAGGAAATTTCACGAGCCCACCTTCAATACCGCAAGAAACGCCTCTTGAGGAATGTCCACCTTCCCAACGCGTTTCATTCGCCGCTTTCCCTCTTTCTGTTTCTCCAGCAACTTGCGTTTGCGGGTAATATCCCCGCCATAACACTTGGCCAGAACGTTTTTCCGGATGGCGGGAATCGTTTCTCTCGCAATGACGCGATGGCCGATGGCCGCTTGGATGGCGACCTCAAACATCTGTCGCGGGATAAGTTCTTTCATCTTCTCCGCAAGAGCCTTGCCGCGCGCGTAAGAGGAATCACGATGAACGATCCAGGAAAGAGCGTCGACAGGTTCACCGCTGACCAGGATGTCCAACTTGACAAGGTCGGCCTCGCGATATCCGGCGGGATGATAGTCAAATGACGCGTACCCGCGAGAGACAGACTTCAACCGGTCGTAAAAATCCAAAACAATCTCGTTGAGAGGCATTTCATAGGTGAAAAGGACGCGTCCGGTCGCGACGTATTCGAAGCCCTTTTGGACACCGCGCTTTTCTTCGACCAGTTTCAAGATCACACCCACGAATTCATCTGTACTGAGAATCAACGCCGTGATGATCGGTTCTTCAATCTTGGCGATGAACTGGGATTCAGGGAATTTCGTGGGATTGTCGATCTCCTCAACATCGCCGTTCGTTCTGGTAAGCCGGTATCGCACGCCGGGAGCTGTTGTGATCAAGGAAAGCTCAAATTCCCGCTCGAGGCGCTCCTGAATGATCTCCATATGCAGCAGCCCCAGAAAGCCGCACCGGAACCCAAATCCGAGCGCAGTGGATGTTTCCGGTTCATAGAAGAATGACGAGTCGTTCAGCCGGAGCTTTTCAAGCGCATCACGCAGGGCTTCATATTGGTTGGGCTCGACCGGATACAAACCTGCGAAGACCATCGGTTTGATTTCCTGAAAGCCGGGGAACGGCCTGACGGTCGGATTGTCGTGCTCTGTGATCGTATCGCCGATTTTCGTATTGGCGACGACTTTGATATTCGCAATGAGATAGCCGACCTCGCCCGCCGAAAGGCGATCGACTTCCTTCATCTTCGGCGTCAGCACGCCGACGCTTTCGACCGGATAGACCTGTCCATTAGACATCAACCTTATCTTCATTCCCGGATGAACTTCGCCGTCGATGAGACGGACCAACACGAGGACGCCGCGATAAACGTCGAACCATGAATCAAAAAGAAGAGCCTTCAGCGGGGCATCCGGATCGCCTTTCGGAGACGGAATACGTTTGATAATGGACTCGAGAACTTCTTCGACGCCGTTTCCATATTTTGCGCTGATCAGCAATGCGTCTTCGGGATTCATTCCGATGATCGAATTCAGCTGCTCGCGAGCTCGCGCAATATCTGCGCCGGGAAGGTCGATCTTATTGATGATCGGCAGGATCTCGAGATGGTGATCGAGTGCAAGATAGGTGTTGGCGAGGGTCTGCGCCTCCACTCCTTGAGATGCATCCACAACAAGAAGAGCGCCCTCGCAAGCTGCAAGGCTTCGCGAGACTTCATAACTGAAGTCGACGTGGCCTGGCGTATCGATCAAATTCAAGATGTAATCACTGCCGTCCCTTGCGCGGTAATTCAACCTCACGGCTTTCGCTTTGATCGTGATGCCGCGCTCACGCTCCAGATCCATCGCGTCAAGCACCTGCGCAGACATCTCCCGCTTGGTGAGAGCGCCTGTCAGTTCGAGCAGACGGTCGGCGAGTGTGGACTTGCCATGATCGATGTGAGCAATGATGGAAAAATTACGAATGTGAGACAGGGGCATATACTGATTCGCACTCAGCACTAGCGGTCGCGCGCCAGCAGTGCTGCTCCAATCATGCCGGCATCCGGCCACAACCTTGATTGTACTATCTGGCAATCGGCGAATGAGGAGGCGAACGCATGCTGTCTTGCGATTTCGATGGCGCTGCCTAACAGGACTTCTCCCGAAGCCATGACCCCACCGCCGATGACGATCATTTCGAGATTCAGCAAATTAATCAGGTTCGCGCATGCGAGACCAAACCAGCGGCCTGTCTCGGCAAACACCTCGCGCGCTGTTTCATCGCCGCGAACGGCGGCCTCATAAATTTTTTCGGCCGTTAATGGGGGCGCAATTTCGTTCAGCAGGCTATGAGGTGCGATTTTGAGTCGCTCTCTTGTTGTTGTCACAATCCCCGTGCCGGATGCGACAGTTTCGACGCAGCCTTGTCTTCCACACGCGCAGAGGCGTCCGTTGGGATCGATCACGGTATGGCCAAATTCGCCGCCGTACCCCGATGCGCCCGCGTATAGGCTCCCATTTAGGATCAACCCCGACCCGAGACCGGTCCCGAGAGTTAAATAGGCCAGATGCTGCATCCCGGTTCCGGCGCCACAAATGAATTCAGCGTACGCACCAGCATTTGCGTCATTTTCGCTGACGACTTTGAGGTGGACCTGATCCGCCACGCTCTCTTCTAAATTGATATTCGTAAGACATGGAATATTCGGGGAAGTCGCAATCACGTGCGTCTTCGTGGAACGCAGGCCCGGAACGCCAATGCCGACAGCGTCGATGGACCCGGATTTTTGAAAATCGCGGATCAGTTCTGTTAGTTTTGAAATGAGAGACCCGAGATCGTCTATGACTGTGGGCACCTTGCGCGATTCCAACACGCGGTTCGCTTCATTGATCAGACCAGCTTTGATTGTCGTGCCCCCAATGTCGAGGCCGAGATAGTACATGAACTTCTCAATATAGCACCTGGGCAATTATGGCAATTATCACGATTTCCCGTCTGACCGGCAGCGGCGGCCGCGAAATCGCGACTGCCACCGCTGAAGCTCTGAACTTTCAGCTCATCGATCGGTCGGCGATGGATATGGTGATCGACCAGCAGTTTCCCGTCCGGACCGAGCAGCTTTCTCGAATCAAGAAGGATCGCAAGGTATACGACGAGATGATGCGCTCGGCAATTGCCGAACTCGCAGCCGCGCACAACGTTGTGATCCTCGGCAGCGGAGCACAGTTTCTCTTTGCCCGAGTCGCTGCTTCGCTACACGTTCAAATCGTAGCGCCATTGCCCTATCGAATCGCCCGAGTCATGCGAACCGCTCAGGTCGATCGGCAGGAAGCCGAAAAAATAATCGCCGACCGGGATCGGGAGAAAGAGACATTCATCCGCACACTATACGGCAAGGACTGGCGCGATCCCGCCCATTACGATCTTGTTGTGAACATCGATCACTTCTCGAATGAAGTCGCCGTACAAATCATCGTGAGGGCTGCGCGGGCAAAAGGTATTGAAGCAAAGCCGGTGGAACTGCCGCCACAGTTACGGGAAGAGATTCTGACGACAAAGCTTGATGTCGCGCAAATGGCCGATCTTGAACCCATCGAGGACAAGCTTCCCGAGTTTGCGCACCAGAGTGAGCGGGAATTTGCGCGTGTCATGGACTTCTACCGCATTCGTTGGCAGTACGAGCCCAAGACCTTCCCGATCGAATGGGATGAAAATCACAATGTCGTCAAAGCGTTCACCCCGGATTTTTATCTCCCGGATCTGGATCTTTTTATCGAGCTGACGACGATGAAACAAAGCCTCGTCACAAAAAAGAACCGCAAAGTACGGTTGCTTCGCGAACTCTATCCCGACGTGAATATCAAGATTCTTTACGAGCGCGATTACAAGAATCTGATTTGGAAGTATGGGTTAAACAACGGCGAGGAGAATAATGGGAACGGCGACGAGAAAATGAAAATTGAAAGACGAGAAAATGAAAATTGAAAAATGATTAATGGATAATGATCAATGAAAAGGTCCCGAGTGACCTTCAAGTTTCTGTCAAACTCCGCCGTGCGGCGGATGCCCATCTCGGCTCTACGTTTTCTTGAATCGCCTTGACGCTTTGGGTTTCGAACTGGCGTCCGCCACCCTAAAGTTGCTCTGTATCGCTACCTAGCTCAGCGTTTCAGTAACAAGCCGCCTCGGTACTTTCTAGGGTACGTCAACGGCAACCTGCTCCGTAGTCTCGAGTCCGACTTCGACCGAAACCGGAATCTCTCGGGACCTGTTTTCAGTCTAGCACTCTGCAATTTTGTGTCAAGATCAAGTCGTGGCCGATGAGGTACTCGAAATTCTTTTTGACGAGCAACAAATTCGGGCCCGAGTTGCTGATCTCGCTCGGGAGATCACGAAAGAGTACGCGGGCCGCCGGCTCGTGTTGGTTTCCATTCTTCGCGGTTCGGTTTTCTTCGCTACGGACCTCGCTCGCCAGATCGAACTACCGCTCTCGATGGATTTCTTGTCGATTTCCAGTTACGGAGAGGACAGTGAAGGAGTTGTCAGAATCACAAAAGATCTGGAAGAAAACATTGCCGGTAAAGATGTTCTTGTAATCGAAGACATCATCGATACCGGTTTTACGCTGAAATATCTTCTCCGCACGCTGGCCAGCCGAAATCCGAAGTCTCTCGAAGTCTGCGCGCTGTTGGACCGGCGCGCCCGCCGCATCATCGAAATTGAACTGAAATATATCGGCTTTGAGATTCCCGATAAGTTCGTTGTAGGGTATGGTCTCGATTACCGGCAACGTTACCGGAACCTGCCGTACATCGGAGTGCTGAAGCCGGATTAATTAATCATTAATCAATTCTCATTTGTCCATGAATGTGAAATGAGAATTGACTAGTGATTATTGATTAATGAATCGCTATCAAAGGGATGCGGGAGCAGCTCGGCGAGCCGATATTCTTGGTCGAGTCCCCTCAATGAGTGCAGGTGCACCGGCAAGTTCCCGCAGTACTCCCACAGCAGCTGCCGGCATGCGCCGCATGGCGGTGTCACAACCGCGGCATCGGTGACGATCACGATTTGCCGAAATTCACGGGCCCCTTCGCTCAGTGCTTTCCACAAGGCGACACGCTCTGCGCAGACGGTTAGTCCGTAAGAGACATTTTCGATATTGCATCCGGTATAAACACGGCCGTCTTTTGTTTCGAGTGCGGCGCCCACTTTGAATCCGGAATAGGGAGCGACGGCGTTGGCGCGCGCGGCAGCCGCTTTTGCGGTCAGTTCAGGATTCATAGGTGTCGAAGAACCGTTGCAGCAGCGTACCGAGATCGGCGTTCATCTGGGTGGCGGTCTCGAGAACTTCGGAATGATCGATAGGCTTGCCCAAAATTCCGGCCGCAACATTGGCTACCATTGATAGACCTGCCACCCTCATTCCCATGTGTTTGCCCACGATGGCTTCGGGAACCGTCGACATTCCGACCACGTCGGCGCCAATGGCCCGCAGAAATCGGATCTCGGCGGGCGTTTCGTAAGTTGGGCCCGACATCGCAGCGTAAACACCTTCGCACATATCGATGCCGCAATATTTGCCGGCAGTTTTAAGTTCCTGACAAAGCTCCGGGTCGTAGACTTGTGTCTGATCGACGAATCGCGGTCCCCACCGGTCTTCGTTCGGACCGGTCAGCGGATTCGCGCCGAGCAAATTGATGTGATCCGTAATGATCATGAGATTCCCTCGCGCGAAATCCAGATTGATCGCGCCGGAAGCATTCGTGAGGATCAAGATTTTCACGCCAAGCCGGCCAATGACGCGCGTACAGAAGGTGACCTCCGCCATCGTATTGCCTTCGTAGTAATGCACCCGGCCTTCAAAGACGACGATTTGATGATTGCCGGCTTTGCCGTACACGACTTGCCCCCGGTGGCCTGCGACCTTCGGCACGGGAAAATGCGGGATCGTGACGTAATGGAGGCGGTGAGGTCCGGACAAAATCTCATCCACAGCCGACAAACCGCTTCCCATTATGACGGCAATTTCAGGCGCGGCGCCCATCTTGTCGAGCAAATATTTTTTAGCCTGTTCTACGAGTTCGAATTTCATCCCTACCCTTTAAGCACCGCGTGGATCAGCGGACGCCGTCGTGGAGGCTTACTCTCGATTTGATACGCTTGTTCAATCAGCGGCACTGCACCGGTGAAACGTCTTTCGTCATTCCAATGAATCCGGCAAAGCACCTCGCCTTTAACCACGCGGTCACCAAGCTTTTTGTCTAAATAGATGCCCACTGCAAGATCAACATGATCCTCAACGCGATGACGCCCAGCCCCAAGCGCGTTTGATGCCAGGCCCAGGAATTTCGCATCGCAGCGCGTGACGAAACCCGATGTCTTCGCGCGAAAACCCGTTGTGTTTGCGGCTCGCGGCAACAGATCCGGATTATCCACGACCCGTTCGTCGCCGCCTTGAGCGCGGATGATCTGCCGGAACCGACGCGCAGCTTCGCCTCTCGCGACCGATTGGTATGCAAGCTTCGAGGCGTGATCAAGCGACCGCGCCTGTCCGCCCAAACGAATCATATGGGCCGCGAGGGCGATCGTGACGGTCTCGAGATCCTCAGGAGTCTGGCCATTTAAGAATTCGATGCATTCGCGGATCTCCAGAGCGTTTCCAATGGCGCGCCCGAGCGGCTGTTCCATATCGGTGATCAACACGACGATTTTCGTTTTCATCGCGCGGCAGACATCGACGATGGAACGCGAAAGGCTTGTTGCAGCCTTCAGCGTCGGCATAAATGCCCCCGAACCGGCCTTGACATCCATCACCAGGCCGTCGATTCCTTCGGCAAGTTTCTTACTCAAAATGCTGGCGGTGATCAGCGGAATCGACTCGACAGTCGCCGTCACATCACGCAGTGCGTAGATGCGCCGGTCTGCCGGAGCCAGATCATCTGTTTGCCCCATAATGGCAGCGCCGGTACTCTTCAATATCTCGATGACCTTTCCCGGAGAGGGTTTCGGATTAAAACCGGGAATCGACTCGAGTTTGTCCAGTGTTCCGCCGGTGTGTCCAAGCGCGCGGCCCGTGATCATCGGCACGGTAACACCGCAGGCGGCCGCAATGGGTGCGAGCATCATGGAGGTCTTGTCGCCAACGCCTCCGGTGCTGTGCTTGTCGATTTTCTTCCCAGGGATCGCGGACAAATCCAAAACCTTCCCCGAGTCTCTCATTTCGCGCGTGAGCGCAAGCGTCTCATCCGTGCTCATGCCGTTCAGATAAACGGCCATGAGCCAAGCAGCGACATGATAATCCGTAATCTGCGACGACATGTAACCGCGTAGGAAGGAAGAGATTTCTGACGACGTCAGCTTTTGCCGGTCTCTCGTCTTTTGGATGACGTCGCGGGCAGTGATCATTTACTTGGCGGTGGTGTGCGCGGGGGCTCGGCGCTTTCCAGCCAGGCCGTGTACCAAAGTGCAGCCAACATCGTGCCCGCGCGCGCGAGTTCTGCGCTAATGAAATCCGTGCCTTTGGCGCGGGGCCGGTCAGGATTGAACTCGCCGGCCCTTTCGAGCTCATACAGTGGGACGACTTCGAGGAATGTCTGCGATAGATACTGCTTGATGGAATCCCACACATTCGCGAGGCGCTGTGGCGAGCGAACCGTGCGCCGGACGGTATTGGCATCAATTGCGGTGTTCACATAGGCCGCTTCGTATCGGCTGTGAATGCCAGTGTCCCTCGTAAGGCGTTTTGGGTTAGAAACCGTTGCCGCCCAGCCGTGGTGATGGATGGTCAAATGCATCGGCTGCGAGGCGTCGCCGACATAGTGGCCCAAGACTCCGGCAACATAGATCGCGTTGGCGCTTGCCGATTGACGGTCACTAGGAGTCTTTGCGTTGCGCCAGAATCGAAACGCATTAACCAAACGCCCGTAGTTTTCGATGATTGCATAAGGAACGTAGCCGATCTTGAGATCACCTTTTCTTTCGACAAGCTGCTGGAGAAACAAATAGCGGTCCGAAGGAATTGTCGAAATTGCGCCCCATTTTTCCGAATCGAAAAAATGGTCGACCTCCTGCGCATTATTCATCGGCGTTTGCTCTTCGCGGCGCCAGCGATCAGGCTCGAATCCGTTGTAGATGATTTGCTCGCGAGCAGCATTCATGAATTCCGGCAGCTTGGGGGCCGCAACATCCATTGCAAGCTGATTGATCATCAGGTGACCTTTTTCGCCCCACGCGGAAACAGATACTGGAATAAACACGATCAGCAGGATTGCAATCGGGACGCGCATAGCGGCGAATTCTAGCAGAATTTATGCGGGCGTATAATCAAAGTATGGTGATTACCATCGGGCAAGCTTCCCTGGAAACCGAGCGCGGAGATATCAGCCAGGCGAAGGTGGATGCCGTGGTGAACGCGGCGAATAATCATCTTTGGATGGGTTCTGGAGTAGCAGGCGCGCTCAAGCGAGCGGGCGGCCTTGAGATCGAGCGCGCAGCGGTCGCGAAAGGTCCGGTCCAAGTTGGTGAAGCCGTTGTTACAAACGGCGGTGCCCTTCCAGCCAGGTATGTCATCCATGCCGCAGTCATGGGGCAGGATCTCCGAACCGATCAATCCAAAATCCGCCAGGCGACGAAGAATGCCCTCATGCGCGCGCGTGAACTGGGCATCGGCAGCGTCGCGTTTCCCGCACTCGGAACCGGGGTAGGCGGTTTCCCGCCGGAGGAGGCGGCGGAAGCAATGATCGACGAATGTGTGTCATTCATTTCCAGCGAATCCGCGCCTTCCTTGAAGAAGATTCTGTTTGTCCTATTCTCTGATGACGTCCTCCGTGCGTTTGAGAGGCGGCTCCATGGAAGAAATTGAGATAAAGTTTGCCGTCAAAGATACGAAGATTATTACAGAGAAACTTAGAAAGTTGGGTTTTCGGGTCACGGTCGGCCGTCACCTCGAAAAAAATTATCTTCTCGATGACCACGACGGCAATTTGCAGAAGGCGGGAAAGGTATTTCGCATCCGCAAGACTCCTTCGGGGCGAACCCTCACATACAAGGGACCGATTTCCGCGGCTTCAAAATTGAAGCATCGCGAAGAGATCGAATGCCGCATCGAAGACGCCGACATTTTGCTCCCCATGTTCGAGCAGAGCGGTTTTAAAATTCGCACGGAATATTCGAAGCACCGGACGGTCTTTGAAAAGAATGGGTTCGAAATTTCGCTCGATGAAACCGAAGCCGGCAATTATTTGGAAGTCGAAGGACCGTCCGACGCGGACATTACGAAGCTTGGGGAAAAATTGGGGTATTCGGAAACGGATTTTGTCCGTCGAACCTATGCAGAGCTAATTGGTGAGAAACGAAGCGGCTAAGGAAAATGGCATGAGGAATGAAAAGCATTTGCCGGAAGACGAGCCTCTCAAAATGATTGCCGTCAGCGGACCCGCCGAGGCGCAGATGATCGAAGAGATGCTCGAAAACAATGGTATCGACTGCACGCTGCAAGGCGACGTGGTGTCCACGCCCTGGCCGACGAAAAGCGATCTCGACGAAGTTCGCATTTTCGTGAGGTCCGAAGATGCGCCACGTGCGGAAGAATTGGTCGAGGCCTTCTTCACTCCCGTCGGTAATGACGAACTGACGGAGGGCGATCCGGAACTGGGCGTGAAAGATCCGGATGAACCAGGCGGCTTCACAATTTAATTCACGCCCGCTATGATAGCTGAAGAAGCTTATGGATAATTTCACTCTATTTGTCATCGTTACCGATGTCCTCATGTGCGTGGCTTTCATCACATTGATGGTTTTGGATAAGCCGCAAAAACCCGCGCCCGCCGAGCCATTTAAACCCGCCGGCAAAAAGCCGGCGTAACGAGATTCACCAACGAGCAATCTCTTTGACGAACCTCGGGATTCCACGGGAATTCTACGCGTCGGTACCAGTGGCTGGAGTTATCCGCTGAATACAGGCCCCGGTTCATGGACGGGCGTTTTTTATCCCTTCAAGAAAGCCGACGAGTTGAAGTTCTACGCGCGTTACTTCAATGCCGTCGAGATCAATTCCACCTTCTATCGTCCCTGCGGAGCGAAGACAGCGGAAAGCTGGGCAAAACGCACGCCGGACGACTTCGAGTTCACGGTGAAGGTGTGGCAGCAATTCACTCACGGCAAAACCGAATGGACTACCTTGGAAGTCGAGAATTTCAAGTCGGGCATCGCGCCATTGGCCGAGGCGGAGAAGCTTGGATGCTTGTTGTTTCAGTTTCCCGCAAGCTTTAAACACACGACGGAAACGATGAACCGCCTGACGGCGTTGCTTGACATCTTTCAGGATTACCCAAAGGCTGTAGAGCTGCGGCACCGCTCGTGGACAGATGTGCTTCCAGACCTGCACGACGCCGGCGCCGCCCCCACTTTCATCGACGAGCCGAAATTCAAAGACTCCATTCGCCAGGATATTGCAATTCCGGGTAGCCGCTTACTTTATGTTCGCTTCCACGGACGTAAATTCGATAAGTGGTGGCGTCACCAGCATCGCGACGAGCGATACGATTACCTTTACACTCGGGAAGAGCTGCAGCCATACGTGGTTCAACTCAAATCGGTCCTGGAAAACAAGGACATCCAGCGCGCCTATATCTTCTTCAACAACCACCCCGGCGCAAAGGCGGTCGCCAATGCCGTCATGATGCGCGCCCAATTGGATATCCCGGTCAAGACAGAATTGCCGGATAAACTCGTCGAGACCTATCCGGAGTTGATTTCCAAATAGCAATAGGGCCAGAATGACGGAAACCATTTCAGCCACAGGAGGTATGCCATGAGCTCGAGGGAACCGGACCGTCGCGAGTTTTTGGGCAGCACTTTGGGGATGCTCGGAGCTGGAGTACTCGCAGCGCGGGCCCAGGAAAAAAGAAATACTCCAATCCGAAGACCGGATCGCTATGATGATACCTTCATCTTCGAGCGAAAACCGTTCACATGGCCGGGAGGGAAAACGCTCGCGGTTTGGATCATTCCTAATGTCGAGGTGTGGCAGTTTGATTCGCCTGCCGGCGCCGCCATCTCGCCGAATGCCGGCAATCGCGTTCCCGATGTCATCAACTATGCCTGGCGCGATTATGGCATGCGTGTAGGTCTGTGGAGAATTGCGGACGTGCTCGGTGAAGCAGGGATTCGCGCGACCGTGGCCTTGAACGCATACGTCTGCGACGTGTTTCCCAAAGCGGTCGAAGAAATGAAGAGACGAGGCTGGGAATTGATGGGTCACGGACTAACCAACAGCCGTGACCTGGCAAAGCTCGCTTTAGATGAGGAGAGGGACGTCATCCAGACGACTCTGCGTACCATTGAACGCGCAACTGGAAAACGCCCCCGCGGATGGCTTGGACCCGGACTCGCGGAGACTTTCAATACCCTGGATCTACTCGCAGAAGAAGGAGTCAATTACGTCGGCGACTGGAACAATGACGATCAGCCGTTCGGAATGAAGGTTAAAAAGGGAAGACTCTTCGCCGTTCCCTACGGCATGGACATCAACGACATGTCCCTCATTAACCGGATGGGCTACACCGGCGATCAATACCTAAAGGCACTGACGGACCAATTCGACACGCTTTACGCCGATAGCCAGAAAACCGCCCGCGTTATGGGCATTCCGTTACACCCATTTCTGATGGGCGAACCCTGGCGTACGCCATATCTGAAGAAAGCCATCGCGTATTTCAAGCAACACGACCGGG
>Ga0209058_1000961_pt1 | contig 24785 bp, 23 predicted proteins | sample GraSoiAngelo_147_FD_185904 | JGI IMG/M metagenome (GOLD analysis project Ga0209058, IMG submission 185904) | Grasslands soil microbial communities from the Angelo Coastal Reserve, California, USA - 14_1009_05_40cm (SPAdes) (version 2) | ecosystem: Environmental > Terrestrial > Soil > Grasslands ... | reverse complement strand
CTATTTTGGTTTGCCGCGAAACGTCGCATGTCGTGTGGGCGATGGATTGGCATTCATGCAAAAAAAACAGCGGCACTATGATGTGCTCATTGTGGACGCGTTTACCGGCGAGGATATTCCAGCGCACATGAAGGATGCGGCATTTTTTGAGGCGGCGGGCCGCTGCCTGCGACGCAACGGCCTAGCCATGGTAAATGTTTGTTTGGAACGGAAGTCAGATCCGACGGCAGATAAAATTGCTGCGGGATTCAAAGAGAGGGGCTGGTCCGTGCGGCTTTTGGATAGTCCCGGCGCGGAGCGTAACGCCATCGTCCTGGCGGGACAGGTGAAGAATCTGCGACGGCCGAGATTGCTGCTCGTGCCCCAAGCCGGCGCGAAACAGACAGGCAAAGAATTGGCCGCCATGCGCTTCCGGCAGCGACGGTCTATTTCCCGAATCCGTGCAAGCGTGGCTTAGATTACTACCGCCTGCACGAGTCTTTTGACTAGAAGATACACAGGATAACTGACTGCAACTCCTATGACAGCAAAGAGGCTGTTTTCGACGCTACTCACGACGAAAGCAATTAGCAGTAGTGCTGCCCCGAGAAACACGATCGCTGGAAGTACAGGATAGCCGCGGGCTCTGAACGGTCGGGGAAGGTCGGGCTCTCGCCAACGCAAAACGAATATCGTGCCGAATGCCGCTACATCAACGAGGACAGTTAGGAACGCGGTAAAAGCGAATAGTTTGTCGAAGCTGCCGAGGCCCGCAAGCATGATCGCTACCACAGCAGTTACGAACAAGGCGGTACTAGGTGTGCCTCCCGTGTTTACCTTGGTGCCGGAACGAAAGAAGAGCCCGTCGCGGCTAAGTGCGAACATCACGCGGGGCGTGAAAAGAAAGGCGGCGTTGATGATACCAAGGAGGGAAATCAGCATGATACTAGTCACGATCTGACTGCTATAGCCGCCGAAGATAAGCTGAGCGGCATCTGCCGCTGCTAATTTTGAACCCGCTAGCTTTGATATCGGCAGCGCATACAGCAGCGCGAAGTTAATCAGCACATAGATCGTCATCACCACAGCAACCCCTGTAAACAGCGAGCGAGGAATGCTTTTAGCTGGATCGGTATTCTCCTCCGAGAAATAAACCGGCGCATGCCAGCCAGCATAAGTGCCAAGAATGCTTTGCATCGACAAAGCAATGGCCACGAACAAAAGCTTCGGATCGGACAAGAGCGACGGCTTTGCGCTTGGAGCAGCGCTTAGCTTCGGGCTGAAGAGAAAGCAGGCGGCGATGATCACAAAGAAAGCAACAACTTTGAACAAGCTCATGATTTCCTGAGCCCGGCTACCTACGCGTAGGCCTAGCCAGTGAAACGCGGTGAAGAAGATCAACACCGCAATTGCCGCCGGAGTTATGGCGCCAGGATTATAAGAGAAGAGTCCGACAGCGTATTCGGTCAGTGCAACCGCCAAATATGCCATCGAACTGGTGCGGAGGAGCCAATCGCTCCAGCCGACAAGGAATCCACCGAATTCACCGTAGGCCCGACGAGCATAAACGTAAGGTCCGCCGTCCAGCGGCAGCATTGTGCCGAGCTCAGCATAGGTGTTTGCACCGGCGAAGGCATACAACCCGGAGAGTATCCATACGGCCATGATGAGTCCGCTGTGACCGAGGTGGGCGGCGACGCTCCCTGGAATTCGCAGAATGCCGATCCCGATTGTTCCGCCGATGCCTACCGCCACGCCGAAGGTCACTCCGAGAATGCGAAGCAGCCGTCGTTTGCTGAGTGAAGCCGAATTAGTAACAGCTCGGTCCGTCTCCATTCGTTTGGCTTAGCTGAATCAGCGCCGCACAACAAGAGTGCAGCGTCAGGGCACCTAAGTCTGGACTTTGCTCTGCCTTCTGTACAATTAGCCGTCCGATTACTGGCCAAACGTGAATCCAAGCAATTTCCTAGCCGAGCTGAAACGGCGCAACGTTTACAAAGTCGCCATCGCCTACATAGTTGCCGGATGGGCTCTCTCCCAGGGAATCGCGCAGGTATTTCCTGTTTTCGACATTTCTAACTGGGCAATCCGGATTATTGTCCTGCTGATTGTTGTTGGCTTTCCAGTCGCGGTGGTCTTCGCCTGGTTCTTCGAGATCACTTCCGAAGGAGTCAAGCGAACCGAACTTGCCGACGCAATGCCGGAGGCGACCGGACGGAAAAGACACGCCTGGATATACGTTGTGGTGGCCAGCGCCGCGATCTCGGTCGCGTTATTCTTTCTTGGTCGCTATACCGCTAGTAACAGGACTGCGGCTGCGGTGCCTAACGAGTTGCCGGCGAAATCAATCGCTGTGTTGCCGTTCGAGAATCTGAGCGAAGACAAAGCCAACGCGTTTTTTGCCGAAGGGGTGCAGGATGAGATTCTCACACGGTTGGCCAAGGTCGCCGATCTGAAAGTGATTTCGCGCACATCCACTCAGCATTTCAAAAGTTCGCCGGATAATCTCCCGCAGATTGCGAAGCAGCTCGGCGTCACGAATATTCTCGAAGGCAGCGTGCAAAAAGCAAACGATCAGGTTCGCGTGAATGTGCAGCTCATTAATGCTCTCACCGACGCGCATCTTTGGGCGGACACATACGATCGAAAACTGACCGACATTTTCGCGGTCGAGAGCGAGATTGCGAAAAGCATTGCTGATACTTTGCGGGCAAAGTTGAAGAGCTCTGCGGAACATGTCCTTGCATCACGGCCGACCGAAAATCCCGAGGCGCATGAGCTTTACTTAAAAGGCCGCTACTTTTGGAACAGACGCACCGGTGCAAACCTGCAGAAAGCGGCCGATTATTTTGAGCGGGCGATAGAGAAGGATTCGAAATACGCTCTGGCCTATTCGGGGCTGGCCGACTGCCATGTACTTTTGCCGGTTTATCCAGAGCTTGGCAGCTATCCTCGCGATGAGATGCCGAAAGCATTGGCGGCTGCACACAAAGCAGTCGAGCTCGATGACACGCTGGCCGAGGCGCACACTTCTCTCGCCCGAGCGCTAGCTTCAGATCTGCAACTCTCGGCTGCGATCTCGGAGTTCAAGCGCGCCATCGAACTCAATCCCAGCTATGCTACGGCGCATCAATGGTTCGGAGAATGCCTGCAAAGTCAGGGGCGCGTGGAAGAGGCACTGGTTGAACTGAAGCGCGCGCAACAGGTTGATCCACTTTCGCTCGTAAATAACGCGCTGGTGGGCTTTGCCCTCGATACGGTCGGCCAAAGCAATGAAGCGATCGCGCAACTGCGCAAAACGATCGAGATGGATCCGAGCTTTCCTAACTCACATGCCTTGTTAGGCAATGTGCTGGAGCATAAAGGCCAGCTCGGGGAAGCGGTGGTCGAGTATGAAAAAGCCAACTCGCTTAACGCGGACCCTATCAACCTTGCTCAGCTCGCGCGCGGTTACTTTCTCGTCGGCAGAAAAGGAGAGGCGCAGCAGCTTTGGGAGAAGCTGAAAGCTTTGTCAGAACAACAATATGTTCCGGCTTATTCGATGGCCTTGGTTCAATCGGCTTTCGGCGAAAAAGACCAAGCCATACGCTTGCTGGCGAAGAGTTATGAAGATCACGCGCCCTTCGACTCGGCTGATTTGGGCTGGATACTCGTTGATCATCGTCTCGACTCGCTGCGCAGTGATCCGAGGTTCAAGAATCTCATCACGCGCATCTTCTCTGGCGAACGGCGATGAAGATCGACAATGGAACCGGCGGGAGCCGAGAGACATCGACGGGCGGGCCGGGATCACGACCTGGGCGGAGTGCCGTTGATGAGCGGGGACGCGAATCAATCAACTTCTTCACCGAGCTAAAGCGGCGCAACGTCTACAAGGTCGCAGTCGCTTATGCAGTCGTTGGCTGGCTGCTGGTCCAAATTACGACACAGGTTTTCCCAATCTTTGAAATTCCAAATTGGGCTTCCAGGTTAATCGTGCTCGCGATCATCATCGGGTTTCCCATTGCGCTCGTGATCGCTTGGGCGTTTGAGCTGACACCGGAGGGACTGAAGCGCACCGAAATAGCGGACGCCGAGCATTTGCCGGAGCGGCCTCAGAAACGCGCATGGATTTACGTGGCAATTATGGCAGCGGCATTGTCTATCGCGCTGTTTTTTCTTGGACGCTACACTGGGCTGCGAACATCTTTGACCGAAGGCGGACGGACTCCCGCGTCTGCAGGATCCTTACCGCAAAAATCGATCGCGGTGTTGCCATTCGAAAATTTGAGCCACGATCAGGACAACGCCTATTTTGCCGACGGTATCCAGGACGAAATACTTTCCACCATCGGAAAGATCGGCGATCTCAAGGTGATTTCGCGGACCTCGACTGCCAAATACAAAAGCCGTCCGGAAAATTTGCGCCGGGTTGCAACCGAATTGGCTGTGGCGACGGTCCTGGAAGGCAGCGTGCAGAAAGCCGATGACCGCGTTCGCATCATCGTGCAGCTCATCGACGCGCAAAGCGATGCCCATCTTTGGTCGGAAACCTATGACCGCCAATTAAAGGATATCTTCAGCGTTGAAAGCGAGGTTGCGCAAAGTATCGCTGGTGCGCTGAAAGCGAAACTTACGCCGGAGACCGCGCGATCGTTAGACCAGATCCCAACGCGCGACGCAGAAGCATACAATCTCTACCTCAAAGCCGGTTATTACGTACGCGAAGCAACCTCGGGAAACAGTGATCCGGCCATCGTGCTTCCAAAGGCACTCGATCTTTACGCTCAAGCAATTGCGAAAGATCCCTCGTTCGCACTCGCTTGGGCGCGGGTGTCGTATGTTCATTCGTGGATGCATTGGTTCAGCGTTGATGATTCGCCGGCGCAAATGCGATCGGCGGAGGATGCCGCGCGCCGCGCCCTCGCGCTCAATCTTCAGTTGCCCGAGGCGCACGTCGCACTGGGGTACGTTGCTTACTGGGGCAAGCGTGATTATACGACCGCGCTTTCCGAATTCGAGCAGGCGCGCAAGGCGCTGCCTAACAATTCTGCGGTGACCATCGCGATCGGATCGGTTTATCGCCGACTCGGCAAGTGGCAAATGGCGCTTGACGAATTTTATCGGGCTGCAGCCCTCGACCCGCGAGACCCTTCCGTGATCGATGAGGCTGGCACTACAGCTGCGGGGATGCGGCGCTATTCCGAAGCGCTCAGGCTCTTCGACCGTTCACTCGCAATCCAGCCGAGCTACTGGAGCGTGCTTTGCGATGCCGCTTTAGTTTACGTTTTGTCGAACGGGCGAATTGATAGGGCAAAAGAGGCGCTTGCGCAGATTCCAGGAGGTATCGATCCACAAGGGCAAGGGCGCTTTAGCCGATTTAAAGTCGCGATGTGGGCGCGTAACTTCGCCGGTGCGTTGAAGATTCTCGATAGCGCACCGGATTGGCTGCTGAACAATCCAGGGCATCGTCCGGTCGCCACTTTGGTTTTGCGGGCGCAGGCTTTGGAAGCCTTGGGGCAGACACAAGAAGCGCGTATTGCCTACGAAGGTGCTATTCCACTCTTGGAGGCAGCGATAAATTCGGGCGCTGACGAATCATCGACTCACGCGTCGCTTGGTCAGGCCTATGCCGGACTCGGACGAAAGGTCGACGCTGTGCGCGAAGGTCTAAAGGCAGCCGAATTGCTACCGGTTTCTGCTGATGCATTCGACGGTCCTGTTTATCTTGAGCAGCTCGCCAAAATTCAGACTCGAGTCGGAAATACTGACGAGGCGGTGTCCCTCATCAGACAACTCCTCGATATGCCGGCTGGCTTTGTTATTTCGCCAGCACTTCTAAAACTCGATCCAGCCTGGGACCCGATTCGCAGCGATCCGGTCTTCCAGAAGCTTTGCCAGGAAATGCAGCCATGAATCTGAACAACTTCTTCGCCGAGCTGAAGCGGCGCAATGTTTACAAAGTGGCGGTGGCTTACGCGGTGGTGGCGTGGCTGCTGATCCAGGCGGCCTCGATCTTGTTCCCGACCTTCGAAGCTCCGTCCTGGGTGATAAAGGTCTTCATCGCTCTGCTCCTTCTCTGTTTTCCGGTGGCGCTGATCCTCTCCTGGGCTTTTGAAATCACTCCCGAAGGAATCAAACGTGAATCAGAGCTCGAGCCTGACAAATCGATCCGGCGGCTGACTGGCCGAAAAATCGTCGGGCTTACCGTCGTCCTCGCAGTGATAGCCGCGAGCCTAATGGTTTTCAAATTTAGCCGGCTGACATCTATCAACCCGTCGCAGCCGATCGGACCCGTGGTGAATGCCGTCGTCGCCAAGAGTGTTGCTGTCTTGCCACTCGTCAACACGAGCGGAGATCCAGCGAACGAATACTTCTCCGACGGCCTGTCCGAAGAGTTAATCGCTGTCCTCGCCAAGATTCCCGACCTCAAAGTCATCGGACGCAGTTCGTCTTTCTTCTTCAAGGGAAAATCCGGCGATTCTGCTACAATCGGTCAGAAGCTCGGTGTCGCCAATCTGATCGAAGGCAGCGTGCGCAAGCAGGGCGATCGTGTTCGCATCGTTGCGGAGCTCATCAGTGCGGCCGATGGCCGCTCCCTCTGGTCGGAAACCTACGATCGGGAACTCAAAGATGTGTTCGCAGTCCAGGCCGAGATTGCCAAATCGGTCGCGGAGCAGATGAAGGTGAAGTTGTTAGGCGAAACAGTTCGGCCGGATGCCGCAGGGTCGAGTGAAAATCCTGGCGCGCATAACGCAGTGTTGCAGTCGGATTTCTATTTCCAGCAGCAAACCGCGGAAAGCGTGCGCCAGGCCATCACGTTTTTACAGGAGGCCGTTCGCTTGGATCCGAACTACGCTCTCGCTTACGCCAAACTAGCCCAGGCTTGGCGTCAGTATGCAGCCAGCTTCTCGACAGAGGCAACGGACGATACCGCAAAAGCGTACGGCCAGGCCCGGCGCGCCGCGGACATGGCGGTTAGTCTCGCACCGGGTCTGGTTGAAACGCGCATGGCGGTCGGTTTGCTGGCAATGAACCCCGACCTCGATTTCCGGGCCGCCGAAAAAGAATTCCGGCGCGTGCTGCAATCGGCGCCGAGCGACGCCGCCGCAAAAAACGCGTTGAGCATGGCCCTTCTCGCTCAGGGTCGACTGACCGAAGCTGAACGATCTTGCCGGGAGGCAATTTCATTAGACCCTCTCCTCACTACTTCGAGGTACAACATCGGCCGGGTCGCCGTCGGAATGGGCCGTTACAAGGAAGCTGAGGAACTATTCCGCAAAGGAATCGAGATTCAGCCGCACGCTTCCCGCTTTCACAGCTACCTCGTGATCCTGGACATTCTTCAGAACCGTCCGGCGCAGGCCATAGCTAATGCGCAGCTGGAGTCGGAAGGATTCTGGCGCGACTACGCCGTCAATCTCGCACAGCAAGCGCAAAGCGACCGATCTACTGCTGACGCCAAGCTCAAGGATTTCATTGCCAGGTATTCGAACATCGGGCCATTTCAGATCGCTGTGCTCTACGCTATTCGAAAGGAGCCCGACGAAATGTTTAAGTGGCTCGACACCGCTTATGCCACGCGCGACTCCGGTCTCACGCAGCTGGCAGTAACACCTTTCTTCCTTCCTTACCTGCACGACCCACGTTTTACCGCATTGTGCCAGAAGCTCAACGTGCAGTTGCCTGCAACGTCCGCGAAGCCATGAGCGAGCGCAATTTTTTTGCCGAACTAAAACGCCGCAACGTTTACAAGGTTGCAGTCGCCTATGCAGTTGTCGCATGGCTGCTGATGCAGGTTGCTAGCCAGATTTTTCCATTTTTCGAAATCCCCAATTGGGCAGTGCGCCTTGTAGTTCTCCTCCTCGTCATCGGATTTCCGATCGCGCTGATCATCGCATGGGCATTTGAAGTGACACCCGAAGGGATAAAACGCACAGAAGCTGCCGATGCTGCGGGACAACGGTCCCGCGGCGGCGCATGGATTTATATTGTCCTGATCGGTGCAGCGCTCTCCGTCGGTTTGTTCTTTGTCGGCCGCTATACTGCTGGACGTGCAACCCCACGACACGGCGAGGCGGCTACGGCGGTTCCTGGGAAATCGATCGCGGTACTGCCATTGCTCAATGAAAGCGGCGATCCGCGCGATGAATATTTTTCGGATGGACTGTCGGAAGAACTGATCGCAGCTCTGGCACAAATCAACGGGCTGAAGGTCATAGGTCGCAGTTCTTCATTTCGTTTCAAAGACAGGCATGAGGAACCGAAAGCCATCGGCGAGAAGCTGGGCGTAAGCACGCTTCTCGAAGGCACGGTGCGCAAGCAGGACGATCGCGTACGCATCGTAGCCGAGCTGATTAACGCAGCAGATGGAATCGAGCTATGGACGCGAACGTTTGATCGCGAACTAAAGGATATCTTTGCAGTGCAGGAGGAAATAGCGAGGGCAGTCGCTGAATCGCTAAAGGTGACTTTGCTCGGATCGCAGGATCGGCCGGCTCAAAGAGGTGCTCCCAGCAATGTCGAAGCGCACAATGCGTATCTTCAGGGCCACTTCCATTTCCAGCGTCGGAATCTCGAGGACTATCGCAAAGCTGTCGGTTATTTCGATCAGGCAATCCAGCTCGACCCCGATTATGCTTTAGCTTGTGCAGAACGCTCCGAGGCGTGGACTTTTATTGGAGACCTTACCGGCCAACGTGAGCCGGCGTGGTCAAAAGCGCGGAGCGACGCGGAAAGGGCCGTCGCGATCGCGCCCGCGCTGGCGGAGGCGCGCGCAGCCCTTGGTTGGGTTCGCTTTTTTGTCGATTGGAAATTTGCCGAAGGCCTGAGCGACCTAAAACGCGCAAAAGAACTTTCGCCGAGCAATCCTACCGCTAACGATCTGCTGGCCCGAGTAATTCTTTATTTGGGGCGACTCGATGAGGCCGAGCGACAGGCCCGGCACGCGGTGGAACTGGACCCTCTGTCGGTGATAGCACAAGGCAATTTGGCTCGGGTTCTTCTGTTCGCGGGAAAACTGGATGAGGCAGACGCCGCTGCACGCAAAGCGGCAGAGTTGCAGCCCACCTCTGCTTCCAGTCATCGATGGCAGGTGGTAGCCGCTGTGCTGCGGGGCGATCGCGAGACGGCCTTAGGTGAAGCTCAACTGGAGCCCGACGAAGGCTATCGCCGTTTCGAGCTCGCGCTCGCGCAACAGATCCAGGGAGATCGTCAGGCAGCAAACGCCGCTCTAGCTGATCTCATCGCGAACGGTCGGGATAATTTGGCCTACCAAATCGCTGAGGTTTACGCAGTGCGTGGCGAGAAAGATAAAGCTTTCGAGTGGCTGCAAATCGCGCTCGATAATCACGACACCGGCATGTTGGCGCTTTTGGTAGATCCGCTGTTGCACAGCTTGCACAGCGACCCGCGGTACAAGAACTTGCTCGCCAAACTCGGTTTACCTGCAGCCTCATGACTGGAAAGCCTTCTTTGTTCTCTGAACTGAAGCGGCGCCACGTTGATAAAGTCGCGCTCGTTTATGCCGTCGTCGCTTGGCTGCTGATCGAGGTCGCGTGGATTCTCTTGCCGAATTTCGACGCGCCGTCGTGGATGTTGAAGGCGTTCATCATCTTGATCGCGCTCGGGTTCATTTTTGCCGTCACAATTTCGTGGTCGTTCGAAATGACGCCGGAGGGAATGAAACGAACGGCGGACCTTTCGCCGGGCGAGGTCCTTCCTTACTGGAGCAAACGGAAGTTTGCCGCATTCATTATCGCCGTCGCGGTTATTGCGCTCGGCCTGCTTGGTTACCAGTTGTTGCGACTGGCGCCGGCGTTTCAACCGGTGTCCTCGGCGAAACATACCGATAGAATTTTGATTCAGGGCAATGCGGCCGGCACCCAAACCGTGGAGCGCCAAGCCGACGGTGCGATCCGGGCTGAATATTCCTTTAATGATCGGGGCCGCGGCGATCACATCATTGCTACTTGGAAACTCGACGGTGCCCGTGTGCCGATCGAATACGACGGCCGCGGGAATGATTACATGAAGGCGCCGATCGAAGAGCATTTCGAGACAAAGAATGGTCGAGCGAGTTGGAAGAATCGCAGCGAACAAGGCGAGCAGGCCATCACGGGCGAAGCTTTCTATCTGCCGATGAATCCGCCGCCGGAATTATTCGGTGTGCTTGCTCGCGCGCTGTTGAAAGCACCAAACCACAAGCTGGCACTCTTGCCTGCCGGCGAGGCAACAATTGAACAAGCAAATTCCGGCACTACGAGGCTAACCGAATACCGCATCACCGGCCTTGGGTTTTCGCCGCAACCGATCTGGTTAGATCACAACGGCACATCGGCATCCGTGTCCCCTTGGTTTTCGGTAGTGCCAGATGGATTCGAGACTGCGATCCCCCAGTTGCTTGACGCGCAACAAAAAACCGATGCTGCGTGGTCGGAACGTATTGCCCGCGCACTCGCGCACATCCCGCGTGGCGACCTCGTTATTCGCAACGCGCGATTGTTCGATCCGCGCGATCTTCGCGTCACACCAGCAACAAGTGTAGTCGTGAGCGGCGAGCGCATTGTTCGTGTCGCACCGGACGCCGAAGTTAAGCCACCTGCCAACGCCGAGATCATCGACGCGCACGATCAGTTCCTGATGCCGGGATTATGGGACAATCACCAGCATTTCAGCGAAAACGATGGGGCACTCGACCTTGCCAATGGCGTGACCAGCGCCCGCGACATGGCGAATGATACCGAGACATTTCTTCAACGCGTCGCGCGCTTCGACAACGGCACTGAGCTAGGCCCGCGCGTTCTGAAAGCCGGCATTATCGATGGTACTGGAGAATTCGCAGGTCCTACGAAGATGCGGGTCGACAGCGTCGAGCAGGCGATTAAGGACGTCGATTGGTATGCTGACCACGACTACGCCCAAATCAAGATTTACTCCTCAATTAAACCGGAGCTGGTTCCGATCATCGCTGATCACGCTCACGCACGAGGATTGCGGGTAAGTGGGCATGTGCCCGCGTTTATGTCGGCACGTGAATTCGTCGACGGCGGCGCTGATGAAATTCAGCACCTCAATTTCATCGTGCTGAATTTTCTATTTCCTGAAGTGAAAGAAACGCGCAACCGCGATCGTTTCACAAAAGTCGCTGAGCGCGCCCGCGAATTTACTCCGGACAAATCCGAAGTGGGCGAGTTCATCAATTTTCTCAAGGACCATCACACCGTGCTCGATCCGACGATAAACATCTTTGAAGCGCTTTTTTGCGGCGATCCCGGCGCAATTACGCCCGGACTGGAAGAAATCGTGCCTCGTTTTCCACCGCAGGTGCGGCGCGCGATGCGGAGCGGTGCACTCGAGGTTCCGCCAGACAAACAGGCAGCTTATCGCGATGCTTTCCCGGCGATGTTGCGCTTGCTTACGGCAATTTATGACGCGGGCGTGACGATGATTCCGGGAACCGATGCGCTGGCGGGATACACACTCCACCACGAACTCGAGCTTTATGCGCGTGCCGGTATCGCTCCGGCTGAAGTTTTGCGCGTGGCAACTTGGACGCCCGCTCTCGTCATGGGCGTGGACAAAGACCGCGGCGTAATTGCGCCGGGGAAACTGGCTGACATGATCCTCGTGGATGGCGACCCAACGAAAAACATCCGGGACATCAACAACATCACCACGGTCATCAAGGGCGGAAAAGTTTACGACCCGGTGGCGATTGAAAAAGCGCTAGGTATCACGCCGCGCGAATCCAAGCCGAAATAGCGCATGAACTGGCAAATGCTTACCGCAATCGGCCAATTGGCCGCGGTTTTCTTCGGGATTCCTTCCCTCATTTATTTCGCTATTCAGATCCGCGAACAGACCAGGGAACGCCGCCAGGCGGCAGTGAATGCTCTCACAGTTCAATGGGGCGATCTGACAAAGGCGTTGCACGAGAACGCGGAGTTCACTGGGCTTTTTCTTCGTGGAGTGCACTCTTTCAACGATCTCGATGCAATCTCCAAACTGCGATTTAGCGCGTTCCAAAATCGTTTCTTCAAGAATTTCGAGGGGATGTATTACTCCCGTCGCGAAGGGATACTTTCTGCAGAGTTGTGGGATGAGATCGATCGGACCATGAGCGACTTCCTCGCGTACGATGGCGTTCGTCAATGGTGGGAGACGCGGAGACACTGGCACACCGAAGCCTTTGCCAGTGTCGTTGACGCAATCATCGCGAGAGGCGGCACGCCTACAGCATACTCAACCTACAACATGAACGAGATCGTCCCTCCGAAAGGATAGCTCGAATCAACAGAAAAAATCGCGACTAACAGTCAAGGCTTTGCAGGTCGCTGACGCGCGCGGACATCTCGGGTAGACTGTGCGGACTGCAGAAATGGATCAGCCGATGACTCGACTTCAACAGTGGCCACGGATTGCAGTCGTAGGCGCGGGTGCTGTCGGTGGCTACTTCGGTGGCCTGTTCGCCCGCTCGGGCGCGCCGGTGGTACTGATTGGGCGAAGCCATTTTGTTGACGCAGTTAATGCGAGCGGGCTTGTTTTGGATAAATCGGAAGGCCAGGAGCGAATCAGGGCCAAAGCAACAACCGAAATCAGCGCGGTTCGAGATTGCTCGCTGATTCTATTTTGCGTCAAAGCAAACGACACTTCGGAAACCGCGAAACAAATGGCTCCATTCCTCCCGCCGGACGCCACGGTGGTTTGCTTGCAGAACGGCGTCGATAATGCGGATCGGGTTCGCGCTGCAGCAAATGTGGTCGTGTTACCGGCTGCGGTTTACGTCGCCGTATCGATGCCAGAAGCCGGTCGCGTGAAGCATCTTGCGCGCGGTGATTTGATCATTGGTCCACCGTCGGCAAGAACAACGAAAGTAGCCGACGCGTTTATCCGTGCAGGTATATCTTGTCGAATCTCCGACAATATCGAAGGCGAGCTATGGTTGAAGCTCCTTCGTAATTGCGCACTGAACGCGATCTCCGCGTTGGGCCACGCCCGTTACGGCCAAATTGCGCGAAGTGACGATGCAAAAAAACTGATGGAACAGATTGTGGACGAAGTACTGGCCGTGGCTCGCGCGGCTGACGTCGTTTTGCCGGGTGTCGATGATCGCGAATCCGGAATGGCGGCAGCGATGGAGCTCGCCACGCAAATGGCAGACGCGTTCTCTTCAACCGCGCAGGATTTGAACCGCGGCCGACCGACGGAGATCGATGCACTCAACGGCTACATTTCACGTCGCGGTGAGGAGCTTGGTATCCCCGTGCCGGTGAATCACGCATTGTTCACGTTAGTGAAGTTGGCTGAACAAACAGGCGTCACCTAACCGACCGGAGATTGTTTCGAAGAAAAGCTTGCTTGGGCTTAGTAACAAAATTGAAGTGCTGAATTGGCTCGAGGAAAGTTATCACGAACATGACTGCAACAATGTCTCGGGGGATCTGCTCACTAACCCTGGCCTCATGATCAGTTGGAAGACGACCAAGGTGGAAGTGGCCAAGTCTGGGGACATCATTCAATAAAAATTATGACTTCATTCACTCCACATACGCGCGATCTCATCCAAGTGCTGTCGGGATATGGAAAGCTGATCTTGATGCTAATCGCGTTATCGTTAGGGACCGCGACGAATGACTTGAATGCCTCGCCAGAGGAAGACGTAAAGACTGTGGCCGCCTTGGATACGAAATATCAAGCCGCAGTTAAATCCAACGATGCTGCTACAATGGATCAGATTTTAGCCGACGACTTCGTCCTGGTGACCGGGCGCGGCAAAGTTTCCAGAAAAGCCGATCTGATCGAATCAGCTCGAAAGAAGGAAGTCGCCTACGAACGTCAGGACGAGGAACCTGGAACACAGAAAGTCAGAGTGTGGGGCGACACTGCAGTCGTGACTGCTCTCCTTTGGATCAAGGCGGTGCAGGGAGGCAAACCAGCGGATTACAAATTATGGTTTAGCGACACTTATGTCCGCACTCCAGCGGGCTGGCGTTACGTGTTCGGCCAAGCTTCTCTACCATTGCCTCAAGCGGAATCTAAGTAAGCCGGTTGAGTGCGCGCGCCTCGCGTGGATGTGATCGCAGTTTCGCGATCACCAATTTTTCAATCGAAAAAAGATTTCACATTCGAGCGAAAGAAATTGCCTCGAAAAATTTTGAAAAAAAGAGTTTGCGCGTGAAATAGTGTTATACTTAACTATATCACTATATGAGATGCAGCGCTCAATCGAAGCCGGTCCGCTCGCGCTCGGCAAAAGGGCTGTTTGGAGCACCGAATGAATCGTGAATGGAATGACACTCAACCAATCTATCGCCAACTTCGCGATCGGGGCGTGCATATGATTCTCGATGGCGTGCTCAATGAAGGCGATCCTCTGCCATCCGTGCGCACTGTGGCAGCCGAGTTTCGGGTCAATCCGCTTACGGTGCTGAAAGCCTATCAGCAATTAGTTGATGAGAACTTGGTCGAGATGAAGCGCGGCCTCGGTATGTTCGTGAAACCGGGTGCGCGTGATCAGTTGCTGAAAGGCGAACGCCAGAAATTTCTAACCGACGAATGGCCGCGGATCGCGGAAAAGATCGAGAGGCTCGGTCTCACACAAAGAGAGCTGGATGCCGCAGCAGCGCGCCGCTCGTCATCGAAAAAACGTTAATGCCATGGCGACGATAGAAGCACGCGGTCTTCGCAAGACGTTCGGCGCAACTGTAGCATTGGACGGCATCGACTTGCATGTCGAAGAAGGTCGCATCCTCGGAATGATCGGTCCGAATGGGGCAGGCAAGACAACTGCGCTCAATGCGATTCTCGGGCTCACCTCGTACGAAGGAGAATTGAAAGTGCTCGGTCGCGATCCGTGGACGAACCGCGACAAGCTCATGCGCGACGTCTCGTTCATTGCCGATGTGGCGGTGTTGCCGCGCTGGATTCGCGTCTCACAATTGCTCGATTACGTCGCCGGCGTGCACCCGCGATTCGATCGCGCCAAGGCGGAAAATTTTCTGGCAAGAACAACGATCAAACGCACGAGCAAGGTCAGGGAACTATCGAAAGGAATGGTGGCGCAGTTGCATCTCGCGATCGTGATGGCAATCGACGCGCGCTTACTCGTGCTCGATGAGCCGACACTTGGCCTGGACATTCTATATCGCAAACAATTCTACGACTCCCTGCTAAACGATTACTTCGATCGCAGTCGCACGATTATCGTGACAACACATCAGGTGGAAGAGGTCCAGGACGTTTTGACGGACCTCATGTTCATCGACCGTGGCCGGATCGTGCTCGAGTGCAGCATGGAAGAATTCGACTCGCGTTACCTCGAAGTGATGGTGAATCCAGAGCACCTCGCCGCCGCACGCGCCCTCAAACCGATGCACGAACGGCCGGTTTTCGGGCGCAGCGTACTGTTATTCGATCGCGTTGACCGCGACCAACTCGAAACGATGGGCGAGGTGCGCCGCCCGAGCATTGCCGATCTGTTCGTCGCCGTGATGAGTCCGCATTCACAAAACGTTGCCGTTTCCGCTTCACTCCGACGTGACGAGCCGGCGGGCCAGGCAAATCAAGTAGGAGCAGCTAAATGAATTCATCCGAGACTGTGCCTGAATCTGCCGGAGTCAGCGACCCGGGCGACAGACCCGCCACACCGCAGCCGTTCTATTGGTCGGTGCGGCGGGAACTTTGGGAGAACCGCTCGATTTACGTCGCGCCAATACTCGTTGCCATTGTTGTGTTGTTCGGTTTCCTCGTCAGCACGATTGGGCTGCCGGAACGCCGCCGGGAAGTTTTGCTGCTCGATCCTGCAAAAGCGCGAGCTGCAATCGAAGCGCCGTATGACATGGCGGCAATCATGTTGATACTGACTGCCTTCATTGTTGGCGTGTTCTATTGTCTCGACGCGCTATACGGCGAACGTCGGGATCGCAGCATCCTGTTCTGGAAATCGCTGCCGGTATCCGATCGCACCACATTGCTCTCGAAGGCCACAATCCCGCTGGTCGTTCTGCCGCTGGTAACTTTCGCGATCGTAGTGGCGACGCAGTTGGTCATGATGCTTTGGACCAGCCTGCTTCTCATAAGTCATGGCATGAGCCCTGCATCGACTTGGACATATGTTCCGCTGTTTCGGAATTCGTTCATTCTTCTTTACGGATTAGCCGCGATTGCTCTTTGGCACGCGCCGATCTATGGCTGGGCTCTGTTGATTTCAGGCTGGGCGCGGCGAGCAACTTTTCTTTGGGCAATCTTGCCGTTTTTCGCGATCGCGTTTTTCGAGAGGATCACATTCGGCACCTCCCATTTCGCCTCGATGTTGAAAGACCGTTTGATGGGATTCGCACCGACTGCCTTCGCTTTTAACATGCACTCGGTCAACTGCCCACAGCTCACTCCGGGCGCATACCTGAGCTCGTCCGGTCTTTGGCTTGGACTGATGGTTGCCGTGGCATTCATCGCCGTAGCAATCCGGCTGCGCCGTTATCGCGGGCCGCTGTAATCAATTTTCGCCCCGACAACCAACAACGAGAAAGCCATGCACCCACTCAAGAAAACCGCGCGCATTGCTGGCGCAATTTATCTATCAATGGTCTTCACCGCGCCATTCACTCTGCTGTATGTCCCCGGCAAACTCATCGTGCGCGGAGATGCCGCCGCCACCGCCAACAACATCCTGGCTCACGAGACGATGTTTCGTTTTGCGATCATCGGTGATCTCTTCACTCACGTAATTTTCATTTGTCTGGGCATCGCGCTCTACCGGTTACTGAGCAGTGTCGGCAAGACATGGGCTCTGTTGATGGTTGTACTGGTTTCGGTCTCGGCTGCAGTCGGATTTCTCGACACGCTGAACAATGTCGCTGCTCTGATTCTGTTTCGCGGGGCCGACTTTCTCTCTGTCTTCGACAAAGCACAGTTGAACGCGCTGGGCTATCTGTTCATCCGCCTGCACGGCCAGGGAATCTTCATGAACGAGCTCTTTTGGGGTCTGTGGCTTTTTCCCTTTGGACTGCTGGTATTTCGCTCCGGGTTTCTGCCACGATTCATCGGCGGTTGGCTCATGATCAATTGTTTCGGCTATGTGGCGCTGTGCCTTATCGCGTTGCTCGCCCCGGATTATTACGGCGCCGCGTTTCGTTGGGCGCAGCCAATCTTGTTCGGCGAGCTGGCAATCATGCTCTGGCTTCTGATCAAAGGCGCAAAGGCGCCGGCTGAATCCGTCGCGGCGGCATCAGCATAAGCGTCAATCGATTTCGTTTGGCCAATGAAACTCAAACCGATTCTCAAGTGGAGTGTCCGAGTGATCCTGGTCGCTTTGCCCTTGTCGATCTTAACGCTGTTCATCGCCTACTGGAGATCGACTAACGACTGTGAGCACATGGCTGCTCTGAACGTTCCGATGAAAGCCATTCGTTTTTGCGAGTATGGTTCACCTGACGTTCTCAAGTTTGAAGACGTTGAAAAGCCTGTTCCGAATGACGATCAAGTCTTGATCAGAGTTCACGCGGCTTCCCTCAATTTTATTGATCCGGGCGTGATGCGAGGGCCGTGGCCGCTTCGCCTGATGTCCGGGCTGCGCAAACCAGAGAAGACACGGCTAGGCACCGATGTGGCCGGCCAGGTGGAAGCGGTTGGCAAAAACGTGACGCTGTTCAAAGCGGGCGACGAAGTCTTTGGCGTGGCTCGTCCTTCCCTTGCGGAGTATGCGTGTGCTCGCGAGCGAGCATTGGTTATTAAGCCAGCTAATGTGACCTTTGAACAAGCGGGCTCTGTCGCTTGGGCGGGATTCACCGCCTTGCAGGGTCTTCGCCAAGCTAACATTCAGCCGGGGCAAAAGGTTCTGATTAACGGCGCAACGGGAGGCGTGGGCACTTTCGCTGTCCAGATAGCGAAGTCATTCGGCGCAGAGGTAACGGGCGTATGCAGTACGCAAAAAGTCGATCTTGTCCGATCAATCGGCGCAGATCACGTCATTGACTATACCCAAGAGGATTTCACCAAAGGTGACCAGCGTTACGACGTGATTTTTGATAACGTTAACAACCACTTCTTCTCAGATCGGCGGCACGTCTTAACTCCGAATGGCATCTGCGTCCTTGCCGGAATCGGAGGAGCAGGACTACACCCGGAAACGTGGGGGCGTGTGGTTGGGACTTTCAAAGCGAACCTGTTGTCGCGGTTCGTCCGTCAGAAGTTTGTCAGGTACGTTACGACACTGAACAAAGAGGATCTGAAGCTATTGAGCGACCTCATGCAAACGGGGAAGGTAACACCCGTCATCGACCGCACTTACAAGTTGAGCGAGACCGCAGAAGCGATGCGCTATTTCGAACAAGGGCACGCGCGCGGAAAAGTAGTACTCGTTGTGGACTAGAACGCCACCTGACTATGGAAACGACAAAGCAATGAACTCACTAAAGAAACAACCCAGGATAGCGGCCGCCCTCTATTTCTTAAACGGCCTGACCGCGCTGCAGGGGCTGTGCACAGGGAAGACCGGCAAGCTTGTTATCAAAGTGGAATAAAAATAAATGAGATGACTATTGATCGGATCGACAATTCGCAACGCACTGCCGCAAAAGTTGCCGGCTGGAGCGGTCTGCTCACTTTCGCGATCGTGGTCTTTGGCAACTACGTGTTGCTCAATCCTCTCGTGGTTTCCGGCAACGCTGCGGCGACCGCTCAGAACATCGTGGCGCACCAAACCCAGTTGCGCATAACAGTCGTTTGCTTTCTCACCTACACCCTCGGCGTTGTCGTTCTGCTCACCGCACTCTACGTGATTTTTAAACCAATAAATCCCGGCCTCGCCCTGGCCGGAGCGCTCTTCCGTTTCGTGTTCGCGTTGCTATGGCTTCTTGCGCCGCTCAATTTGCTGGGCGCGCTGCGGCTCTTGAGTAACGCGAATTACTTGCAGGTTTTTGAGCCGGATCGATTGCAAGCGCTGGCACGATTACATCTCGGCGCGAATTTCGATGACTATTACGTGGGCCTGCCTTTCTTCGGATTGGCCGCCACTGTTTGCGCCTGGTTGTGGCTCAAGTCGAACTACATCCCGAAAGGACTGGCGATCTTTGGCGTAATCTCATCCGTCTGGTGCGTGCTCTGCGCTTTTGTTTTCCTCATCTTCCCGAACTTCAACAAAATCGTGAACGATTACGTCTTCGACACACCGATGGCCATCTTTGAACTCGTGGTCAGTCTTTGGCTCTTGGTTAAGGGCTTACAGCCATCCAGGATAGCTACCGCACATCACCGCCCTGAGCGTGCGCTGCATTAGAAAACCTTTATCACCAAACCTTTGCATTAACTCTCATGAAAATACTAACTGCTGTTATCACTTGCTCGTTTTTCCTCGTAAGCTTCGTTTGCGCATCCTCGTTACAGGAAGAAAACAAGGCGATCGCAAGACGCGCCTTCGAGGAAATCCTAAGCGCAGGGCGATTCGAACTCGCCGAACAACTTTACGCCAAAGACTTCGTCAACCACGGGATTCATCGCAATGCCAGCTTGGAAGAAGACCAGGCAGCGCTGAAAGGTTGGCACAAGGCATTTCCCGATGTGTCAATCGTGCCTGAGAAGCTCATCGCCGAAGGCGATCTGGTCACCATCTACTGGATCGCGCGCGGCACAAATACCGGCACAGGCAACGGGCTGCCTGCAACTGGCAAAAAGGCGGAACTGGCCGGGATTACGATCTGGCGGATCGTGAATGGCAAAATAAAGGAGGAGTGGTCTGCATTTGATCAACTTTCAATGATGCAACAGCTCGGACTGCTGCCTCAAAAAACAAGCGGCGCCAGTGAGACCGAGGCAACTGACAAGAAAAAGGAATGAAGTAAGAACTATGAACGATAAACCTAAAGCAAAGCGCCCTCGTAAGCGATGGAAGCGCGTCGTTAAATGGACTCTGGGCACAATTTTTGTCGTGTTAATCCTTTGGGGCTTTATCGCCTACTGGACGTCGACCAATGATTGCGAGCGCTACAGCGGCGTTCCCACCGATCCGATCAAGGCCATTCTCAAATGTGATTACGGCACGCCTGATGTTCTTCAGGTCAAAGACATCGAAAAGCCAAAACCGGATGACACTCAGGTGCTCGTTCGGGTGCGCGCCGCGTCGCTCAATCCGCTCGATGGACATTTTGTGCGCGGCATGTTGCTCGCGCGCGTGATGGGGGGCGGATTGCGCAAACCAAAGGACACCCGTGTCGGTGTCGATTACGCCGGAGTCGTTGAAGCTGTCGGCAAAAACGTGATACAATACAAGGTCGGCGACGAAGTGTTCGGCGGGCGGACCGGCGCGCTCGCGCAATACGTTTGCGCGAAGGCGGATCGTGCCGTCGCACTGAAACCGGCAACGGTCACGTTCGAGGAAGCGGGTTCGATCGCGGTTGCGGGCATTACCGCGTTGCAAGGCCTGCGCGATGTAGGACACGTTCAGCCGGGACAAAAGGTTTTGATCAACGGCGCGTCCGGCGGCGTTGGCACCTTCGCGGTGCAAATCGCGAAAGCGATGGGCGCGGAAGTGACCGGTGTTTGCAGTACCCGCAACCTCGATCTTGTCCGGTCCATCGGCGCAGATCACGTGATCGATTACACCAAAGAGGATTTCACGAAAGGGGACCAGCGTTATGACGTGATTTTCGATAACGTGCAGAACCACACGTTTTCCGAGCGCCGGCGCGTTTTAACTCCAAACGGCATGTGCGTGCTCGCCGGGATTGGCGGAGCGGGATGGCACGAGGATACGTGGTCGCATATGGCCCGCTCCTTTACGACGCCGTTCATGTCGAAGTTCACCAGCCAAAAATTCAAGTTCTTCATCGCGGAACTAAATCACAACGACCTGACGTATCTTGCCGATCTCATGCAATCCGGAAAAATGAAGCCGGTCATCGATCGCACCTACAAATCATTAACCGAGACTCCGCAGGCGCTTGCCTATCTCGAACAAGGCCACGCGCGCGGCAAAGTCGTGATAACTGTTGAATAACACGACGCCCACAGTTAACCGAGGAAAGAAAACAGTTATGAATGATGAACCAAAAGCAAAGCGCCCTCGTAAGCGATGGAAGCGCGTAATAAAGTGGACCGTAGTTTTAATTCTACTCGTGTTAATCGCCTGGTTCGAGATCGCCTATTGGAAATCGACGAACGAGTGTGGCCACACCGCTGCTCCGACGAATCCGATGAAGGCGATCGTTTACTGCGACTACGGCTTAGGCAACCTCAAGCTTGAGAATGTTGAAAAGCCTGTTCCGAATGACGATCAGATCCTGATAAGAGTTCGCGCGACCTCCGTTAATCCGTACGACTGGCATTTCATCGAAGGCACGCCCAAGATCATGCGGTTAGGCGTTGGACTGCGCAAACCAAAGGATACTCGACTCGGCGTGGACTACGCCGGAACGGTCGAAGCGGTCGGCAAGAATGTTACTCAGTTCAAACCCGGCGACGAAGTGTTCGGCGGCAGAGGCGGGGCGTTCGCGGAGTATGTATGTGTTCGACAGGATCGCCTCGTAGCGACGAAACCGGCAAACATCACGTTTGACCAAGCGGGCTCTGCAGACATAGCCGGTGTCACCGCGTTGCAGGCTGTTCGCGACAAAGGGAAAGTTCAGTCCGGCCAGAAAGTATTGATCAATGGTGCGTCGGGAGGTGTCGGCACATTCGCTGTGCAAATTGCGACGTCGTACGGCGCAGATGTGACCGGTGTTTGCAGCACACGGAATGTCGATCTTGTCCGATCGCTCGGCGCGGATCACGTCATCGATTATACAAAAGAGGATTTCACAAAGGGCGATCAGCGTTATGATGTTATTCTCGACAACGTTGCGAACCATTCGATTTCAGAATACCGGCGTGTCTTAACACCTAAGGGCAAATACATCATGATCGGAGGTGGTTCAGGAGCAAAAGACTGGCAGGGATTGTTCGGCATGATGACGCGTCCATTCAAAGCGATGCTGTTGAAACCTTTTGTGAGCCAGGAGATGGGCATGATGCTGACGGATCCGAAGCAAAACGATCTGGTCGTTCTGGCCGATCTCATGCAGTCCGGAAAAGTGAAACCAGTGATCGACCGTACTTACACGTTGGAGCAACTGCCTGATGCGGTCCGCTACGTAGAAGAAGGACACGCCCGAGGAAAAGTAGTAATCACCGTGGAATGACATCACGGGCTAAAAAATCTCGCCTTCGCTAACCACAGCTGATCTTATTGTCTCGTTAGATGAAGATCTCGCGCATTCTCATACTGGCCCTCGTCACTGCGTGTTGCATTGCGGCCGAGCCGACTTGGAATCCGGCTGATGCAGTCAAGGAAGCCGAACAAGACATTCGCACCGGGCACATCAAGTTTTATTGGGCGGGCAGTATTGCATCGTTCCCAGTTGGTGTCCCGTTCGACGTGGCTAAGAAGTATCCGAAAGCTGACGCCGGAAATGGCTGTGTCACCAACGACATACCACTTCGAGAACGACAGGAAGAGTATGCCCGCCGGTATAACGAGAAGATTTACGCCTACATCACTCAGAAGCATTGATGCGTAGCGTCTTCGTCATTGTCGGTTTCCTTGCACCGGTCATAGCACTCGCGCTTCCGGACGATGCAACTCTGTCGCGGCTTTTAGTTGGCACGTGGCAGGGTCCTCGACACGAGACTCAATACCGCGCTGACGGGACATGGGTCCTCGATCCCCCGGATGAAGGCGATAACTCCCGCGGAAAATGGCGGATTGAACACGGCCGGTTGATTGAGACCTGGCGATTTAGCGACGAGTCTTCGGATTCGACGTCCGTGGAAGAAATCATCGAGCTTACCGAAAAGATTTTTAAGTCCCGCATCATTTCACAGGAGGGCCCGGGTAAGCCCGAGGGGCAGGTCCTTCCGAGCGAGATTTTCACCGTTACGCGTGTAACGACAAAGAAATAGATCGGCACCAAGGTGCGGCGTCGTCAGCGCTGGTCGGCTCAAGCATTCATTTAAAACACGAGTTGCGATGGCGAGAAAATGAGAGCGGTGCGGCTCGTGCAGCTCGGAAAACCGCTCGAGGAGGCGGACATTCCAATTGCCGAGCTGGGATCGTCGGACGTTTTGATTCGCGTTGCAGCTGCCGGCATCTGTCACTCGGATGCGCATTATCGCGCCGGTATTTCGCGAATTGGTTCTCTGCCGCTAACACTCGGGCACGAAATCGCCGGCCGCGTGGAAAAAGTTGGCGCGCAGGTCGCGAACCTGGCGGCGGGAGACCGCGTTTGCGTGCATTACTTGGTCCACTGCGGAAGGTGCGAGTTTTGTGTGCGCGGCTTGGAACAATTCTGTCGCAGCGGACAGATGATTGGCAAACATCGCGACGGCGGTTACGCGGAATTCATCAAAGTTCCCGGTGCGAATGCGTTTCCGCTTCCCGATGAGATTCCATTCGAAGTCGGCGCAATCATGATGTGCTCGTCAGCAACTGCGCTACATGCTCTGAACAAGGCGCGCTTCAAAGCAGCATTTAACACATTCGACGCCGAAATTGCACGTTAATCAGTTCGTCGCCAAACGCGCAGAGCAGTCGGCGCCCGCAAAGAGTCACCGGCGATATTGCCGACGATGAAGCGGGGGTTTGTCGTCTGAGTTTGCTCATTTTAATTCCACCAGAAAGTAAGTGATTCCCCGCCGGATTTCTTTACTCAATACTCGAAAGGAAGCGCCGCGCGGAAAGAGGATCTCTAACTCCGGTTTTGGAAACTTTATCAAATCGTCCAGATAAATAGCGTGCGTCCCCTTCCGAGCGACGAACTGAAAAATCGCCCCGCCGCCATAGGCGAATCTCTCCCGCGCTACTGTTTCAGAGAGAGTGGAGGAGGAGAATCCGTTGTCAGTGAAAGTGTCGCCTGGCTCCAGCTCGTTGACCACGTTTCGCCTGAAACCGCGATAGACAGTCACGTCCCGCGGAATCGCCCCGCATGCGATTGCGCTGTCGATTTTTGTCGCGATCGCCAAATTGGTTGTCGGTACTGGCTCGAGGCCGCGCAGAGCGCGATTCAAGGGACCGTAAATGTCAGCCTGATACCTCGTGAGGTCGGCGATCTCGAAATCTCCGAGGCGCAATTGAAATGGCAGCTCAGCGTTTCGATTGAAGTTTCTCGGCTTGGGCCGGTTCCGCCACATTGCCATGCAGCAATAAACGCTTCAGTAGGGGCGATAGGGCAAGAGAAATAAGCAAGTCGGCCATCCTTCCGGCACGAACCGAGCGCGGAATTTTTGCCGCCCTCGCCACAGCCTGCCCGCCGCAGTGGGGCGAGTCCGTGTCGCCGCGGCGACCGGACATGTTTTTCGTAGGTGCGCACTTTGCCCTCCGCAATGACGCGGACAATCTGCGTCTAAAGCTCCAATGCGATATCTTCGGTTTTGCCGGCTGCTTCGTTGACGATGACAAAGTGACCGCCATTGTCGCCACGGAGCTGTTGGTTGGCGTTCAAAAGCTCGATGCCATAGATCGTACCATCTGGCGCAATGTCCACGTTGAGTGAATCGCTCACCCGGATGGTTTCGACCTCCGCGGTTTTCTCGTGAAAGCGCAGGTAACCGATATTCCGACGCGGATCGTAGGTCAGTTTCATCGAGCTAAAAGTATCTGACAATCACAGTAATCACAAGCCAGCCGTCATCGTCTGGAACCGCAAACACGGTGACTTGTTTGGTCGTATAAGATCGGCCATGCCATTGCTTCTGAAAAGTGAAGTTCCTCCGAAAACCAGTTCGGCCGAACTTTGCCGGAAACTGTTCGCCGCCGATCACTGTTGCGACAACTTCAGCTTCGGTCGCGCCGCGTTCAG
>Ga0209058_1000960_pt1 | contig 24806 bp, 20 predicted proteins | sample GraSoiAngelo_147_FD_185904 | JGI IMG/M metagenome (GOLD analysis project Ga0209058, IMG submission 185904) | Grasslands soil microbial communities from the Angelo Coastal Reserve, California, USA - 14_1009_05_40cm (SPAdes) (version 2) | ecosystem: Environmental > Terrestrial > Soil > Grasslands ... | reverse complement strand
GGGAAGCCCGTCCCTTGAAGGAACCTTGACCCGCACGGTCGCGTCCGCGGATGCCTCCCAATACAATGTAACGGTTCACGCCTCGTTCCATGTCCCGAGCCTGTTCGACGCCGCCCGGGATGGCGGATACACGAACTCCTCGACCTTGCTGTTGTATCGGCCGGTCCTCGAGAATGCGACGGTGGACGGATACGCGTTGTATCGCGCGTCCGACCTCGCGGAGCTGAAAGAGGTCCGAACCGTTCATCTCAAGAGCTCGCTCTGGACCGCACGCGGCTGGTTCAATGCCTCTTATATGGCGACCGTCCAGACGACGTACGATCCGGCCCTGGACATCTGGGCCTTCCCGCTCGCCGAGAACGAGACCTGGAACGTCTCGAGCACCGCAACGATCCACGCGATGATCGGATGGCGCTTCGACGGCCCGAACGAATCGTTCGGGTTCTGGCACACGTTCAACGTGACGGCGCCGATCCGCCTGATGCTGCACTCCGGTGAGATTCAGGACGTGACGACGCCTGCGGGAACGTTCTCCTCGATCCCGGTCCGCGTCGCGCTGCCGACGATCGATCGCCTGACGACAGACGATCGGGAGGGACCCGTGGTGGGCCTCGGAGGCGATGAGTGCGGCAGGCCCCGCCTCGCGGCCGAAGCCTGGTTCAGCGGCGAGGTCGGAAACGTCGTGAAGGCGGTGACCTTCATCGGCGGGATGAAGATCGTCGCCGAACTTGCATCGTTCCACCGAGCCTAGACGAGTCACACCTGAAAACGAAACGCCTTCCCCGCGGCCTGCGTCGCGGGGGAGGGAAATCTTATTCCACGAGGCTTCCTTGCGCGCCTCGATGGCCATCAAGATTGCGCCCTCGATCTTGTCGGCGCGCTTCGACCGCCTGGGGGACCAGGTGCGCGAAGCGTCGGACGCCGGCGCGGACCTGCTCCACATCGACGTGATGGATGGCCACTTCGTCCCCAACCTGACGATGGGACCCGCCATCGTCAAGTCGATCCGACCCCTGACCAAAGTTCCATTCGACGCCCACCTGATGGTCACGCATCCTCAGGATTTCGTGAAGGCGTTCGTCGAGGCCGGCGTGGACGACCTCACGGTCCACGTGGAGAGCGACCATGACGTCCGCGCGACGATCCGGGCGATTCGCGATGCCGGAATCCGCCCCGGCGTCGTCCTGAACCCCGCGACGCCGTTTGAGAAGAGCGTCCCCTATCTCGGCGACGTCGACCTGCTGCTCGTCATGACGGTCCATCCCGGGTTCTCCGGGCAGGCCTTTCGAGCGGATGTCGTGCCGAAAATCCGCGCGGCGCGGACGTACGTCGACAGAGAAAATCTCGCAGTCGAAATCCAAGTCGATGGCGGGATCAAAGTCGACACGGCGCCGGTCGTCGCGCAGGCGGGCGCGGACATCCTCGTATCCGGCAGCGGCATCTTCCCCGACCGCGTCCGAGAGAACTTGATCGCCCTCCGCCGGGCGGCCGAGAAGGGCCGCGTAAGTTCGAAGCGCATCTAGGACAGGATTCGTTGCCCAACCGAATCCCGGCTCGCAAACCTTTAGGAGCAAGAGGGCATCGAGGCGATTGCGATGGTCCGGCTCGGATTCGTCATCGGAACGCTCCTCCCCGTGGCCCTGCTTGCGGTGAACCTGGCCCTGGGGTACGGCGGAATCCTCGTCACGATCGGCCTCCTGGTGTGGCTGGGGACCGGTATCCTGCTCACGCCGACGTCCGAGGACCAGGCCTAGCCCTTTTCGTATAGCGAGTCGCCGGCGACGGAGAGCTCGACCCACTCGTCGATCGATCGGACGTCCTCCAGGAGGACGTTCACCATCTCCCCGGACTCATCTTCGACGATGAACGAATCGAGGACGTCGTCCGCCTCGTTCGTGTCCCGGACGATCCCCACGAATTCGCCGTCCGAATCGATCACGTTCAGGCCCGCAAAGATCTCCGCCGCCGGGCCGCGGAGCGTTACGCGATCCACGATCCCGCTCACGAACCGACGGCCGAGGCGCATCCGGCCTCCGGAGCCTTCCCCCAGCACGAGCGTGTTCGCCTCTTCGCCGGAGACGTAGCCGACCTCGACGCCTTCTCCGTCGACGACCGCCATTCCGACGAGCGAACGACCCCGCCGTCCGGCCAAACCGAGACACCTCCGGGTGCGTCCTGCGCGGGACGGCCCCGACGGGCGTGCGATTGGCGCGCGGCTACTGAAGCTTTTCGGGAACCGGGTTGCGACCGGTCCGAGCCATACGGTTATCAGGTGAGATATCGAGGACGCTTCATTTATACCGGCACACCCGACATCCAACGGTGTCATTCCCTCCCGATGTGGAGGGCGACCCCTCGGTTGGAGCCACATGGCCCGCTGCCCCCTCTGCGAATCGGACGTACCGGACGGGCGTTCCGCGTGCGACGTCTGCGGGCAGCCGTTCGACCGCGGCCTGACGACCCGGGCGGCGCCCGACATCACGAAACGGGCGATCGCGGCCGCTCGCAAAGACCTCGTCCCCTCGAGCCGCGACGTGGCCGACCCGTCGTTTGCCCGGAGCCTGTTGGAGCGCGCCGAGCAGACCGAGGCTGCGGGCGACCTGGGACGGGCGCTCGACCTCGCGCGCGCCTCCCGACGGGCCCTCGAAATCGCGCGGCGCAAGGCGCGGGTCGCGGATGCGCTCGCCTATGCGGACGCGGTGCTCGACGGCGCCAAGAAAGCCGGCATCGAGACGCTCGCGTTCCAGCGAAACATCGACCAGGCCCGGGCCCTCGCGGGCCGGGGGGACTTCGTCGCCGCGGAACGCTTGCTTCGTCGAATCTCCATCCGAACGCTCGACCAGCGACGGGAACGAGTCCTCCAGGGAATCGTCGAAAAGGCCCAGGCTCGCGTGCGATACGCGGAAGAGCGCGGCGGGAATGTCGAGGAAGCGGAGAGCCATCTCGCCGAAGCCCGGAACGCGCTCGCCCTGAGGGAATACCATCGCATCCGACCGCTGGCGTCGAAGGCGATCGAGAAAGCCGACGCCCAGCGCAAGTATGCGCGCGCGGAGACGATCCTCGACCGCGCCGCGGCGGACGTCGACGCGGCCCGTCGGGACGGCGTGAACATCGCCGAGGCCCGCAAGGTCCTCACCCAGGCTCGGGACGCGCTCCGACGGGGCGTGTACGCGGACATCCCTCTCCTCGCGCAAAGGGCCCGGAACGGCTTGCAGGAGGCGCGACGCCATGCGGTCGCCGACGCGGGCCTGCGGGAGTCCGCCCGCGAAGCCGCGCGCGAGCGGCGGAAGGGCGTGGACGTAAGCCGCGCGGAGCCCATCCTCGACGAAGCCGAGACGGCGCTCGCGGCGAAAGAATATGGCAAGGTCCGGGCGCTCGCGAAGGAAGCCCACGATGCGGTGCGGGAGGCGTCCCTCCTGCAGACGGTCCGGAACGCGTTCGCCAGTCTCCAGGTCGACGCGGAGGACCTGCGGAGTCTCGGGGCCGACGCCGCGGATTTTGAACAGATCCTGGTCGACCTCACGAAGGCCGTCGAGGCGAAAGACCTCGCGGCCGCGCGGCGGCTCGTCGCCCGAGCCCGCCACTCCGCGGAGAGCGCGCGGGACTCGCACTTCCGAACGATCATGGAACAATCCTTGCAAATCATCTTGATGAACGCATCGCGCGGCCTCGATCCGGCGGTCGCCCGGCTGCTCCTGAAAGAGGTCGACGATGCGGTCTCGCTCGGCAAAAGGCTCGACATGCAGGCCCTCATCGACAAGCGCATGGCCGACGCCGATACCGAGACGGAGTCGAAGCTGAACGTGCGCGTCCTCCAGGCGCGGGACGACATCGTCGCGCTCCGACAAGGAGGACAGAACGACACGGTCGGGCTCGAGGGGAAGCTCGCGGACGCGGCCATCGGGATCCAGGAACGCCGGTTCTTCCATGCGGACGCCCTCCTCGACAGCGTCGAGCACGACATCTTCGCGACGCGCGAGCTGATGCGGAGCTCCGCGGCGGAGGTCCTCGGGCAGGCGCGCGGCGAGGTCGCCCGGGCGAGGGCCGATGGCATCCGAGTCGACGCCGCAGCCCAGATGTTAACAGACGCGGAGACGTCGTACTCCGAGGCCCGCTACGGCGACACGATCTACGCCGGAAAAGCGTGCATCTCCGAGGTCGAAGAACTCGCGCACGCCGCCGCGGACACGAAGCGAAAATCCGAAGCCGATGTCGCGCGTTCGAAGCTCGATCGCAGGGAGGGGATCCACCGCCGGATGGAGTCCGTGCGGGCTGAGATCCAAGACCTCCTGTCGCACAACGTCGACCTGGCGCACGCGCTCGAGACGCTCGCGGCCGCGGAGCAGGCGATCGACCGAGGGTCCCTCGAGGAGGCGGAACACCTAGTCGCCTCAGCGGAGGGGATCATGACGGGCGTCAAGGTCACCTTGAACCACCAGGCCAAAGGGGCCCTGGAACGCGCCCGAAAGGCGGTGGAGCAGGCGAGTCGCGACGGGGTCGAGACCCCCGAGTTCGCGGCCCTTCTGGCGAACGCCCAAGCCGCGGTCCAAGCCGGCCGGCCGGCCGACGTGCTGCAGGCCACCGGGGAGATCGACCAACTCCTTTCCGAGAAGCGACAGGTCCGGCATCAGGACGAACAAAGACGGACCCTGGAGACAGCGCGGAGCGCCGCGACGAAACTCATCACGGTCAAAAAGCTGATCATGGACCTGCGAAAGGCGGACATCGACATCACGGGCGCCGAGGAGAGCCTCCGAGCGGCGGAGCATGCCCTCGAGGAACGGAACTTCGACGACGTCGATGCGATCCTGACCGACCTCGATGCGACCGCGAAGGAGTTGATGGGCGAGCTCGTCGCGGCGTCGCGAAACCTGATTGGCCGCGCGGAGCGCAAGATTCACGAAGGACGGGACGCCGGACTCGACGTCGACAAGGCGGTCGCCCACCTCGACACCGCGGAAGCGGCGTTCGAGCGAGGCGAGTACGCCGATGCGGTTGAGCATGCGCGGTCCGCGGAGAAAGAGGTCGCGGATGGGCTCCGGGAAATGCAGAGTCGACAGGCCGAAGCCCGCCGGAAGTCCCAAGAGGCCGCGCGGGCGGAGATGGCTTCGATTCGCAAGACGATTGCGGATCTCGCGCGCGCCGACATCTCGATCCTCGGAGCGGACTCGGCGCTGAGCCGTGCCGAAGCCGCGTTCGAAGAGGGACGGTTCGAGGACTTCTCACGGGAACTCACGGAAACGAAGGAGATGGCCGCCCGGCTGAACGACGGACTGGAGGCGGCCGCGAAGGACCTCGTGTCCTACGTCGAGCGCGAGGTCGCCGAGGTGCGCTCCACCGGACTCGATCCGGGCCGGGCGGAGGTCGTCCTGCTCAACGCCCGTGAGGCGATCAGCGACGGACGCTTCGTCGAGGCAATCGAGTACAAGAAGGTCATCGAAGACATCCTCGATGAGAGCCGCCGCGACAAGGAGACGCGGGTGGCCCGGGACAGCCTGTCGGAGCTCCGGGCGAAGGTCGAGGCCCACGCGAAACTCGGCGCCGACGTGCGAATGGCCTCGGAGATCCTGGCGCGGGCGGAGGCGATGATCGATGCCGGCGAACTGCACGAGGTCGGCGGATATGCGAAACGGATCTCCGAAGAAGTCGACCTGGCGCGGAAGGCGCATCTCGGCTCGGTGGTCGGCTCGTTCTTGCCGATGATCGAGGAAGGCGTGTCCCTCGGCCTCCACGAGGAGGAACTCGAGGAGTTCCGCGCACACGCGGAGGACGCGGCCGCCGCGGACGATCTCGAGGAAGTGTACCGGCTCAAGGGCGACTTGCAGGAGCGGCTCCTCGACGCGAAGCGACATCAGATCGTCAAGAGATCGATGAACGAGATCCAGAGCCTCGACGAACTCGTCACCCAGTCGGAGCGCCTGGGCGTTCCGTCGAACGCGGCGCGGACGCACCTCGACGGAGCGCGGAGGGCGATCGAGGAGGGCAACGTCGACGGCTTCGAGCGCGGACTCACCGAGGCCCGCGCGTCCCTCGAGGAGTCGCGCAAGTCCCACTTCCTCGAGAAGTACGAGACCCGGGTCCACGCCGTCTCGACGATGATGGCGAACGCCAAGCGCCTCGGGGCGGAGCTGGGCGACGCGACGGGTTCGCTCGAGCAGGCGGAGGCGGCGCTCCGCGCGGGCGACATCGCGATGGCGGACATCCTGATCAAGCAAGCCGAAGTCTCGGTCGGCATCCAGATTCAGAATTTCATCAAGAACAAGTACCCGAACCTCGCGCTCCGCCTGCCGTCGGCCGGCTTGCAGGCCGGGGAGTGGAACCAGTACGTAGTCGAGATCGAGAACCGCGGGAAGTTGCCGGCGCGGAACGTCCAAATCGAGTTCTCCGGCGACCTGGAGGCGAAAGGCGTCGCGCCGATCGCGGAGATCGGCGTGGGCGAGGTCGTCCCGGTCCGGGTCGGCCTCAAGCCGAAAGGCAAGGGCGCGGTCCCGGTTGCGGTCGGGATCACGTACAAGCGGCTCTTCGACGAGAACCGCTACGAGGTCCGGGACACAAAAGAGATCCGGGTCGAACCCGAGTCGACGTACCTCGTCGAGGACGTGTTCCTGATCCACTCCGACGGACGGCTCATCGCGCACCACAGCCGCAAGTTCCGCGAGGAGATCGACGAGGACATCTTCTCCGGCATGCTCACGGTCGTCCAGGACTTCGTGAAAGACTCGTTCAAGTCGCGCACGCGGGTCGGGATGAAACGCCTCGATTTCGGAGACTCGAAGATCCTCATCGAGCGATCGCCGCACACCTTCCTCGCGACGGTCCTCGTCGGCAACGAGCCGAAGCTCCTCCCGCTCTACATGCTCCAGGTCCTAAAGGAAGTCGAGGACCGATATGGAAACGTCCTCGAGAAGTGGACCGGCCTCCTGCACCAGCTGGAGGGCGTCGACGAGATGATCCAGAAGCTCGTGTTCGTCGCGAAGGAACCGACGGCGGACATGGGCGCGTTGTCGGAAAGCCCGGTGACGCTGACCGCGAAAGTGATCGAGGCGCTCGGGGCGACGCAGGCGACCGAGGCGAACGAACTCCTCGCGAAGGCCCAGTCGACGTTGGAGACGGACATCCAGCTCGCCTGGCAGTTCATCGAACAGGCGAAGACGCAGGCGGACCTGGTCAAGAGCCAGCTGCGGAACCGGATGGGCGAGATCCTGGCCGGCGCCCGCGACACGGTCGGCGAGATGAAAGGGATCGGGGCGGACACGAGCCAGGCCGAACTCCTCTTGCGGGAGGCGGAAGAGGCCTACAACGAAGGCAAGTACGAGCGAGTCCGGGAAATCCAGCAGGGCCTCCACGAGTCCCTCGAACGACAGAAGGGCGAGATCGCCGCGAAGAAGGTCGAGGTGGAGCTGGCGTCGCTGATCAACGACATCTCGATCGCGAAGAGCCAGAACCTGGACGTCCGAGAGGCGGAGTCGTACCTCACGAAGATCGAGGGCGCGATCCAGAAGAAGAACCCGCGGCAGATGGACGAGTACCTGCGGCGGGCGAAAGAATCGCTCGCACGCCAACGCCGGCGGACGGTCCTCGAGAAGGTGCGGTCGGACATGGATCGGATCCGGGTCACAGTCGCCCAGGCGACGGCCGTCCACGCGGACCTCTCCGACGTCGAGGCGCTCCTCGAGAAGGCGGATGACGCGATGCGCCTCGAGGACCTGAAGGGGGCCGAATCCTTGATCGACCGGGCCGAGGCGACCGCGAAAGCGAAGGTCGAAGGACTCCTGAAAGACCGAAATCCGCGGCTCTTCCTCGAGACGACGAACGCCGGGTTGCAGGCGAACCGCTGGAACCGGTTTGAGATGAATATCACGAACAAGGGAAACTGGCCCGCCGAGCATGTGACGCCGATCGTCAGCGGGCCCGTCGAAGTCCAAGGACTCCGGACAATCGAGAAGATCGAGCCGAACCAGAAAGTGTCCCTCGAGTTCGGGCTCAAGCCGAAGGAGGCCGGCACGATGGACTTCGACTTCGAGGTCCACTACACGAGGCCCCTCGACGACGGGAAGCATCAGACGACCGACACGGCCGTCGTCCGCGTCGAATCCGAGAGCGGCTACCTTGTCGACGACGGCCTCCTGTTCCATTCGACGGGCGCCCTGGTCTGCCATGAGAGCCGAACCTTCCTGCCTCCCGAAGAGGCGTCCCGCGGGGCGAACCTGGAGGCGAAGGTCAAGGAGTTCGTGAACCGCGCGTTCCCGAACGGCGGAAAGAGCATCCAGACCGCCACGTTCGGCGGGACGACGGTCCTCGCGGCCCGCGGCCCCCAGGCGTTCCTGGCCGTCGCCTTGCGAGGGAAGGAACCGGCGATCCTCCCGCTGTACGTCATGCAAGTCCTCAAAGACATCCACGATTCGTACGGGCCGCGGCTGGAGGAGTGGTCGGGAGACCCGGCGGAGCTCCCGGGCATCCGGGATGCGGTCCGCAAGATCCTCTTCGCGACGGATGTCGCCGGCGTGTCGCTCGGTCCGCTCGAAGACAGCCTCGTCAGCAAGATCCCGATGCTCGTCGAACGCGGGCTCCTCGCCGCGGGGGACGGACAGCCCGACTTCATGGCGTGGGCGCGGAAATCGATCGAGCGCGAAGGCTACGGGCAGGGGGTGGCGGTCCTCCGTCAGGTCTCGGAGGCGACCGTCGGCCCGACCGAGGAGATCTCCCGCCAGATCCGGCAGACAATCATCGCGTCGAAAGAAGCCGGCACCCTCCAGATCTCGGACGAGCAGGTGAACGCGTACGTCGAATTCCTGCGGCTCACGCTCGAGGCCGCCTTCCAGGCGAAGCATCGCGCGGGGCTCGAACGATACTGGCCCGTCTCTCGAATCGCGATCAAGACCGTGGACCAGGTCGGCTACGACGCCGTGAGCGCGTTCCGCAAGGTCATCGTGGGACAGAGCGGAGCGAAAGAACTCGACCTCGTGTCGCCAAACGACATGTGGCGGGGCATGAAGATCGACGTCCAGGTCCACATGAACTCGGTCAGCGCCTCGTACAAGCTCTGGGCCAAGAAGATCGAAATCCTGCTGCGGTCCCAGGACGCATGGAAAATCAAGGCCGGCCTGGACCGAGGCGAGTACTCCGTCGGAATCGAGGGCCAGAAAGTCCGCATCGACCCGACGATGGTCTCCTTCGTCGAGTCCATCCCGGAGTACGTCGTCGAAGAGCCGTTCGAGGGCGGCGTCGTCTACCTCGATACGCGCATGTCGAAGGAGCTCATCGCGGAAGGGTACGCGAAGGAAATCGCGAACCTGGTGCGCGAGGCTCGGAAGGACATGCGTCTTCCCGACGACCGAATCGTCGAGATCGAACTCGTCGCCGGCAAGCCGTTCCGGGCGATGCTGCAACCGTGGAAGGACATGATCCTGCGGGACTCGAACGCCCTCGACCTACAGTTCGTCGCGCAGCCGGACGCAAACGCGTACGTCATCGAGGCGGGGCTGGGAGAGGAGACGTTCCTGCTCGGCGTGCGGGCCGCAGAGATGTAGAGGCCCGCGGGCGGCGGTGGACGATCAGCGAAAGAGTGGGCGCCGTCTGGGGTCCGTTCGCGTGCAGATCCCGGACGTCGCCCGACCGGGCACCGAGGGAGGATTCGGTTTGGGCATCACCTTCGGTTTGGGCTCTTGCGCGGTCGGAAGTTCCGGCGCGCTTGATAGAACGCGAAGGTCGCCACGCCCAGCCCGATGGCGGCAACAGAGAACGCCGTGCCCGCCGGCGGTCCCTCGGCCGTCGCGCCGGGTGCGTAGAGGTATCGGCCGCCGACCACCTGACGGGCCTCGTTGATGTCGGAGGCCGGGCCTCCGGCATCGCCCGGGGTCGGGAGTACCGTCATCACGCCATCCTGCCATAGGAACGGGCGCGATTGACCGTCGGCGGAGAAGCTGATCCCAACGACCTGACCGCGATCGTTGATGGCGAACGCGGTCGCAGCCCGACCGCCCAAGTTCCCGAGGTCCTGGACCGCGCCGTTCGCCCAGAGGACCGCATGCGTGGTGCCGTCGTTGCCGTAGCTGCTGCCGACGACCTGGCCCGCACGGTTGATGTCCCACGCGACGCTGAACTGGTACCCGGGAAGACCGCCGAGGTCGGTCATCGTTCCGTCGTGCCATAGGAACGCGTGCATGAAACCGTCCGGCGCGAGACTGCTGCCCACGATCTGGCCCGCACTGTTGATGCCATACGCGGAGCCGGAACGGCCACCGAGGGTGCCGAGGTCCGTCATCTGGCCAGCTTGCCACAGGACGGCGTGACAGGGTGGCGAGGAAGAGGTCGGGTATCCGCAGCCGACGGCTTGCCCCGCATCGTTGACCGCAAAGGCGACGCCGGGGCCGAGGTCCGTCATCGCTCCGTTCTCCCACACGAACGCGTGCATCGTGTGGGTGGCATCCTCGCTCTCGCCGACGATGAGACCCGTATTGCTGATATCATGTGCGGTGCCGCGGGTACCGCCGAGCGTCCCGAGGTTCGTCATGACGCCGTCGTCCCATAGGAACGGACGCGACTGGGATTCCATATCGCCGCTTGTCCCGACGATCTGTCCCGCCGCGTTGATCCCGAGCGCCTCGCTCCAGGTGTAGCCGGGGAGTGTCCCGAGGTCGCGTACGGTCACCGCGGCCGAGGCGTGAGGCATGGCCACCAGGCTCGCCACGGCGAGGACGAGGAATGCAATCGTGGGCGTCGTTCCCATCCGCAACATGCCGCCGGGGAGAGAATCGATCGCATGATAAACTGGCGATTCGGATGTGTTGGGAATGAAACAGTTCATGTCAAAGGCCGTGAGCCAAGCGCGCCCGAAGCGCGCCTGGTGGGGATCGGCGACGCCCGCTCTGGATGCCGCATGGGCTTTATCGCGACAATGCGGGATCCTTGCTCCTCGCCAGACCGCTACGCACGGGTCCCCCTCGGGCCTCGACCCAGCAAAGATTTAGAATCCCTCGCCTTCTGCCGAGCGGATGGGCATCAACCTCGCGGACATCGTCATCTCCGAACCGCGGACGCTGGAGGACTTCTCGGGCAAAGTCCTCGCGATCGATGCCTTCAACACGCTCTACCAGTTCCTCGCGATCATCCGCCAGCCGGACGGCACCCCGCTGATGGATCACCAGGGCCGGGTGACGTCCCACTTGTCCGGGATCATCTACCGCGTCTCGAACTTCGTCGCGGCGGGAATCCAGCCCGCGTTCGTCTTCGACGGAGAACCCCCGCGGCTCAAGGCGCGTACCATCCAGGCCCGTAGCGAGATCAAGCGCCGCGCGGAGCGGGAATGGCGGGAGGCGGTGGAAGTCGGCGATCTCGCGACGGCGCGGACGAAGGCAATGCAGACCTCGCGGCTCACGGAGGAGATGGTCGACCAGTCGAAGCGACTCCTGGAGTTACTCGGGATCCCGTGGATCCAAGCGCCCGCGGAAGGGGAGGCGCAAGCGAGCGCGATGGCCAAGAGCGGGGTGGCACATGCGGCGGCCTCGCAGGATTTCGACTCCCTCTTGTTCGGGTCGCCGCGCCTCGTGAAGAACCTTGCCATCAGCGGTCGTCGGAAGCTGCCTCGCAAGGAGGTGTACGTGGACGTTCAACCGGAGGAGATCTCCCTCGAGGCCACCCTGTCGAACCTGGGCATCACGCGCGAACAGCTCGTCGACATGGGCTTGCTGATCGGGACGGACTTCAACGAGGGCGTGAAAGGAATCGGGCCGAAGAAGGCGCTCGCGCTGATCAAGAAACACGGCTCGCTGGAGCCGGCGCTCGAGGAGCTCGGCGTCGAGATCGAATCGAAGGACGAGGTCCGCGAGATCTTCCTGAAGCCGAACGTCCTTCCGAATGTCGAACTCCGATTCCGCGATCCGGATGCCGACGGCGTCCGGCGCATGCTCTGCGACGAACACGACTTCTCGGTCGACCGAATCAACGCAGCGTTGGAGAAATTCGGAAGCGCGCGATCGGAACAAAAACAACGGTCTCTCGACTCCTGGTAGGCGCACTCCGAGAATCGAGTCGGAAAGGCTATAACCGGACCTCGATTTGCCCGCGCCAATGCCGTTGGATTTCGTGTCCTCGGTCCTCGTCAGCACGGTGTTGACCGGGGCCCTGAGCGCCCTCGCGTACCGGAGGGACGTCCTGACGTGGGACGGCAGCCTGGCCGCCTTCGTGGTCGGCATGGTCATCGGGATCTTCGGTGACGTGACGTGGCTCTTCCTCCTGTTGTTTTTCCTCCTCTCCAGTTTCCTCGCGACCCGCTATCGCTTCGCCCTCAAGGAGGCGTTGGGAGTGCAGGAGGGGCTCCGCGGCGAGCGCAAGTCGACGAACGTGCTCGCAAACGGATTCGCTCCGATGGCCGTCGCCGCCATCTCCCTCACGATGCCCGCCGGGTTCCCGAAAATCCTCAGCGGCATCATCTTCCTCTCGGCCCTCGCGGTCGCCGGCGCGGATACGCTGGCGAGCGAAATCGGGGTGCTCTCGCGGCGCACCGTCCTCATCACGAACGGTCAGCCGGTTCCGCCCGGGACCGATGGCGGCGTGTCGCCCTTGGGCCAGCTGTGCGCAATCGGGGCTGCCGTCTACACCTCGATCGTCGGCTGGTTCGTCCTCTCGAACCTCGCGCGGATGTGGAACCTCGTCCCGACGATGCCGTCCTCGCCGGTATACGTGCTCATCCCCATTGCAATCGGGTTCCTCGGCTGTCAACTTGACAGCGTGCTCGGAGCGACCCTGGAACGTCGGGGCCTGGTGAGCAAGAAGACCGTGAACCTGGTCTCGACAACCACCGGCGCGATCGCGGCGTACGTCATCCTGATCGCGGCCGGGCCACTACCGACGGCCTAGCGCCTTCTTGATGAGGTCGACGCCCTCTGCCGCAAGCGCGTCCGCGCGCTCCGGGGTCCGGCCTTCGGCGTACACCCGGAAAATCGGCTCCGTGCCCGAGGGCCGCACGAGGACCGCGCCGTCCGCCTCGACGATCTTCACGCCGTCCGTCGTGTCGACCTTTCGACCTTTCGTGAGTTCGACGAGGGACGCGAGGACCGCGTCGCGCCGCTCGACCGGCACGGACACGTTCGCTTTCTTGAGGTGGTATTGCGGGAGCGCCGCGACGAGAGCGGACAGCCTCTTGCCTTCATGGGCGAGGAGCTCGAGCATCTTCGCCGCCGACATGGCGCCGTCCCGGCAGAACTGGTGGTCGGGGAAGATGACGCCGCCGTTCTCCTCGCCGCCAAACGCGGCCCCGGTCTCGAACATCGTCCGCGCGACGATCGGCGAACCGACGCGGGTCCGTACGACGCGCCCTCCCGCGGCGCGCATGACATCGTCGATGAGGCTCGACGTGCTCACGGGCGTGACGACGGTCCCGCCGCGTCCTTGAATCGCCGCCTTCGCCAGGAGCGCGAGGCTCTTGTCGCCGTAGACGAACGAAGCCTTATCGTCCACGAAGATCGCCCGGTCCGCATCCCCGTCATGCGCGATCCCGAGATCCGCGTGGACCTCCGAGACGACGCGCATCAGGTCGCCGAGGTGATCCGGAATCGGCTCCGGCATGCGGCCTGGGAACGCGCCGTCCGGCTGTGCGTTCAGAGAGATCACGCGACAGCCGAGAGACCGCAAGAGGTACGGCGTCACGACGCAGCCCGCGCCGTTCCCCGGGTCGATGACGACCGTGAAGGCGCTCTTGCGGATCGACGCGACATCGACCTTCGCGAGGATCGCCTCGAGGTATCGGTGGTTCGCGGTGTCGTCGGACCGGATCGAACCGACCTCGGACCACGCGGCGACGCGAAAGCGGCCTTCGTAGAAGATCGACTCGATCGCTTCCTCGTCCTCCCGACTCGCCTCCATGCCGCGGGCGTCGAGCGCCTTGAGCCCGTTGAACTCCCGCGGGTTATGGGACGCGGTCACGACGACGCCTCCTTTCAGATGGCCCGACTTCGCGAGGAAGTACTGGGCCGACGGCGTCGGCACGACGCCCAGGTCGACGACGTCGCAGCCTGCGGACATGAGGCCGGACGCGGCCGCACGTGCGAGCATCGGACCGCTGAGCCGGGTGTCGCGGCCGAGGGCCACCGGGCCCCCTCCGAACGCGGTGCCAATGGCCCGGCCGACCTTCAGCGCGAGGTCCGCGTTCATGTCCGGACCCACGACGCCGCGGATCCCGTTCGTCCCGAACAGTCGAGTCATGCGCTCACCCGGTCGTCGAAGATCGTCGCGTAGGCCGGCACCTGGACGCCGTCGCCCACGATGCTGTCGCGGACGTGGGCCCCTTCCCCGATCGAGGCGCCGGCCCCGAGGATCGATGAAGAGATTTCCGCCTTATCGTCCACGCTGACGCCTTCCAAGAGGGCTGCGTTCGTCAACGACGCGCGACCGATCTTGCACGACTTTCCGAGGACGACGTGAGGTCCGAGGCGACCCTCGACGTATGACGCTGCGCCGACATACACAGGAGGTCGGAGCGAACCGGCAGTCACGTCCGCCTCGGGGGCAATCTTCCCGCGCCCGGCATCGAGGAGGACGCGTTGCGCATTCAGGTAGCTGGGGAGCGTCCCGGCGTCCGACCAGAATCCGTCGTATCGATACGCGGTGAGTCCCCGCTCGACCAGACGAGGGAAGATCTCCCGCTCCAGGGACACGGCGTGGCCTCCTTCGATGAAATCGAAGACCATCGGTTCGAACACGTAGCGCCCCGCGTTCACGAGGTTGCTTGGGGCTTCTCCGGGCCGGGGCTTCTCGACGAACCGGGTGATTCGACCGTCCTCGATCGCGACGACCCCGAACGCGGACGGATCGTCCACGGGCCACACCGCGATCGTGCCGATTCCGTGGCGCTTTTGATGAGCCTCGACGAACCGGTCCAATTCGATCGTGTCGACCACGTCTCCGTTGTACACCGCGAACGTCCCGTGGACGTGCCGCTGAATGTTCTTGATGGCGCCGGCCGTTCCGAGCGGCTTCGCCTCTTCGACGACGCGGACCTCGACGCCGAACTCGTGCGTCCGAAAGAACTCCCGCATCGCCTCGAAGCCGTAGTTGACCGCGATGATGACCTCGTCGCATATGTCGGGCAACGAGTCGAGCGTGTAGACGATCTGCGGGCGGTCCACGAGCGGGACGAGCGCCTTCGGCCGGTTCAGCGTGAGCGGGCGGAGCCTCGTGCCGAAGCCGCCCGCGATGATCACGAGCTGCATCCGCGCTACGAAGCAAAGGCGCGGTTATCTATTTTCTGGCCTTGCCGCTCACTTCGGAACAATCGTGACGACGTTATTGCCGCGGAGGACGACGGTGCCGACGCGGCGGACGTTGTCTTCCTTCGTCTCTTCGGTGTCCTCGAGGACCATGTTCATGTAGTCGTCGTATCCGACGAGCTTGCCCTCGAGGATCCGATTGTCCTTGAGCAGGAGCTGGACCCGTTTGTTGATGGATTTTTCTAGAACGTTAAGAGGCATCACCATAGAAGGATCTGTCCCCCCTTCCGACGGCGCCGTAATCTGTGAATGCACTTAAGACTTTTCTTGCGCAGTGTATCAAGAGACGCCGGCGTGACGCAGTCGCCAACGTATTTATCGCCGCGAACCCATGCATCTGCGATGCCGCTCGAACGGAAGAAAGTCGGCGAAGTCTTCCACTTCTATGGGAAGATCGGCGTCGCGGCAATCCGCCTCACGGACGATGGAATCGCGATCGGCGACACGGTGCAAATCCAAGGACCGTCGACGAACCTGGAGCAAACCGTGGATACGTTGCAGATCGAACACGCCGTCGTCTCGCGTGCGGAACCGGGCCAGGAAGTCGGGATGAAGGTCCGCGAACGCGTGCGGGAGAAGGACTTCGTCTACAAGCTCATGCCGATGGAAGGGCCGCTCCGGGAACCGCCGGCGAAAGCGCCGCCCCCGAAAAAAGCACCGCCGCCGAAGAGAGCGCGCGCCAAGAAAGCCCCGCGGAAAAAGAAGGCGCCCGTCAGACGAAAAGCCAGCCGCGCACCGCGTAGTAAAGCGCGCCGAGCGTCCCGACGATCGCGATCGCGTTCAAGATGACGTCGAGCGCCGCCTCGATTCCGGGACCTCTCAGCCCAGCGTCGACGAGCATGAACTTCAGCCGATGCGTCCCGTGGAACAACGATCCGCCGATCAGGGCGAAGAAGAACAAGCGGACCAAGGGCTCCCGCCAGTGGGCCGCAAACGTGACGTAGGCCGCGGGATCGCTCGGCCACAGCCCGAACACGGGCGCGAGGAACAGCAGGAACACGGTGATGGGGAAGAGGAAGGCGGTGATGAATCCGCCCAAGGAGAACAGGCCCCACAGCAGCGGCTCGAGGAATACCTCCGGCTCGCCGGTCTTGGGGTCCGCATGGACCGTCTCGCGGCCCGGATTATAGCCGAGGGATTCGTGCGTGGAGCCGATTTCCTCGGCCACTCAGAAGCCCCCGAAGATCAGATAAACGACGGCTCCGGAGACGGCGATCCACAGCAGCACGTTGACGCCGAACACGGCTTTCCACGGGAGGGGCCGCTCGGTGAACTGAATCGGCTGGGCCTTGCCGATCAGCATGAACCAGGTGACCGCGTGCCAGACCAGGAGGGCGAACAACACCAGGTTGACGTACAAGATCGGCGGCGTCCGCATCATTTCGACGAACGCCGTGTACGCCGATTCGCCGGCGCGGAGCGTTCGGAGCAGGTTCAGGAAAATGAGTCCGTAGACCGCGGAAACCACGCCGCCGAACTCGCGCAGTTGGAAGGCCAGGTACCGCCGGTTGCGGAGCCACCATCCCGCGGGCCGCCGCCACGGATACTCGCGGGCCGTCGCATCACCTCGACGCGGCGCCCGGCATGAGGAGCCGCCGCATGTGCCGCATCGTCGCGAGGACTTTCAAGGTCTGGATCGCCGCGGCGGGATCGACGTTCTTGGGGCACACGACGGAACATTCGCCGACGAAGGTGCACTCCCATACGCCGGATTTCGTGTTCAGCCTCGCGAGACGTTGATCCGCGCCCTCGTCCCGCGTGTCGCGGATGTACCGCAGGGCCAGGGCCGACGCGGCGGGTCCGACGAACTCGGGGCTCGCGCCGAAGACCGGGCATGCGGCATAGCACAGCATGCAGTTGATGCACAGGCTCTGCTGCCGATACGCTTCGACGTCCTCCGGATACTGCACGAACTCCTTCGTGAGGTCGGTCGACTCCTCGCGAACGATGTACGGCGTCACCGACGCGAGCTTCTCCAGGAAATCGTCGAAGTCGACCACGAGGTCCTTGAGGATCGGGAAGTTCGCGAGCGGATCGATCGTCACGGCGCCCCGGTGGACATCTCGGATGTACGTGCCGCACGTGAGCCGCGGTTGGCCGTTCACGTTCGCCCCGCACGAGCCGCAGATCCCCATCCGGCACGACCACCGGTACGTCAACGTGGGGTCGACCTGGTCCTTGATGTAATTCAGTCCATCGAGGACGACCATGTCGTCCCGGTACGGGATCCGATACTCCTGGTAGGTTGGCTTGCCTCCGGACTCGGGCCGGTATCGCTTCACGCGGAACACGACGTCGCGTTCGGCCATGTTAGTACGTCCTCGCCACGGGCTGCCACTTCGTGATCTTCACCGGCGAGTAATCGATGCGCGGCGCTCCGTCCGTGCGGTACGCGAGCGTGTGCTTCAGGTAATTCGCGTCGTCCCGCGCCGGGAAATCCGTGCGGCTGTGAGCGCCCCGCGACTCCCGTCGGTTCAAGGCGCTGTGGGCGATCGAGGCGGCGACGTCGAGCATGAAGTCGAGTTCGAGGACCCCGGTCATCTCCGTGTTGAACACGCGGTCCTTGTCCGCCAGACCCACGGAGGAGAATCGGTCCCGCAATTTGGCGAGTTGTCCGCACGCGTCGGCGAGGCCGGCCTCGTCCCGGAAGATCCCGACGTCGCGCTCCATGAGCTGCTGCATCTCCACGCGCACTCCGGCGAGGGTCTCCTTCCCTCGTTCACGACCCATGAGCCCGTCGAACACGCGGGCCTCCTCCCTCCGGAGGGTTTCTCTCGTCGCGGTTCCGCGGGGATAGGCGACTCGCTGCTTCGCGTACTGGGCCGCGGCGAGGCCGCACCACTCACCGAACACGAGGCACTCGCTCAAGCTGTTCGATCCGAGGCGATTCGCGCCGTTAATCGAGACGCACGCGGTCTCCCCGACCGCGTACAAGCCGGGAAGGGTCGTCTCCCCGGTCGAGTTCGTGGACACCCCGCCCATCATGTAGTGCTGGCCCGGACGCACGGGGATCGGCTCGTGAATCGGATCGAGTCCCATGTACTTCTCCGCGAGTTCGCGGACCATGGGCAGCTGCTTGTCGATCGTCGCGGCCCCGAGGTGACGCAGGTCGAGGCCGAGGTACGGCCCGTAGGGACCCTCGAACGCGCGGCCCGCTTTGATCTCCTGGATCATCGATCGCGAGAGGATGTCCCGCGGCCCCAGCTCCATCTTGGTCGGCAGGTAACGCTGCATGTAGCGCTCCCCCTCCTTGTTGATCAAGTAGCCGCCCTCGCCGCGCGCCGCCTCCGTGATCAAGATGCCCGTCCCAGGCAGGCACGTCGGATGGAACTGGACCATCTCCATGTCCTTCAGCGGCACACCGGCGCGGTAGGCGAGGGCCATGCCGTCGCCCGTCTTGATGAAGCCGTTCGTCGTGAACTCGTACACGCGGCCGCACCCGCCCGTCGCGAGGATCGTCGCCTTCCCGTTGATCGCGACGAGGCGCCCTCCGCGAAGATCGATGGCGATGACCCCGGCGCACACGCCGCCGTCCACGATCAGGCTCGTCACGAAGTACTCGTCGAACCGGTGGATGTTCTCGAACTTCATCGACGTCTGGAAGAGCGTGTGCAGGATGTGGAAGCCGACCTTGTCCGCCGCGAAGACGGTCCGCTTGACGGACATGCCGCCGAAGGCGCGCTGGCTGACCCGGCCGTCCGGGTCGCGGGACCAGGGACAGCCCCAATGGTCGAGCTGGACGATCTCCTTCGGGCACCGCGCGACGAAGAACTCGACGGCGTCCTGGTCTGCGAGGAAGTCGGATCCTTTGATCGTGTCGAGGGCGTGCAGCTCGAGGGAATCGTAATCCCGCAAGACCGCTGCTGTGCCGCCCTCCGCCGAAACCGTGTGGCTCCGCATCGGGTAGACTTTGGACACAACCGCGATGGAGAGGTCCAGGTCCGACTGCGCCGCCGCGATCGCCGCGCGCAGCCCCGCCGCGCCCCCGCCGACGATCACGATGTCGAACGCGGCGCGTTCCACGGAGGGCGGAAATCCGACGGGAGAATAAGCTTTTGGAACGTACCGTAAGACCGAATCGCCTCGACGTTGGCGGCTATCCTTCGGGCGAGATGTATTCGATGAGGAGAGAGCCGAACCGGAGATCGAGGAAGAACTGCAGGGAGACATTCGTCGTCGTCGAAAAGGACAGCCGGTAGTCGTCCACCGAGGACCAGCTGTATTGTGTCGTCAAGTGGGCGGTCAACGTTCCAAGACGACCCGCGTCGAACGCCGCCGTCGTCGCGTCGTGACTGAACACGTTTGGGACCTGCGGGAGGCCGCGAGCGGAAATTGTGATCTGATTTCCTGCTGGGACGTTCTCGATGGCCACTGACGCGAGGTCCTTTGCGGACGGCCGGCTTACGTTCGCGGCGGGCATCGGTTCGCCCACGCTCCCCATCGGCGACAGGGAGTAATCGACTTCCAAGAATGAGCTACGAGCCGCTCCGGAGGTCTCGGTCACATTGAGCACCGCGTACGTCATCTTCCAGATTACGTGGACGACGTCGGCCACACCGAGGCCACCCACTTTCTGTTCTAGGCCACGCTCTGTACATCCGAGGCCGCATGTCCCCGCCGGATAGTACGAAAACTCGTCTCGGGTCTCGCTCGGTCCAATGCTCCCCGCGTTCGGATCCGAGAATGTCGTATTCAGGACGAAGCGGACTGTAACGCCCGGCCCCGAGAGGAGCCTCCATCCGAGGACGTAGGCCGTCGAAGGACCGTTGTGGGTCGAACGAATAGACCAAGTCACGTTCGAGGCGATGCTCTGACCCGGGAGCGGCGGTGCCGTGTACATCGTCATGATTGGAACGTGCAAGATCATGTCGCCGCGACCAAGGAACTCCGTGCTCCGGACGGACGACGGCGAGCGAAGAGGCATGAAAATGTCGATAACCCCGAGGGCGACGATTAGCGCCACCGCGCAACCGACCGCGAGGAGCATCACAAAGGCCCGGGAAAGGCCTCGCCTCGGGCCTACCGGTGTCGATCCGGAAGTCGACGGTCCGTTCAATCGAATCCCCGCGAACGGCGGCCCTCCCTACCGGTTCGAAGCTCTTAACTTCGTTGTGCTCGGGTGCAACTTGTCCTAGCTCAATCGGGATCGGGACCGAGGCTCTCATGTCCTTCTCCGCGGCGGGCGTCGTTGTCTCCCAAACAGCGGTGCGTGTCGCCCGTCGTCACGCGGAATCCTCAAGTAGCGCGGCCCGCTTGGTCGCCGCCCATGGAGGTCGTACGCGTCGAAGGCCTTGGAAAAACGTACCCGGGAGGGACGAAGGCCCTCGAGGACGTCTCCTTCTCGATCGACAAAGGCGAGATCTTTTGCCTCCTCGGACGCAACGGCGCCGGTAAGACGACGCTGCTTCGGATCCTCGCGACCCAACTCAAGCCGACCGTGGGCCGCGCGTCCGTCCTGGGCCACGACGTGCTCGCGGAACCGCAGGCGATCCGCCCGCACATCGCCGTCGTCCCGCAAGAGGCCCGGCCGCAGATGCTCCTGTCGCCGTACGATCATATCCTTTACTTCTGCCTCATCCGCGGCCAATCGCGGGCGCAGGCCCGCGAACGAACCCAGAAGGTGATGGAGGACTTGGGCCTCTGGGAACACCGCGACAAGCTCGCATCGGACCTGTCAGGTGGCCTCCGCCAGCGCCTGATCATCGCCATGGCGATGGTCGCGGACCCGGAGGTGCTGTTCCTCGACGAGCCCACGATCGGACTCGATCCCCTCGGCCGGCGATCCGTGTGGTCCATGTTGCGCGCGTTGACGAAGAAGGGCGCGACGATTCTCCTGACGACGCACTATCTCGACGAAGCCGAGGTCCTCGCGGATCATCTGCTCATCGTCGACAAAGGGCGGACCGCGTTCCTCGGGACGGTCGACGAGGCGAAAGGCGATACGGGGGTGGGGATGCGGGTGATTGTAGAGCCGACCGCGGGGGACGGGTCGACGGCCCCCGAGATTCTCGAGCCCAAGTCGGCCGAGGAGATCCTTGCGATCGTCGAACGGGGCCTACGTGAGAAGCGCAAGGTGACCTTCAAGCCGGCGAGCCTCGAGGAAGCGTTCATCAAGATCGTGGGGGGATCGATTGAAGTCGAGAATACGTGAAGCGATGTACATCGGACTGTTCGACGCCCTGCCACTCCTGCGGGATCCGATGCTCCTCGTCGTGATCAGCCTCTTCTCGTTCCTGCCCGTGATCTTCATCTTCGTATTCGCCGACCAAGCGTCGGCCGTCCAATCGCTCATCGGGGCGATCGTCCTGACGTTCTCCTTCACCGGCCTCTTCGCCTCGCAGAGCGTCTACTTCAACAAACAGTGGTTCCGGTTCCAAGACATGTTGGTCGCGTCGAAGGTGTCGCCGGCGTCGTATGCGGTCGGGCTCTCGTTGAGCGGCCTCGTCGTCGCGCTCCCCGGCGTCGTCGTGGCCTTGGTCCTTCTTTTGCTGTCAGGGGGTTCGAGCCCCGCAGGAATCGTCCTCCTCCTGGCGACTTCCTTTCTCCTTTGGATCGGCTTGGTCTTCGTCGGGTTCGCGATCGGCGCGACCACGAAGAATGCACGGCGCGCGAACTCCATCCCGCAGGTCCTGAGCATCGCGCTGGGATTCCTGCCTCCCGTCTACTATCCGCTGAGCCGATTGCCGGCAATCGCCCAACCGATTGCGATGCTCATCCCGACCACCCACGCCGCCCAGCTCGCGAAGTACTACTTCGGCCTCATCTCGATCCCGGCCTCGGAGGTCGTCATCGGCTGGGCGTACCTCCTCGGATTCGCGGCGCTCATGGGTTTCATCGCATCACGGCGGGCGCACTGGGTCGACCCGTAGAAGCGGAGGATCGCAGCCGTCCCGACCCGGTCGGGGCTCCGCTGAAAGCATGCGCCAGGGCGATCCGAAGCCCGAGGCGCGGGTCTATGTCTCTTCCCACTCGGCAGTCGTCGGCGCCTCGTACTGGGCACGCACCGGGCGTGGCCAACGAGCGCCCGCCTCGATGAGGGCAGAGCCGAGCACGCCGGCTACGAATCCGTAGCCGAAGCTCACCGACACCGTGCCACTCGATGCCTGCGGGTTCAGATAGGGCGGCGCCACCACGAGGAGGACCACATACAGGAGCAAGACGACGATCCCTGATGTCCCGATGCGCCGTGTCTTGCGGCCCACGGCCGCGATCCCGATACCGAGGAACGCCGCGACCACGAGCCATAGGAAGGCGATCCATCCCCACGGTCCGCCCAGGAGCGAGTTCACGAGCTCCGTGCTCCCCATCCCGCCGTACGTCCCTGCCGGGAGGTCCGTTCGCGTCCCGGACACCGCAAACCACGGGAGAACGAACAGGCTGCCGAGCAGGAGCGCCGCGCCCGTAACGACGAGTGCGCGACCACCGGCCGAGATTGCTCTCATACCGGCCATGGCCCGTACCAGGGGGATCGCGTCTAATACCTTCCGATACAAATGTCCGCCTGGTCGGATCGACACCCCATTCGTGGACATCAATGCTCGTTGGAGGCCTCGCCCTTGACACCGTTCGGTACAAGCAGCCGAACTTGCGCGAAGCGTGAAATAGGAATCGAACGCTCCCTGCGAGCGGGAGGCGAACACCGTCCGGATTTATCTGGCAGGTGCCGCGTTCGTCGTCGCGCTCCTCGTTCTTACGCCAACGTCTTCCACCGCCGCGGCAGGCTCTGTGGGGTCGACACCGACGTTCGACAACGAACAGCCGTTCCCTGGAGGAGGCGCGTACTGGGAACCCGCAATCGCGGCGGACCCGAGCTCGTCCCACGTCTATCAGGCGGTCACATACATCAACGCCTCGAAGACGTGTTATGGATGTCCCGGGACCGCGATCTTTCTCCGAGCATCGAGCGACGGCGGCGCGACGTGGGGCGCGGCCCAACCCGTGTCGCTCGCGCACGGCCGGGGATGGCAGTTCGATCCGCAAATCAAGGTCGCAGCGGACGGGACCGTGTACGTCGTCTTCCTGCAGACGTTCGATCCCGGGAGCGTCCTGTTCAAGTCAACCGACCATGGGGCGACGTGGTCCGGCCCATTCACGATGAACGCCGCGCTTCAATACAACGACAAGCCGATCCTCGTCGTCTCTCCGAGCGGCAAGGATGTTTATGTCGCCTTCAACGTCAAGCTCGCATCATACGTCGCAGTCTCCCACGACGCAGGGCGAACGTTCTCCCAAGTGAAGACGAGCAACGAGAGCCTCTGGTGGTACTCATACGGCGGGACGTACGCGCCTGACGGCGGCGTGTACTTCGCGCAAGCCGGCGAGGCCGGAGCGAAGACGAACGGCAAGCGCACGAACCAGGGACACACGGACGGCGTCCAGAAGATTTTCGTGTTGAAGATGAACCACGAGGGGACGGCGTGGGAGAACGTGTATCTCGACACGAGCATGGTGGCGACCCCGTGTGCCGTCGCCGGATGTTATGGCGACTACTTCGCGGCTCAGGCGGCCGTCGCCGTGGATGCGGCCGGCAATCTCATCGTGGCCTATACTCGCAACGACGTCAACGGGACGGCGCATCGGACGTTCATTCGGTCCTCCTCCGACGGCGTCTCCTGGTCCGACCCGATCCTCTTCAACGACCAGGGTGACAGCAACTTCCCGGCGATCGTGGCGGGACCAACCGCCGGGGACTTCCGCTTGGCGTGGCAGGACAACCGAAACGCGGCGTGCTGGGACTGCGGCGGATTCGGAAGTTGGAATACGTGGTACGCGCGGACGACGGACGGAGGCAGCACGTGGACGGTGAACGTCCGATTGTCCAATCTACGGAGCGGGGCGCCGTACAAGACGTCCGAGGGCTACTCGTTCCCGGATGGCGACTATTTCGGTCTAACCGTCGACTCGGCCGGGACGAACCACGTGATCTGGGGCGAGGCGGACGGCTCGTCGCTCTACTGCTGTGGCGGCGCGTGGTACACGCGAGGCGTCTGAGCTCACCCGGTTCCTCGCGGGACCATCACGACTTCGCGCCTTCGACATCGGCGAGCCACTTGCGGACTTCCTCCACCGCATCCGGATCCTCCAAGGTCGTCGTGTCACCGATCTCCTGGCCGGAGACGAGCGAGCGGATCACGCGGCGCATGATCTTCCCGCTTCGGGTCTTCGGCAGTTTCCCCGTGACGTAGATTTCGTCCGGCACGGCGATGGCCCCGATCTCTTTCCGGACATGGTCGCGTAATTCCTGGGTCAGCGAATCGGTGCGGACCTGGCCTCCCTTCAGGACGACGTAGGCCACGAGGGCCTGGCCCTTCAGCGGATGCGGCTTCCCCACCACCGCCGCCTCCGCGACCTTCGGGTGGCTCACCAACGCGGACTCGACCTCCATCGTGCCGATCCGGTGGCCGGCGACGTTAATCACGTCGTCGATGCGGCCCATGAGCCAGAAGTAGCCGTCTTCATCAATGCGCGCCCCGTCTCCGGTGAAATATTTGCCGGGGACTTGAGACCAATACACCTGCCGGTATCGATCCGGGTCACGGT
>Ga0209058_1000958_pt1 | contig 24822 bp, 19 predicted proteins | sample GraSoiAngelo_147_FD_185904 | JGI IMG/M metagenome (GOLD analysis project Ga0209058, IMG submission 185904) | Grasslands soil microbial communities from the Angelo Coastal Reserve, California, USA - 14_1009_05_40cm (SPAdes) (version 2) | ecosystem: Environmental > Terrestrial > Soil > Grasslands ... | reverse complement strand
TCGGAATGTCGTTAGGCGAGACTTTTGACCTTTTTTGATCGACGTAAGCGTCCGGCATTCAGATATACAATTTAGAAGAAAATGGACAGAAAAATTGCGGCATGCGTAACGATCAGTATTCTCAGCTTCGGCCTGATCGGCGTCACGTTGACCCTGACGGGCCAGGAACGGGACCGCGCGAAGATTCCCGATAAATACAAATGGAATCTAACCGATATCTATCCCAGCAAGCAGGCGTGGCGCAGCGCGAAGGAACAACTCGCAAAAGAACTGCCGCAGATGAAGATGTTCCAAGGCAAGCTTGGCACCTCCGCGGCGATGCTTGCGAACGCGTTGGACAAATACTTCGGTTTCGACAAGGAACTGTCGCGTCTTTACGTGTATGCCCAGATGCTCTCCGACCAGGACACGCGTGACGCGGCGCACCTCGGCATGAAGCAGGAGATGATCCAACTCGCGGCGGCCGAAGCGGCCGAAGTGGCGTTTTTAGAACCGGAGATTCTCCGATTCGAAAAGGGCAAGGTCGACAAATTCATCCGCAGCGAACCGCGTCTGAAGGTCTATCGCTTCTACCTCGAGGACGTTGCGCGCCGATCTGCACACACGCTTTCTGCGGCGGAGGAAAAGCTCCTCGCGGATATGGGCCCGCTTGCCGGCGCATCGTCCTCGACGTACGGCATCCTGTCGAACGCCGATTTCCCGTTCCCTAGCGTAACGCTCAGCGACGGTAAAGCCGTCAAGCTCGATCAGGCAGCCTTCGCCGATCTGCGCGCGCTGCCGAATCGTTCCGATCGAGAGAAGGTCATGTCCGCTTTTTTCGGCGCGCTGGGTCATTTCAGCGGCACATTCGGCACAACCATGAACGGTGAGGTCCAGAAGGTGCTATTGCAGTCCAAAGCGCGCAAGTACGAATCGGCTTTGGAGTACTCGCTGAACGGGCCGAACATCCCGGTGTCTGTTTACATGCGCCTCATCGATGGCATCAACAAGAATCTTCCGGCCTTCCATCGATACCTGAAGCTCCGGCAACGCATCCTCGGCGTGGATCAGCTTCATTATTACGACCTGTACGCGCCGCTCGTCGGATCGGTCGAACTGACCTACACGCCGGAGCAGGCGCAGAAACTCGTACTGGAAGCTGTCGCGCCGCTCGGAAGCGAATACATCAGCACGGTGCAGCGCGCGTACGACAACCGGTGGATCGATCTGTTCCCGAACGAAGGCAAGCGTTCGGGCGCGTATTCCGAAGGCGCTGCCTATGACGTCCATCCTTACATGCTGATCAATTACAACGGGAAGTACACGGACGTCAGCACGATTGCCCACGAGATGGGACACACGATGCAGAGCTACTTCTCCAATAAGACGCAGCCGTATCCGCTCACGAACTATCCGATCTTCGTGGCAGAAGTCGCGTCTACGTTCAATGAGACGCTCCTGATCAACCATGTCCTGAAGAACACGAAGGACGACGACACGCGACTGTCTCTGTTGGGGAATTATCTCGAGAATATCAAGGGCACGGTATTTCGCCAGGCGCAGTTTGCAGAGTTCGAACTGCGGATGTACGAAATGGCGGAAAAGGGGCAATCCATCACCGGCAATGCACTGGCGAAGCTGTATCTGGATATCACGCGGAAGTATTATGGCCAGGATCAGGGCGTCTTGATCGTCGACGACTACATCGCCAACGAGTGGACCTATATCCCGCACTTCTACCGCGACTTCTACGTGTTTCAATACGCCACGTCATTTACTGCCTCGATGGCCCTGTCCGAAAAGGTGATCGGCGATCCCGCCGCCACCAAACGCTATCTCGCATTCCTGAGCGCCGGCGGCTCGAAATACCCCATCGATCTTCTCAAAGATGCTGGCGTCGATATGACCACGGACGAACCGCTGGATCTGACCATTAAGGCAATGAACCGCGTGATGAACGAGATAGACGCAATCCTCGCGAGGAGACGGTGACAGCGGCAATTCTTTGATTGGGTGCACGCTGCTTATTGGGGGCCGATTCGAACTCTTCGATCAGTTCCTGGAGGTACTCGGCAACGAGCTCAAGCCGTTTACGCTCCGATCGAAGTTCCAGCAAATGCTGCTGCCAGGTCAGTTCCGCCGGAACGCCGGCGATTAGACGATACGAAAGTTGTGTATCGGTGGACTGCGGGACGTCCTGGATTACCTGGGTCTCTATCTTCGCCAATTCCTTGAGACGGCTATAGAGTGCCATGGAACGCTCCAACAGATCCGAAGAGGGAAGTTCCGCGGGATCATCGTCGAAAAACTCTGGCGTCCCGCGCAGATAAGACTTTTGGTCGTTGAGATCCGAAATTTCGAAACGTCGTTGGCCCCGAACAATAATGTTCATCCGGCCGTCGGGAAATCGTTCCAGCACTTTGGTGATCGATGCGGTACAACCCAACGCCGCTACTGATTGATCGTGAACCGCCAGCATTCCAAACTCCCAGCCGTTTCGGAGACAATCCCCAATCATTTCCTTGTAACGTGGTTCAAAGATGTGCAGCGGCAGATTCGTGTGCGGCAACAGAACCAGATCCAAAGGAAAAAGAGGCAGCAGTTCAGGGCGAGACGCATCCTGCGCTTGGAGAAGAGGAGCTCCTCGAAATCGCTGCTGTGTCCATAGTCCTGCCCCACTCATCGCCAGAACCCGAACGATTCGTCGACGTTCCATAAGCTGGCCCCCGAACCTGCCGCCAGTATACGGAAAATGACCTATCATGTTCAGAAAAATACGATGCCAGTTACACGCGCGCATATACGAGCGACCGTCATCGTCGGCCTCGGCTTGTTTTTCGACCTCTTCGACGTTTTTCTCGCCGGAGTTCTGAGTACGGTTTTAACCGCGTCGTTCGGATTGAGCGAACGAGTTTTGCCCGCAGTGCTCGGTTCCAGTTTCCTCGGAATGTTTATTGGCGCGTCGTTCATGGGCGGAATTGCGGATCGCTATGGGCGTCGTCCGGCTTTCCTGGTCAACCTAGGCATTTACTCGCTCTTCACCTTCGTTGGGGCATTCAGCATCAACGCTGCAATGCTGGTGGCCTCCCGTTTTATTGCGGGCATAGGTATCGGTGCCGAAATCCCATTGTCGGATGCATATCTCAGCGAAGTGCTTCCCGCGGCCAAGCGCGGCAGATTGATGGCTTGGGCATACACCGCAGGATTCGTCGGTGTTCCGGCAGCCGGACTGCTGGCGCGTGTGCTCGTACCGCTTCGTCCGTTAAATGTGGCAGGGTGGAGATGGCTGTTTGTCGCCGGCTCATTGGGCGGCGTGATCGTATGGAGCTTGCGGCGGCTTCTCCCGGAATCGCCCAAGTGGCTGGACTCCGCGAAAGAGGAACGCCTTCCTTTTCAGGCTCTCCTCGACGTCCGGTACCGCAGGACGACGCTCATGCTTTCGGTGTTCCAGATCTTTCAGACCGTCGGCTACTACGGTTTTGGCACGATCATCCCGCTGGTGCTGGCGGCGAAGGGATTTTCGGTGTTATCGTCATTGACTTATGTGACGATCACGTTTCTTGGCTATCCCATCGGCGCTGCCCTGTCCGTCGTCGTGGTCGAACGCATGGAACGCCGGCAACTTATCGTTGTCTCAGCGCTCCTGATGGCGGTGTTTGGATTCGCTCTCGCTTATGCCAAAATGCCCGCCGCGATCGTAGTCTTTGGATTTGCATACACTGTGATCAGCAATATCTTCTCGAGCGGTTTCCATATCCTGCAAGGCGAGGTCTTCCCCACCGCTCTTCGCGCCCGAGCCGCCGGAGCGACCTATGGACTCAGCCGGCTTTCAAGCGCGGTCATGCCCTTTGTCCTTCTTCCGGTTTTGCGTAACTACGGACCAACCGTGATGTTTGCAGTGATCGGTCTGGCCATGCTGATTGTCATTCTGGACATTGGACTCTTCGCGCCGCGGACGACGGGACGCACGCTGGAAGAAATTGCCGGAGTTTAAAATCAAATATCGGAGAAGATCGAGCCGAATACAAAGGAGGTTCCTATGCGCCATACAAGCCTGCCCGCACTACTCGTGTTTCTGCTGTTCTTATCGGCATCGTGTAGCACTAGATCACAGAAGGGCAAGGCAGCGAAGCCGTTCAACATTATGGAGACGACAATTGATCAGATCCACACAGCCTACAAGTCCGGGCAGCTCACGGCCAGGGAATTGGTTCAGATCTATCTCGATCGGATCGAGGCCTACGACCAAAAGGGTCCGGCGATCAATTCCATTATCACGCTAAATAAGAAGGCGCTTGAGGAAGCCGATAAACTGGATGCCGCATTCAAGCAGTCCGGATTTGTGGGCCCGCTTCATGGGATTCCGATCCTCATTAAAGATCAGGTTGACGCGGCGGGATTTCCCACCACGCTGGGCTCCATCTTGATGAAGGACTATTACCCGGAGCGCGATGCGTTCGCGATCGCGAAGCTGAGAAAGGCCGGCGCGATCATCATGGGAAAGACCACGCTGGGCGAGTTCGGGGGAGGGAATGCATTCGGCTCTTTATTTGGAGCGACGAGGAATCCATATGCGCTCGATCGTACACCGGGCGGTTCATCGGGTGGAACGGGGGCCGGCCTGGCATCGAACTTTGCGACGGTTGGAGTCGGCGAAGAAGGTTCTGCTTCTATCCGGCGGCCATCGACATGGAACAACCTCGTCGGCATGCATCCTTCGGCTGGCTTTGTGAGTCGAACCGGCATGTGGGACGGCTGGCCCGCCCTCCATACATCGCTCGGTCCGATGGCGCGCACAGTCACCGACCTCGCGCGCCTGCTCGAGGTCATGGTGGGCTACGATCCTGAGGATCCGTTGACGGCAGCTCCTTACGGAAGCATTCCACCGAATTTCACGAGTTTTCTCGATAAGAACGGCCTGAAAGGCGCGCGGCTCGGGATTGTGCGCGAGGCGATCGGCGGTGGTGATCCCAATTCAGATGACTTCAAGAAAGTCGGTGAGGTATTCAATAAAGCCATCGAGGAACTCAAGGCTGCTGGTGCGGAACTCGTCGATCCCATTGTCATTCCCAACGCGCGGGCATTGATGGCTAAGCGAACGGAGGGTCCTTACCTGGATGAGGCCGCCAGGTTTTACCTGAAGTCGCCGAACGCGCCATTCCACACACGTCAGGACATTGCCAGGCAGCCGGGCTACGACAAGGTCTTAATGCGAGGAAAAACAATCGTCGACCCCATCGACGAGCGAAAGTACTACGAGCATCTGCAGGCTCGGGAAGAATTGATGTTCAACGTCCTGAAGGTCATGGCCGATAATCGCATCGACGCCATTTTGTACAAATCCATCGAACTTCAACCCCAGTTGCTCAGCAGGGGGCCGGACGCTCCCAATCCCGGCGTTCCAACAATGAGCACATTTCTGGCATTCGTGCCGACGATTACCGTTCCGGCCGGGTTTACCAGCGATGGCCTGCCAACCGGAATCACGTTCCAGGGACGGCCCTACAGCGACGGCACATTAATCAAGCTTGCTTACGCGTACGAGCAGGCGACCCATCATCGCAAGCCGCCGTCCAGCGTGCCGGACTTGAATTCATCCGACGACCGGCGGCCCTAAGCCGGACAGCAACTGCAGCGGCGCTCCGCGAAGCGCAAGCGCGATAGCGCGCAGCCTCAAAAGATGAGCGCCGACAGTCCGGCAAGTTGGAGATCGTCGACGGTCATAGACCGCCGCTACAGGCAATTGACACTTTCAATCGACTTGTTAAGACTTATCCGAACGCCGTTGAAGCATTGGAGAAAATTTGGATGAATGCCACCATCGCGTTTCTTGAACGGCACTGGGACGCTCTCCCGGTGCCTCTGACTGTCATAGTGTTCACGCTTCTCCTCGGATTCGCCATTCGTAAAAGCGTCTTCCGCCTATTACACCAGTGGGCTGCCGGAACCGCATCGAAGCTCGACGATCTTGTTATCGATGCTATCAGTGGGCCGTTCATGATCTGGGTCTTGATGCTTGCGCTTCACCTGGGCACCCAAACCTCGAGATTGCCGGTTCGCGCTCAAAACATCGCAGCCCAGATCCTGCTTGTTCTATTTATTCTCTCCATCACGCTGGTGTGTTCAAGGCTTGCCGGAGTTTTCGTTAAGTTCTATGCGGGCTTGTTTACCAGCCTGGCCGAAAACCTGGCCCGAATCGCCATGTTGCTGGTGGGCGCGATTATCATATTGAACACGCTGGGCATCTCCGTTCTACCGATCCTGACCGCTCTTGGCGTGGGCGGAATTGCTATAGCTCTTGCGTTACAGGATACCTTGTCGAATTTATTCAGCGGGTTCTATGTTTCCCTGGCAGGCCAGGTACGGGTTGGCGATTACATCAAGTTGGATTCGGGCGAAGAGGGCTATATCAGCGACATCACCTGGCGCAGCACGTCCATTCGATCCCTCCAGAACAATGTCATCATCATTCCGAATGCGAAATTGGCGAAAGCAACAATCACAAATTACAACCTGCCGGAACAAACGATGGTGGTTCCAGTGACCGTTTCGGTGAGCTACGACTGCGATCCGCAGCTGGTGGAGGACCTCCTGCTCGATGAAGCGAAGAAGGCGGTGGGAGAAATACCCGGCCTTCTCGTTGAACCGGCACCATACGTCCGGTTCGCCCCTGGATTCGGACCGTCATCCCTGGATCTGACGCTCTACTGTTACGTCCAAAAATTCGCGGATCAATTTCTGGTGCAACATGAGATCCGAAAGCGAATCTTCGTGCGATTTCGTCAGGAACAAATCGAAATTCCATTTCCCACGCGGACGGTTTACATGCACGATGCGCCGGCGATCCAACGCTCCAAAAGAATCGGCGCCTGACAGCGACATCAGTGACCTCTCGTATCAAGTACATGATAGTTGAAAGCGCCACCTGCATGGAGGCTTTCAGCATCCACTACTTGGGCCGGGAACGTATGCCCGAAGGAAGTCGCGTCTAATTACGAGCAAATGGAACTTGCTCGAAGGAAGGCGCATCCAGTTGGGAGCAAATGGCATTTGCTCGAAGATGGCTATCCGTTTTCGCTCGGTTTTCTAGTGAGTTTAAAGTCGCCGTCTGTATTTTCACCCGGACGGGTCCATGTGCCGCTCAGTGTGTTCTTATTCAATTTGCCCTCGATGATGTAGCGGCGGCCCCGCGGCTGATACATCGCTTCGAATTTGATGATGCCCGTTTTGGGATCAAATGAGGCATTCTCGATCGGAATCCCTTCAAAGTATCGATACATGCGGCCATAAGGGTCTCCTGGCTTGACGGTACCCGTTAACTTCTTTCCGTCCCATTTCAACTCGAGTGAAATCGTATTCCTGTCGTAAAACGCCGGGCCGAAATCACCAACCCAGGTACCGTTTATCGAATCGCTGCCTTCCTGTGCTCCTTGGAGCCGTGCGCACGCGACAGCGATGCTGAACCAGAGAGCCAAAGAGACCATCAGAAGTCGCTTCATATCGATTCCTCCGATTGCACTATACTATCCCGAACCTGACGTATTCCCTAGGCGGGAGAAATGACGATATGAAAATCGGATTTCTGCTTCTATTGTGCGTTTGTGTGACCACCCTCAGTTCCGCGCTTTACGCGCAGGGATTGGCGGCTGACGATTTCAAATCGGACAGGCCCACTCCCCGGATGGCGGATGGACATCCCGATTTCAGCGGCTACTGGAAGGGTACGCGCGATACTCGTCCGGTCGGCAACATCGGGAAGGATCTTTCAGGATTCAAGCTGCCGCTAACACCTGCAGGTGAGGCCGCGTTACAGCATAATCTGACAGCGACAATCGATCCGGAGAGCCTCTGCATCGTCGGTGGAATTCCCCGCCACAATGCCAGCGCTTTACCCTTTGAAATCCTGCAAGGAAACAAAAAGATCGCGTTCCTTTACTTCTACACTTACTACCGGCTCATTCCTATTGATCCCAACCGTAAGCATTCAAAAGATCCGGATCCTTCCTTTTTCGGCGAGGAGCTTGGCCGTTGGGAGGGCGATACTTTGGTGATCGACTCAATCGGATTCAAAGACGAAAGAGTTTGGATCGATGAAAACGCGAATCCTCATAGCGACGCACTGCACGTCGTCGAGCGGTGGACGCGGCCGGATGCCGACCATATCCACGTCGAAACGCTCATTGATGATCCGAAGTTTTACACCAGGCCCTTCAATTATTTGCGAACATGGGTGCTCGGCAAGCCCGACGAAGAGCTTGGGGAATACTCATGCAGTGAAAACAATGTGGACAGGAACCATCTTGGGTTTGGGCCCGGACCTATTCGTCCCGACGGCACGCGGGGATTTGTCGAGCCGGCGCCGACTCCGGCTCCGGGCCGGAGGAATTAGCCGGAAAAGCTCGAAAGATCCTCTCCCTCTGGGAGAGGGCGGCGCGAAACCCGAGTGAGGGTCGCAAGTTTCGTCAAATCTTGAAACCCTCACCCTGCCCTCTCCCAGAGGGAGAGGGTGGATCTTCCCTAATTTGAGTTGGTTCACATCTTCAAGTCGCGGACGGTCAATGCGTCGATTGGCAATCTGGTGGTTGAAACAAGTACATTACCCATCGAACAACAACCCATTTGACAGCTAACATTCGTGGCTCAGCGAGAAGCATTCTTGAATCGATGTGTGCCCGTCTGTTACCGGTTCCCGGGTGCAGCGCCTGGCTGTGCATCTGGGAACCCTGCGCCTCCGCCGCCATCCCAGTCTCTTTCGATTCCATGGCCTCGGGCCTGATCACCATGTAGAGGTGTAACGTAGCCGAGGAGGCAGCCATTAGACCCATCTTTCAGCAGATGGCATCGGACCTTCACGGTGTCGCCGGCTTTCAAGTCTTCGCGCTTAACGCCGACGCGGAAAAGTCCGCCGAAGCCCGTGGCCTCCATCGCCCAGACCGTCGGTTCGCCTTTGTCGTCTTTGACTTCGAGGTAGAGCCAGGAATGGGGGACGAGGTAATGGACTTCGGTCACCTTGCCTTCCATCGTCGTCCATTTTGTCGTGTCGTAATTGCCGTGGGAATGGTGCGCCGAGAGAGGCACTACCAAGAAAAGTGTAGAAATAGCTGTAAGCGTCAGGGACTTGACGAGCATGGTCGTTCTCCTTACGTGCACATAATAATACTGCATAATACTGCCGGGCCTCGACTGACCTCGCGCCTTACCTGGTGCGCGGCGGTGGGGGTGCCGGAAATTTCCACCCCTCAGAGTATCCGTTGGTGTAATAAGCTCTATAACGAACGCCCTTTCCTTCTTCATCCAAAAATTGAAGCGATTGTTGAAAGAGACCGGGCGCCGGCGCCCCTTTTGGGACGGTCGCCTCGAAGATATAAAGACGCGTGTTATGCCGGTGGATGGCCGCGAAGGTCCGGGACGCATCAGGATTGAGGAGCTGGAGCTGAGTTCCTTCGATCAGGTCCGACACGTACCACGCATAACGGGTCACTTTCGCGTTTCGCTGAAAGAATTGCCACGCGGCGTAGATAATCGATCCCTGGACATCGGGACGCCAATCGTTCATGCATTCGTCGCCTTCTCCGCCCCTCTTCTTACATTCTTCCGCAATCCCTGTGTGTGTTTTCTCCGTGTCTTTGTAATCAATGACCGTGGCAGAGTACCGGCCCCGCGCGTTTTCGACGCTATAGACGCGGCCAGGCAAGGTGATGCCGTATTCCGTCTTCCAGGTGATGTCCTTTATCGTGGGCTCGCCCGGAAAGTCGGCAGCGAAGAGGTCGGTTCGGCTGACGTATTGCGTAAATTCCTGCGAGAAGGAAGGACGGGACATAATCAGGATGAGTGCCGCCATCAGGAAAGTCCGGCGCATGCGTATTCCTCCAAAACTGCTTACGTTCGTACTAAATACTGCCAGAAAAGAAAATTTGGCGCATCAAATTTGCGTGACGCCTCCGCTCGGTAGCACTGCCGAAAAAGAGACCTGTTCTGGCCGTGCTTCCACGTAAGAAGAGCAGCATGGAGCCTTTACGATTCATTCATGCTGCCGACCTGCACCTGGATAGCCCGTTTCGCGGAATCGCCAATGCGTCGGCAGGTTTGCGCGACCAGTTACAATCAGCAACGCTGGCTGCGCTGTCGCGTGTCGTTGATCATACGATCCATTCCAAGGCAGATTTCCTGATCATCGCCGGTGATATTTATGATTCCAAGGATCGGAATCTGCGCGCGCTGGTGTCGTTCCGCAAGGAGATGGAACGTCTGGCGGAGCGCAATATTCCGGTATATATCGTTCACGGCAATCATGATCCTTTGAATGGCTGGGGTAGCGGTTTTCAGCTTCCTCCCAACGTGATCACGTTTGGAGGACGCGTCGATACCGAACCGTACATCCGCCGGGGCCGCGAGGCTGCTGAAATCACCGGCGTGAGCTACACGCGCGAACGCGTCACCGACAATCTGGCATCGTCGTTCAAGCCGAAAGAAAACGCCCCGTACTCGATCGCCATTCTGCATACAAACGTCGGCCATCAGAGCGGCCACGCCGACTACGCTCCCGCTACAATCACCGAATTGAATTCGGCCGGTTTCCATTACTGGGCGCTCGGCCACGTGCATGCGCGGTCGGTGCTCGGAACCGACCCAGCCATGGTCGTCTATCCGGGAAACACACAGGGACGTAATCCACGCGAGAATGGTCCACGCGGCTGCTATCAAGTCGATGTCGACACATATGGCCGCGCCTCTCTTGAATTTGTTGAAACCAGCGTGGCGCGCTGGACACATCTGGAATTGTCGATACGCAATTGCGCGACGATGGATCAATTCGTGGATTCCATGCTTGAGAAGGCGCGCGAGGAATCCTCCGAGTTTGAGGGCCCGACCGTCGCCCGCTGCACAATTCGCGGCAATGGCCCGCTTCATCGCGACTTGCAGCGTGAAGGGATGAGCGACGAACTGCGCGAGGTTCTTGGCTCCGCGGTGATTGCCGAGTCCGTACGTATCGCCACAGGCCCGGAACTCGATTTGGACGCGCTTCTCCGTACGGAGACGATGGTGAGCGACTTTCTCAAGCTAAGTGAGCACGCGCTGGAAAACCATGAAAGCCGCCAGCGCTTAGCGGAAAACCTGATGCCGCTGTTCCGGCGCAAAGAAATGCCGCCAATCGATGATGCCAAACTTTGTGAATGGATTGAACGTGCAACGGCGCTGGGCGTGGATCTCTTGATGGATGGTTCGGGGTGAGGAGTATTCCCTCCTCGCAGAGGAGGGGTGGATGCGCTGAGCGAAGCGAAAGCGCAGACGGGGTGGCGCGAAGCGCAAGCCCGATAGGGCGAAGCCTCAAGAGAAGACCGGCGAACATTTTGGCCGAAACTGACCATTAATGGAGGCTTCGCCCTTCTCTTGAGGCTGCGCGCTGTCGCGCCACCCCTCCTCTGCGAGGAGGGGAATATCTAAAAATTAAACATTATGCGAATTGAGAACATTCACGTTGATGGGTTCGGAGTATGGACGGATAAGAACTGGGGACCGCTGGGGCCGCGCCTAAACGTATTTTACGGTCCGAACGAAACCGGGAAGAGCACGCTGATGGCGTTCATTCGGTCCATGCTTTTCGGATTCGAAAAACGCGGTAATCCCAAGCGCTACGATCCGGTAAATGGCGGGTCGCATGGAGGCTGGCTCGATCTTGTCGTCGGTGACACGCATCTTCGCCTGGTGCGCAAACCGGGACGCCATGTGCGCGGGACCGTTACTGTATATACGGGAGACGAAACCAGTGATGAAAGCGCTCTCGAACGACTGCTGGGGGGCACCACTAAGACCCTGTATCACAATGTGTTTGCCTTTGGTCTCGACGAACTCGAACAGTTCCATACGCTGGAAGATAGCGAGATCGCCACGCATATTTCCGGAGCCGGACTCGGCATTGGCGCTTCCCGATGGACTTCGGTACAAAAGGACCTTGAAGCGCGTCAAAGCTCCTTGTTTCTCACCCGCGGCCAGAACAGCACGATCAATGTTGCTTTCAAGGAGCTTGAATCCGTGCGTGACGACCTGGAGCGTACCGAGCGTCAGCCGCAGGATTACCTGAGCGCACATGAGGTTCGCGGGCGGCTGGCCGCAGAACTGTCCGGCCTGGAAGAAGCAGTTGCCGAGGTCAGCCGAAAGATCGAACATTTTGCCAAGCGCGTTAAGGCCCGGCCGTACCTCGAGCGCCGGAATAAAATCCAGGCCAAGCTCAATGAGCTTAAGGCTGTGGACTCATTTCCCGAGGGAGGCATCGAGCGTCTCGACCTTCTTGTGAAGCAACGCCACAGCCTGACGGAAGAACGCTCGGTAATGGAAAGGGAAGCGGAAGCGAGCCGGTTCCGCCGCCTGCAGATGCGCATCGACCCGGAGGAATGTTCCAGGCGTGCTCAGATCATCGACTCCTTGCGCACGCTCATGCCCCGGGTGGATGCGGTACGCCGCGTTTACACGGCCGGCCTGGAGAGGCGTGACGCGATCGCGCAGGGAAAACGCACGCTGGCCGGCTCATTGAAGAACGCCATGGCTCCATCCAGCCTTGCATTTGGCCTTTTTATCCTCCTGATTTGGATCGGAGTTCTGGGTCTCGAGCTTGCCCAATATGACTATGCCGGCGCCGTTTTGGGCGCCGTTTCCGTTGCTGCGATGATCTGGTACAGGGCGCGGCTTAAGCGCGCAGCCTCGCTCGATGCCGAGGTTGCTGAATGTGCTGAGCGTCTGGATACATGCAACATCGAGCTTCGGAGGACTGAAAATGAGGCGCGCGAAATCGAATCGGAAATCCGGAAACTGACCGGCCAAACCGAAGTCCATCAAGCCGACATCGATGCAAGGGTCGTGGAGTTGGACCGTTTTTTGAAGCTGAATGAGCAAGCACGCGCGCTCGATGAAGCCGTAGTACGCGCCCGGAACGATATTGCGAAGATCACGCAGCAAATCGAAGAGGTTGAGACCGATATTCGTGTGTTGTTCGCGGAAGCATCCGCAACGAATGAAAAGGAGTTTCTCGAATTCGCTGAAATCTACAAACAGCGCCGCCGCTTGATTCACGAGCTGGAAAGGATTCCGATCGAAGTGCCCGAATCGGGGCTGCTCTTCGATATGCACGCCGATGAGGAAGCCGCGTTTGAAACGGCCCAGGCCGAGCTCACGGAGCTGGAAAGACGTCTTGTCGAGGCTCGGCACGAAAGCGGGCGTGTTGCAGAGCGCATCACCATGATGGAGAAAAGCGAGGAACGCTCACGGGCTCTGTCCCGGCAGGAAACCATTTTGGCCCGGATCGACGAAGCTGCCGACCAATGGGCTGTCATTACGTTATGCCGGGCGCTTTTGGACGAAACGCGGAAGATCTACGAAACCGAACGTCAGCCGGAGGTGCTGCGCCAGGCTTCATCCTTTTTCAAGATCATGACGGAGAGCCGCTACATGCGCGTGATTGCCCCTCTCGACGGTGGTGAAATCCAGGTTGAGCGCGCTGACGGCGTCCGGATTTCTCCTCAGATTCTGAGCCGCGGTACCGCCGAGCAGCTCTATTTGTCGATGCGGCTGGCGCTGGTTCGCGAATACGCAAATCATGTGGACCCCTTGCCGGTCGTTTTCGATGATATTTTTGTCAACTTCGATCCCAGCCGCAGCCGCAACACCTTCAACGCACTCCGAGAACTCTGCGCGACGCACCAGGTTTTGCTTTTCACCTGTCATCCGCATCTCGTCGAGCAGGTCGAGGAAGTCGTTCCCGAAGCAAACATATTTCAACTACAATAGCGCCTCAACATCATGGAGACGCGAAACGTTGACCACCTCATCCGCTTCTCGGATGACAAGATGCGGAAAATTCCCCTATTCGATTCGGCAAAATATTTCTGCGATCTTTACTGTCTGAAATCCGGACAGGATCAGCGGATTCACAGCCACGCGGAGTCGGACAAGATCTACTTCGTTCTTCGCGGGAAAGGGACATTTCATATCGCGGGTGAAGAGAAAGAGTTGGGCGCCGGCGAAATCGTCATTGCCAGGCCGGGTGAAGCTCACGGCGTGAGAAATGCCGCCGCCGAAGATTTGGTTCTGTTGGTTTTTATGATGCCTCGTCCATAATCGGCTAGAACGTGGGGGGACCGGCCGGAAGTGAAGAGGCCGCCGGAGGCGGTGTACCGAAGCGATCTGGACGGTGGGCCCGACGTTAATAACGAAGTGAGAAAAGTATGGGACGAAATGCGCAGTTGATACGGCAGTGGGCGATCCTAAAACAAATTGAGACGAACCGCTGGACGACCATTTTGGACATGGCTGAGGCGCATATCGTTTCGACAAAGACCATCCGGCGCGATCTGGCAGCCTTGATGGAGGCCGGTTTCCCGCTCTACGACGAGCGTTACGAGGGAAAAGTGTATTGGCGGCTCAACGAGGAATATAAAGGACTGCCGCTGGCGACGCTATCGCTTTCGGAAACTGCCGCGCTCTATTTCAGCAAGAAACTTGTCGTGAATCTCGCGGCTCCTCCTTTTTCCGACGATATCGCGTCCGCTTTTAGAAAAATCGAAAGCGCGCTTCCCGATCGGAATATCAAGTTTCTCGACAGCCTTGACAACATGATTAGCGTTCGCGCCGACGCACCGAAGGATCTGGAACATCAAAAAACGCGGATTCGCCTCCTGATGGAGGCCATCGGCGAAGAAGTGCAAGTGAAGATGCAATACTTCTCCGTCCACAGCCAGCAGAAAAAGAACTACACGATCCATCCGTACCGGTTGATGTACTTTCGGGGAGGCATCTATCTGTTCGCATTCGTAAAGGAATACAGCCAGATCCGGACATTCGCCGTCGAACGCATTGAAACTCTGGAAAAGACACGCGAGCCGTTTGACAAGCCGGCGGATTTTTCTGTCGAAAGCTACCTCGAGTCGGCTTTTGGTGTCGTGAAAGAAGAGCCTTTCGATGTGGAGATCATCTTCAATTCCGATATTTCCGAGTACGTGCGTTCCCGTGTCTGGCATCCGTCCCAACAGGTGCGTGAGATCGGTAATGGGCGGATCTCGATGAAGATGCATGTCGGAGGTGAATTCGAGCTGGTCTCCTGGATCCTGAGTTTCGGTCCCTCTGCGGTCGTTGTCTCTCCCGAACGCCTCCTCCGCCGCGTCGAAGCGGAGTTGGTGCGTGCCGCGGAAAACTACCGAAAAGAAATCACAGTGGCCCCCGCAAGAAAGGCCAAAAAGATAGAATCAAAGAAATCGGCGGCCGCCGCTGCCCGGCGTGGCTGACGGGAAAAAGAAGGTGATTGAGGCAGTATTCCCCTCCTCGCAGAGGAGGGGTGGACGCGCCGAGCGTAGCGAAGGCGCAGACGGGGTGGTCAGACCGGCGAAACGTTTTGGCCGAACTGACCACTAATTGAGGCTTCGCCCTTCTCTTGAGGCTGCGCGCTATCGCGCTTGCGCTTCGCGCGGGCCCGCGCTTCGCGCCCGGCGCGGCAGCTTCTATTAAGCTGTCGCGCCACTCCTCCTCTGCGAGGAGGGGAATAGTCGCCATCCACAACCATGTCTCTCTTAAACGCTCTGCGCGACCCGAAGCAGTTCTCATTGCATGTCGAAATGTGTCCGCCCCGAGTGGATCTTCCGCTCGAGCAGAGCGTTGAAGCGTGGATTGACAGTAATCGGCTGATGCGGAAGATTACCTCGCGTGGTCAGTTTGTCTTCCTGACCGATGGCGCTATCGGACGTCGCGAAGAACCCAACCTGCGCCACGTGATGATCAATCTTGGGGTGGAGGCGGATCGCGCTCGGATCATTCCAATCTTGACGACGAAACACTCGCTCGAGTATTGCCTCGAATTTGCGTCGCGTTCACATACACTCGGCTTTACCTCATTGGTGGTTTTGGGAGGCGACAAAAGCGACGACATCCCCCGATGCGTCGAGCATGCTTACGAATTGCGCCGGCTCATCCGGGAAAATGTTCCAGGAATTACGCTGGGCGGCTGGGCCAGTCCTCATGGTGGAAGGCGACAGGTGGAATTCATTCTTCACCCGGAATACTCAGCCGACTTTTATATGGCCCAGATCGTCTCTCACTATCAGGCATCTGCAGTTGATGAGTTCCTGAGTGAGGCTGCACGGTTAGGTGTCAAGATTCCCGGCATTTTTGGGGTTTTCTACTACCGTAGTGCAAGCACAAACACGCTGGATATGCTGTCGCGATTCTTTCCCGTGCCCGTCACGGATTTGAAGCGCGACTTCGAAGCAAAGGTCGCTCCCGAAGAAATCTGCGCACGCAGCATCCATGCCCTTTTGAAAAGAGGCGTGAAAAACGTGTACATCAGCAATCTTCCGATGGCAACCGCGACGGAGAGACTGGCCCGCATCGAAAAACGAGTGAAAGAATTGCTTGTGGTATCGTAGAACTTGGCGGAATAGTCCCCTCCTCTGTGAGGAAGGGACTATTTTGGTTTCGGCTTTGCCGCGATATGCCTTTTTGTGATTATTCCCTTCTGGTGCGCTCAACTCTGACGTCAGCCGGACGCTAATAAATGTGGCACAACGACATTCTTGAAGTAATCGGCAATACGCCGATGGTGCGTCTGAATCGTGTTGCGCGAGGTGTACGTCCCACGATGCTCGCCAAACTCGAATATCTCAATCCTGGCGGCAGCGTGAAGGACCGCATCGGCATAATGATGCTGGAAGCCGCGGAAAAGGAGGGCAAGATCAAGCCGGGAGGCACGATTATCGAGGGGACGTCAGGCAATACGGGTATGGGGCTCGCGTTGGCAGCGGCGATCAAGGGCTATCAGTGCATCTTCACGATGCCCGATAAAATGAGCCAGGAAAAGATCGACGCTTTGCGAGCGCTTGGCGCGGAAGTGATCGTGACACCCTCGCAGGTAGATCATCACGATCCGAGAAGTTATCACTCCGTGGCCCTTCGACTGAGCCGCGAAATTCCAAATAGCGTTTATCCCAATCAGTACGAGAACCCCGCCAATACGGAGGCGCATTACAGGACAACGGGACCCGAAATCTGGGAGCAAACCGAAGGCAAGGTGACGCATGTGGTGATTGGCGTCGGAACCGGCGGAACGGTTACAGGCGTGGCTCGATTCCTGAAGGAAAGGAATCAGAAGATTCGCGTCATCGGGGCGGACCCCGTCGGCTCCATCTTTGCGGAACTGTTCAAGACCGGGCGCAAGCCTGCGGTGCAGCCGTATAAACTCGAAGGCATCGGCCAGGACGAGATGCCGGCAAATGTGGACTTCTCCGTCATTGACGAGATTTACGCAGTTAGCGACAAGGATGCGTTCGTTCTCACACGGCAGCTTGCGCGATATGAAGGGATCTTTGCAGGCGGATCGGCCGGAGCTGCCTTGTACGCTGCATTGAAGTGTGCGGACAGACTGACGGAGAACGATCTGGTCGTGGTCATCATTCCGGACTCCGGCACACGATATCTGAGCAAAATCTATAACGATAACTGGATGCGCGAGAACCAGTTCCTGCAATCACGCATCAAAGTTAGCGCGGGGCAGATCCTGCACGACAAAGTTCGGCGCGCGGGCACGCTCGTATCGATTCCCCTCGCCGTCACCGTCGAGCAAGCTGCTGCACTTATGCGCGAGCACGACATTTCGCAGCTTCCCGTGCTTGAAGGCGGCGAAGTTGTAGGCAGCATCAGTGAGACCCGGATTCTGGACATTCTGGTATCCGATCCTGTCGCCAAACGCAAGCCTGTTGCGGAATATATGGAAAAGCCCTTCCCTATCATTTCCGAAGACGCGCCGATGGAAGAAATTGCCCACAACATGGACCATCAAAGGCCTGCCGTTCTGGTGCGGAGCGGCACCGGCTTCGACATCATTACCAAATCGGACTTGATCTTTTTCTTGACCAAGCAAAAAAGCGAAAAGGGGTAGCCTCTCCCTTTAACCCCAGATGACAACTGAAAATTGAACAATGACCATTTCTCGCAAAAATGGTCACTGGTCACTGTTCAATGTTCAATTGTCATCTGGGAATCCTACCTTCTCCCAGAGGGAGAGCGTGACGCCTGTGCTACTATAGTGGCATTAATGACTGGGCGGCCGATCTGTAAATCTACGGATCATCTGTTTGTTCCGATATTGGAAGTCTCCGTCCCACTGTTGCGTTGCATACATTGCAATGTCTTTGCCTACCATGAAACCGTAAAGCAGCTCGCGAAGAATCGGACCTACCGTTCCGACGAGGAGGAAAAGCGGAGTCCTGTCGTGGTGCCTTACTGGCGGCGGATCTGGCTTGGATTAAGAAGACGGCTTGCCTCGGCAGGCCCTTGGGTTGAAGGTTCATAATCCATAGAACATTTACAAATGCGCGATGCGTTCCCATGCGCTCGTTTGCCAATTGTCTGCGGACCTCGAGGCGACTTCCCACGACGGCAACGGCATGAGCAGGTACTCGGAAAGCGCGTGAACATAAGGCTCGTACATACGGCGCAGCGTATTGAGCTTTTCGACGGCGGCATCGCCGTCCTGAAGGAAGATGCCGTTTCTTCGCAGATTGCTGCGCATCCTGCCCAACTCTTCGGGAGGCAGTCTGTCTTTCGGGGGACTTTGAGGTTTGGTATTGAACACATGTGAGAGATCCGCGACTGCATGGCGAGCAATGGCGAAGGTAAGCTGCGCTTGATGTGCCGGAGTGCCGTCGATGCCGACCATGACGAGCGTGGTGGCATCGAGGATCGTTGTCAAAGCTCCCAGCCATGATTGGTTGCTGTGTTGGGAACGGTAATACGCCAGAACCGGATACGACAAATGGCTTTCGAGCAGTTCTGCCGCCCAGCGTTCCCACCCCCGCAGGAAGGCTGAAAGCTCGACAAATTGGTCGCCGTCAAAATGCCGGCGTAACAATTCGGCGGCTGTCGAAGGCGACCCCGCACGTGCATCCAGAAGCGAGATATTCAATTCGCGCCGCGAAAATGCCTGGTACAAAACCGGAAGATACCCAATAACAATGGCCAGAAAACCCAGGCCCATACCAGCTTCAAGCACTGTGAGCAACCTGCCGGTCCATGTTCGAGCCAGAACGTCACCCAAACCGAGGGTGAAAAACGTAGACCCGCTGAAATACAAATACGTCAGAAATCCTGTACCGCCTTCTTCCATTTTCATCGGGATCTCTAGGGAACGGTGAAGGCATGCGAAACCAAGAACCAAACCTGCGGCCCACATGCTCAGCAGGAACAGTAAAGACACAGGCCCGTAAAAGCTCAGCAGTAATTCCCGGCGATCGTTTGAGGAGACCCGTTTCGCAACGGCGGACCAGGGTCTCCAGGTGCTGCGATAAAAGAAGCGTGCCAGCCGAAATTTCCGCCTGACGCGCCGTGGAAGAATAATGACCTCGAAAGCGTCCCAAAGGACGATGAGGATCAGGACGACGCTGCCGAGGACCGCCGGAAAATGCACCTGTTTATGGTACAACGTTAATGACATGAATCCATTTGCAACGATTCCCATCGAAGCGCGGTACGCGGAATTTCATAAACGGTATCCTGCCCTCGATCTCATCGGAAACACACGGATGGTGGAAATCTTGTGTTTCAAAGAGGAATTTCCTGAGGTCCGTATTTACGCGAAAGCCGAGTACACCAACCCGGGCGGCAGCTTAAAAGACCGGCCGGTGCGGAGGATGCTCCTGGAGGCTTTGCTTGAGGGAAAGATCGGAAAGGGGCAAGTTGTATTGGATTCAAGCTCGGGCAATGCCGGCATCGCATACGCCATGCTGGGAGCGATGATGAATGTCCCGGTTCAAATTGTCGTGCCGGGAAATGCCAGCAAAGAGCGTAAGCTCCGTATTCAGGCACATGGGGCGAGGCTCGTTCAAACCGATCCGCTCGAGGGCTACGACGAAGCTCTGCGCGAGGGCCATCGCATTGCCGATCGCGAGCCCGGCAAATATTTTCATTGCGACCAATACGCGAACCAACATAACTGGCTCTCCCACTATGAAACAACTGCGCCGGAAATCATTGCGCAAACCGAAGGCAAATTAACGCACTTCGTTGCAGGCATCGGAACCGGCGGAACCGTTACGGGCGTTGGGCGGCGTTTGAAGAAGGACACGTCCGGTGTTGAAGTCGTGCAGATCGTTCCCGAAGATTTTCCCGGAATCGAGGGGCTCAAACCACTGGAAAATCCGGGCGATATCATTCCAAAAATTCTGGATCTGTCGGTTGTCGATCACAAGGTGCGTGTATCCAGCGCCGAAGCTGCCCGAATGTGCGCGCTGCTCGCGCGTTACGGCATCTTTGCAGGGCAGTCCTCAGGTGCTTATCTTTACGGTGTCTATGAAACCGCCAAGCGAGTCCGTAAAGGCGTGATCGTTACCCTGCTCAACGATATCGGCGAACGCTACATGAGCACCGGACTCTGGGAAACGAGATAGAGGAATTAGCCACAAAAAGGCACAAAATTCACAAAAACTTTTTTTGTGACCTTTGCGCCTCTTGGCCTCGATTTACCGCAACGCGCTGAAGTTGCCGGTCACCACGAATCCGGACCAATAATAGGGGTGCGAGCGCTCGGGAAACGACTCGAGAAATGTCAATTGCGCCTCCTGGAGCGCCTTTGCGATGGGCATTTGGGAATTTGCAAACGCACGGTGAAAGCGGATCATCAGATCGGCTGTGCTGGATGCTTCAACCGGCCACAGGGATCCGACGACCGATCCTGCACCGCCGAGCAGAAACGCCGAAGTCAGTCCGCGAACGCCGATGCCGTCCCGTGAGTTTCCGACCGACGAGTCGCAGGAAGACAGGACGACGAGGGCGTTATTCGGCAGCCGCTGCTGTGCAATATCAACGGCGGTAATGGTGTTGGGACCGGAACTTTTCCCATCGAGCAGAATCGATGAGCGTAGTGGATCAACTGCGTCCTTCGCCGAATGGCCTGCATAGTGGAACACAGCGGCTTTGCTTATCGCCGAAAGGAAATTGGATCTTTCGGCCTCGCGCCCCGCAAAGGTCTGGGATTCCGGATAGATGCTCGCGAGCGCTCCAAGTTCCTTCAATTCCGAAGAGGTGCCATTCTGTGATCCGAATCCGGTAATGCGATCCCGGCCAGGCTCGACAGCTTTGGTCAACAACAGATGCGTCAGATTTGGGCTTATAAGGATCGGAAACTCCTGAAGGAGATATTTCCGGCTGCCTGGACGGCGAAGAACTCCAAACGGCAATCCGTGAAGCGCTCTATCCGGAACCACCACCAAGGTACGATTTCTGTCAAGCAGATCGGCAACCGGTTCGAGGAGCAACTTCCCTAAATCCATTAACAATGAATCAACATCGTCACGGTTCCGGAGTCCTTGAAGGACCATTTGGACATTCGATTCGACATCACCCCGGGCGACTTGAACCGAGCGAACCGTGAACGTTTCCTTGGAAACCACCCAAATCAACAATCGGTCCTGCAGCAGTGCATATTCAACGACCTGCGCATTCGCAGGAATGAGTTTTTGTACGTGCAACCGGTCCAGCGTTTCGGCATGAACCCTTTCGACATTGGGATCGAATTGTGCAAGGAACTCTATGAATAATTTTGAACGATAACTTTGCAGGTGATTCCACGCCGCGTCAGGCGCATTTCTCTTGTATTCGAACTCAACAGCCGAATCGTAGAGGTCACGCCTTGTATCATCGAATTTGACACGCAGCTTTTCGGACTGAAGATAGTGATCATCATTCTCGATTATTTCGATCGCTTCACGGAATCGCCGCGCAGCCTTCCCGGTTTGCCCCATCTCGGAGTTTGTTTGGGCAAGGAGCGTCAGCGAGTTCGACTCCAGCCAGGTCTTTCCAAACGGTTGTCGGGAATAGATATCGATGTTCCTTTCGAGAAGTTGTTTGGCTTCGGAATATCGCTTTTCTTTCATCGCTATTTTGGCTTTTACGATACCCAACCATCGTTCAACTTTGGTTTGATCTAAGCCTGGCGACATTTTGCGAAACGCCTGATCAGCGATGCTTACGTACTGATTAGCTTGTTTGTCATCGGAGATTGATTCGTATAACTGCGCCAACGTAATAGCGGTGGTCGCCAGTACATTTGTGTTGGGTAATTTTTTGCCTTGATCCAGAGATTCTTTCTCGAAGAGAACGGCTTCCTCGAACAGGCCTTTGTTGTACAAGATGAATCCGATTAGCCAGTCAAGCTCAGAAATCCGCAAGGAATCCTCATCGTTCGTCAACCGTAGGCATTCCAATGCGAGTTTTGAACCTTCATCGAGATCACCCGCCAAGTATTCGTACGCAGCCAAATAGTACAGCGGACGAATACGATCCGTGGGAGCGTTCAAGTCCGTGAAAATCCTGTTCGCTTCTGAAACGAGTTCGAGCATTTCTTTGTACGTTGCCGTTAACCTTAACGTGGATCCATAAACCGATAGTGCTTTACCCATTAACCAGAGGAAGCCATTCTCGCGTGATAAAGAGACGATATGCTGGAGAGTCTTGCGCGCGGTTTCGAACTCTCCTGCTCGGACCTGAGTATCCACTTCGTTGAGCTCAATCCATAAGCCATCAAAAAAAGAGTTTGTCTGTTCTGCAATTTCCTTCGCCTGAGCATACGCCTTCAGACTGCCGGGAAGATCTCCTTGGAGATACAATGCGGCTCCTTTAGTGACGAATTGTCGAAGAGTGATCGTTGCCTGCCGGCTTCCAGTGAAAAGAGGGGCCAGCATGGCGGAAAAAGTTTTGTCGCCATATCGCCGTTCCATTTCCGAAGCAACGAAATGCAGAACGGCTGGTGAAGTGGCAGTCTCGGCAGAGCCATATCGCCGAACGAGCTGGCGGAATAAGTCCGGATTCTTTTCGAAAAGCCGCTCAGCCCCATGCATATCATTGTTCTCCACCGATAGTTTCAGCTGGTCGAGCAGAAGTGATTTGTCCTCCGGATTGCTATGCGTTAGCTCCCGATACCACGCTGATGCGGAATCGATCGACTTGTATTTTTCAAAGGCTTCTTCGGCGAGCCGGTGGAGGTGGAGCCGCCGGTAGGTGACAATGAGATTGAAACGAGGTTCTGCTGCGTCAGGTTTCAGTTCGGCGACACGTTCAAACTGCTCAAGCGCGTTCATTAAGTAAATCGGCTCTTTCTCCGACAGCGCCAAGTAGCATGTTCCTAAGTTGTTGAGTACACCCGGGTCTTTCAAAATTTCGGCGGAAAAGTGGAGAGCAAACTCTATGTACTCTTGCCAATTATCAGAAGCCAGATACAGGAGTGCCTGAAGGCGCTGTTTGGTTTCTGAATTGGGATATCGCAGCAGGAGGATCTGAGCCTTACTGAGATCCGTTTGCCCGGTCGGTGCGGCAGACAAAGGAGAGTATTCGGCTTGGTAGAGTCGGCCCCCTCCAGGACGCCGGCGGACATATGATTCTTTGATTAAACGCCGGATTTCGTTCTCAGAATAGGGATCACGCGCAAACACGTAGAGTCCAGCCAAGCTCAGGGTGGCAACGATCAATAGGGCGATGAGTGCTACCGATGACCATCGGCTGGACCCACTTGTTTGGTCTGTTTCGCTCTCCATTCAGACGAATACTCTACGGCACGGCGGCGATGTAGCAAACCGCAAAAGCATCGAGCATCATAAAGTGGTCCCCTGCCTTGGGTGTCGGCGCCGTCGCACCGGTAATCCTTTTCGGAACAACATCGAAATCCAGTGCCGCCGGACGGTCGATGTACGAGAAGTAGTGGTTAAAGTGATCCGCATAGGGATCCGATCCTGGATCCACTTTCTCCGGCACATATTCCGCGCGCAATTCGCGAGCGGTGCCGAGCGGAATATTCACTTTACCGTCATCGAGCTTCAAAACCCCGGCTGAAGAGAGATCAATCTTAATCGTTTCTGCAATTTGGCGTGGACGGAAACTGTTCACTTCTTCACCATTATCCGCGCGCACGAAGGTGTAACGCGCCTTGCTGACTTCGCTTGTCGAAATCGAGCGGATCGCATTAGATGGAATTGAAATGACGCTGGGGCACTTATCGACACGAGACTTCACCCCTTCGCCATAAAATTCCTTCATCCGTACCAATTCCGGTACGAAGATCTTCGGTTCTGGGAAGACGATGCCCTGTGCTTCAACCAAGCCGTTTCCCTTAATCGCGATCGTCCGGCGCGAGCCGTTCTGGGGAACAACCGAAAGGGTGGCTTTGTGTCCCGGGGCTTTCGGGAATCCAAGGCGGATGAGGTGAGGATTGCCGAGGTCCAGCAACACAAGCCCCTTTACATAAAGGGAGGTTACATCCGCCGGAGATTTATCCGAGGATGTCGAAGCAAATGCGGAAACACCTGTCACCGAGACGGCGCCGCCGCCCAGGACACTGAGGAAATCACGTCGATTGATTTGGTTCATATGGACTCCTTCTTTAGGTTTTGTTGGTTTTGAAAAGAGACTTTATTCCTTAGGGCGCTGCTAAAGAATCCGTTCAATCGCGCTGCTAAAGAACCTGTTCAATAAAGAAGACGTGAAAAAGCTTTGCTAACATTCAAAAAAAATTTTCAATTTTTCGAAAATTCTTGCGTGTTGCGAGAGGCGGATTACGTCTTCTTCTAATAGGAGGGAATTCAGTGACGGATAAGAGTCACGGCGAATGTTTGACCGAAGAAACTTTAACCGAATACCTCGAAGGCGGCCTCGATCCGGCAATTAAGTTAGCCAGCGAGGTTCACCTGATTGCCTGCGACGGGTGTCGGGGCCGGTTGGGTTTCTTGATGAAACTGTTAAAGGAAGACGTCGACACTGAGGAAGCTGCTGCCGTCGAGGCCATAACCCAACAATGGCATAAGTCGAAATACAAGATGC
>Ga0209058_1000955_pt1 | contig 24854 bp, 28 predicted proteins | sample GraSoiAngelo_147_FD_185904 | JGI IMG/M metagenome (GOLD analysis project Ga0209058, IMG submission 185904) | Grasslands soil microbial communities from the Angelo Coastal Reserve, California, USA - 14_1009_05_40cm (SPAdes) (version 2) | ecosystem: Environmental > Terrestrial > Soil > Grasslands ... | reverse complement strand
CTGCTCACCACCGAGGCGATGGTGGCCGAGAAGCCGAAGGAGGACAAGCCCGCGCCGCCGTCCATGCCGCACGGCGCCGAGGACTTCTAGGACGCGGCGGGCGCGGACCTGCGGCGCTGGGTCCGCGCCCTTCAGCCCGCCCCGCCGCGCAGCCGCTCGCGCAAGCGCGCGTCGTCCAGCCGCGCCGGCGCGGTCGAACGCACGAAGTCGAGCAGCACCTCGACGAAGCGCCGCGGGTTCGAGCGGTGCGGGAAGTGGCCCGCGTCGGGAAAGAGCTCGAGCCGGCTCCCGGGCATCGCCGCGTGCGCGGCGTGCGCGTGCGCGGGCGGGATCACCCGGTCCTGCTCACCCCACACGATCATCGTCGGCAGCCCGGCGGCGAGGTAGAGGCGATCGGTGGCGTTCACGCGCTGGCCGCTCGGGTCGATGATGGTGCGCAGCGTGTGGACGAAGGCCTGGCGGCAGTCCGCGTCGCCGAGCGAGGCGTAGCCGCGCCAGATCTCCTCGAGGTCGGGCGCGGCCCGGAGGCCGGCGCGCCCCACGAAGCGCGCCACCCCGTCCACCGCGTCGAGGAGCCCGCGCGTGCAGATGAGAGGCAGCACCCACTCGGAGCCCGGAAGGGCTGCGGCGCGGAGGCCCGCGTGTACCTCGCGCCCGAGGCCGCCGCTCGAGACCAGCACCAGGCGCTCGCAGCGCTCCGGGTACTGGTAGGCGAACTGCAAGGCAATGCCGCCGCCGAGCGAGTGCCCGACGATCGTGGCGCGCGGATGGCCGAGGACCTCGAGGAGGTCGCGGATGCCGTTCGCGTAGGCGCCGAGCGAGTAGTCGCCGCGCGGCTTGGCGGAGCGGCCGTGGCCGAACAGGTCCGGGGCGACGACGGCGTGGCGCTCGGCGAGCCAGGGCAGCACCTCGTCCCAGGTGGCGGCGCTGGCCGTGATGCCGTGGATCAGGACCAGCAGCGGGCCGGAGCCGCCCGCGCGGTAGCTCAGCCGGTGGCCGTGGAGCGTGACCTCACGCGGCTCCATGGTGCTCCCCGCCCATCACTTCCCGGAAGACGGCCGCGCACTCGCGCAGCGCTCGCGCCCCCTCGCCCACGAAGGTCGAGCCGTGCATGACGGCGAGGGTCTTCGGCTGGAGCGCCGCCAGGCTCGCGAGGATGCCTTCCGTCATCGGGGTGTAGGGGAGGTAGTTCGCGAACGGCCCGGCCTGGTAGCCGAGGAGCGCGTCGCGGAAGCGCCCGATCACATCGGAGGCGGTGATCGGCTCGACCTCGCCGTTCTGCTGCAGGAGATCCGAGCAGAGGAGCGTGCGCTCGGTCGCCTCGAAGAGGAGGCCCGCGTCCCAGCCGTGGGGCACGTGCGGCGTGCGGCAGTAGCGCCAGCGGTACCGCCCCGTCACGATGACCTCGCCGTCCGAGAGCGGCCGCGCCGGCCGGTCGGCGACGTCGTCCACGCTGACGACGGCACCCACGACGCCGCACGCCGCCTGGGCCCGCGGCGCGAGCGCGAGCCAGTCGTTCAGCGCGCCGCATTCGTCGGCTTCGAAGTGGCTGAAGCCGATCCAACGGACACGTGCGGGATCGATGACCCTCGCCACCGCCGCGCGCACCACCGGGAACGTCTTGCGGAGCCCGGTGTGGAAGAGGAGCGGCTCGTCGTCACGGACGAGGAACTGGTTGAACGTGAGGTCGGCCTCCGGGACGAAGGTCGAGATGCGGAAGAGGTCCGGTGCGACCTCGGTCACCTGGGTCATGTGGCCACCCGCCTTCCGGTGAGCGTGTGGGAGGTCGCGGCCTCGACCCGCACCCGCACGACGTCGCCGGGCTCGGCCGGGCCCGGGAAGACGACGGTCTTCAGCTGCGGGCTCTTGCCCGCCATCCAGCCCGCCGTGCGCCGCGCCGGCCCCTCGACCAGCACCTCGACCTCCGCGCCGACCAGCCGCCGGTTGATCTCCGCCGAGATCGACTCCTGGAGCGCCACCAGGCGCTGGAGGCGGCGCGCCTTCTCCGCTTCGGGCACCGCGTCGCCCCACTTCCAGGCGCGCGTCCCCTCGCGCGGCGAGTACTTGAAGAGGAACGCCGAGTCGTAGCGCACCCGGCCGACCAGCGCCTCGGTCCCGGCGAAGTCGTCCTCGTCCTCGCCCGGGAAGCCGACGATGACGTCGGTCGAGAGCGCCAGGCCCGGCACACGCGCGCGCAGGCGGGCGACCAGGGCCTCGTACTCGGCCACCGTGTACTCGCGGCCCATGCCGCCGAGCACGCGATCCGAGCCCGACTGCACCGGGAGGTGGAGCTGCGGCGCGACCTGCGGGCACTCAGCCATGGCGTCGACGAGGCGCGCGCTCATGTCGGAGGGATGCGGCGAGGTGAAGCGGATGCGGAGGATGCCCGGCACCTCGGCGGCGCGGCGAAGGAGCTCCGCGAAGTCCCAGACGCCGTCGTGGTACGCGTTCACCGTCTGTCCGAGGAAGACGACCTCGCGCACGCCGGCCCGAGCGAGCGCGCGCACCTGCTCGAGGAGCACGGCGCCCGGGAGGCTCCGCTCGCGCCCGCGCACGTAGGGCACGATGCAGAAGGTGCAGAAGCGGTCGCAGCCGCGCATCACGGTGACCCACGCGCGCACGCCGCTCTCGCGCGCGACGGGGAGGTCGGCATAGGTCTCGGACGGATCGAGACGGAGGGCCACGTGCGGGTCGCCGTCGCCGCCGCGCAGCAGCTCGGGCAGGCGGCGGTAGCCGTCGGGCCCGACCAGCACGTCGACCCACGGCGCGCGCTCGGCGAGCTTGGCGCGCAGATGCTGCGCCATGCAGCCGGTGACGCCGAGACGGACGTCGGGCCGGCGCCGCTTGAGGCGCGCGAGCTCGCCCAGGCGGCCGAGGACGCGCGCCTCGGCGTGCTCGCGGATGGCGCAGGTATTGAGCAGGATCACGTCGGCGGCCTCGGCGGCGTGGGTGCGCGTGTAGCCGTGGGCGGCGAGGTGCCCGAGCATCAGCTCGGTGTCGGCCACGTTCATCTGGCAGCCGTAGGTCTCGACGTAGACGGTCGGCATGGTCCGGCTGCGGGTCATAGCCGTGCGTCCGGGGGGCGGCAAGCGCCGTTGCAGCCGCGCGCCCGACGGGCTAACGGTCTTGGGATGCTCGGTGGTCCCCCGCGCCGCCCGCGCGCGCCCGAAGGTTACGGCTCGCTCGAGGCGAGCCTGCTCCACTGCCCCCGCTGCCGCCAGGCGATGCCGGTCCGCAAGCGCCTCCTCCTCGTGCTGCTCGACGGCGAGAAGCACGAGTACGTCTGCCAGCGTTGCGGAACGCCCTGCGCGTCCAAGATCGAGCCGCTGCCGCGCGTGATGGGGTGAGCGATGGGGGCGCCCCCGCATCGGCCGCATCACCAGGCGAAGGCGCAGCACGCCGTGTGCGCCATCGTCACGGTGAGCGACACACGCACGCCCGAGAGCGACGCGAGCGGCGTGTGCATCCGCGCATTGCTCGAGGAAGGGGGACACCGCATCCTCTCCTATGCCATCCTGCCCGACGACCCGGGGCGCATCCGCGCCCACCTCGAGGAGCTCTTCGGCGTGCCCGGCCTGGACGCCGTGATCGTCGACGGGGGCACGGGGCTCGCGCCGCGCGACACCACCTACGAGGCGGTGACGGGTCTTCTCGAGAAGCGCCTCGACGGCTTCGGCGAGCTCTTCCGCATGCTCTCGTATCAGCAGGTGGGCTCGGCGGCCATGCTGTCGCGCGCGGTGGCGGGCGTGGCGCGCGGCAAGATCGTCGTCTCGCTCCCCGGCGCGCCGGCGGCGGTCGAGCTCGCGATGCAGAAGCTCCTCCTCCCGGAGCTCGGCCACATGGTCCACCTGGTGCGCGGCTGAGCGATGCGCGTGCGGCTCGTCTTCTTCGCCGCGCTGCGCGAGCGGATGGGGGCGCGCGCCGAGCGGAGCGTCGAGCCGGGGACGACCGTCGGCGCGCTCTGGCGCGCGCTGGTCGCGGAGCGGCCGGAGCTCGCCCGGATCCTCGTGCGGTTCGCGGTGAACGAGGTGTACGTCGAGCCGGGGCACCGCCTGGCCGACGGTGACGAGGTGGCGTTCTTCCCGCCCGTGAGCGGGGGAGCCCGGGAGGCCTCCTAGGCGATGTTCCGCATCGTGCGCACGCCGATCGTGCTCGAGCGCCTGGTGCGCGCCGTGCGCGACCCGGCCGCGGGCGCGGTCGTCGTCTTCCTCGGGACGACGCGCAACCGGAACGCCGGCCGGCGTGTCGTGCGCCTCGAGTACGAGGCCTACGGCCGCATGGCGGCGGCCGAGATGCGCCGCCTCGCCGCGGAGGCCGAGCGGCGGTGGCCCATCCGGAAGGTCGCCATGGCGCACCGGATCGGGCTCGTGCCCATCGGCCAGGCGAGCGTGGCGATCGCGGTCTCGGCCGGGCACCGCGCCGAGGCGTTCGCCGCCTGCCGCTGGCTGATCGATCGCCTGAAGGCGATCGTACCGATCTGGAAGCGCGAGCACTTCCGGGGCGGGCGGGTGTGGATCGGACCGCAGTCCGGCACCCCGAGCCGGCGCCCCCGCGCGGCGCGCCGCCCGAGCCGCTGATGTCCCCCGAGCGCCTGCTCAGCGTCATCACCGTCGACATCCTCGTCATCCTCACCGTATCGCGCCTGCTCGGCGTCGCGCTCCGGGCCGTCGGGCAGCCGCAGGTGGTGGGCGAGGTGGTGGGCGGCATCCTGCTCGGCCCCTCGCTCCTCGGGTGGGTGGCCCCGGGCGTCTCCGCCGCGCTCTTCCCGCCGGCCGTGGTCCCCCACCTCAAGGTCCTGAGCGAGTACGGCATCGTCTTCTTCATGTTCCTAGTCGGGCTCGAGCTCGATCCGGCGCTGATGCGCGGCCGCGGACATACCGCGGTCGTGATCTCACACACGAGCATCATCGTGCCCTTCGCCCTCGGCGTCGGGCTCGCCGCCTGGCTGTACGGACAGCACGCCCCCCACGGCGTGCGCTTCGTGTCCTTCGCCCTCTTCATGGGGGCGTCGATGTCGATCACCGCCTTTCCGGTCCTGGCCCGCATCCTCATCGAGCGCGACCTGCTGAAGACGAAGGTGGGAGCGGTGACGATCGTCTGCGCGGCGGTGGACGACGCGACCGCGTGGTGCCTGCTCGCCTTCGTCGTGGCGGCGGTCGGTGCGGCGAACCTCGGCGCGGCCGGGCGCACCGTTGCGCTGGTGGTCGGGTACGTGGCCGTCATGCTCGTCCTCGTGCGGCCGCTGCTCCGGCGGTTCTCCGCCATGGTCGATCGCAGCGGCCGGCTCTCCCAGAACCTGGTCGCCATCGTGTTCCTGCTCGTGCTCGCGAGCGCGTTCATCACCGACGCGATCGGGATTCACGCCATCTTCGGCGGCTTCATGCTGGGCGCGATCATGCCGAAGGACGCGCTCTTCACCCGCGAGCTGGTCGACAGGGTCGAGGACTTCGCGGTCGTGTTCCTGCTGCCGATCTACTTCGCCTTCACGGGCCTCCGCACGCAGATCGGACTCCTCGACACCCCTACCCTCTGGGTGCAGTGCGCCCTGGTGGTCGGCGTCGCCACCCTGGGCAAGTTCGGCGGCTCGGCGGCCGCGGCACGCTTGACGGGGCTCCCATGGCGCGAGGCGTGCGCGCTCGGCGTGCTCATGAACACGCGCGGGCTGATGGAGCTCGTCATCCTCAACATCGGCTTCGACCTGGGTGTCCTCTCGCCCGCGCTGTTCGCGATGATGGTGCTCATGGCGATCGTGACGACGCTCGCCACCACCCCCGTGCTCGCCGCCGTCTACCCTCCCGAGCGCTTCCGTGCCGAGCTCGCGGCGGCGCCGGCGGCGGCGAGCGGCGCGCTCGCGGCGGTGGCGCTGCCCAGCTCCGGCCCGCTCCTCCTCGACGTGGCCGCGGCCCTCGCCGAGCACACCGAGAGCCCGCTCTACGTCCTCCACCTGGAGCGGCCCCCGGAGCGCGGCGCGCTCGGGGCGGGGACGGCGGGGGCAGCCGGTAACTCGACGGCGCTCGCGGCGACCCTCGCGCACGCCCAGGCGCGCGGGCTCACCGTGCGCCCCCTCCAGTTCCTCTCGCGCAATCCCGCCGACGACATCCGCGACGTGGCGCGGGCCAAGGGCACGGGTCTCGTGGTCATGGGCTGGCACAAGCCGGTGTGGAGCCGCACCGTCCTCGGCGGCACCGTGCAGGGGGTGATGCGCGAGGCCGACGCCGACGTGGCGGTGCTCATCGACCGCGGCCTCTCCTGGCCGCCCCGGCGCGTGCTGGTGCCGTTCGCCGGCACGGTGCAGGACCGGGCCGCACTCCGCCTGGCCGCGCGCATCGCACGCCGGCACCGCGCCGCGCTCACGGTGCTCGGCGTCGCACGTCCCGGGGGGGCTTCTCCCGCCGTCGACCTGCCGGAGGGCGTGCCCGCGATGCGCGTGATCGAGTCCGCCTCGCCGATCGACACCGTGATCGGCGAGGCGGCAGCGCACGACCTCACCGTGCTCGGCGTCGGCGAGGGGTGGCAGCTCGAGCCGCACGTCTTCGGGCTGCGCTCCGAGCGGCTCGCCGCCGAGTGCCCGTCGTCGCTGCTCGTCGTGCGCGGGCGGAGCGACGCCGCATCCTGAGCGGCCGCGGCAGGTTTGCTTTGCCGGCACTCCTTCGCCATGGTAGGAGCACGAGCTTCATGTACCGTTCCCGCTCCGCCGCCGTGATGCTCGCGTTCCTGGCGACGGGGTGCGCGGGGCTGCGCCATGGCATGCTCCTCGGGCGCGAGGCTGCCTTCGGTCCGGCGGCGGAGCTGCCCCCGGATGCCGCGGCGATGGGCAGCTTCTTGCGGGGCGAGGTCGCGCTCACGCAGAACGACACGGAGACGGCGCTCGCCGCCTTCCAGGCGGCGGTGGCGGCCGACCCCGACACGCCCCTCCTGCGCCTCCGCCTTGCCCCGCTCTACGTGCGCAGCGGTCAGCTCGATCGAGCCCTCGAGCAGGTGAATGCGGTCGTGACCGCCGAACCGACCAACGTGGAGGCACTCGGACTCCAGGCCGGCGTCCTCTCTGCCCTCGGGCGCGACGACGAGGCCGCCGCCGCCTACGAGCGCGTGCTGAAGCTCGATCCCGAGAGCCAGGACGCCTACCTCTACCTGGGCGCCCTCTACAGCAAGAAGGGCGAGACCGACAAGGCGGTCGCCACGCTCAAGCGGCTCGTCGCCAAGAACCCCGGCTCGATCCTCGGTTACTACTATCTGGGCCGCGTCCACGCCGCCGCCCGCCAGCTCGACCGGGCCGAGCACTACTACCTGGAGGCGCTCAAGCTGAACCCGCAGTCGGAGCTCATCCTCACCGACCTCGCCCTCGCCTACGAGCTCCAGGGCCGCACCGACAAGGCGATCGAGCTCTACGAGCGCATCCTGACCCTCAACCCGAACAGCGTGATCGTGCGCCGCCGCCTGGGCGCCCTCTACGTCGGGCAGAAGAAGCTCGACGAGGCGCTCTCGCAGTTCCAGGAGATGGAGAAGCTCGACACCGATCCGCGCGAGGCGCGCACCAAGATCGGGCTCATCTACCTGGAGAAGGGCGATCCCGACCGCGCAGCGCAGGAGTTCAACCTGGTGCTGGCGGCGGAGCCGCAGAACTGGCGGGTGCGCTACTACCTGGGCTCGGTCTACGGAGAGCGGAAGGAGATCGACCGCGCCCTCGACGAGTTCGGCAAGATTCCGGCCGCCTCCGAGTTCTACGTCGACGCGCGCATCCAGCGCGCCTACCTGATGCAGAAGACGGACCGGCTCTCGGACGCGGTCCGGGAGGTGGCGGGGGCCCTCAAGGCGAAGCCCGACAACGCCGACCTGATGAGCTACCTGGCCTCGCTCTACCGCGAGCGCAAGGACTTCAAGTCGGCGATCGCACTCCTCGAGCGCGTGGTCGAGCGCAACCCGGACAACGACCGCTACCGCTTCACGCTCGGCGCGGCCTACGACGAGGCCAAGGACAAGACGCGCACCATCGAGCAGATGAAGCGCGCCGTGGAGCTGAATCCGAAGAACGCGGCCGCGCTCAACTACCTCGGCTACACCTACGCCGAGATGGGCATCGAGCTCGACGAGGCCGAGCGGCTCATCCGCCGCGCGCTCGAGATCGAGCCGGACGACGGCTTCTACGTGGACAGCCTCGGCTGGGTCTACTATCAGCGCGGCGACTACCGGCACGCCGTCGAGCAGCTCGAGCGGGCGGTCGAGCTGGCGGGCGACGATCCGACCGTCGCCGAGCACCTGGGTGACGCGTACGGGCGCGCGGGCCAGCCGCGCGATGCGCTCCGCCTCTACCAGGACGCGCTCGCGCGGGCGAAGGAAGCGGCGCAGGTCGCGCGCCTGAAGGGCAAGGTCCACTCGCTGGAGTCCGCGGCGCGCAGCGAGGGCACGGGGCTGTAGGCGGGGCGTGCGCCGCGGCCGCCTGCTCGCCTGTCTGGTCGGAGTCGCGCTGGTCGCTGGGTGCGTGGGGCGCGGGCCGCGGGGCCTGCGGCCGGTCACGGTGGAGGAGCTGTTGGGCGATCTCGCGGCGCGGCGCGCGGCAGTCACCTCGTTGCGGGCACAGGCGCGCTTGAGGAGCGGCCTCACGGGGCTGTGGACGCGCGAGGCGCTCCTCGTGCGCCGGCCGGACGCCGTGCGCATCGACGTGCTCTCGCCCTTCGGGCTGGCGCTGGCGGTCGGCGTGCGGGGGTCGATCCTGTGGGCCTACCCGCCCGCGGAGTCGACGCGCTACGAGGGGCCGGCCTCGGCGGCCAACTTGAGGCGCTTTCTCGGCGCGGCGGTCGAGGTGGGCGACGTGGTCGACGTGCTGCTCGGCCTGCCGCCCGCCCGCGTGGCGGTCGGACCGCCCGCGCTCGCCGCGCACGCGGGCGAGTACCGCCTGACGCTGCCGCTCGCAGCGGGCGCGCAGACCATCTGGTTCGCGGGCGACACGCTCAGCGTGCGGCGCGCCGAGGAGACGCGCGACGGGGCGCTCGCGCTGCGGGTCGGGTTCGACGACTACCGCGACGGCTTCCCGCATCTGGTCGAGGTCGCGGTGGCGGGCGGGGCGGCCGCGCGCCTCGCGTACGACGCGGTCGAGCCGAACGCGCCCGTCGATCCGGCCCTGTTCGCGCCGCCGCCCGCGTCCCGCGTGCTGCCGCTCGAGGCGGCGGCCCTGCCGGAGGGGCGCGGGGGACTGTCCGAGTGACCGTGGCGACCCGGACAGACTCCTGATGCCGCTCCTCGAGGTCCGCGACCTGCGCACGTCCTTCTTTCTCGAGGGCGGCGAGGCACGCGCCGTGGATGGCGTGTCGTTCGCGCTCGACGCCGGCCGCGTCCTCGGACTGGTCGGCGAGTCGGGTTGCGGCAAGAGCGTCACCGCCCTCTCGCTCATGCGCCTCGTGCCGCCGCCGGGCCGCATCGTGGGCGGTCAGGTCCGCTTCGACGGACGTGACCTCCTCCTGCTCCCCGAACGCGACATGCGCGCCGTGCGCGGCGCCGGCCTGGCCATGATCTTCCAGGAGCCGATGACGTCGCTCAACCCGGTGTTCACGGTTGGGAGCCAGATCGCCGAGGCGGTGCGGCTCCATCGTCCGGTGTCGCGCCGCGAGGCCCGGGAGCGCGCCGTCGCGCTCCTCGCCGAGGTGGGCATCCCCGAGCCCGCGCGGCGCGCGCGCGACTATCCCCACCGCCTCTCCGGCGGCATGCGGCAGCGGGTCATGATCGCGATGGCGATCTCGTGCGAGCCGCGCGTGCTGATCGCCGACGAGCCGACCACCGCGCTCGACGTGACCATCCAGGCCGAGATCCTCGATCTGCTGCGCGCGTTGCGCGAGCAGCGCGGGATGGCACTCCTCTTGATCACGCACGACCTCGGCGTGGTCGCCGAGCAGGCGGACGAAGTCGCGATCATGTATGCGGGGCGGATCGTGGAGCAGGCGTCGGTGCTGGAGATCTTCGACCGCCCGTTGCACCCCTACACGCAGGGCCTCTTCCGCTCCATCCCCGGGATGGGCGGCCGTCACGATCGTCTCGAGGCCATCCCGGGGCAGGTGCCCGACCTCCTCCGCCTGCCGAGCGGGTGCACCTTCCGCGACCGGTGCCCGCAGGTGATCGCCGACTGCGCCGGCGTCGTGCCGCCGCTCGAGGAGCATGCGCCCGGCCACCGCGCCGCGTGCATCCGCCTATGACGCCGCTGGTCGAGGTGCGCGAGGTGCGCAAGCACTTCCCGATCGGGGGCGGGCTCTTCGGCGGGCCGCGCGCCTGGGTGCGGGCCGTGGACGGCGTGTCGCTCGCCATCCAGCCGGGCGAGACCCTCGGCCTGGTCGGCGAGTCGGGCTCGGGCAAATCGACCCTCGGGCGTCTCATGCTCCGCCTCATCGAGCCCACCTCGGGCGAGGTGCTGTTCGAGGGACGCTCGCTCCTGGCGCTCGGGGCGCGCGAGCTGCGCGCGCTGCGCCGCCAGATGCAGATCATCTTCCAGGACCCCTACGGCTCGCTCGATCCGCACATGCGCGTGGAGAGCATCGTCGGCGAAGGGCTCGCGATCCACGCCCTGGGAATCCGCGCGCAGCGCCGGGAGCGGGTCCGGGAGCTGCTCGAGCTGGTGGGTCTTCCGCCCGAGGCCGCGCGCCGCTACCCGCACGAGTTCAGCGGCGGCCAGCGCCAGCGCATCGGCATCGCGCGGGCTCTCGCGGTCGGGCCCCGCTTCGTGGTGGCCGACGAGGCCGTCTCGGCTCTCGACGTCTCGATCCAGGCGCAGATCCTGAACCTGCTGCAGGACCTGGGCCGCCGCCTCGGCCTCACCATGCTCTTCATCGCGCACGATCTCCGCATCATCGAGCACCTGAGCGATCGGGTGGCGGTCATGTACCTGGGCAAGATCGTCGAGCTGGCACACCGCGAGGCGATTTACACGGACCCCCGTCATCCCTATACTCGCGCCCTTCTCTCCGCGGTCCCGGTTCCCGACCCGCGGCAGCGGAGGCAACGAATGGTGTTGGGTGGTGACGTGCCGAGCCCCGTCGAGCCGCCGCCGGGGTGCGCTTTCCATCCGCGCTGTCCTCACGCCGAGGACGTCTGCCGGACGGTTGTGCCCCCGCTCGTGGCGGGTCGCGGCGGCCATGCGGTCGCCTGCCATGTGTTTCCGGCCGAGCCGCCGGGAAAGGAGTGAACGTGGCCGATGTGAAGCCGACGAATGGTGCCTGGCAGGACGTCCGGGTGTCGCTCGGGCCGGACGCCGAGGTGACGGGCAAGCTCTCCTTCGCAACACCGACACGCATCGAGGGGAAGCTGAAGGGCGAGCTGCGCGCCTCGGACCTGCTCATCATCGGTCCGCAGGCGGTCGTGCAGGCGAACGTGCACGCCGACAAGCTGGTGGTGCTGGGCGAGATCCGCGGTCAGGTCGAGGGCGCAAGCCGTATCGAGATCTACGCCGGCGGGCGGCTATTCGGCGACATCGAGACGAAGTGCCTGGTGGTGCAGGAGGGCGCGACCTTCGAGGGGCGATCCCGGATGGGCGGGGAGCTGGGCGTGGCGGCGGAGCTGCCGGAGGCTTAGTCTAGGCTTCTTCGGTGACCCGGGCGGCGCGTCCGGCCCGCTCGCGCAGGTAGTAGAGCTTCGCGCGCCGCACCGCGCCCTTGGCAACGACCTCGATGCGGTCGATACGCGGCGAGTGCACCGGGAAAATGCGCTCCACCCCGACCCCGTACGACGTCTTGCGCACCGTGAACGTCTCGCGGCTCGCGCCGCCCTTGCGGCCGATGACCGTGCCCTCGAAGACCTGGATGCGCTCCTTGTCGCCCTCGACGACGCGCACGTGCACGCGCACGGTGTCACCCGGCTTGAAGGGGGGGACCTTGCGGAGCTGCTCGGCTTCGATGCCGTCGATGGGGTTCATGAGCGAGGGAGCCCTGCTTCTAGCGGTCGCCACGCGCACGGTCAAGGATGATGGCCGCGGCGCTGCGGACCGAGAGGTGGTTCCAACCCGACACCCCGCGGATCGGCTCGAGCACGTCGTCGGCGCGTCCGATCACGTCCTCGGTGAGGCCCCAGCCGGTGCCGAGGATCAGTAGCTCGGGCCGGCCCGGCTCGGCCAGACGCCGGCGGAACTCGGTGGAGGAGAGACGCCGGCCGCCCTCGCGCGCCGTGGTCGCGATCAGGCGCGGGAGCACGCCCGCCTCCCGCTCGATGTCCGCGATCGCCGCGTCGAGGTCGGTCGAGAGGCGCACCAGCGCGAGCGCCTCCTTGCGCGTGTGGTTGTAGGTCGCGCCCGGTCCCGTGTCCCAGTGGCGCATGATCCGGTCGACCAGGCGGCGGAGCGTCGGCACCGGCGTCGCGACGTAGACGGCGCGCACCTCGTAGGTGCGGGCGAGACGCCCGAGGTCGTGGACGTCCATGTTGGTGACGGCGGTGGTCACCACGGCGCCGTTCTTGTCGTAGACGGGGTGATGGAGGAGCGCCAGGTAGAGGTCAGCCATCGCGCCACCCGAGGCGGCGGAGGAAGGCGCGGTCCTCGTCGCCGAGCGGCGCGCGCGCGAGGAGATCGGGGCGGCGCGCGAGCGTCGTCCGCAGCGACTCCTCGCGCCGCCAGCGCGCGATCGCGGCGTGGTCCCCGCCGAGCAGCACGGCCGGCACGCGCGCGCCGCGGAACTCCTCGGGCCGGGTGTACTGCGGGTGTTCGAGCAGACCCCCGGCGTGGGAGTCCTCGCGCGGCGACGCCTCGTTGCCGACTGCGCCCGGGAGGAGCCGCACCACCGCGTCCATCACCACCAGCGCGGCCATCTCGCCGCCCGTGAGCACGTAGTCGCCGATCGAGACCTCCTCGTCGACCCAGGCGGCCACGCGCTCGTCCACGCCCTCGTAGCGCGGGCAGATCAACAACAGCGCGCGCTCGCACGCGAGCGCGCGCGCCCGCTCGTCATTGAACGGGACGCCCCGCGGAGAGAGCAGGATGCGCCGCGGCCGCTCGGCGGCGACGACGTGCTCGATCGCCGCCACCAGCGGCTCCGGGCGCATCACCATCCCCGGGCCGCCGCCATACGGGGCGTCGTCGACCTGGAGGTGCTTGTCGCTCGCGTAGTCGCGCAGCTGGTGGAGGAAGACCTCGACCACGCCGCGCTCGCGTGCGCGGCGGAGGACGCCCACGGCGAGCGGCGAGGCGAGCATCTCGGGGAAGAGGGCGAGGACGTGGAGGCGCACGGCCGCGCTACTCGAGAAGCCCGGGGAGCGGCTCGATCACAACGCGGCGGGTGCCGCGGTCGATCACGCGCACGACGTCGGCGATGACCGGGACGAGGTGCTCGCGGCCGTCGCCGCGCACCACCCACACGTCGTTGAGCCCCGTCGTGAAGGTCCCCGCGATGGCACCGAGCGATGCGCCACACGTCGTCTCGACGCGAAAGCCCATGACCTCGTGGTAGTAGAACTCGTCCTCCGCCGCGGGCGGCAGGTCGGCGGCCCGCACCAGGACGCGCGCGCCCACCAGCGCCTCGGCCGCGCCGCGGTCCTCGATGCCCGCGAGCGCGAGCAGCACGAGGCCGCGGCCATGCGGGGTTGCCGACCGGACCTCCGCCTCGCGGCCCGCGCCCGTGCCCGCGAGCAGGACGCGGCGGCCGGGGACGAGGCTCGACGCGGGCGGCTGGTAGGCGTGGACGCGCACCCAGCCCCGCAGGGCGTGCGCACCGACGATCTCGCCCACGGCGACCAGCCCGTCGCTCGCCGGCGGTGCCGGCTCACCGCTCTTCGACGATCTCGAGGACGACCTTGCGGTTCGTGCGAGACGCGGCCGCATTCAAGATGGTGCGGATCGACTTCGCGGTCCGACCCTGCTTCCCGATGACCCGGCCGAGATCCTCCTTCGCGACCTTGAGCTCGAGGACCGAGGCCGTGTCACCCTGCGTCTCCTTCACCTCGACCGCCTCCGGGTGGTTCACGAGTTGCTTGGCGACAAACTCCACCAGATCTTTCATGGAAGTGAGCGCTCCTCGAACCGGCCATCATCAGGAGGTGGTGCCGGCTGCTTCGTGCTTGCGAATGAGCTGCGCCACGGTCTGGGTGGGCCGCGCTCCCTTCTTGAGCCACGCGGCCAGCTTCTCGGTCTGGAACTGGATCAGGCTGGGGGAGCGGCCGGGGTCGTACACGCCGACCTGTTCGATGAACCGCCCGTCGCGCGGCGACTCCACGTTGGCGACCACGATGCGGTAGAAGGGGCGCTTCCTGCCGCCGTGGCGGGCGAGTCGGATCTTCACTGCCATGCACTACACTCCCTTCCGGTAGAGGTCAGCGGGGCGGGCCCGGAAGCCCCGGGGTCCGGGCCATCATCGGTCCCGAGCCGAGCCGCTTCAATACCTTCTTCGTCTGCGTGAACTGCTTGACCAGCCGGTTCACGTCGGCGACCGACGTGCCGCTCCCGCGGGCGATCCGCTTGCGGCGGCTGGCGTTCAGGAGCTGGACGTTCCGCCGCTCGGCGCGCGTCATCGAGTCGATGATCGCCTCGACGCGCTTGAGCTCGCCCTCGGCGCCCGAGAGGTCCGCGCCGCGGAGCATCTTCTTCACGCCCGGGATCATGCCGAGCAGCTCGCTCACCGCGCCCATCTTCCTGACGGCGCGCAGCTGCGCGCGGAAGTCCTCCAGGTCGAACTCGTTCCGGCGGAGCTTCTTCTGCAGCGCCTCGGCCTGCGAGTGCTCGTAGGCCTTCTCGGCGCGCTCGATGAGCGAGAGGACGTCGCCCATGCCGAGGATGCGCGAAGCGATGCGCTCCGGGTAGAAGGGCTCGAGCGCGTCCAGCTTCTCGCCCGTGCCTGCGAACACGATCGGCTTGCCGGTGACGGCGCGCAGCGAGAGCGCCGCACCGCCGCGCGCGTCGCCCTCGATCTTGGTGAGCACGATGCCGGAGACCGGGAGCCGCCGCGCGAAGCCCTCGGCCGTCGCGACCGCGTCCTGCCCGGTCATGGCGTCGGCGACGAGGAGCACCTGGTGCGGCGCGAGCGCCGCCACCATGCGCTCGAGCTCGCCCATGAGCTCGTCGTCGACCGTCTGCCGCCCGGCGGTGTCGACCAGCACGGCGTCGCGGCCGCGCGCGCGCGCGGCCGCGACCCCCTCGCGTGCAATCGCGACCGCGTCGCCACCGGCCGTAGCCGGATGGACCGGCAGCCCGAGCTCGCGCGCGAGCGTCTCGAGCTGCGCGACCGCAGCCGGCCGGTACACGTCGGCGGGGACGAGGTACGGGGTGCGCCCGCGCTCGGTCGCGAGCCAGCGCGCGAGCTTCGCCGTGGTGGTGGTCTTCCCCGAGCCGTTCAGACCGACCAGCATGATGATCACGGGCGTCGGCCCGCCGAGGTCGAGCCCGGCGGGCCGCTCGCCGAGGAGCCGCGTCAGCTCGCGGTGCACGAGCCTCACGAAGTGCTGCTCGGGCGTGAGACTGCGCAGCACCTCGGCGCCGAGCGCGTCGCGCTTGACGGCCTCGACGAAGTCGCGGACGACGTTCAGGTTGACGTCGGCCTCGAGGAGGGCGAGGCGCACGTCGTGCAGCGCCTCCTCGATGTTCCGCTCGGTGATCTTCCCGTGCCCTCGGAGCTTGCGCAGCAGGGAGTCGAACTTCTCGCCGAGGGATTCGAACATCGCCGGAGGTGGCCGCTGTTTCCGGAAGGGGCGAGGCTACTGTAGCGATGCCAAGCCTGTCAAGGAAGGACGCACGAAAGGATACACGCCCCGGTGGCGGCCGAGACGCGAGTCCCCGCAGCGCGCGGGCCACGAACGCGTGGGCCCCCGCCGCTGCATGCGGAGGCCCACGCCGTGCGCCGCTCGAGCGAGCGGCCGCGCTACATCATGCCGCCCATGCCGCCCGGCGGCATGGACGGGGTGGCCGGCTTCTCCTCCGGCTTCTCGGCCACCATCGCCTCGGTGGTGAGGAGAAGTCCCGCCACCGACGCGGCGTTGAGCAGCGCCGTGCGCACCACCTTGGTCGGGTCGATGATGCCTGCCTTGAGCAGATCCTCGTACTCCTCGCTCGCGGCGTTGAAGCCGAAGGCGCCCTTTCCGTTCTTCACCTTGTCGAGCACGATCGAGCCCTCGGCGCCGGCGTTGTTCGCGATCCAGCGCAGCGGCTCCTCGATCGCCTTCTTCACGATCTTGACACCGAAGCGCTCGTCGTCCGGGACGTCGAGCTTGTCGAGCACCCCGGCGGCGCGGATGAGCGCCACGCCGCCGCCCGGCACGACGCCCTCCTCCACCGCCGCGCGCGTGGCGTGCATGGCGTCCTCGACGCGCGCCTTCTTCTCCTTCATCTCGACCTCGGTCGCCGCCCCGACGCGCACCACCGCCACGCCGCCCACCAGCTTGGCGAGCCGCTCCTGGAGCTTCTCGCGGTCGTAGTCCGAGGTGGTCTCCTCGATCTGGGCGCGGATCTGCTTGATGCGCCCCTCGATGTCGGCCTTCTTGCCGGCGCCGTCGACGATGGTCGTGTTATCCTTGTCGACCACGATGCGCTTGCAGCGCCCGAGGTCCTGGAGCGTGACGTTCTCGAGCTTCATGCCGAGCTCTTCGGCGATCACGCGCCCGCCGGTCAGGATGCCGATGTCTTCCAGCATCGCCTTGCGGCGGTCGCCGAAGCCCGGGGCCTTCACGCCCACGCACTGGAGCGTGCCGCGGATCTTGTTGACGACCAGGGTGGCCAGCGCCTCGCCCTCCAGATCCTCGGCCACGATGAGGAGCGGCTTGCTGGAGCGCGCCACCTGCTCGAGGAGCGGCAGGAGGTCCTTCATCGCCGAGATCTTCTTCTCGTGGATGAGGATGTAGACGTCCTCGAAGACGCACTCCATGCGGTCCGGGTCGGTGACGAAGTACGGGCTCAAGTAGCCCCGGTCGAACTGCATGCCCTCGACGACCTCGAGCTGTGTGTCGAGGCTCTTGGCCTCCTCGACCGTGATCACGCCCTCCTTCCCCACCTTGCTCATCGCCTCGGCGATGATCTCGCCGATGGTCGAGTCGTTGTTGGCCGAGATGGTGCCGACCTGCGCGATCTCCTTCTGCTCCTTGGTGGGCTTGGAGAGCGACTTGAGCTCCTTCACGATCGCCTCGACCGCCTTGTCGACGCCGCGCTTGAGCGTCATCGGGTCGTGCCCGGCGACCACCATCTTCAAGCCCTCGGTGAAGATCGCCCGCGCCAGGATCGTGGCCGTCGTCGTCCCGTCGCCCGCCACGTCCGAGGTCTTGGAGGCGACCTCCTTCACCATCTGCGCCCCCATGTTCTCGAACTTATCCTCGAGCTCGACCTCCTTCGCCACCGTGACGCCGTCCTTGGTCACGTTGGGAGGGCCGAAGGACTTCTCGAGCACCACGTTGCGGCCGCGGGGACCGAGCGTCACCGTCACCGCATCGGCCAGGATGCTCACGCCGCGCAGGATCTTCTCGCGCGCATCCTGACTGAACTTCACCAGCTTGGCTGCCATGTCGTCTCCTTCCTCAGCCTTCGACCACGCCGAGGATGTCCTCCTCGCGCATGATGAGATGCTCCTCGCCGTCGATCTTGATCTCCGATCCGGAGTACTTGCCGAACAGGATCCTGTCGCCGACCTTCACGTCGAGCGGCAACACCTTGCCGTCCTCGTTCACCTTGCCCTTGCCGACGGCGATCACCTTGCCCTGCTGCGGCTTCTCCTTGGCGGTGTCCGGAATGATGATGCCGCCCTTGGTCTTCTCGACCGCCTCCTCGAGGCGCTTCACGATGACGCGATCCTGAAGTGGCCTGATCTTCATGCCCGCCGCTCCTTTCCTGATGCCCTAAGTCCTCGAAATATTTGGAAACTCAGGCCCCGCTGCCAATGCGTGTCCCCGGGACGTGGAAAACTGCCCGGGGCCCTAACTAACCACCGGCTCCGCAAGCGTCAATAGATTCCGGGGGCCCGTGCGGTGCTCGCGCGGCTACCGCCGCGCTCCGCTCCTCGATGCCCCCTGATGCCTACCCGCCCAGCTTGCGGCGGGCCTCCTCGTAGTAGCGGCGGTAGAGGACGTCCCACTCCCGGCTGCCGGGGACCACGCGCTTCGGCATGCGGGCGCGCGCCAGCTGGTCGAGGCGGCCGTCGGGCGAGAAGCCATCCGTGAGCGCGCGCTTCGCCTCGGCCAGGAAGAGGCGCTCGTTGCGCACGCGGCCCAGCTGCTCGCCGGTGATGGCCTTCAGCAGGGCGTGGGAGAGGTAGGAGAGACGGGCCTCGGAGAGCGTCACAGCGCGAATCCCCGCTGCTGCGCGATGCGCTGCTTCACGAGCTGCTCGACCCTGCGCAGGTCGAGGTCCTCGCGGCGCACGCCCGGCGCGCCCTTGCGCACCAGGCGCTCCGCCTCGGCGCTCGCTTCGCGCTCGATCTCCGCCTCCTCCTCGAAGTTGCGGCCGAGGATCGTCGCGAAGCGCGCGCGGATCGTCCCCTCGGGCGAGACGGGCTCGAGCAGCTGGGCCTCCACGAGCCGCCGGACCAGGCTCTCGGCCACCCGCTCGATCTGCGCGAGAGACGGCCGCATGGCGCAGACTAAAGCCGGCCCGGGCTCGATTTGCAAGAAACGATTTGACTTGCCGCGGTGCAGCCGGTATTTCGGCGCGAATTGAGCCGCGCGCCGATCCGCAAGCCTCCCCGGATCCGGCCGGGAGACGTGGTCGGTGTGGTCGCGCCCGCGGGAGCCGTCGACGGCGAGCGCCTGCGCGCGGGCGTCGCGGTGCTGGAGGGGTGGGGGCTGAGCGTCCAGGTGGGGAGCGCGGTGCTGCAGCGCCAGGCGTACCTGGCGGGAAGCGACGAGGAGCGCCTCGCCGACCTCGCGCAGATGATCGACGATCCCCGCGTGCGGGCGATCTTCTGCGCACGCGGCGGCTACGGGAGCCAGCGGCTCCTCCCCCGCCTCGACCTGGGGAGGCTCGCGCGCCAGCCGAAGCCGATCATCGGCTACAGCGACGCGACCGCGCTGCTCGGCGGGGCGGTGGCGGCGGGCGTCGTGGCCGTGCACGGCCCGATGGTCGCCGACGACATGGCGCGCGGCCTCTCGGAGCGCTCCGCCACGCACCTCCGCACGCTGCTCGCCGACCCCGGGTGGCGCTGGGAGGCGGAGGCGCCGATCACGATCCGGCCCGGCACGGCCAGCGGGCGGCTCGTCGGCGGCTGCCTCGCGGTGCTGGCGGCGGCGCTCGGCACGCGCTGGGCCCCCGACACCGACGGGGCGATCCTCTTCCTCGAGGACGTGGCCGAGCGGCCCTACCGCCTCGACCGCCTGCTCACGCAGCTTCGCCAGGCGGGCAAGCTCGAGCGCGTCGCGGGCATCGTCTTCGGCACCATGGCGGCATGCCCGCCGGTCGACGGCATGGGCCCGCTCGACGTCGTGCGCGCGTGCGTGGGCGACCTGCCCTGCCCGATCGCGTTCGGGCTCCCCTCGGGGCACGCCGCGAGCGGAGGGGTCGCGGAGAACGTGGCGCTCCCCTTCGGCGTCGAGGTCGCGCTCGATGCCGAGCGCGGGCGCCTCGTCGCGCTCGAGGCGGCGGTCGCCTGACGTGGACTTCGCGCGGGTCGGCGAGGAGATCGAGGGCGCCGTCGCTGCGGGCGCGTTCCCGGGCGCGGTGATCCTGGTCTCCCAGGCGGGGCGCGTCCTCCACCACGCCGCCTTCGGCTGCCGGAGCCTCGAGCCCGCGCGCACGCCGATGCGGCCCGACACGATCTTCGACCTCTCCTCGCTCACCAAGCCGCTCGCCACCACCACCGCCTTCATGCTCCTCGCCAAGGAACGGAAGGTTCAGCTCGACGATCGCGTCACGCGCTTCTTCCACAACTTCGGCGTGCACGGAAAGACGCACGTCGCCTTCCGGCACCTCCTCGCCCACTGCTCGGGCCTCACGGGCTGGCGGCCCTTCTACCGCGAGATCGATGACATCGAGCGCCACGGACGGCTCAACTTCGTCGCCAGCCGCGGCGCCAAGGAGTGGGTCTACGAGCAGATCCACCGCGAGCGGCCCGAGTACGAGACCGGCGCGCGCAGCGTGTACAGCGACCTGGGCTTCATGCTGCTCGGCGAGCTGATCGAGCTGGTCTCCCGCATGCCGCTCGACCGCTTCTGCCATGAGCGCATCTTCCGTCCGCTCGGGCTCCGGGCGAGCGCCTTCGTCGACGTGACCGCGCTGCGCACCCGGAAGGTCACGCCGGTGACCGACGTGATTGCGCCCACCGAGCGCTGCCCGTGGCGCAAGCGCCTCCTCTGCGGCGAGGTGCACGACGACAACGCCTACGCCATGGGGGGCGTGGCCGGGCACGCGGGGCTGTTCGCGAGCGCGGCCGAGGTGGACGCGCTGGCCGCCCGGCTCCTCGCCTGCTGGCGGGGCAACGACGACTTCGTCCCGCGCGAGATCGTGCGCGAGTTCTGGACCCGCGACCCCACCGTGCGCGAGGCGACCTGGGCGCTCGGCTGGGACACACCGTCGCTCAGCGGCTCGGCCGCCGGGACGCGGATGTCGCGCACCGCCGTCGGCCACCTCGGCTTCACCGGCACCTCGCTGTGGATCGACCTCGAGCGCGCGGTGAGCGTCGTCTTCCTGACCAACCGCGTGCACCCCCAGCGCGACAACGAGGGCATCCGCGAGGTGCGGCCGCGCGTCCACGATGCGGTCATGGAGGCGCTCGGCGCATGAGGGTCCACCTGATCGCCGCCTGCGGGGTCGGGATGAGCGCGCTCGCCGGGCTCCTGCGCGCCGCCGGCCACAGCGTGACGGGCTCCGACGAGCACGTCTACCCGCCGGCCAGCACCCTGCTCGAGGGGCTCGGCATTCCCGTCCTTCAGGGCTACGACCCGGCGCGGCTCGGGGGCGTCGACCTGGTCGTGTGCGGCAACGCGGTCGGGCGGACGAACCCCGAGGCCGAGGCGGCCGAGGCGGGCGGGCTCCGCATGCTCTCCATGCCGGCGGCCGTGGAGGAGATGTTCCTCGCCGGCCGCTCGCCGCTCGTGGTGGCGGGCACGCACGGCAAGACGACCTCGGCGGCGATGCTCGCCTGGGTCCTCGAGCGGACCGGGCGCGATCCCGGCTTCCTCGTGGGCGGCGTGCCGCGCGGGCTCGAGCGGAGCTTCGCGCTCGGAGCCGCCCCGTGGTTCGTGATCGAGGGCGACGAGTACGACGCGGCATACTTCGACAAGGAGGCGAAGTTCCTCCACTACCGTCCCGCTATGCTGCTGCTCAACGCGATCGAGTTCGACCACGCCGACATCTACCGCGACCTGGAGCACGTGAAGAGCGCGTTCCGGAAGCTGCTCGCCATCCTGCCCGCCGGCGCGCCCCTGGTCGCGTGCGGCGATTTCCCGCACGTCCTCGACGTGATCGCGGGCGCGCGCGCCCGGGTGCGGCGCTTCGGCCTCGGCGAGGTCAACGAGTGGCGCGTGACCGACCTCGCCGACGACGGCGCCACTCGCTTCACCGTGCGCGAGGCCGGCCGCGCGGTCTGCCGGCTGACGCTCCAGCCGCCCGGCGCGATCAACGCGCGCAACGCGCTCGGCGTCCTCCTCCTCGCCCGCGAGGTCGGCGTCGGCTGGGAGGAGGGGGCGGCCGCGCTGGCGGAGTTCCGCGGTGTGCGGCGGCGCCAGGAGGTGGTCGGCACGGTGGGCGGTGTGACCGTCATCGACGACTTCGCCCACCATCCGACGGCGGTCGCCGGCACGCTCGCCGCGCTCCGCCAGCGCTACCCAGGCCGGCGGCTGCGGGCCGTGTTCGAGCCGCGCTCGAACACGAGCCGGCGCCGGGTCTTCCAGGACGAGTTCGTGGCGGCGCTCGCCGCCGCCGACGAGGCCGTCCTCGCCGCCGTGTTCGCCAAGGCGAGCGACCTGATCCCGCCCGCCGAGCGCCTCGCGCCGGAGACGATCGTCGCGGACCTCGAGCGGCGCGGCGTGCCGGCGCGCCTGATCGACGGCGTGCCCGCGATCCGCGACTACCTGGTCGCCACCACGCGCGCTGGTGACGTCATCGCCATCATGTCGAACGGCGCCTTCGGCGGGCTGCCGGCGCTCGTCGTGGCCGGGGTCGGCGCGGCGTAGAGGTGGCGGTACGCGCGGTAGTTGCGCAGCACGGCCTTCACGTAGTCACGTGTCTCGCGGAAGCTGATCAGCTCGACGAACTCGTCGGCCTCGCGCCCCGGGTAGCGCCGCTCCCACTTGGCGACCGCCTCCTCGCCACCGTTGTAAGCGGCGAGCGCCTTGACGAGGGAGCCGCGGAACTGCCGGAGGAGACGCGCGAGGAGCCGCGTCCCGAGGTCGATGTTGGTCTCGACGTCCTCGAGCGCCAGCTCGGCGGGAGGGGAGGTGCCGTCGGCGCTCGCCAGGTGCCGGGCGGTGGCGGGCAGGAGCTGCATCAGGCCGCGCGCGCCGGCGGACGACGTGGCCTCGGGCTCGAAGAGGCTCTCCTGGCGGATCAGCGCCAGCACGAAGAACGGATCGACGCCGCGTGCCTGTGCCGCCGCGCGCACCGTCTCCCAGTAGCCGAGAGGGTAGAGATACTCGCGCAGCGCGCCCGGCGATGCCGGCCGCATCACGTGGGCGAGGCGGAGCGCCGCGCCCACCGCCCCGACGGCGCGGTACGCCTCCAGCAGCCGCCGGCGCGGCACCCCGGCCGGCGGGATCGCGTCGAGCTCGAGGCGTGCGAAGCGACCGAAGCCGAGCTGGGCGAGGACGCGCGCCCGCTCGCCGTGACTCCCGTCGAGCTCCCCCGGGAAGGGCGGCGTCCGGTCGATCGCCGGCCGCTCACCCGCCGCCCCGCGCCGGCCGAGGCGCTCCTCGGCGAGCTCCGCGTAGTAAGAGCGCGGGTGCCGCTCGGCCACGTGCACGAGGAGGTTGCGCGCCTCCGCGCCGCGCCCCAGGCGCGTGAGCGCGCGCGCCTGCCAGTACTCCGCGGCGACGCGCGCCGCTCCCGTGCTCCGCCCCGCCAGCCGGCCGAAGGCCTCGGCGGCAGCGGCCATCTCGCCCGCGAGGTAGCGGACGAACGCCGCGCGCCAGCGGGCCTCGGCGGCGAGCTCGGCGTGCGGGTAGCGCTCGGCGAGGCGCCCGTAGGCCGCGCGCGCGTCGGCCCAGCGCCTCGCCTCCTGCGCGATGCGTCCGCTCGCGTAGAGCGCCTCCGGCGCCTGCGGGCTGTCGGGGAAGCGCCGGAGCACCTCGGCGAAGAGACCGAGCGCCCCCGCATCGTCGTCCGCGTTCCAGCGCCAGCCGGCGGCCGCGGTGAGGGCGCGCGGCCCGAGTGGCTCCCTGCTGTCTGCGGCGACGGCGAGGCAGGTCGTCTCGGCCGCCGCGCCGAGGCCGACCGCGTGCTCCGCCTGCGCGCGCAGCCAGAGGGCACGGGCGCGCTCGATGGGCTCGGCCTCGGCCAGCGCCATCTCCGCCTGCTCCCGCGCCCCGCGGGCGTCGCCTTCCCTGAGGCGCGCCTCCGCCTCGTCGGCGTGGTCGAGCGGGAACTCGGGGTGGGCGGCGCGGATGCGCTCGGCGAGCCGCCGCGCGCGCCGGGCGGCGAGACCCCGCGGGCGCGCGCGGCGCAGCTCGCGCGCCAGCTCGAGGGCCACCGCCGGCTCTCCGAGGGCGCCCTGGACATCGGCCAGGCCGAGCGTGGCCCGCAGCCATCGGCTGCTCCCGCCCGGCAAGGCGGCGCGCGCCGCGGCGAGCGAGGCGCGGGCGGCGGCGAGCTCGCCCGCGGCGCGCTCGAGCTGGCCCGCCATCAGCCACGCGGGTCCGACCCAGATGCTTTCCGGGCAGGTCGCGACCAGCCGGCGCGCGCGCTCCAGGGCCCCGGTGGAACGGCCCGCCGAGCGGGCGGTGCGAGCCTCGAGGTAGAGGACGTAGTCTTCGAGCACGGGATACTGCCGGGCCGCGGCCGCGACGAGCCTGGTCGCCTGCTCCAGGCTCCCGTACGCGCGCCCGGCCGCCGCGGGCGCCGTCTCCGGCCTCGAGTCGAACGGCGGCGCCGCACACGCGACAGTCACCACCATCCAGCCGACCCACCACGCCGAGCGCCGCATGAGGCGCGGCCCGCGTAACACGCGGCCGAGGCCCCGGCAACTTGACGTTCGTTTCAGCCTCCAACCCCGCCGAACTCCACGCGTAAGCCGTGAATTCCGATGTGAAATACGGGTCGCCTCCCTCGCGGAGTGCGGGGTGGTTTCCGGCTCTTGGTTATCAGGTTGGTATGAGCAGCGGGGCGTCGGCTAGCGCTCGCGCGCGGATGCCGGTCGCGTAGACCGCGCGTAGTACCCGCTGGCAGAGACGTCCAGCATGCGGCACAGCGTTGTAGCGGGGTGCGCGGCCCGGTGCGCTGTTACAAACCCGAATCCTTCGGGGGAATCGAGCCGGTCTCCCGAGCGAACCAGGCCGCGGCTCTTTCCAAGATCTCCCGCTCCTCGCGAAGGACCTCATTCTCGCGCCGGAGCCGGTGCAGCTCCTGGCGCTCCTCGGTGGTCAGGCCGTCCTGGCGACGCCCGTCATCGCGGTCGGCTTGGCGAACCCAGTTCCGGATCGACTGCGCCGTCGGCTCGAGCTCCTCCGGGTTTCGCCCCACACGCACCACCTCGACGAGCCGTTGCTCGAACTCGGCCGGGTACGGTGGATCGGACGTGGGTGTCGTGGACTCCTCATCTCCCGAAAGGGGTCTGGTGCCCACGGTAGCGGGTGTCCACGGAAGCGGGGTAACTTCAGTCTCCACCGAGCCGACACGCGTGGGCAGGTCACCGAGAAGCGACGGGACATCGACCTGCGTCTCCTGCTCCTGGCACGCGGTCTCCCTCACGGACAACACACCCGACTTCTTCTGGCAGACCACGGCCGCCTCGGCATTGGCGGCCGCCCACAGGAGGGCAAGCCCGACCACGACT
>Ga0209058_1000954_pt1 | contig 24856 bp, 22 predicted proteins | sample GraSoiAngelo_147_FD_185904 | JGI IMG/M metagenome (GOLD analysis project Ga0209058, IMG submission 185904) | Grasslands soil microbial communities from the Angelo Coastal Reserve, California, USA - 14_1009_05_40cm (SPAdes) (version 2) | ecosystem: Environmental > Terrestrial > Soil > Grasslands ... | reverse complement strand
CGGAGTACTCGGCGCCCTCGGAGTTCGTGATGCGCGGGTCGGTCTCGCGCGCCGCGGTCTCGGCGCGGCGGGCGATCTCGATCTTCTCCTCGGGCGCGATGTCGGCGGCGGCGTCCTCGAGGTCGAGATCCGGCACGCGAGCGATCAGCGCTCCCGGCTCCGGGAGCCCGGCGTGCGGGTCTTCGGCGGTGATCTTGGCCAGCGCGGTCGCCTCGTCGACCACCCGGTCGAGAGACTCGCGGGAAAGATCGGAGGTCGAGGCCGCGGCCGAGGCCCGGCCCGCGAACACGCGGAGCGAGAGCCGCTGCTCGCTCGAGTGGTGGAGCGTCTCGATCTCGCCCATCCGCACCGACGTGGCGAAGCGGCGCTCCTCGACCAGGAAGCCGTCGGCGGCGGTGGCCCCGCGCTGGACGGCGCGGGCCAGCACGTCGACCAGGAGGTCCTCGTTCATACCGCGGTGCCCCCGACGGTCATGCCGTCGACGCGGATCGTCGGAAGGCCGACGCCCACCGGCACCGACTGGCCGTCCTTGCCGCAGGTGCCCACCCCCTCGTCGAGCTGCAGATCGCGCCCGACGCGGGAGACGTGCGTGAGGGCATCGGGGCCGTTGCCGATCAGCGTCGCGCCCTTCACCGGCGCCGTGACCCGCCCGTCCTCGATCAGGTAGGCCTCGCTCGCCGAGAAGACGTACTTGCCGTTCGTGATGTCGACCTGGCCGCCCCCGAAGGTGACGGCGTAGAGACCGTTCTTGACCGATCGCAGAATGTCAGCGGGATCGTCGGGGCCGGCCAGCATGAACGTGTTGGTCATCCGCGGCATCGGCGCGTGCGCATAGGACTCGCGGCGCCCGTTGCCGGTCGGCTTCATGCCCATGAGCCGCGCGTTCAGCCGGTCCTGCATGTAGCCGGTCAGGATCCCGTTCTCGATCAGCACGGTCCGGCCGGTCGGCGTGCCCTCGTCGTCGACGTTGAGCGAGCCGCGGCGGTTCGGGATCGTCCCGTCGTCGACCACCGTCACCAGCTCCGAGGCGACCCGTTGCCCCAGGCGGCCCGAGAACGCCGACGTCCCCTTGCGATTGAAGTCGCCTTCGAGCCCGTGGCCGATCGCCTCGTGGAGCAGGATGCCGGGCCAGCCCGGACCGAGCACCACGGTCATCGTGCCCGCCGGCGCGTCGACCGCGCGGAGCTTCAGCACCGCCTGGCGCGCGGCCTCACCGGCGAACCGGCGCCAGCGTCCCTCCTCGAGGAAGAAGTCGAAGGTCACGCGCCCGCCACCGCCGTACGAGCCGATCTCGCGCCTGGCGCCGTCCTCGGCGATCGCCGTGACGTTGAGCCGCGTGAGGGGCCGGATGTCGCCGACCGTCCAGCCCGAGGCGGTCGCGATCAGCATGACGACCTCTTCGCTGGCGATTGAGGCGATCACCTGCTTGATGCGAGGGTCGGCCGCGCGAGTCTCGGCGTCGATGCGCTTGAGCAGATCGAGCTTGCGCGCGAGATCGGCCGCGATGGGCGGCTCGGCCAGCGAATAGAGATCGTGAGGGCGCCCGCGCGAGGCGAGCGCGACCACGCCCGAGGTGCTGCTGCGGTCGGCGATGGCGCGCGCCTGGCGCGCGGCCTCGTCGAGGTTCTTGATCGATATCTCGTCGGTGTGGGCGTAGCCCGTCCGCGTCCCCGACTGGGCCCGGACTCCCGCCCCCTGGCTCACGTGGCGGGAAGCCTTTTTGACCGTGCCTTCCTCGAGTAACAGCTCCTCGTTGATACGGTACTCGAGGTAGATGTCGGCGTCGTCGACCTTGCCGACGAGGTTGCCGCCGAGGACGCGCTCCATCAATCCGGCGGTGATGTTGAAGCGGTCGGAGAAAAAGCTCTCTGGGCGGGTGCTCGCGAGATCTGTCATACCCTGTCTGGCTCCCATGGGGCGTCGGAGGCCCAATCCTAACCGTGTGGCCTTCCGCGCCCCAAACTTTTTGGCTTCGATCTATTTTATCCAGCGGGTGAAGACTAGTCGGTCGATTGAAAGGCTTGAATAATCTCGTGGATGCGTCGGAGCCCGACCATGAGTGATGGGCCCGGCGCAAGGATGTCGGCGCCGTCGATCTCGTGCACCCGCCCCGCGCGCACGGCGGCGATCCGTTCCCAGCCCGGACGACACGCGATCAGCCCCGGATCGACCGGCTTGCCGCACCACGACGCCAGGATGATCTCGGGATCGCGTTCGACGACCGCGTCGGGCATCACGACGCGGCTGCGCGCGGCGTGCTGATCGCGCAGCTCGGCGAAAACGTCGCGTCCGCCGGCGATCTCGATGATCTCCGAGACCCAACGGATCCCGGCGATCAGCGGATCCATCCACTCTTCGAAGTAGACGCGCGGCCGCTGGGGCCACACCGCGGAGTACTCGCGTACGTGCCGGATCTCGTCGGCGATGTCCTGGACCACGCTCCGCGCGGCCTCCTCACAGCCGAGAGCTCCACCGACGACGAGGATTGCTTTCAAGACGTCGTCGAGCGAGCGCTGGTTCGTGCACAGCACGCTGGCGCCGGCGGCGATGAGGTCGCGGACGATGTCGCGCTGGAGATCGGAGAACGCCAGCACGAGGTCGGGCTCGAGGGCCAGGATCCGATCGAGCTTGAACGTCGTGAAGCCGCCGACCCGTGCCTTCTCCCGCGCCGCCTCGGGCCGCCGGGCCGTGCCGGGGACGCCGACGACGCGCTCGCCGGCGCCGACCAGAAAGGCGATCTCGGCGGTCTCGGCGGTGAGGCAGACGATGCGTTGCGGGAACTCGGCGCGACGCGTCCCGTACATCGGCGAGTCGGTCGTTCGCTAGGAGGCGCGGGCCGGCCGGGGCCGCGCCACGCCGGCGTAGCGCAGTCGCTGCGCCAGCAACGCCCGCGAGATCGGCGGAGTCCGCCGCTCCGCGAACACTTCGCAGGTGACGGCGACCGGACAGAACTGGCCATACCCGTGCATTCTGGGGGGACTCTAGGCTCCCCCCGGGTGGGGGGCAAGTTCATTTTTTGGCTTTGCGCGCCGGGGCACACCCTGCATAGTCGTCGGGATGACGCCACCGACTGTCGCGCTCCGAACCGCGGTCGACCACCATGCACGCTCAACTCAAACATGAAGGAGTCCGGTCCATGCACGTGAAACATTGTGTCGCCGTCCTCGTCCTCGCCGTTGTCGCCCTGGCGGGAGCGCTCCGCGTCCACGCCGACGTCGTCACCGACGCGAACGCCAGAGCTGCCGACATCGTCTCCAAGCACCCGGCCACGCCCCCCGCGGTGAGAATCATGGCCATTGTCCAGGCTTCGGTCTTCGAGGCGGTCAACTCGATCACCCTCCGCTACGCGCCGCTGCGCGCGAAGATCGCCGCCGTGCCCGGCGCCTCGATCGATGCCGCGGTCGCGGCGGCGACGCGGGCGTCGCTGTCGAAGCTCATGCCGACTCAGCAGGCGGCGATCGACGCCGACTATCAGGCCGCGCTGGCGCCGCTACCGGATGGTCCGGCCAGGGCCAGCGGCATCGCCGTCGGCGAGCAGGCGGCCGCCGCGATCCTGGCCTGGCGCTCCGAGGACGGAATGAGCCAACCGGACGTGTATCGGCCCCAGGCGGCGGCCGGCGTCTACGTGCCGACGCTGCTCCCGGCCGTTCCCAACTGGGGCAAGCGCAAGCCCTGGGTGATGGCCAGCGGCGACCAGTTCCGCCCGGCCGCGCCCCCGAAGCTGACCAGCGAGACGTGGACGCGCGATTACAACGAGGTCAAGGCCATCGGCTCGAAGAACAGCACCCATCGCACGGCGGAGCAGACGGCGGTCGCCAAGTTCTGGGAGGCGACGGCCCCGGCCGTCTACTGGCCGGTGGCGCGCTCGGTTGCGAGCATACCCGGCCGAGACGTGACCGCAAACGCGCGCTTGCTCGCACTCGCCGGAATGGCGATGGACGACGGGCTGATCGCCGTGTTCGACGCGAAGTACACCTACAACTTCTGGCGCCCGATCACGGCGATCCGTAACGCCGACCTCGACGGCAACGACGCCACCGAGCGCGACGCCGGCTGGACGCCGTTCATCGACACGCCGATGCATCCCGAGTACCCGTGCGCGCACTGCATCGTGTCGGCGTCGCTCGGCGCCGTGCTCGACGCCGAGATCGGCGGCGGGCCGATGCCGAAGCTGAGCTCGGCCAGCCCGACGGCGGGAGGTGCCGTGCGCACCTGGACGAGCATCGGCGACTTCACGCGCGAAGTCGCGGAGGCGCGCATCTGCGACGGCGTGCACTATCGCAACTCGGCCGAGGTCGGCACCGCGATGGGCAAGAAGATCGGCGAGGTCGCGGCGAAGGGCTTGCCGCGGGTGAGTCGCTAGCGTCTCGTCGAGCTAGCCCTCGTAGGTCTGGCGCTTGGCCAGGCCGCGCTGGAACGCGAGATAGCCCTCGCGGGTCATCGGCGGCCTGGCTTTGGCCATCACCTCGCGCGCGCCCGCGGCGCCCTCCCAGAGCATGTCCACCACCATCGCGGCCAGCGCCTTGGCGGGGCCGAGGTACGCGAGCGGCTTGTCGACGATCTCGAAGTCGGCGCCGTGGCCGGTACCGCGGGCCCCCCCGATGTAGGGATGGAGTATGGGCATCACCTGCGAGAGATCGCCCATGTCGGTCGAGCCCGTGCGATGGCCGATCTGGCGGTAGTGCTCCTCACCGAACAGTCCGGCCACGTTGTCCTTGAAGTAGCGCGCCATGATCGGATCGCAGGTCATCGGCATGTAGCCCGGGAGCGTCTCGATTTCGACCTTCGCGCCGAGGGCCAGGGCACCGGCCCGGAGCGCGCGATCGACCTTGCGGTTGGCGTCGAGGATGGCGTCCATCGACCGCCCGCGCACGTACGTCTCGAGCCGCACCTCGCCCGGGATCACGTTCACCTGCGAGCCGCCGTGGGTGATGATCGGATGGACGCGGATCGTGTCCTCGTCGCGGAACGTCTCGCGGATCGCGTTGATGGCCATCAGGCCGATCTGCGCCGCGTAGAGCGCGTTCACGCCCAGGTGCGGGGCGCCGCCGGCGTGCGCCGCGCGACCGATGTAGCGCACCGTCTTCACGACGCAGCCGTTGTTCGACGCGGGCACGCCCGCCTTGCCTTCCTCGGGCCGAGAGGTGGTGTGGACCATCATCGCCAAGTCCACGTCGTCGAAGTGCCCGAGGCGCAGGAGCTCGGGCTTGCCGCCCAGGAACTCGAGCTTCCCGGCGCGCGCCTGCGTGATGCGCCATTCAATATCGCCGTACTCCTCGGCGGGAACGGCGAAGAATGCCACGCGTCCCGCTAGATGGTCGGCGGCCTTCGCGTCCAGCAGGCCCATCGCCGCGCCGAGCATGCCGGCGATCTGCGCGTTGTGGCCGCACGCGTGCGCCGCGCCCGTGCCCGGGTCGCCCTCCGGATGGCCCGCCACGACCAGCGCGTCCAGCTCGCCGAGCACGGCGAACGTCGGCCCGTCGCCGCCCCGGCCACCGGCGTCGGCCCGCACACCGGTCAGCGCGAGGCCCGCCCGCGGGACCAGTCCGAGCTTCTTGAACGTGTCCTCGACGAGCCGGGCCGTCTTGACCTCCTTGAACCCGAGCTCGGGGTGGCGCCGGATCTGCTCGCCCAGCCCGATGATCTCCTCGCCGCGGCGGTCGATGGCCTCGTAGACCCGCTGCTTCAGCTCGCTCTTTGTCATGGCGTTCTCTCCGTGGTCACCCGGTGTGGGCGCGCGAGACATTCTACTGCCGCAAGCCAGGGCGCGCCTGCATACTACGGAGGCGAGATCACTCGAGCCGAGAGGAAACCATGGACTTCCACCATGTCATCGAGGCCGCCGGCATCGTGGCCCTGGGGCTCGTCTTCTACTCGTATTTGCGCCGCTGGCTCGAGTCGACGGCACGGATCGATCGCCGTCTGCGGGTGCTGCTGAACGGCGTCGTCTTCGGGGGTCTGTCGATCACGCTGATGATCTCCCGCATCGAGTTCGCCCCTGGGGCCTACGTCGACGCGCGCGCGGTGCCGATCGCGCTGGTCACGCTGGTGGAGGGCGGCTGGGCCGGCCTGGTCGCCGCGGTCATCGCGGCCGGCTACCGGCTAGTGTGGATGGGCGGCAGCGGCGCGCTGGCCGGTGTGCTCTGGCTCCTGGCCACGGCGGGCACGGCGGCGCTGGCGCTGATGTGGGCGCGCCGCGATGGGCAGGTCCGCAACCGCCACGCGTTCGCCCTGGGTGGCGCGGTGTTCGTCGTCACGTTCGCCTCGTTCCTCGTGCTGGGCGCGCGGGGCATCGAGATGTTCGCCCGCGACTGGCTGCCCCTGCTGGTGGTCAGCGTCGTGGGTATCGGGGGATTCGCCCGACTCTTCACGGACGTCGCGAACGCCCAGGCGGCGGAGGCGGCGCGGCGCGAGTCCGCCGAGCTTCGCGCGATCACGCTGCTCGCCCGCGCGGCGGCGCACGAGATCAACAACGCGCTCATGGTCGTCGCCGGGGGGCTCGCGATTCTCGCCAAGCACCTGCCCGCCGACAGCGAGGACGCGCAGTGGGCGGCGCGGGCGCGCGAGGGCGTCGTCACCGTGAAGAACATCATCACCCGCATGAACTCGATCACTCAGATCGAGGCCGTGCCGGGCCAGGGCATGCTCCCGCCGATGCTCGACATCAGGAAGTCGAGCGATCCGGCGAACTCCTGACGCGTAGAAAGCGGTCGGGGAGAAAGTCCGGCACGTCGACGCTCAGCGCCTTGCCGGTAATCCACTCCGTCAGGAGCCGCGCCGTGATCGGCGCCAGTAGAATCCCGTTCCTGAAGTGTCCGGTGGCGACGAACAAGCCAGCGACGCCGGGCCACGGACCGAGGACCGGCAGGCTGTCCGGCGCCCAGGGCCTGAACCCGCACCACGTGCGCGCGATCGGCAGCTCGCGCAGCGACGGCACCAGCTCGATGGCGGCGCGCAGCAGACCCGCGATGCCCTCGGCGGTGACGGCGCGCTGGAACCCGGCGCGCTCGACGGTCGCGCCCACGATCAGCTCGCCCGACGGCCGTGGCGCCATATACGCTTCGCCGTGGACGCAGTACGTGAGCACCGGGGGCACGTGAGCGAGCGCGATCATCTGCCCGCGGCGCGGCTCGATTCGCAGCGGCGCCCCGAGCGGCGCCATCAGCTCCGCGCTCCAGGCGCCCGCGGCCAGGAGCACCACGTCGCCGTCGACCCGCCCGCCCTCGGTCACGAGGGCGCGGACCTTGCCGCCTTCGACGATGAGGCGGGAGACGTTCGTGCCCGTGTTGAGCTCGACGCCGACCGCGGCCGCGGCCTGCGCATACGCCAGAACGAGACGCTGGTTGTTGAGCCAGTGGTCGCCCTTGACGAAGATGGCGTGGCGGATCTTCGGGGAGAGCGCCGGCTCGAGCGCCTGCACGTCGGCTCCTTCGAGCGCCTCCACGCCGAGATCCTTGTTGATCGCCCACTCCTCGGCGTCGCGACTCATCCCCGTCACGGACATCGGATAGATCGTTCCGCGCGTGACGTACTCCACGTCGATCCGGGTCCGCTCCTGGAGCTCGCGGACGACGTCGGGATAGAGCCGCCAGCTCGCGAGGGCAAGCCGGGCGAAGTTGGTGTCGTTGGAGGCGCCCAGCGGCGCCAGGAGCCCGGCGGCGGCGCTCGAGGCCTCGGCTCCAGGCGTCGACCGCTCGAACACCGAGACCCGGCAGCCTGCCTTCGCCAGCTCGTAGGCCGTGGCGCAGCCGATGATCCCGCCGCCGACGACGAGGACTTTCACGCGCTCCCCTCCAGCGCTTCGAGGAAGCGGCGGGTCGCGTCGGCCGGGGACGCGGCCGAGAGGATCGCGGAGATGACACCCACGCCGCTGGCGCCGGCACGGCGTACCTCGCCGACGCGCTCGGGCGTGATCCCACCGATCGCGATCACGGGCAGGCGCACCGTGGCGGCGACCCGCTCGAGTCGACTGACTCCCTGCGGCGGTCCATAGGGCAGCTTGGACGGCGTCTCGTACACGGGACCGAAGATGACCCAGTCGGCCCCCTTCAGCTCGGCCTCGACCGCTTCCTCAAGGGAGTGGACGGAAACGCCTATCCGGAGACGTTTGTCGACGATGGCGCGGATGTCTTCGACCGGGAGCGACGTCGAGGTGCGCTGGACCCCGTCGGCGCCGACGGCCAGCGCCACGTCGACGCGGTCGTTCACGATCAGGAGCGCTCGCCGGTCGAGCGTGAGGGCGCGGATGCGGCGACACAGGAACGCGAGGTCCCCCGCGCCGAGATCTTTCTCGCGCACCTGCACGGCCGGCAGGCCGGCCGCGAGGCATTCGCCGACGACCGCGGTGAGGTCGCGGCCGCGCGTCTGGGTGCGGTCAGTGACTAGGCAGAGCCTCAGCTCGACCAATCGGGCACGCCCTCGAGCGGCGAGGACGCGGTCGCGTAGAGCTTCTTGCCGATGCGACCGGCCTTGAACGCCAGCCGGCCGGCCTCGACGCCCAGGCGCATGGCGCGGGCCATCGCGACCGGGTCCTGGGCGCCCGAGATCGCCGTGTTCATCAGCACGCCCTCGCAGCCGAGCTCCATGGCGATGGCGGCGTCCGAGGCCGTGCCCACGCCGGCGTCGACGATGACCGGCACGCTCACCGTCTCGAGAATGATCTTGATGTTGTATGGGTTGCGGATTCCCAGGCCCGAGCCGATCGGCGCGCCGAGCGGCATCACCACGGCGGCCCCGGCGTCCTCCAGCTTCTTCGCCATGACCGGATCGTCGTTGGTGTAGGGCATCACGGTGAACCCGTCGCGGGCGAGCGTCCGCGTGGCCTCGAGGAGCCCGAGGACGTCGGGGAACAGCGTGCGCGGATCGCCGATGACTTCGAGCTTCACCATCTCGCCGAGCCCGGCCTCGCGCGCCAGGTAGCACGTCCGGATGGCCTCGTCCGCCGAGTAGCAGCCGGCGGTGTTCGGCAGCAGCGTGTAGCGCGTGGTGTCGAGGTAATCCAGGATCGACCCACCCGTCGGCAACGCCACCCGCCGAAGCGCCACCGTGACGATCTGGGCGCCCGACGCTTCGTGCGCCTGCTTCATGACGTCCATCGACGCGTACTTGCCGGTCCCGACGATGAGACGCGACGAGAATTCCTTGCCCCCGATGACCAGATTCGTGTCGTTCATCGCTCGATCCTCCCTGCTGCTATCCGCCGCCCATCGGTCTGACGATCTCCACCCGGTCGCCCTCGCGCAGCGTCGTCGCCGCGTACTCGCTCTTCGGGGTCACGTCACGGTTCACGGCCACCGCGGTGTACTTGCGCGTCACACCGAGGTGGGTCAGGAGCCCATCGACGCTGATCCCGTCGGCGACTTCCATGTCCTTGCCGTTCACCGAGATCTTCATAAGCAAAAACGGCCGCGCCCCTTCACGGGTGCGGCCGCTCGTCGTCGTCGTGTTCCCTTCGCTGGAATTACCCAGTGCAGGTTCGAGGGGTCCCGGGCCGCACCCGGTTCTCAGGAAACCTCCCCCCACGACGCCAACGCGGAGTATACCACCGCGATGCGTGCTAAGCTTTGCCCCGCCCCGCTGGACATCTTTTGTCTCGATCCGCATCTCGACACGAGAGGAGACGTCCCATGAACGGTCGGCGCCCTCTTTCTCTGCTGATCATCGCCTTGATCGCGCTCGTTTACGTGACGCCCGCGGCCGCGCAGGCGCGCGCGGACACTTCCGGAAGTCAGATGACGTGGGCGGTGCACGTCTCGCTCGCCCCGGTCTGGTTCGACCCCGCGGAGCACACGGGAATCATCACCCCGATGATGGTGCTCTACGCCCTGCACGACGCGCTGGTGAAGCCGATGCCGGGTAACCCTATGGCTCCGTCGCTGGCCGAATCCTGGGCCATGGCCAAGGACGGGCTCAGCTACGAGTTCATCCTGCGTAAGGGTGTCGTCTTCCACAACGGCGATACCTTCTCCGCCGAAGACGTGAAGTTTTCCTTCGAGCGGTACCGGGGCGCCGCGGCCAAGCTGCTCAAGGAGAAGGTCGTCGGCATCGACGTCGTCGACCCGCTCCGCGTTCGCTTCCGGCTGAAGGAGCCGTGGCCCGACTTCATCACGTTCTACGCGACACCGGCCAGCGGCGCCGGCTGGATCGTCTCCAAGAAATACGTCGAGAAGGTCGGCGACGAGGGCTTCAAGCGGGTGCCGGTCGGCGCCGGACCCTACAAGCTCACGTCGTTCAACCCCGGCGTCGAGCTGATCCTGGACGCGCACGATCGCTACTGGCGCAAGCCCCCGACGGTCAAGCGCCTGGTGTGGAAGGTCGTTCCGGAGGACATCACCCGGCTGGCGATGCTCAAGCGCGGCGAAGTGGACGTCGCGTACTCGCTGCGCGGCACGCTCGGCGAAGAGGTGAAGCGCACGGCCGGGCTCAAGCTGGTTCCCACGGTGATCTCCGGCACCCAGTGGCTCAACTTCGGGCCGCTGCAGTGGGACGCGAAATCGCCCTGGCACGACCGGCGCGTACGTCTGGCGGCGGCGCTCGCCTTCGACAAGGACGCGATCAACCAGGCGGAGACGCTGGGGCACTCCAAGCCCACCGGCGGCATCATCCCCGGCGCCTTCGAGTACGCGCTGTTCATTCCGCCCTACCCGTACGATCCCGCGCGGGCGAAGAAACTGCTGGCCGAGGCCGGCTATCCCAACGGCTTCGACGCCGGCGAGTACGCGTGCGACGCGTCGTACTCGAGCGTCGCGGAGTCGATCGGCAACTACCTGGCCGCGGTGGGCATCCGCACCAAGCTGCGGCCGATGGAGCGCGCGGCCTTCCTCGGCAACTGGAAGGACAAGAAGATCACCGGCATCCTCCAGGCCGGCGCCGGCGGGCTCGGCAACGCCGCCACGAGAGTCCAGAACTACTTCGTCAAGGACGGCCTCTACTCGTGGGGCGGCTACCCGGACATCGACGACATGTTCGTCCAGCAGGCGCGCGAGCTCGATCCCAAGCGGCGCGAGGCCCTGCTCCACCAGATCCAGCGCCTTGCCCACGAGCGCGTCATGCACGCGCCCCTGTGGGAGCTGGGCTTCCTGAACGCGATCGGCCCACGCGTGGACGAGTCGGGGCTCGGCCTGATCGCCCTGCACGCGTATTCGGCGCCCTACGAGGACGTCAAGCTCAAGAAGTGAGCGTGACGCGCGATCGAGGCGCGCCACGGCTCCGCCGGGGCGCGTCCGAGCGTTGGGGGGTATGGGGGGCCATCTCGGGGCCCCCCATCTAATTACCCCGGCGGTACAGCTGCACGTAGCGGTACATGCCCTCGATGTTCAGCCCGAGCCACTGCTCGTAGTTCCCCCACTTCTCGTACTTCGGCATCTTGACCAGCTGCTTGGCCTCCTCGATCGACTTGCCCTGGCGGACGACCGCCGTCACCTGGTCGCGCAGCTCCTCCAGGTACTGGCGGAACATGCCGACGTGGGCCTTGCGGCCGAGCGGGCCGTGGCCGGGCGCCAGCACGTCGAAGTCCATGGCCTCGACCATTCGCAGCGACTCGATCCAGTCGTAGATGTAGCCGTCCGGGAAGTCCCGGAACGCCAGCGTCTCCACCGGGATGAAGTCGACGGCGAAGAGGATTCGCTCCTTGGGGAAGCGCACCACGATCGAGTTGTCCGAATGGTTCTTGCCGACGTACGCGAGCTGGGCGACGGTGCCGCCGAGCTCGATGGTGAGCCCGTCGGAGAACGTCACTTGAGGAATCGCGGTCGGCCGCTTCTCGCCGACGATCGCCCGCTTCGCGAAGTCGTGGGCGACGACGACGGCGGTGTCGGCGAAGACCTCGCCGCCGGAGATGTGGTCGGCGTGGTCGTGGCTGTAGATCACGTACCGAACGGGCTGGTTGAAGCGCTTCTGGATCTCGTCCTTCAGCCAGCGGGCCGCGTCGGCGTTGATCGGATCGGTCGCGATCACTCCGGCGGGCGTCACCGCGAACACCGAGTAGTGGGCGTTGTTCCGGAACCGGTAGACCTCGCCGGCGATCTTCGTGATCTCCCGCACCGGCGGCTGCGGCGGCGGCTGCTGGGCGAGCGCCGCGGCGGCTGGCAGCAGCGTCAACACCGCGACGACGACGGACGGCGCGAGCGTCTTCATACGGCCTCCTTGACCGCCGTGATGGCGGCGGGGTTCTCCAGCGACGAGAGGTCACCCGGCTCTCGGCCGAGGTACGTGGCGCGGATCACCCGCCGCATGATCTTGGCGCTCCGGGTCTTCGGCAGGTCGCGCGTGAACAACACCCGTTCCGGCTTGAGCGCCTTGCCCATCTGGCGCGCGACCAGGTCCGACAGCTCGCCGCGCAGCGCCTCGGAGGGCCGCTGGCGCGGCCGCAGCACCACGAAGCAGACGATGGCCTCGCCCTTCACCTCGTGCGGCACGCCGACCACGCCCGCCTCGGCGACGGCCTCGTGCGAGACCAGCACCGACTCGACCTCGGCGGGCCCGAGCCGCTTGCCGGCGATCTTCAACGTGTCGTCCGAGCGCCCCTGGATGAACCAGAACCCGTCCTCGTCCACGTAGGCCCAGTCGCCGTGCACCCAGACGTCGGGCCAGCGCGACCAGTACGTCTCCTCGTAGCGCTGCGGATCCTTCCAGAAGCCCTGCGTCATGCCGGGCCACGGCGCGGTGACGACCAGCTCGCCGACCTGCCCGCGCACCGGCCGGCCGTCGTCGCCGAAGCACTCGGCCGCCATGCCGGGGATGGGCCCGGTGAACGAGCACGGCTTGATCGGCGCGATCGGGAACGAGCTGAGGATGCCGCCGGAGATCTCGGTGCCGCCCGTGTAGTTGATGATCGGCAGGCGCGCCTTGCCCGCGTTCTCGAAGAGCCAGCGATAGGGCCCGGGGTTCCACGGCTCGCCCGTCGACCCGAGGACGCGCAGCGACGAGAGCTCGTGAGCGTGCACGTGCTCGGCGCCGTGCGGCATGAGCGCCCGCACCGCGGTGGGCGACAGCCCCATCACCGAGATCTGGTGGCGCTCGACGAGCGCCCAGAGCCGGTTCGGCTTCGGATAGTCGGGCACGCCCTCGAACAGCACGGCGGTGCCGCCGTGAAAGAGCGCCGCCGTGATGAGCATCGGGCCCATGAGCCAGCCGAGATCGGTCAGCCAGAAGAGCCGGTCGCCAGGGCCCACGTCCATCAGGTAGCCGAAGTCGTGGGCGCACTTGACCAGGAAGCCGCCCTGCGTGAGCACCGCGCCCTTGGGGCGTCCGGTCGTCCCCGACGTGTAGATGATGAGGCACGGGCGGTCGAAGTCGACGGGCACGGCCGGGCACTGCCCGGATTCTTTGCCGATCAGCTCGTGCCACCAGTGGTCGCGCGCCTGCGTCCACGGGATCTCGCGACCGAGCCGCTTGTAGACGACGACGTGCTCGACGGAGGGCGACGCGGCGGCCGCCGCGTCAGCCGTCTCCTTCATCTTCACCACCTGGCCGCGGCGGTAGAAGCCGTCGGCGGTGAGGAGCACCTTCGCCTCGCAGTCTTGCAGGCGCGAGGCCACCGCCTGAGCACCATAGCCAGAGAAGCACGGGGTGTAAATCGCGCCGATGCGAACGACCGCCAGCGTCGCGATGGCCGCCTCGGGCGACATCGGCAGGAACACGCCCACGCGGTCACCCTCGCCGACACCGAGACGCTTGAGCGCGTTGGCGAGCTGGTTCACCTCGCGCGAGAGCTCCCGGTAGGTCAGCACCCGGCTCCGTCCGTCGTCGCCTTCCCAGACGATCGCGGGCTGCTGCCCGCGGCCGGCATCCAGGTGGCGATCGACGCAGTTGTCGGCGAAGTTCAGCCGCCCGCCCTCGAACCAGCGCGGCCACGGCAGGCCGCGCGAGACGTCGCGCACCTTCGTGTACGGCTGGGTGAAGCGCACGCCGAGGTCGCGGACGACGGCGTCCCAGTACCAGTCCGGGTCGGCGACGCTCCGCCGCTGGAGCTCTTCCAGCGAGCCGATGCCGAGAGAGCGCATGAAGCGCGCGAGGCGCGTGCGCTCCGCGTAGTCCCTCGTGGGCCGCCAGACGACCTCGCCACCTCCGGCCTCGGCCATGCGTCCCTCCCGAGACGGCAGTGTACTCGGAGGCGGGCCGCCGGGCCAACGACGGCGAACGGCAGACCGATGGGGGACGCGGCGCTGCCACGTATACTTCGACCATGGCCGAATGGTTCGCCGACGAACGAGATGCGGACTAGATCGGCGGCGCTCCTCGCCGTGGCCGCGCTCGTCGGCCACGGGTGCGCCTCGGCCCGGGCGCCGGAGCCGGCGGATCGAGGCGGCACGATCCGGCGTGCGCTCGAGCCGTGCGAGCGCCAGTATCCGTCGGTGCGCGTGCTCGGCATCGACAATCAGGGCCGGCTGCATGCGGAGGCGGCTCCGGCCGCCGCCACCGATCTCCGCAAGTTTCAGATCTGCGCCCAGGAGACGGTCAGGCGCCAGCTGGACATCCAGGCGTTCTCGGCAGGCCAGCTCGTGGCGCCCGCCAGGTCCGCGACGGTACCGATCAAGGTGGCGGGTACATTGAGCCTGGTGCCGGTGGTCCTGAACGGCGTCACGGCGACCCTTCTTCTCGACACCGGCGCCACGCTGACGGTGCTCGATCCGGCGTTCGCGCGCCGCGCGTCGATCGAAGTCCCCGCGAACGCGCCGAAGATGAGGGGCATCGTGGTCGGCGGCCAGCGATACGCGGTCCCCTTCGTCAAGGTCGGGTCGATGGCGGTCGGCGACGCCACGGTGGAGGGCATCGACGTCGGGATCCTCGAGGGATCGGGGCAGATCGCGGGCGTCGACGGGCTGCTCGGCGGCAACTTCCTCAGCCACTTCAAGATCACGATCGACCGGGCCGCGCGGCGCCTGACGCTGGAGCCCTCGCGACCGAGCCAGCCCGCCGCGACCGTCGTCGCGCCGGGGACGGCGGCGAGGGGCGACCACGAGTGGCAGGTGCCGGCGTGGTCGCCTGGCGACGAATGGCGAATGAGCTGGAAGACCCCGACCGCCAGCGGCACGTCGGTCCTCACCGTCGAGGGCGAGGAAACGGTGGACGACGTCGAGCACTACGTCATCCGCTCCGGCGCCCGGCAGATCTACTACGTGAAGTCGACGCTCGGGTGGCACATGGAGAAGGTGAACGGCGCGGTGGTGCTGCGTCGCACGCCGCCGATCGCCCACGACTGGCCGCTGCGGGTCGGCAAGGAGTGGGAATTTTCCTATCAGCGCCAGGACGGCGACGGGCGCAGCAGCGAGTTCTACCGACGATGCGTCGCCGCCGACGAGACCACGCTGAGCGTGGCGGCCGGGACGTTCCTCACCCTCCACCTCGTGTGCCGCGACGTCAACGACCGCGTCGTGTCGGAGGTGTGGTACGCGGCCGAGGTGAAGGGCGTGGTCCGGGAGCGCACCGTCTCGAGCCTGGGCGACCGCATCGACGAGCTCGTGTCCTACACTCTGAAGCCCGCGCGGTGAGCGCGACACCGTTCACCACGCTCGATCGCGCGCACGCGCCACGCGCGGCGGCGCCAGACGGCTCCGACGTCCGGGTGCTGCTGGGTGTCGGCGGTGGCGGTCTGGCCGAGTTCGAGCTGGCGGCCGGTGAGGTGTCGACCGCGGTCACCCATCGAACCGTCGAGGAGATCTGGTACGTGCTGCGCGGCCGGGGTGCGATGTGGCGCCGCCAGGGCGCTCGCGAGGAAATCGTCGAGCTCCGGACGGGCGTGTGCCTGACCGTGCCGCTCGGCGCTCACTTCCAGTTCCGCGCCCTCGGCGACGAGCCGCTCACGGTGCTCGGCGCGACGATGCCGCCGTGGCCCGGCGAAAGCGAGGGTGAGGCGATCGTCGTCACGGGCCCGTGGACGCCCACGGTGCCGCGCCGGCTTCCTACCCCTTGAGCGCGCTCACGCGCACCCCCTCGACGATTCTCCGGTTGGCGACCAGGAACACGATCAGCAGCGGAAGCGCGCTCAGCGCGGCGCCGGCCATGATGGGGCCGTACGACTCCGCGGCGTAAGCGCCGCGGAGCAGCGCCAGCGCGACCGGCAGCGGGAACATGTCGGGCTTGTTGACCGCGATCAGCGGCCACAGGAAATCGTTCCACGCCGACCGGAACGCGAAGATCGCCAGCGCGCCCAGCACCGGCTGAGAGAGCGGGAGCAAGATGCGCGTGAAGATCTGCCAGGGCCCGGCGCCGTCGATGCGGGCCGCGTCCTCCAGCTCGGCGGGGATCGTCAGGAAGAACTGGCGGAGCAGGAACACGCCGAACGCGAACGTCATCGCCGCCTCGGGCACGATGAGCCCCTGATAGGTGCTGAGCCACCCGAGGCGCTGGACCAGCACGTACTGCGGCACCAGGATGACCGCGTTCGGGATCATGAGGCTGCCGACGAGCAGCCCGAAGACGAGGCCGCGGCCGCGAAAGCGCATGCGGGCCAGCGGATAGGCCGCCATCGCGCTGGTGAGCAGGACCACCGCCACCGACCCGAGCGACACCACCGTGCTGTTGAGGAACGCCCGACCGATCCGCGCCGTCCGCGAGCTGCTGAAGAGCACCTCGCCGTAGTGCTCGAGCGTCGCCGGCCACGGGATCCACTCGGGCGGCACCCGCACGATGTTCTCGGTGAGCTTCAGCGACGTGACGACGACCCACACCGCCGGCAAGAGCCACACGACGGCGAGCGCCACCATCAGCGTAGTGAGGATCCAGTACCAGACGCGCCCGAACGTCCCGATCACGGCGGCTCAGTACTGGGTGTGGCCGCGCAGCAGCCGGAACTGCACCAGCGAGAAGGCGAGGATCACCAGGAACAGCACCCACGCCATCGCCGTCGCCGAGCCGAAGTGGAAGAAGTTCTGGAACGCGGTCTCGTAGAGGTGCTGGACCACCGTGCGGGTGGCGTCGCCCGGCCCGCCGTTGGTGAGGATGAAGACCTGGCCGAAGATCTGGAACGAGCCGATGATGTGGGTCACCAGCACGAACAGGAACACGGGGCGCAGCAGCGGCAGCGTGATCGCCCAGAAGCTCCGCCAGCCGCTCGCGCCGTCGAGCGCCGCCGACTCGTAGAGCTCGCGCGGGATGTCCTGGAGCCCGGCCAGATAGATCACGAGATAGTAGCCGGTCACCCACCACACCGAGGTCAGGATGATCCCCCACATCGCGGTGGCCGGGTCGGCCAGCCACGAGCGCACCGGCACCCCGAGCGCCCGCAGATAGTACGTGGAGGGACCGATCACCGGATCCAGCAGCCAGAGCCACGTCAGGCCGACGGTGACGACGGAGAGCGTGAATGGGAAAAAGAACGCGCCGCGCAGGAAGGTGCGCAGCGCGACGCCGCGGTTGAGCGCGATCGCCAGCACGAGCGGGACGGCGAGGATCGGCAGCGTGCTCGCGATCGTGTAGTACGCGGTGTTCAGCAGGCTCGCGTGGAAACGCGTGTCGTCGAGCAGCCGCGAGTAGTTCGCGACGCCGACGAACGTCTGCTGGGCGCGTCCGAGCCGCGCGTTGGTGAACGAGAGCCACAGCCCTTCCAGGAGCGGATAGACCCGGAAGGCCGCGAACAGGACGAGGCCGGGCGCCAGGAACAGGTAGGGCGTGAGGGCGCCCCGGCGGCGCGCGCGGCGCGGTCCCACCGGATCGCCGGGGCTAGTCGGGCAGCGCGTTGATCTGGCGCGCGAGATCGCCCATGGCCGCCGCGGCCGGCTTCTGGCCGATGTAGATCGACTCGATGACGGGCCGCGTGAGGTTCTCGGCCGCCACCCACTTCGGCGTCGGCTGGCCCGACTGCCACTGCGCGGCCTGGCTCAGGAGCGTGCGGAGCACCGGGTCGCCGGTGATCCGCGAATCCGCGTGCGGCTTGCGGAGCGCCGACACCTGCCCGGCCTTGAGCGTCCAGTCGGCGACGTGATCGCTCATCCACCGCACGTGCGCCCATGCGGCGTCGCGCTTGGCGGCGTCCACGCTCTTCCTCTTCGGCAGCGTGTACTGGTGCGGGATCGTCCACACGACCGGCTGCTTGAACAGACGCGGCACGGGCGCGGCGACGAAATCCACCTTCGCCTCGCGCAGGCCGGTGAAGTTCCAGGAGCCGGCGATCCAGAGGCCGAGCTTGCCCGCGATGAACGCGTCGCGGCAGTTCGCGTTGGCCGGCGGCGTGATCTTGTGCTGGTTCACGATCGCGCCCCAGAACTCGGCCACCTCGAGGGCGGCCGGCTCGCCGAGGCCCGAGCGCTTGAGATCGGACGCGTAAACGTTGGCGCCGTTCTGCCAGAGGAGGTTGTGGAATCCCCAGGTGTACCGGCCGGGGTTCGCGGTGCCGATCGCGAATCCGAAGGTGTCGCCCTTGGTGATCTGCTTGGCCATCGCCAGCAGGTCGTCGCGCGTCGCCGGCACCCGGGGCTTGCCGTCGGCGCCGACCAGGCCCGCGTCGCGAAGCACCTTCACGTTCACGTAGAGCAGATGTTGAGGCACGTCGAGCGGGATCGCGTAGCGCTTGCCCTGGTAGACGCCGCCCTGCCACGTCGAGGGCAGGTAGTCCTCGGCGCGGAATCCCTTGGCGCCGGTCGTGGCGTCGGCCATGACGTCGAGGATACCGTCGCTGGCGAAGTGCGGAATCTCGACGGTGTGGATCAGCGCCAGGTCCGGGCCCTCGTCCGACGGCACCGCGACCTGGAGCTTGGCGTAGAGATCGGCCCACGGGATCCGCTGCTGCTCCATGCGGATGCCCGTCTCCTTGGTGAACCGATCGATCAGCTCGTCCATGATCTTGCCGTCGGCGCCCGTGAGCCCGTTCCAGTACGTGATGGCGGGCTTCGCCTGCGCCGACGCATGCCGCGGCGGTCGCGCGAACGTCGCGGTGGCGAGGGCGGCGGTTCCCTGGACGAAGCGGCGACGGGTGAGGCGGCGCGACGCTGCGCTCATGCGATCTCCTCTCTGGCCGAGCGGGAGTATAACAGGGCGGGAGGAACTCCATGGCGCGCATCGGCATCGATCTGTCGCGGCGCATCGGCACCGTCGATCGCCGCATCTTCGGCAACTTCGTCGAGCACCTCGGCCGCTGCATCTACGGCGGGATCTTCGACGAAGGCTCGCCACTGAGCGACACCGCCGGCTTTCGCCGCGACGTGCTCGACGCGGTCCGCCCGCTCCGCATCCCCATCCTCCGCTGGCCCGGCGGGAACTTCGTGAGCGGCTACCACTGGCTCGACGGTGTGGGACCGGTGGACGACCGGCCACGCCGGTGGGAGCTCGCCTGGCACGCGGAGGAATCCAACCGCTTCGGCACCAACGAGTTCATCCGCTACTGCCGCGCGTTGGGGACCGAGCCCTACATCTGCGTGAACATGGGCACCGGCTCGATGGACGAGGCGCAGGCGTGGGTGGAGTACTGCAACGGTACGGGCAACACGCACTGGGCGAATCTGCGGCGTAAGCACGGCCACCCCGAGCCGCACGGGGTGCGCTACTGGGGCCTCGGCAACGAGATGTACGGCGGTTGGCAGATCGGCAGCCTCAACGCCGAGGACTACGTCAAGAAGGCGCGGACGTTCGCGCTCGTCATGAAGCGCACCGACCCGACGATCGAGCTGATCGGCTGCGGCCACAACGGCTGGAGCGACTGGGACGTGGCCGTGCTCGAGGGGCTGGCGCCGATCGTCGACTACCACAGCATCCACCTCTACACCGGGCAGCGCGACCACTACACGACGGTGTTCCAGTCCCACCAGGCCGAGCGCGCGGTGCGCATCTGCGCGGCGCTCATCGAGCGGGTGCGCCACGCGCAGCGGATCGAGCACCCGATCGCGATCGCGTTCGACGAGTGGAACGTCTGGTATCGCACCCGGAGCCAGCAGGATCGTGTGGGCGGCATCGAGGAGCGCTACAACCTCACCGACGCGCTCGCCATCGCCACCTACCTGAACGGGTTCATCCGCCAGTGTCGCGCGGTGCGCATCGCGAACCTCGCGCAGCTCGTGAACGCGATCGCCCCGATCTTCACCCGACGCGACGGCTTGTTCTTGCAGACCATCTACCACCCGCTCCGGCTCTACGCCGAGCACACGCGCGAGATCGCGCTCGACGTGCTGGTGGAGAGCCCGACCCGCGAGCTGGCGCCGGTCCAGGAGGAGGGCGGCTCCGGGCGCGTCCACCACGTGGCCGACCTCGGACCGTTCGCGCTGCTCGACGCCAGCGCCACCTGCGACCGCTCGGGCGCCAGGCTCACGCTGGCGGTCGTCAACCGCGACCGCGAGCGCCGCCATCGCGTCACGATCGACCTGGGTGAGGCGGAGGCCAAGGGCGAGGTGCTGGTGTCGGAGGTCAACGGCGCCGACGTCGACGCGGTCAACTCGTTCGAGACGCCACGCGCGGTCGACGTGCGCGAGGGCAAGCTCGGCGTGCGCGGACGGAGGCTCGAGCACGAGTTTCCCGCGCACTCGATCAGCGTTCTGCGCGTCCCGCTCGCCTGACGGGCGGGAGCGCCGATGGTAGAATCCGCGTCGCCGGGCCGGAGCCCGAGGCCCGCATGAGAGGCGCCATGGCTAGCTCGCAGATCGGTTTCGACGTGCCGGACAACTGGGGATTGACGGGGAAGGTCGCCATCGTGACCGGCGGCGGCGCGGCGGGCGACGGGATCGGCAACGGCCGCGCCGCCGCGATCCTCCTCGCTCGCGCCGGCACGCGCGTCGTCGTCGTCGACCGCGACGCCGGTCTCGCCAAGCGAACGGTGGAGATGATCGGGGCGGTCGGCGGCGAGGCGATCGCTCTCTCGGCCGACGTCACGCGCGCGGCCGACTGCGCCGCGATGGTCGAGGCTACGCTGGACCGCTTCGGCCGCCTCGACTTCCTCGACAACAACGTGGGCATCGGCAGCCGCGGCACCGTCCTCGACGAGAGCGAGGAGAGCTGGCGGAGGCTGATGACGGTCAACGTCGACAGCATGTTCCTGGCCGCCAAGCACGCGATCCCGGCCATGCGACGGACCGGCGCCGGCGCCATCGTCAACGTGTCGTCGATCTCGGCGCTGCGGCCGCGCGGCCTCACCGCTTACTCGGTCTCCAAGGGCGCGGTCATCGCGCTCACCAAGGCGATGGCGGTCGATCACGGCGCCGAGGGCATCCGGGTCAACTGCGTCGCGCCCGGGCCCGTCTACACGCCGATGGTCTACCAACACGGCATGAGCCCCGCGGCGCGCGAGGGCCGGCGCATGGCCTCGACGCTGGGGATCGAGGGCACCGGGTGGGACATCGGCCACGCCGTGCGGTTTCTCCTCTCGGACTTCGCGCGCTACATCACCGGCCACGTGCTCGTGGTCGACGGCGGCACGACGCTCACGGCGCCGCAACGCGACACCGGCGGTGCCGGAGGCTAGCGCCGATCAACGGCCTTCGCAGATGTGGCGGAACCAGCCGCATCGCGACGGCGCGGATCCTCGGCGATACCGGCCTTCCCCGGCACGTCAGCTACCGCGTCCGTGTGGGAGTGAAGTGAATGCCCACGGTCCTCTCGCACGCGGTCGCGGCCACCGCGATCGGCGCGGCGATGATCCCCCCGCCGCGGCTCCCCGTCTGGGGGCTCGGCGCGCTGTGCGCGGTGCTGCCCGACCTCGACGTCATCGCGTTCGCCCTCGGACTCCCGTATGGCCACGTGCTCGGTCATCGGGGCCTGTCCCACTCCCTCCCCTTCGCCGCCGGGCTCGCGTTGGTGGCGACGGCGGTCGCGGCGCGCCGACGACTTGACGCCGGCAGCAGCGCGCTCCGGCTGTGGGCCTTCTTCTTCGTGGCGACGGCGTCGCACGGGCTCCTCGACGCGATGACCTCTGGCGGTTTCGGGATCGCGTTCTTCGCGCCCTTCTCGAACGCGCGGTACTTCTTCCCCTGGCGCCCGATCGTCGTCTCGCCGATCGGGATCGGCGCGTTCCTCGGTCATCGTGGCCTGGAGGTCATGTCGAGCGAGCTCGTGTGGATCTGGCTGCCCGCCGCGGCGGTCGTCTTCGGCTGTTGGCTGACGCGGCGCAGGCGCGCTACTTCCCGAAGACCTCTTTGAGCAGATCGGACACCCGGGCGGAGGGATCGCTCCTGATCTTGCGCTCCTCCTCGCCGACCACGTAGTAGAGGCCGTCGAGGGCCTTGCCGACGACGTAGCGATCGAGCTCGTAGTCTTCGGTCTTGAGGAACGGGATGGCCTTCGCCTGACCGAGCAGCTCGTTGTACTGCCGCACCGTCCCGACCTCGTTCATCGCCTTCTCCACGATCGGCCGGAAGGCGATGCGCAGCGAAGGGGACGTCTTGCCCTTGAAGTAGTCGGTCGCGGCGGTCGGCGTACCGTTCAGGATCCGCTGGGCGTCGTCGATCGTCATCTCGCCGATCGCGTCCCAGAAGAACTTCTTGGCCGTCGGGGCCGCGCGCTCGGCGGCGCGGTTCATGCTGAGCACGAGCTTGTCCACCTCGGACCCGTAGCCGGCGGTGCGCAGGCCGCGCTCGACCGTGCGGAGGCGCTCCGGCATCAGGATCTTGATCGCCTTGTTCGTGAAGTAGCCGTCAGTCTTCCCGGTCAGTCTCACCGCGTTCTCGGTTCCGACCTGGAGCGCCTGCTTGAGCGCGGCGCCGACCTTCACGCCGCCCGGCGTCGCGGCTCCCGGCCGCGTCATGGTGTCCATCTCCTTGAGGATCGAGTCGAGCTGGGCGGAGGCCGGCGCGGCGCTCGACAACAAGAAGGCGCACGCGAACAGAGCCGTGGCGCGCAGGGCTCAGGTCTGATCGAGCTGGCGCGCCAGCCCGGCTCGATCGGTGACCGGCAGATCGCACGCGTAGTTGCGGCAGACGTAGGCCGTCGGCTTTCCGCCGACCGCCTCCCGGCCCGCGAGGAGAGGAATCCCGGCGGCGTGCGCGGCCTGGCCCGCGACCATCCCGGCCACGACACGGTTCGGCATATAGCGGCCGAAGACCTCGCTGACCAGCGGCCCGAGGCCGTCACCGGCCGCCGACGCGACCAGCGCGATCTCGACCACCGGCCCGAGGTGGAAGTCGAGCGCGCAGAGGAATCGCCCGAAGCCGCTCGCGTGGCGGGCCATCAGATCCGCCATCGGCCGCAGCGCCTTCGCGGCGATGGCTTCGTACCGTGACTCGCCGGTGAGCACCGCCAGGCGGAACAGCGTCTCGGCGGCCACCGACGTCCCGCACGGCACGGCGTTGTCGAACAGGTTGCGCGGCCGCACGATGAGCTGTTCGTGATCGCTACCGGTGTCGTACAAGCCTTCGAGCCGCTCGTCCCAGAAGAGCCGGATCATCTCGTCGGCCAGGCCGCGCGCCTCGTCGAGCCACCGGCGCTCGAATGTCGCTTCGTACACCTCGATCAGCGCCGCCGCGACCATCGCGTAGTCCTCGAGGTAGCCCTTGAGCTTGGCCCGGCCGCCCTTCCAGGTGCGGAGCAGCCGGCCGTCGGCGCGCATCGCCTCCAGCACGAACGCCGCGTTCTTGACGGCGGCGGCGACGTAGTCGGGCCGGCCGAGCGCGCGCCCGGCCTCGGCGAACGCCCGGCACGCGAGGCCGTTCCACGACGCCAGCACCTTGTCGTCGCGCAGGGGATGGACGCGACGCGCCCGCGCCTCGTAGAGCTTCGTCCTGATCGGCGCGATTCGCTCGGCGTCAGGCGCGCCCGCGAGGTAGAGGATGTTCTGGCCCTCGAAGTTCGTCCCGCGATCCACGCCCCAGTACTGGCCCGCGCGTTCGGCGTCGGCGCCGAGGACCTCGCGCAGCTCTTGCTCCGACCAGACGAAGAACTTGCCCTCGTGGCCCTCGGAATCCGCGTCCTGCGCCGAGTAGAAGCCGCCGGCCGCGTCGGTCATCTCGCGCAGGATGTAGTCGAGCGTTTCCTCGCACACGCGCCGACACTCGGGATCGCCGAGCGCGAGCCAGCCGTGCAGGTAGAGCGAGGCGAGCTGGCCGTTGTCGTAGAGCATCTTCTCGAAGTGAGGCACGAGCCAGTGCGCGTCGACCGAATAGCGGTGGAAGCCGCCACCGACCTGATCGTACATGCCGCCGCGCGCCATCATGGTCAGCGTGGTGTGAGCCATCTGGCGCGCGCGCGCGTTCTGCGTCCGCTTCCAGTAGCGCAGGACGAACTCCCAGATCATGGGCTGCGGGAACTTCGGCGCGCCGCCGAGGCCGCCGTCGCCGTCATCGAACTGCGACGAGATCGCCTGGAACGCCTCGCCCAGGACGCCCGGCGTGAGCAGCTCGGTGGCGGCCCGCAGCCGCTCCGTCTGGGCGAGCGAGGCCGCGATCTTCTGCGACGACTCGAGCACCTCGCCCCGGCGCGTCGTCCAGGCGTCCGCGATCGCCGCGAGCAGCCGTGGGAACCCCGGTAGCCCGTGCCGGTCGACCGGCGGGAAGTAGGTGCCGCCATAGAACGGCACGCCTTCCGGCGTGAGGAACACGGTCATCGGCCAGCCGCCGTGGCCCGTCAGCGACTGGACCGCCTGCATGTAGATCTGGTCGACATCGGGGCGCTCCTCGCGGTCGACCTTGATGTTCACGAAGTGCCGGTTCATCACTTCGGCGATTTCCTTGCTCTCGAACGACTCGTGCTCCATCACGTGGCACCAGTGGCACGCGGAGTAGCCGACGGACAGGAGCACCGGCTTGTCCTCGGTCTTCGCCCGGGTGAAGGCCTCCTCGCCCCACGGGTACCAGTCCACGGGATTGTGGGCGTGCTGGAGCAGGTACGGGCTGGTCTCGCGGGCCAGGCGATTTTCCCTCATGGCGACTACCTAATGAACGGTAGCTCGCTCACGCTGGCCGGAAGCGTCCGTTCACCGACGCGCACCTCGACGCGGCTGCCG
>Ga0209058_1000952_pt1 | contig 24863 bp, 17 predicted proteins | sample GraSoiAngelo_147_FD_185904 | JGI IMG/M metagenome (GOLD analysis project Ga0209058, IMG submission 185904) | Grasslands soil microbial communities from the Angelo Coastal Reserve, California, USA - 14_1009_05_40cm (SPAdes) (version 2) | ecosystem: Environmental > Terrestrial > Soil > Grasslands ... | reverse complement strand
AGTGATTTGCTCTGCTGGTAAAGACCCGCCGTGCCCATTCGATGTCAGTCCGAAGATTTGCAAATCGTTTGGGTTGTCCAACGATCCAGATTTGACAGGTTACTAACTGTGATAAACTAGTGCTTCACCTCTTGGCATCAGGGCCCGTAGTCGAGCCAGGACCAAGACGTGGGCCTTCGGAGCCCAAAATCGTGGGTTCGAATCCCACCGGGCCCGCTCATATCTCAGGGTGATGCAAAGTGCAATTAGACAGTTCAGCGCGTTCTCTGCCCCGAAAATACAATGACAAAATACAGCAGCAGAGCATTGTCTATCACTGTGCTCAGCCTTCTAGCGACTCTTTCCCTTGCATACGCACTTCCACAGACCGCTTCCCCATTCAGCAATAATTCTAATCCTCCCCCGTTTAGCGATCAGAGAGCGCCTGTCTCTGGGACAGTCTCCACATATCTCAACCTGATCCAGCATATACCATCGATGACTTCAACTGTTGGCGGCCCCAACGTAGCTTTCTCAGCCTCGGTCGTCTCCGACCCCACGATAGTCTTCAACCTTGACAGCTCCCCCCTCCCACAGAACGAGGAATCGGTAGCGGTGAACCCGGCCACAAACACTGTCGTGGGCGGGTACAACGATTTTAGGGGACTCCTCGCACTGCTCAACATAGGCCCAGCTGGGTTCACGGGCTTTTCCATATCGAACGATGGCGGGGCGACTGTACGGACGGATGGGGACCTGCCCAAGGTCACGCTACCGTTGACGAACAGCCCAACGCTCTCAGGCGGGGACCCGGCCGTGGACTCGAGCAACACGGGAACATTCTACCTCTCAAACCTCTACTATAACTTCAGCACCAGCAAGTTCGTAGGATGCCCGAAGAAGGCGCCCTGCGAAAGCTCGCTACTCGTATTTCCCTCTGTCTCGTCGTCAGCGCTCTCCTCGTGTATGGGAACAGGTTGCTGGGGCTCGCCGAAAATCGTTGTCGACACTACTTTCACCGAGACTCCCGCGGGCGGCGTCTTCAACGACAAAGACTGGATAGCCGTCGACCGGACTTCACAAGCGTCGGGATTGTACCTGACCTATACTGCGTTCAACCTGCTCAACTCGCGGAGTACGATAGATATTGTCAGATGCACCTATGACCTTTCTTCGTGCAGCGGATCAACTGTCATAAGCGGGCCAGACATCAGCACTCAGGGCTCGTTCGTGGCGGTGCGCCCGGACGGTAGCATCGCGGTCGTCTACGTCAGCTATGACACTATACCGTTGAGGATACGCGGTGTCCAGTGCTCACCAGGGACAGGGGTAACTCTTACTTGTTCTGCGCCCACGACGATAGCTACCATTCCGTTCGCGATCATCTCGCTCGTGAACAACGACTTCCGCGTCCCCCTGCTTCCACAGCTTGCGGTAGACTACAGTAGTGCCCATCCTGGCCGTGTGGTCGTTGTCTGGGAGGAGTGTAAGACAGCGGGTGTTGCGGGAAGTACGTTCATCATCCTCACGTGTCCGCAGTCCTTCGTCCGAGCCGCCTACACTGACGCCGCAACGATGGCGGGGCCTTGGACATCGGTCAATGTTACGTCAAGCGGCTTCTTCCCCACCGTCGCTATCGACCCGTCGAAGGGCACGGTCAATATTGCTTACTACTCTACGATCAACGATCTGTGGAATCACCGATTGGATCTGTTCGTGTCCCAGTACCCATCAGGCGCATTCCCAGGAACACCAGCAATCACACGCGTTACCTCTACCAGTGACGAGCCTGATTCTGACCCTCTACTGCGCGGCGGCTTCTTCGGCGACTACATCCAGGCTATTGCGAACTCTGGAATAGTCTACCTCGCATACACCGCGAACTATGCCCAGAAAGGTACTCCCCCCTCCTACGGACAAGACAACTACCTGACCACAATGCCCGACTGAATCCCGACCCCCCTCTTCTTTTTTTCTCCGTCGATTTGGAAAGGAGACAGTTCTCCGATTCTGCTCTCAACCCGTTGTCATTGGTTTACTTCACGAGTATCGATAGTATCTGGACGTCCTGTCGGAGAAGGTAAGGAGAATGATCTCTTCAGAAATGAGTGTCCAGCGATGTGTCGTCGAGGAAAGGAGAGGCCGGAGAGTGGGTCGAGTTGGTCAGCTAGTAGGGTGAGGTGGGTGTCCAGGCGACGAGAGTCTCCATCGCGGTAATTCCGTTGATGCTGCCTAGTTTCTCAACAGAGGTTTCCAAGAGTTCTTCCGGACTGTAGCCGTGGAATGTGGCGAATATGTCGAACTCTCCAGGTATCACGTGGGCTTCGACAAAGCTCGGGAAAGTCTTGATTTTCTGTAGGACGTTTTTGTAAGCTCCCTTCACCTTCACAAGAGCGAAAGCGATAGGATCTTCTGATTCATCTTTTTTCGCGTTCGAGATTTTCTGAAGGGAGATCCCAGTCTGAGTAGACGTGATCCCTTTGATCTTTCTCATCTTCTCGACGATGCTGAAAGCCTTGTGGGGCTCATTGGTTCTTAGCTTGATTACGAGATCGAATCTACCTGTGACAGGTGTGACCGTCTCGACGCTCTTGATCTTTTGGAGTTGGCTGATGACGCGTGTTATTCCTCCCCTGACGTTCGCGAAGACCCAGCTGGTCTGTTCTGATTTCGGCATTTTTTTCTACTACCGTGGTGGCGAACGTTGCGCCTATTTCCAGTGACGCGTACCTCGAACGTTCGCTAAGGGTAACGTCGCATCGTCCGTCGAGGGATTAACTTCGCTTCGGAAGCCCATTACAAGGGATGGGGTAAGCTGAGCCAGGCGATAGATTAAAGAAGCCAGAGACCTGCTATTCGGCTACAACCATGAATGAGACGACACTCTCACTCAAGACAAACATGCGGAAACTCTGGGCAGACCATGCGATCTGGACCCGCCAATACGCTGTTTCAGCACTCGATAATGCGGCTGATATGATAGCGGCGAAAGAGAGACTTTTGAAGACTCCTGATAACATCGGAAACTCCTTCGTCCCATACTATGGCGAGGGAACGGGCAGAAAACTCGCGGAACTCTTGAGGAAACACGTCCTTCTGGGAGTTGATCTTATCGAGTTTGCAAAAGCTGGAGACCAGAAGAATTTCGAGAGCCAAGATAGCAAATGGACAGTGAATGCAGACGAGATAGCCGGCTTCCTAAGCCAGACAAATCCTCACTGGGTCAAGGATGACATGTTCGACCTGCTCCATCAGCATCTGACTCTGACGAAGAAACAGGTTGAAGCACGGCTTGACAAGAGATGGAACGATGATGTCGTGGCCTTCGACGATGTCTTCACCGAGATCAATACGGTCGCGGACACGATCTCACAAGGCATCATGAAACACTTCCCCGACAAGTTCTAGCAGAGCCCAAAATTAGCGCTCATCAACCGTTACCGACGGCCGATGAGTACCATAGGTGCTGGAATTGGAGCTTCCCCAAGCCAGAACAGAACCCTTCACAATAGGAGCTGGCGCTCCGGACTTCGGGAACCTGCTTGGTGTGGACGGGGAACGCTACTCACTTTCATCTTTCCAGGATAAGAGACTGCTCGTTCTATTATTCATCTCGAACGGGTGCCCAACAGTGAAAGCTTGCCAAGACCGGATGATCAAGATCCAGAAAGATTACTCAGAGAAAAAAGTTCAGTTGGTGGCCCTAAACTCGAACAACTCGTATCTCTCACCAGCCGATACTTATGCTGAGATGGTTCTGAGAAATCAAGAGAAAAGCTTCAACTTCCCATATATCAAAGATGAAGATAGAACGGTTGCCAGGGCCTACGGAGCTCTATGCACGCCACACGTGTTTTTGCTGGATGAAGAACGGAGGCTTCGTTATAGGGGTCGTATAGACGACTCTCGAAACCCCGAACGAGTAACGGTCAACGATCTGCGAAACGCGATCGAAGATCTCACAGCAAACAGGCCGGTTCGAGTATCCGAGACAACGCCCTTCGGATGTAGCATAGTCTGGTAAGTTCATCAGGAAACCTTCCTGAGACCCTTGTCGAAACCTGGTCATATTTACGAACGGTTCACTACTCCTAAGAGACAACATGTAACTCTGCGTGTGATGAAGTGGGATGATCTTGACCGTCTGCTGTCGTTCATCAATACTGTTGTGAAAGAGAAACGGAGAGACTCAAAGGCAGGCCTATACGCGGGATTTGACGAGAAGGTCACCCGTGAAGAAGAAGCCGAATGGCTAGCACATACCCTAGTTGAAATGGACAGAGGAGATGTCATCAACTCAATTGCTGAAATCAGTGGAAAAATAATCGCAAACGGTGAGGTTACACGGGGAAAATACAAAGACATACGTCGCCACGGACACATGGGGCTAACTACGATCAGCAAATACAGGGGACAAGGCATAGGACGCAGGATCATAGAGACTCTCGTCCGAGAAAGCCGGAGAGCAGGACTAAGGACCATCGAAGCAGAGTTTCTCGCCCAGAACGAAACGGCCAGACGAGCCTATGAGAAAGCAGGATTCAAACAGGCAGGAATAATCCCTCACAAAATCTTCAGAGACGGAAAGTACTTCGACGGCTTAATCATGTCCAGAGAACTATGATGCGAGATCGTAGCGATTTTTCAAACCCGACCCACGGGTCAGAATCTCCTGAGAATTTCTACAACCTCCAAAAGCAGATCTTCGAACTCTACAACCTCGGAAAATATCGTGATGCCCTGACTCTTGCAGAGGAAGCCGCCTCCAGGTTTCCTGGAAAAGATGACAGAACCACTTACTGGAAAGCTTGTCTGCGCAGCCGGCTAGGAGAATTGGGCGAAGCACTCCAAGTGCTTAATGAGGCTACGAGAAGGGGGCTCTGGTGGTCCGAAGAAGCGCTGAAGACTGAAACGGATCTCGATCCAATTCGTGAAAGGCCCGAGTTCAAAATTTTCCTCGCTGAATGCGAGCGTATGAAACACATTGCAGACCGCACAGCCAAGCCCGAGCTAACTGTTCTGACTCCCACCGGCTACTCGCCCGGAGAGGTCCGGCCTGTTATGATCGCTTTCCACCCAAGGGGAGAGGATTTCGAAGATTTTGTGGGGCTCTGGAGGCATGCACTATCGAAGGGTGTCATTGTCGCTTTCCCGCGTTCTTCTCAACTCCTCTCCTCTCACAGCCGTTGCTGGGATGACCTGGCTCGTTCGGAAAGAGAGGTCGCAGACATGTACTCTCAACTGAGTAGGATTTACAAGCTTGACAAAGAGAAAACGATTCTATCTGGTTTCTCCCAGGGTGCCACGCTTGCGATCTATCTTGCTCTCAAAGGAAGTATTCGCGTTCGAGGATTCATTGCGGTAGCTCCAGCTTCGTCGGTAATCCCGTCTCACTCGGAAGAGTTCGCGTCTTTTGTCAAAGCAGCCGAAAAACCTGGATTGAAGGCGTGGCTATTTGTTGGTGACAAGGATCGTTTCTTCGAGCGGGTTAGCATTCTCCACTCAAACATGAAAGTGAATGGTCTAAGATTTGAGTATGTTGTTGAGCCTGGTTTAGGCCATGCTTATCCGGACGATTTCGCTGTGAAACTGGGACATGCTGTCGATTTCATTCTCAACTAGGCCGGAAAGTTTGCCGGTATCTCACGTCACCATTTTACTGGGTCTTGCGGTTTCTCCTGACTCCTCCAGAGATAGAGCGTAGCTATCGAACAGTAGGGATGCCAATTTTTTGAGAGTTGTTCGAATTTTTCTTTTGTCGGTTGTTTTCGCAGTCGGTAGATTTTCTGGGCGGCTTTCCTCAGCCCGAGATCGTCGACTGGTAGGACGTCTGTTCGTCCTAGGACGAAGATGAGAAACATTTCCGCGGTCCATCTGCCTATCCCTTTTACCTCGTCGAGTTCTTTCACGACCTCGTCGCTTGGAAGATCGGACAATCGTTTGAGGTCCAGTACACCATTCTCGATCCTCTCGGATAGATCTCGGATGTATCGAATTTTCTGGGGGGATAGTCCGCTTGCTCGCAGATGTTTCTCCTCAGTGTCGAGGTATTGGCGAGGCCGTGGAATCTTGCCATCGTAGATTTGTTTGAACCGGTTGAGTATTGCGCGCGCTGCGACTCCTGCCAGTTGCTGGAAGATTATCGAGCCGACCAGCGCTTCGTAGTAATCATCATCCAGTCGAAACTCGTACGGTCCCAGACGGCTAATGATCTTCCCGAGTGCCGGGTCGTTTTTCTTGAGGTGTCTCATTCCCCGGGTCCATACGTGTTTCTCAGCTAGGTTCGGCTCTGCCATTTTTTGACTCAATCGTGTCCTCTTCCAAGCCTTGAATAGTGAACGGTGGTTGACCGGTATCTGTCAATGGTCCTTTCGGACAAAGAGATCGCTTCCGCGATGAGAAAAGGAGAACTGGATATCCTTCCACGCGGATTCAGGATAAATCCTGCGGGAATTGATCTGAGGATCGATCGAGAGGTTCGTCTAGAACCGAAACAACATTCGCTAGTGGCTAGCATGGAAAGGGTCGAGCTGTCTGATCGTATTGTCGGATTTTTACATCTTCGCTCGTCTCTGGCACGTGAAGGTTTGTTCGCGAGTCTTGCTCTGGTGGATCCGGGGTTTCGCGGGCAGCTGACCGTCAGTCTCTATAATTCCGGAGACAGCGCTGTCAATCTCGCAAAGGGTGAGAGGTTCATTCAGCTCTCCCTGTTAAGACTTGGAAAGCGTGCAATCAACAGGTACGCCGGCCGCTACCAGAATAGTACCGGAGTGGTTGCGAGTCGTCGCAGAAAAAAATCACGCACGCCAAAATAATGGAAAGCGTTATACAGGGTACGAGTTGCTAAGGTGCCGATACAAGAAATGAAGGACACTTCCCGCATTCTAGATCTCAAATACAAACTCATGACGATCGAACTGCTCAACCTGGCCAAACAACGGTTCACTTACCGAGAACTCTCAGCGATGGTGCACCTACCTGAAACAGTTCTAAGCCGGTACGTGAAAGGACATGTCTTGCCGACGGCGGAGAGAGCAGAAGAGATCAACAAGACACTGCAGAGATACATGAGTCTGGACAAAGAACTCCTAGAGAGAATTCACTTTGACGAAGGAGGATATTTCGACAACACCGCGATCATTGGGGATACGATGCTGATGGAACGAGCCGTTCAACATGCGGTTGGTAAGTTCGCTGGAAAGAGAGTTACGAAAATCATGACTGCTGCGGTTGATGGAATACCGCTTGCGACTCTCCTGGCACACCGGCTCGGCGTTGGATTGCTCGTTGCTAAGAAACAGAGAGAGGTTGGAGTGAGGGAGTTTATTGAGGAAATTTTTGTGCCTCCCAAGACTGCGGTTGTGTTGAGCTTGTTCGTTCCGCGGGACGCGATCAAGAAGACAGACTGCGTACTCATTGTAGATGACATAATCGATAGTGGAGAAACGCAACGGGCGATGATGAAGATTATCCAGAAGGCAAAGGCGGAGGTCATCGGAATCTATGCTCTCGTCTCGATTGGGACTGACTGGAAGGCTCGCATAGAGTCGGCTGGAAACGTGCCCGTGGAGGTTGTAACCCCGGTTATCAAGAAGGAGCCTAAGGAGAAGGAAAGAGAGTCAAGAGAGACGAGAGAAGTTCGGGAAATATCCGCCTAAACCTACTCTTTATTGGTAGAAAAGGTATACGTTAGCCATCCGCCGTAATCCTACAATCAGATGCTTCGTAATTTTCTCCGGCCTTGATCCGCCCCTGCGGTAGCCTTATCCTCAAACATTCTTTTCATAGGCCCCCCCCGGGGTGGTCGATTTTTCGCTCGCCCGGCCTTCCGTGAAACATCGATCCGTGTCGGAATTCGCCCGTTTTCAGCCCTGTTTTCGAATCTGGTGCCATGTCCCTTAACTGCATAGCAAATCGTTCTTGATGCCCGCTAGATTCGCCCTAGCATCTAAGCCCAGACCACGCCCTGAATCGCGAGACTCGCCTGGAATCAGTGCCAGACAGCCGGAAACCTCTCCAAGAGGGGGGGTCTTAGCGACTCGACCTCGCGACGCAAGAGTGGTCTCTCCGGACTGCCCACTGCAATTAGCTTGAGCTGCCTGGAATGAATAAATTAGTTGTCGGACGCTCCAGAAGAATCAGCCAAACAAGGCCCGAATATTCTCCGCCAACGGCTGACCCACCAAGCCACGATCCGTCACAATCCCCGTAACCAGCTCTGGCGGCGTAATGTCGAAAGCCGGGTTCAAAGCCTCCACATTCCGGGGAGCAAAACGCCTCCCCCCAATCGACAGGACCTCTCGCTGATCCCGCTCCTCAATAACCACCCGCGACACATCAGTCACCAGATCCAACGTTGACACTGGAGCCGCGACATAGAACGGAACACCATAGAACTTCGCCCCCAGCGCGATCGGCAACGTCCCTATCTTGTTCGTAACGTGCCCCGTTCCCAAGATCCTATCCGCCCCGACAACAATCTTGTCCACCAGCCCCTGAGCCATCAGCTGCGCGGCCGCACTATCAGCGATGACGCGGACAGGAATCCCCTCCCGCGCCAACTCGAACGCTGTTAGCCTCGACCCCTGCAACAACGGCCGCGTCTCCGTCGCGATCACAGACACTCTCTTCCCCTGTTCAACCGCAGACCGGACAACCGCCAACGCCGTACCATATCCCGCGGTCGCAAGAGCCCCAGCATTGCAATGCGTTAAGACCGTATCCCCATCTTCAATCAAGGCCGCACCGAACCGTCCGATCTTGTGAGCGGACTCAAGCTCCTCACCAAGAATCGCATCAGCCTCCCGCCTCAACTCATCACCGAGGGACACAACTGACTCTACCCGAGAAGACACCTTGAAGACCCGCTCAACAGCCCAGCGAAGATTCACCCCCGTCGGCCTAGTCAAGATCAAAGCGTCAGCGGACTTGCGAAGCTGTGAGATAGCCCGGTTCAAATCACTGCCCCTCAGATTCATCGCGGCCAAAACCATACCGTACGCGCCAACAACGCCGATCAACGGCGCCCCCCTGACCTTCATAGAACGGATCGCAGCACAGACCTGGTCCACAGTCCGCATCCGAACATACACCAACCTACCCGGCAGCCTCGTTGTGTCAATAGCTTCCAGCATTCCATTCTTCCATCGCACAGGCTCAAGCGAGTCCCGTTTTTTCCCAGGCACTTCCCAAGAACTCCGTTTTGTCGATCCTATTTGTTCGCATGCCTTTATAGACGCCTGCCCGAGCCTGACCACTTTCAAATCATAACTGGTGCGATGATTGATGACGCTAGAAGTTCTCGAAGCCTTCCTCTCAAAGAACAAAGTCTACCTCAAAGAACCGGAAAAACTCATGGAACTCCGAGAGAAAGCGTTCGGAACTCTAGCAGAAGACAAGCTCTTCCTCAGCCCCTACGAGGCATTCTATCTCGTCGAAAAACGAAGAGCCCACGTGACAGACGAGAAGACAGGAAAAGAAAAGACGCTCCAGAATCTCGTCACAAAACTATCAATTGGCAAAGCAACAATATGGACGAAATATCTGGTGTACAGGGATCTCCGAGATAGAGGCTACCTGGTCCGAGAATCCGAAGAAGGCTTCGACTTCGAAACCTTCGGAAAAGGAGCCACACGTCGACAGGTGTCAATCGTCTTCGAAGGAGGAGAATCCACACTCGAAAAGCTCGCAAGGCTCTCCGCGAAAGCGAACAAGGAAGGCAAAGACCTAGTCCTCGCCGTGATCGACAGACGCACAGACATCGTCTATTATACATTGAACACAGAACGCTTCGAAGCAAAGTAACTCCGAAAAAGGAGAAGCAAGTATCTTGTCAGAAGCACAATTCACCCTTCCACGAGGCATGAAAGACATTGACCCTGAAGAGATGGCACGCAGAATCTGGCTCACCGACAAGATACGACAAGTCCTCTGGAACTACGGATTCCAGATGCTCGAGCCCAGCCCCGTAGAAAACCTGGAAACCCTAGAGGCAAAGTCAGGCCCCACAATCAGGGACGAAATATACTGGTTCAAAGACAAAGCAGAACGAAACCTCGGACTACGATTCGACCTCACAGTCGGAATGACCCGGATGATCGCGAACAGGTTCGACCTCCCCGAACCGATCAAGATATCCTCCATCGGCGGAGTCTGGCGCTACGACGAGCCCCAGTTCGCCCGCTACCGGTACTTCACACAGTGGGACGCTGAAATCTATGGAGTCGCAGATCCCTCGGCCGACGCAGAGATCATAGCATTGAGCTCTGATATCCTCGAATCAGTCGGCCTCAAAGACCACCTAGTCAAAATCAGTAACCGAAAACTGATCGAAGGTTTCCTGCGGGGTCTGGGAATCCAGTCCCAGAATGAGCTCGATCACATGATCAGGATAATCGATAAGATGGGAAAAATCGGCTCTGAACAGGCCGAGAGAGAATTCACCCGGGCAGGCCTATCGAAGGACAAGGTCAAGCGAATCCTGGGTTTCGCCGATATGGGCGGAGACCCAGACAAGGTACTCGAGGAACTAGAAAGCAAACTGCCCAAAGGCGACATGATCCACCAGGGCTTCAAAGAACTCTCGAGGACAATCGACCGCGTAGAATCCCTCGGAAAGAAAAACAGGATCAAGATCGATCTCGGAATCGTACGGGGAATAAGCTACTACGACGGAACGGTGTTCGAGGCATACGACAGCGAGGGAGAAGATGTAGGTGCGGTCCTCGGAGGCGGCCGCTTCGACAAGCTATGCAAGATTTACGGAAAACGAGACATGCCAGCAACAGGAGTAGCAGGCGGCTACGAACGACTCATGTTGTCGCTGGAGCGGAAAGACCTTTTCCCTGACATCCAACAAAACCCACAGGTCTTCGTCGCCACAGTCAACGAAACTGTATGGAATGAGGCCGTGAAAATCGCGCAGCAACTCCGAAACCAAGGCATCAGGGCCGACTACGACCTCAAGCAACGCCCTCTCAGCAAACAGCTAGAGTACGCTGACGCATTGAAAGTAAGAATATCTCTCGTCTTGGGCCCTAGAGAGATAAAGGAAGTAAGCGTCCGTCTGAAGGACATGAAAACAGGACAAGAAAAAACTGTCAGACTAAGTTCCGTAGTCGACGAGATCGAAAAAGCGCTCGCATGAACCATTCTCCCTTCTAGGCTAACTGGAAAAATCAGATGCCCCCTTTGCCGGATAAGCTAGAAAAAATTCGAAAACAAATCATCCCTCTATCAGTTCGATATATTAGGGCCCTTTGATCATTATCAGCTTCTAGGGAAACGATGAGTGTTCGTTCGAGGGCGAGGAACTTGAGACGGAGATGCGTCAGAAGAGAATCCAAGACTAGGCTCATTCATGTCGCTGTAGCAGCCGGCTAGCCCTCCAGCCCGCGAGAGAGAAACTAGAATCAGCTAGACAGTAGGCGGATTTCCCAGCCGAGCAGTCGATTACTCGTCAGGGTTCAGTTCGTACATCTCGGGCGGATTCTTTGGCAAGACGAAATGGATGAAGCCGTATCCGTATTTTTCGTGAAATTGATCACTGCCTTGTACCCCTTTCTTGAAGGCCTCTTCAAACCTCTTCCAGTCTTGTGCACGAATGGCTTCGCTCATGGGATGAAAATGTGTTTTGACGAAACCGTTCAGGTCCTCGGTGAACTTTGGCCTGAGAGTGGCGCCGATTCGGAAGAGGGCGATGACCTGGTTGAGCTGGTACTGTGCCAGCCGCCAGTTGAGCGTTTTCGCGGCATAGTAGAGGACGTGATATCTTTCTCCGATCTCTTTCATCAGATGCGCCATTCCGTGTTGCGCCTCGGCTAGCTGTTCGAGGCTTAGCTCTCCGTGTTTTGTCTTGATCACTATCTTGTCGTCGGGCATGATGGAACTCGAGGACTTCCCGTCGGGATTTTCCTTTATAGGACTAGCGTCCGCCACGCGCAACGGATAGAATAGTCATGTGGGTTGAGTTCAAGTGTCCGATCTGTGGAGGAGACCTTGATGATGATAAGTCGATGGCGAATTTCATGGTCTGCAACGAATCGTCTCATGGAACTTTGAGGCTCTTCACCGGGGACGGTTGTTTCTTCACTAGCAATGAGAAGGTCGCTGAGGAGCTTGTGAAGAAGGGAAAGCGGGTTCACGTCGTAGATCCGCAGGAGTTTTTGCAAGACATGACTGATCTCAGCGCAGGGCGAGCGCCACCGAGTCAAATCCGCATTCAGTGAGCTTGAAGAATCCTTACAGGTCCGCACTCCACCGGCCATTCTTAGGAACAATTAACTAGGATTCATCATAGCCAACCCTTTCGGGCCCGTAGCTCAGCCTGGATAGAGCGGCAGTCTATTCATGGGCCGATCCCCCTATGCCCGTGGGCGGGTTGAGCTGTAGGTCCGGGGTTCGAATCCCCGCGGGCCCGCCACAATCGAGAAGACTTCTCGCCGATCGAAAGTTCTTCCTCTTCCAAACGCATAGCTTGAAATCTCAGGCGAATCTCTGGATGTTCTGAAATTGAAAAGAACCGTGGACCGAGTTAAGTTAACAGAGATAGAGATTAGATTTCTAGAGCGGAACGAGCTGTGCAGGTTCGCGACGGCATCCAAGAAGGGCGAGCCGCATGTCGTACCAGTATCTTACGTCTGGCATGAAGGTTCACCCGTCATTGTGACGGACTACGGGACGAGGAAGCTCAAGAACCTGAGGGAAAATCCTCACGCAGCAATACTGGTTGACACAGCCGGGACCCAGAAACTCCTCTTGATCAGCGGCCCGGTCTCAATTATCGAAAAAGGAGAAGAGTACCGGAAACTCTACAAGATATTCCATTCCAAACTAGACTGGGTAAAGCGCGACCCATGGAAAGAAGGCGAGGCACCCTTCGTGCGGATTAGTCCCACTTTCAAAGCTGGATGGGGACTCCGCGGGGACAAGTAAGAGTCAGCCTTCCTCGTCCGACCCCGCTTTCGTATGACCGATTCGAAGGGGGACAGTGGCGCGAACGGGTTACAAGACTCTTTAATAGCGCTGGAACGGCCAACTGCCAATTAGAGCTGAACCAGTAACATGGCAGATTTCTGCTCCAGATGCGGTAAGACCTTGAGCCTCATCGACCCGCTCCTAGAGCTCAAAGGACTGAGGTTCTGCGAAGACTGCTACCCGGACGTCAAACGCGAACATGCAGCGGCTAGCATATCCGACAAGATGGATCGGAAGAACCGTGCTGCCTTCGCTGATGACGAGAGCGATGAGAACCTCCGGGGGTCCATTATCAAGGGCAAGCAAGCCTTGGCTGCTAAGGAAAACGAGTTCAAGTGGGACAACCCCTCTCTCTCCCTAATTGCTAGTGCACTTCGGATCCTTACCGATCAGAACAGGATCATAATGAAGCAAAATGAGCTGATATTGAGAGAGCTTGAGGGTCGAACGCCTGCGGTAAAGTCGAAGTAAGAACTAATCGATTCGTTCATCGAACAGGATTGGTCCCGGGGACCGGAGTCTCATAGAGGCTAATCGCCTCCATTTTGAATTCGCCGAACCGGTTTTAATGGTTCTCCGGCGACACTCCGGTGTCTACTGTTAGCCTGGTAAGGCTGACGTGGCTGCGCACTGGGCGCACACCTACAGCGTCTTCGTCGCCCACTGTTTTAGGGGGCGGCTCGGAAGCTCTTCCAGGCTGAGCTACCCCGGGACACGACCAAGACGCGAGGTTCGCGTCTAGTTAAGATTTCTCGGGATCAGACTGGTGATTTTCTCTAATCCAGCGGGCTAGGTCTCGCAAGCCAACGTTCGAAGTTACGTCGATTACCGGGACTTCGATGTTTCCCACACGTACGAAGTTGTTGTATTTTGCCATTGGCGCGTGGGATATGTTGGAGGCGTAGATTCTTCCCTTGACGTATTCTTCGGGGAGAGCTTCCGGTTCGACGAAGTCTGCTAGGAAGACTACTCCTTCGGCCCAGTAGAGGGCTAGTGGCTGGCCGGAGACGTTCATGACGAAGGCGACCATGGAGGCAAGGTTGACCTGGCTGGTGAAGCTGGTTAGGCCGGTGACGACGATCTCTTGGGGTGGTGAATGGATTATGGAAACCAAGGTGCTGTCCGGGCTGGGTTAGGAGGGGTCGCCTGTGTTAAGCCTTGGCCGCTTCGGATTTCTTCTTGGGCGTTATGTGGATGTGGCGCGGCGCGCGACTTAGGTAGGCCCCCGGGGGGCCCGGAAAATTCACGGTTACCGATTTCAGGCGCCGATTCAGGAAGTTGTTTCAGGGTCCAATTTTGAGAACCTAGTTAGGATATTGATTTCAAAACTGGGTTTCAGGATCCAATTTTTAGGACCGTTTTCAGATACTGATTTGAAAAAAGGTGTTCAGCTAGGGCCTTCGGGACTGTATGGCGCCCAGGGCGGGAGCTTGACTCGTGGTTAGAATCTCCCGTTCGAGACGGTTCCCGGGACCAATTTGAGCGTAACCCGAGGTAATATCAGAGAACTACCTCACGCATGCGCCCCAAATCATAGGATCATCTGGGTGGCGTTCAAGGTCAAGCTTGTCTGTCCCGACGGGACGGTCCCGGTCGCTTGCTGGCCATTGTTCCAATCGTATAATGAGACAGTTTGACCTGCTTGCAAGCCGTTCACAGTAATCGAGTTTGAGGAGTAAAGTCCCAAGTAGTCAAATTTGGCATACTTGGTGCTGGTTCTCGTGGTTCCGAATGACAGGTATGCGTAGGCGGGTGTGAAGCTTGTTGACAATCCTAACGAAGTTGTTGAGTAGACTAGTTGATAGTTCGAACTTGTCCATTCGCGCAAATAGACTCTAAGGGTATTTCGGTCGGTGAGCTCGAGCTTCCATACGAGAGAGTGCATTCCACCTGCGCTACCCGTCCAGACGTTGGTTGTTACGCCTCCAACATTCGTTTCCATGTGGTAAGAGGGGCCCGTCGTTGAGAACTCGGCGGAGTTATGGATCACCATCATTTTTCGAACGACGGAACGCAGAGCAATTTCGCAAGGGTCTCCCCGAGAACTCAGTTCTTCGCGTCACGAAACGAATCTTTCGCGGAAACCCCAGAGGGCCCCGAACGCGGCTTCAGCTGGTGTGAAATCCAACTTCAGTTGTGAGAGTAGCGCGAACCATCCTCGTGCTGGTCCTAAGAGGACCGGGAGCTGGCAGGGTAGGTACTACGTAAGAGAGAAGCAGCGGCAAGTGTTTCTGTCTCATCTTTGAAAGTGAAGTCAAACGATACCTCTCTTGAGTGCACTATGAATCTTCTCGGCTCTTCCATTTGAAGAGTAACTGGAGGCGAAATTTGACGCCACTCATTTGCTACACCAAGCGAAGCCGACATGTCATCGAACCTGAGGATCGCGTCCGAGCCAGCAATAAACCGTCTTAGAAAAAATAGCGTCCCGGCAAGGACAACAAGCCCCCATATGATGAGTAGTGGTAATTCGCTAGTAGCTGGTCCCGTTGAGAGAATTGCTGCCCAGAAGCTGAATGAGAGTATCAAAGCTATCGCCTTTTTCTTCCTTGATAGGATCAGTTTAGTGTGAACTGGGAATTCCCTTGGCAATGAACTTGACACCTTTCGTCGGTATTCCAAAGCTAAAGGAGCTGTGACTGATAAGTCGCTCGGAAATCATGCCTATAGGAATCTTACATGTGACAAGGCCTTACTGCAGGGTTAGCCAAGCTATTCTACCACCAAGGGCAGAATTGGTACTGGTACGGGGGGTTGAAGTACTGCCACGCGAGTTGTATAGAGAACCAGGCAAGGGTTCCGGCTAAGGGCACCCACCACCAGCCGGAACCTACTCTCCCTATGAAGCCCATCCATCCCAACCATCCCAAGTACTTGCCAAGTGTCCATATGACCTGCCAGGCAGCCCTTACTATTACATTCCAGAACAATCCCCACCAATCCTGGACGCTTATGTACCACAAGGTTGGTGGAAGCAACGAAAATAGGAAGTATACAACTAGGTTGTTCCATGCCCATGGCACCGTCCATTGCAAGTAGTAGATTCCGAATAGTGCGGCCGGAACTGCTACAAGCTGTCCCGCAAGCCATAGCTTGCTAACGCATGCACCCGATGGGTCGGTCAGGCTCTCAGGGTTATTTCGGGCATAGGGGTAGGGGCACCGGGTCTGGGGGTCCTGAAGCTGTTCCTTAGCGGGATCTCTTGTAATGAAGGCGCCTATCGACTTATCGTAGTATCGTGCTCCGTAGAAGTAAAGGCCCGTGGAGTTGTCCTGCGGTTTGCCCGTGTACTTGTAAATTGGATCTGTCCCTGTCGCTCCATATTGGGTTCCGAATGGCTGGTAATTTGAAGTAAAAGTTGTCGTGGTCCCCGTGGTGACCAGTCTTGTGTTTGCAAGATAGTCCTGGTGGAAGTAGTAGACAGTGCTTCCTGCTAGCTTCGCAAGGATCACATTTCCTGAGAAGACGTAATCGCTGACAGCCGTTCCGGCCTTTTCATAGAGCACATTGACACCGCTGTTCAGGTAGGTTGTTGTCGTTCCAGATTCCACCTTCTGAATTCTCTGTCCCAATGAACTGTAAGTGTAGTTTCCCATGGTGGAAGCGCCTTGGGAGACGCTGGTCAATCGATTCTCGAAATCGTAGTTGTACCTTGTAGTTATTCCACCAGAGACCTGTGCTAGACGGTTCCCGTTGTTATCGTATGTGTAGCTCGTAGACCCAGCCGAGGTTAGACGATTATAGGCCCCGTATCCGTAGGTGGTGTTTGTTGGACTCTGGTAGAGCCATTGACGGTTTCCAATACCATCATAGCCGTACTGGATGGAGCCCCAAGGACCGGTGGATGAGGTCAAGCGGTTCAAGAAGTCATAGTAATATGACTCTGTGTTAATACCAACGACATTGCTCACGGCATCGTAAGTATAATTCAGGTCAATGAGCGTGGTGGAGCCTTGCAGGGTTTTGATTCTGCTAATCCGATTCCGATTATCATAGGCGTAGCTGGTGGAGACCCCATTCCCATAGGTAATCGAGCCGATCGATGCGCCTTTACCATAGGCGAAGCTGGCCAGGGTGGTACTACCGGTTTTGATGTTTGTTATTCTGTTCATCGGATCCATATTGTAGGTAACTTTGGTTCCGTCCGGGTACGTGATCCCAACCATGTTTCCAGCCGAGTCGTAGGTGTATCCGAGCGTGTATTGCATACTGGATATGGTCCACGTCTCGCTCGTCTCCCTGTTTCGCGAGTCATAGTTGAAGACGGCTGAGTTACCGCCATATGATAGAGAAAGCTTGTTCCCATTCTTGTCGTAGGTGTATGTGGCTCTCGAAGCATCGGGATAGGTAACGTTCAGTAATCGGTTAAGGGTGTCATAGCTATACTGGATCGGTTTTCCGTTAGGATCCTTTTTGGCGACAAGGTTGCCTACACCGTCATATGTTCTGGTTTCATTGAATCCATCTGGGAATACGGTTAGTACGAGTCGATTCAAGTCGTCGTAATTGTAGGTAGTAGTAGCCCCATTGGGGTCGACGACTTTTGCGAGGCTGCCCATCCCATTGTAAAGGTATGACGTCAAGTAGTAATTGGTGCTGGAGTAGTATTGTTTCAGGGCGGTTAGTCGGTGCAAACTATCATAGAGATAGTCTGTTCTGTGCCCATTTTCGTCATAGTTTGATTGGATAAGTCCAGCATCATTGTACGAGATCAATTGATATGTGCCATCCGGATTTGTCGTCTTCAGAAGTCGATTGAGATAATCGTAAACATATGCGGTTGTGTTGCCGCCAGGGACTGTCGCAGTCTTGACAGCACTTTGCCAGCTGTAAGTAGCGTTTATGCTTGCTATCACTGGAGACGAAAGGCTTGAATTGTAATTCATGATTGTAGTGGTCCGGCTTTGCCCATCGTATCCGTACGATGTGAAGTTACCCTTCTGGTTCTTAGTGTAGAAGTTATTTTGCGAATCTTGATACGTCGCATCGATTTCGCTCCGGGCACCGTTTATTGCCTGCTGTTTCCACACTATCATTCTAGTTATTGCGTCGTATTGGATGTCGGTCCTGTTGCCCAAGGGGTCGATTATGGCCGTGTTCATACCGGTCGTGAAATTGTAGACGTAGCTAGTCGTAACGTTCGTGTAGGGCGTTAGGACCCGAGTTACATTCGTGAGGTACGCGCGCTGGTAGGTTGCAGAGTATGTGCTGTATGTTCTCTGGTTCGCTGGGTTGATTGTTGATATTTTGTTTCCATACGAATCGTAGGTGTTGGTTGTGGAAAGGGGTGAGCCGCTGTGGATTTGGTTGTCCTGGAGCATGTTGCCGAATGAATCAAAGCTGGAGTATCCCTGCTCGGGGGTTGAGGTTGCGTTCTGGTATTGCGCGATGCCGACTAACAGAAAATGAATCGTAGAGGTTATGGGCCCAAAACTGAACGAGTTGGAGAATACTGGCTGGTTGTAGGAGAAGGCGTCGAATCCCCAAATGTCGGTCATGAGTGAACTGGAATACTGTAATGAACCGCCCATCGAGTAGACCTTGAAGTATCCCTTGAAGGGGAACGCGTTGATGCTAGCGCCATATGCGTTCAGAGTCACCGACGTTTGGCCACTGGCGACCGTACCACTGGCTTTGAGTGCTCCGGTCGAGTCGTACGTCTCCACTTTTTGTCCTGCCAAAAGACTGTTGACGGCTAGTGTTCCAGTTGATGATGAGCCCACCGCAGAATAATCCCAGTAGACACCACCGTTGTACAAGGTATAGGCCCAACCGTTTATCGCCGAGCCGTTGACGCCAACATCGTCAGCTTTGACGATAAGTTCGACCCACGAATTCTGAACGGAGGGTAAAGCTCCCATGGGAAGTCTGGATGGAGTACCGTTGGTCCCACACGTGGAGCCGGTTGTTCCGCACGACGTGATCAAGTTGCTTCCCCAGTACGCCCTATGCTCCCAAGTACCAGATACAGTGTGGAACTGAAGCATAATCTCGCTCGGCACCGAGCTCGATGGCATGTAGACGTACTGGATGAGGAACGAGCCTGAAGACGGTGTAAGCGTCGTTGTGCTGCCGTTGAAGTAGTGTTCATGAGTTCCGGACGCAACGAACCCGACATGGCTCTGCGTCCCGCTGGCAACCGGTCCAAGTCCGCTGGTCGCCCAAGCCCAACCGTCACTACCATCAGCATATGCAGTCGCTCCACTAGGCAGCGCATCGTCAACATAGACGGTCGAAGACTGCAAATATCCAGTACTCGTCCGAGAATTGCCTCCCGACTTGAAGGGTGTAGTGTAAGAGTATGTGCTGCCGCCCCAAACCTCCCGAGTGGATGACGTAAACTGTACGGTTCTACTGTCGAGTTCGTAGATTTTGAAATATCCATAGGGGAACGGCATCTGAGTGGCGTTCAAGCTGACGCTTGTCTGGCCTGAGGCTACGGTTCCGGATGTTTGGAGAAGGTTGTTCCAGTCGTAAAGCTCGACTTTCTGGCCAGCCTGTAGACTATTCACCGTAGCGGTGTTTGAGCTGGAGAGGCCGACGTAGTCGAAGGTTGCATAGTATGATGCGGTGTTGAGATTCCCGAATGATAAGTAGACATAAGAGGGCGTGAAGCTGGTGGAGAGACCCAGGGTCGTGGTCGAATAGACCTCCTGGTAGCCGACACTCTGCCCTCTGTTGAGGTAGACTTTCAGAGTGTTTCTATCCGTTAGGACTATTTTCCAGGCGATCGAGTGGGTTCCTGTGTTCGTGTTCGACCATAGAGTGTGCTCGGTCGCCCCGCCCACGCGGTCCAGCACGTAGTATGTGGGGAAGTCTTTCAAGGACAGACGAAGATAGTCGTTATTGTTGAACGGGTTCCCGTTTGATGCTGTTATCTGGGGCGAGATTATGAGATCTGCTGCGATGGTACTGGTGCCGGGGTCGTACCAGCTGTCTGTCTGAACCTCGGCATAGAAGGGATAGCTAAATGTGCTCGTTGACCGGACCCAGTTGGTCTGCCAGGTTCCCTGGGTCGACGAGGCTGTCGTGAGCTTTAGAAGACTAGTGGCGACCGTAGTTATCTTCCCGGTCCCGGATCCACCTTGTACCCAGGCAGTAGTGTTCAGTGATGCTCCATTGAAGTCGTCGTAGAATATTTTGCCGTTTGTTGTGGTGGTGAGGCCCCCAGGGCTCTGGAACATATACTGGCTGTTTGTATTGGCGAAGGAAGAGTAAGATTCGTGACCCGTGTTGTCCCGGGTATAGATGACGTTGCCCCAGAGGTCGTAGAACCGGCTGTTGTAGAAGCTGCGTGCTAGTGACGTGCCGCTGTAGACGTCGTCCTGTACTGAACGGCCGGTCGCTGGGTCAAACCAGAACTGTTCCTTGAGGAGTTGGGAGAGAGTTGCGTTGAGAACTGTTCTGGTCTGGCTGCTGGCTTGCGAGTTGAAGAGATATTTAGTGTATCCTTGGACCGTGTTTCCGTCCGACTGTTTAACACTGACATTTGCTATCTCGCCGTCTGTAATGTTGTATGAGAAGCTGCTGGACTTCACCACTTGTCCAGGATTATAGACGGTCTGAAGAGTAACGTAGTAGTTGACGGCATCGGTCCCAATGGTGGCGCTTCCATAGCTGTATGTGGAGTTTCCACCAGCCGTATAGACAACGCCCGACAGCAGCCAGCTGTTCTGGGCTTGATACTTGAAAGTGGTAATCCGACTCACCGCGTCCGTAACCGTAACAAGGTTGCTTCCCGAGTAACCGTATTTTACAATCTGGCCGCCGTATGTGACGTTTGCAAGATGATTGCCCGAATCGTACTTTAGGGTCGCTACCCTGCCCACGGTGTCGGTGATGCTTGCAAGGTTGCCGCCACTATAGCTGAAGCTAATCTGGTTCTGGCCCGTCCTGTCCACCAAGGCGGTAAGCGAGCCGCTAGCGTTGAAACTGTAGACTGTCCCATCTTTCATTGTCAAAGTGTACCCGCTCGCGGTCTTGGTTAGAACAAAGTCCTCCGTCAGATGGTTCTCCAGGGTCCACGTGTTCGACGTGACGTTGTAGCTGGTCCAAACTAACGGAAAAGTCTCTCCACTGAGAAAGTGGAGATAGGTGGAGCCTACCCAGGGCAGGTTGAGCTGCCACCCGCTGCCGAGGTTGGCGTAGGGGCTGGTCTCGTAGTTGAACGGACCACCTTGGACCAGCGTGAAGGGTTGAGAGTATACTCTGCTTATCGACAAGCTCAGGCCATTTCTGCCCTGAACCGAGATGTCAGTTTGACCGACCGTTAGTAGTCCGTTTCCAGGCGAGACATATTCTCCGTTCTGGGTGAAGTATTGCTCATAGGGCGATAATCCCAGCTTGCTCCAGGGTCGAAGGGGCAGTCCTGAAGCAACCGCAGAGGGAAGAGGAAGAGATCCCCAGTACACGGGGTACGGTGATGTAGTGTTCAGCGTCCATGTCAGAAGAACCTCCTTCGACGAGGTTCTCACAGCGCTCAACCATACGGCCTTGGTTATGCTGGAGCCTGAACCGAAGGGTTGAGAGGGTGTGGACCAGCTTGCTCCTTTGAAACGGGTGCTGTACAACATGTAGGTGGGGACGCCCGACGATAGGCTCATCCAGAACGCGTAGAGGTTTCCAAGAGCATCCGAGCTAAGGGACGGGTAGAGACACTGGTTAGTACAAGAGTACAGGCTTGGGCCTATGGTCCACTGGGCGCTTGTGATGTTGTAGTAGGCCCAGACCATCTGGTATGTTGTTGTAAACTGCTCGAAGACCATGTGGACAAGGCTGTCAGGGGTTGTGACAGCTGAGACAAGGTTCCACTTGTTCGCGTTCGCGGGCAGGTTTAGATTGAAAGTCTGAACGGAACTCCAGTTCGGACCGGTTGGTGAGAGAGGATTCCATATCTTCCAACGAACGCTCGTATCCGAATAGTGGCTTGACAGTGCCATCAGCTTGCCCTGTGGAAGCGGGACGAGTTGGAGAGCCTCATTCCTCGTTGAGCCGCTGTTCGAAGTGAGATAGTTCGTGCTAAGAGTGAACGTTGTCCCGTCGGTTGACTTGTATATCCAGATGTTGTATTTGGCACTGGCGTCTTGCCATATTCCCGCTGCCCAGAAAGTCCCGTCGGTTCCGACTGCAACGCTCGGCGGCCAACTGTATGGCTGCGTCCAGGTCGTCACTGTGGTCTGGTCGGTCCAGGAGATGTCGCCTGCGAATATTGTTCCTGTTCGGAAGTAGAGTGTTGTCGTGCCGTCGCCACCAGCGCCGGAATTGTAATTGAGCCAGGCGAGAGCTATGGTGGAGCCTGACTGGTAGAGGTCAAAGTTGTACCCGATCGGTCCAGTGGCAACCCAGTTGCTCAGGGTCCAAGTAACCTGGTCCACACTAGTCTTGTAGAGAATCTTGTTCTGGGCGCCGAAGGCACTGTAGAAGAAGAGGAAGTAATAGCCTCCATAGCTGACCAGCTTCCGCTGAGTAGAATAGGCAGTGGAATAGTTCACGCTAGAGGTAACAAGCTGACTCGGATCAACGAGCGCCTGATTAGAGGGAAACACTGCCATGTGGCCCCGGCCTGAAAAGCCGCTGACGCTGAGTTGGCCTGTTTCCAGGCTCGCGCTTGGAGCGTCTGACCAGTCTGTAGTCAACCACTCAGTCCAGGCTGACGGGTCGGCTGAAGAGCCCACATCGATCCGCGAAACACCTGCCAGGGTCTGAACCCCGATAATACCTCCTAAATCCATGGTTCCTGTTCCAGAGGTCTTCAACCACCGTTGGACGGTGAAGGTTGCCCAGACAATGTTGAAATCGCCCAGGCTCCACGAGGGGGTTTTCGAGAAGCTTATCGAAAACTTGGGTTTAGACGCGAGAAAGCTCACCTGCAACAGAAGCTGCCCAACGACAACGTTTCCAGAGCGGACCTCGTACAAGACTTGGAAGTGCGCGTCCGTTGCCTGCGTTACCGTTGACGAACCTGGGAAGAGAGTAGATGCGGAAGCAGTTACGAAGAAGAAGCTGGCATTGCTGAGCTGCGTTCCAGATAACGAGTGTAGGCTGAAAATGAATGGAGACGAACGGTTGAACGAGTAAACACCGTAGGAGGTCTGATAGATGAACGCATCTCTTGTCGCCGTGAGATGTGGTGGAAAAGAGCTGTCTAGAGGCTGACTCACGGTGGGTACGGCCCGGTAACCGTACTGGACTGTGCCCGGTGCAAGAGGACTTCCGGGTCCCAGATTGGGAGATGAGTTAACGGACTTATTCGTCTTCGAAATCGACGCAGGCGTTCCTGTGTTAGGGAAGAACACGTTAACTAGAGCGGGGATCTGCGGTCCAATAGAACCTAGAACCGTAAGCAGGATCAGGGCAGATACGAGAGCTGTCTTTGCGATCTTTCTCGCTCGACGCCCTGGATAAGGAAGATCGACTGGACAATTCTGTATCTTCTCCGTTTTCCAATCAATGCGGCTAGGCTCCAAGACCAACAGGGTCGAAGACTATGATTATCGTAATAAGCCCCGGCGACTCCATTGTAACCAGATGAGAAAATAGTTACGAGGTATGCGCAGGGGACTGAGTGTTAGAGAGGTTACCTGCCATCGAGGAGGACCTTTGGGATTTTCTACTCTTTTTCATATATGAACTAGGGTTCTCTTTTATAAAACGCTGGACGTCTTTGCCAGTATATTATTTGCCTACGGTTGCCGCAGAGCTATCCCGACTCAGAAAGGAGAAAACTCCAGAAGTCCCCCTGCATTCAACTCTCCAAGAACTCGACAGGCGATTTTCCGAACTTACAGAACAGCTCGACCCGTGGTCAGAAGAAACTGCCAAGGTGGTGAGATCACTCGCGTCCCCGAGAAACAAAACCCTTGGTCCCCCTGACCTAGACCTGGTCAAGAAGGTTCTTGGGAAGTGGTCAATCCACATTATCGCGATTCTCAACACTCAAGAACGAGTTGGATTCGCGGAGCTCCGCAAGGGGCTCAAAGGAATTAGCTCGCGTGTCCTTTCGCAAAAACTGAAGGAGATGGAGGGCCAAGGTCTTCTCCGCAGAACGGTTCTGTTAGGTAGGCCGCCCCAGGTTCGGTACGAACTGAGAGAGAAGGGACGTATGCTCGCAAAGCTTGGGCGGCCCGTGATATTGTTCTTCATGAAGGAAAAATATGCTCAAGATCAACGATAGGAGATTCTCTTCGGGTCATCGCCGCCTCTGGTTGAGACTGGTTGTGGTCGCTCGTATGTACCGCTAAACTGGTGCTGAAATCTCGCCCCTAGTTACGCAAAAAGAAAAGTTACGAATTGTGCATGACTGGGACGGTATGGCGCCCAGGGCGGGATTCGAACCCGCAACGCGCTCGAGAATTGCTCGAGTGTCGCACGGGTGACAGCCGTGCATACTCTCGACCGGCTCCCGCAAGCCGTGGACCGGGCTATACTACCTCAACGCATTCCATATTCCAGGAATAGGGCGCGAGCCCGGCATACTTGTCCTGGGCAAAGCTAACCCGGAAAAGCTGGCAAGCTTAAACCTTCCCAAAGAAACGAAAGGACAATCGAGGCTTACTGCCAGATAAGTGATACAGTTCCAGCAAGGATAACTTGAAACAATAACCCTTCTCGCGGAAAGGTAACCGACAATGGCAAACCCTATGATCCCGAGCATAGGTCTCGGCTCCACACTCCTCGGGGTCATAGTCCTCTTCATAATCTATCTCCTAGTCATCGGCTTCGTGCTCTGGCTCGCCGGGGAGATCGTCGTCGGCAGAAGAGTCACGTTTGGAGAAGCTCTAGGCATCGCCGGTGTTGGAACCTTCCTAGTCGGGGCCTCGATAGCCCTTCTTGGCTTGATCGGTCTCCTGCTTGGCCTTGTGATCTTCCTCTTGCTCGTCAAACACTACTTCAAGACTGGCTGGTTGGGA
>Ga0209058_1000941_pt1 | contig 25018 bp, 24 predicted proteins | sample GraSoiAngelo_147_FD_185904 | JGI IMG/M metagenome (GOLD analysis project Ga0209058, IMG submission 185904) | Grasslands soil microbial communities from the Angelo Coastal Reserve, California, USA - 14_1009_05_40cm (SPAdes) (version 2) | ecosystem: Environmental > Terrestrial > Soil > Grasslands ... | reverse complement strand
TTCCGGAGATGAACCTCGAAGAGGAGAGAGTACCAAGCGGCATCTTGGAGAAGATGGAGGTCAATCTGGAAGATTTCATGAACGCTTATCGAGAGATTACCCCAACTGCCATGCGGGAGGTCTACATTGAGGTCCCGACAGTCCACTGGAGCGATGTCGGCGGGCTGACCGAGGTGAAGCAGCAATTGCAGGAAGCTGTCGAGTGGCCTTTGAAGAAGCCTGAGGTATTCAAGAGGCTCGGAATTCGCGCTCCCAAAGGAATCCTACTATTCGGGCCTCCTGGTTGTGGAAAGACCATGCTGGCGCGGTCGGTGGCTACAGAGAGCGAGGCGAACTTCATCTCGATCAAGGGTCCTGAGCTCTTCAGCAAGTGGGTCGGAGAATCCGAGAAGGCGATACGAGAGGTCTTTCGGAAGGGAAGAACAGCTGCGCCGAGCATCATCTTCTTCGACGAGCTGGACTCGGTTGTTCCGAGACGAGGAACTGGTTTTGGGGATAGCGGAGTATCAGAGCGAGTCATAAGCCAATTACTCACCGAACTAGACGGCATAGAATCGTTGGAAAACGTAGTAGTGATCGGTGCGACCAACAGGCCTGATATCATCGACCCTGCGATTCTGCGTCCTGGAAGGTTTGATAGGATGATTTTCGTCCCGGCTCCAGACTACGCGACGAGGTTGCAGATTCTCAAGATTCACTGTGCAAACATGCCTTTGGCTCAAGATGTTGATCTTGAACACGTCGGTTCGCAAACCGGTGGCTATTCCGGCGCGGATCTCGAAGCCGTTGTTCGCGAGGCAGGCCTAGTGTCTCTGCGTCGCGATATCGAGACCAAGAATGTTACGATAGAGGATTTCAGGGACGCGCTGGAACGGATCAAGCCGTCGGTTACTCCGGACATGGAGAACTGGTATCAGGGATTCGGCAAACGGTTCAAGAAGGAAAGAGCTCCGGTCCCGATTACCTAGAATCTGTGGAAGATCGGGACGGCCTGGCGAAATGTACACTTGAACAATATCTGGAGCCCGAGGCCGATGTCCCTTGCAATCGTCGAACTTGTCGAGAAGAAAGGACCTTTGACGGATATCGAGTTGCACAAGGAACTGAAAGCTAGCTTTGGAGAGGTAAGCTTTCGAGAGCTGAACAAGAATCTGATGAAGCTGGAGCTTGGTGGCGTGTTGAGGGTCTCTAGGTTGATGAAGGGTAAGCGTCAGGTGGAGCTTGCCGGGAAATTCTAGTGAGAGGTATATATCCGGCCTAGACTCGCTAGGGTTGAAGTTGACAGAGATGGCGGATTTTCCTGCGGAACCGGTCAAGGTCGAGGATTCAACTTTCGATCAGTTTGTCCAGAAGTACTCTCTAACAGTCATTGATTGTTGGGCTCCTTGGTGTGGTCCCTGTCGGATTGTCGGTCCGATCGTTGATGCGCTGGCGAAAGAGTATTCGGGAAAAGTCGTGTTCGGAAAATTGAACACTGACGAGAATCCTGCTGTTTCAGGTCGCTTCGGGATTATGGCGATCCCTACGATGCTTGTTGTCAAGCAGGGAAGGCTTGTCGACCAGATTGTGGGGGCTGTTCCGAAGGCGAAGATAGAAGCTGTTCTGAAAAAATACATGTAACCGGTTTTTCCGGTCATCTTCTCGAGCTGGCTGGACCAGTATAGACAGAGCTTACTTCCAAGCTCAACTCTATATTCTACCCAACAAGTCTATGATGTATAGAGGAACCTGGGCTTGTCTCAGATGATGGAAGCTCGTAAAGTCCAGAAAGTCGGTTACTCCACTCTCATCGTATCGTTGCCGAAGGACTGGGTTGAACAGGTCAGTCTCAAACAGGGGGACATTGTTACTTTCAGACGAGAGCCTGATGGTGGAATAACTGTCTATCCAGGTCTTACTCGTGAACGTGAGAACTTTCGTTATGTTATTGACGCGGATATTTGTGATGCTCCAAACCTTCTCACTAGAATCATAACTGCGAACTATTTGACGGGACACGATACAATCCAGATTATCGCGAAGAAGGAGCTCTCTCAACGCCACCTCGAAGAGGTCAGGGCTGTGAGCAGGCGTTTGACTGGTCTCGGGATTGTCGAGCAGAGCCTAAAATCTGTCACATTACAGAGTTTTGTGGATCCGACCAAGTTTCCGATCTATGGGTTGATGCGGCGTTTACAGATTATTCTGAGCTCAATGCTGGAGACAGCGGTGAAGGCCGTGGTCGAGGCTCGGCCGAATCTTGCGGACGAGGTTTTGCATATGGAGGAGGAGGCGGATCGTATCTACTGGATGATCATACGACAGTTATTGCTGGCGGTGTTGGATCGTAGGGTGGCGAAGGAGGTTGGTATCGATGGGCCCATGCATGTCGTGGGTAACAGGGTTATTGCGAAGAGCCTGGAGCAGATGGGAGATCTAGCATCGCACATTGCTCAGGAGGCGTTGCGGCTGAAGGGGGACGCGAAGAGTGTTGACCCGAAGCTTACGAAAGGCATTCTAGACTATAGCGATAAGGTGCGGTTGTTGATCGAGGACTCGTTCAATGCGTTGATGAAGGGCGATCTGAAAAAGTCGAACGATTGTATTGAGAGGGTTGCGAGCTGCGAGGCGCTGGAGAGGTCGCTGACGGCTGACATCATGCGTAGTGTCAAGCTGGTCAACCTGGCTGTGGGGTTGCGGTCGATTGTCTGGGATGTTGGACAGATGGCCAAGTATTCTGAGGCGATCGCGGAGGTCGCGATCAACAGGCACTTGGAAGCGCCGAGCGCGTTCTGCGCATGGGAAAAAGCATAGCCCTTCCGAACTTTCGTTACCTTCGTAGGGGTCCGAGAGGACCACGTTTGCGACGCGAAGGTCGGTCGCTAAGACCCCCTATTTTTTAGAAACCATTTCGCGTCCGGCCTTGATTCTGGGCGAGTCTGGCGATTTAGGCGCAGTCCAGGCTTTGATGCGAGGGGAAAAGACGGGAAACCTATAGCGATCTCCGAACGATTCATGAGGCGAGATAGAGGCGTGAATCCAGATCACGGATCAGGGCTGAAAATGGGCGATTTGACAATCCTTGTCGCTGAATACCATCGGGAATCAGAAGCACAGCATTCTGCCTGCTCAATGGTTTTACTTTCTAGGAAGTCGCGGGGCTGTAGCCGAGATGGTTAGTGGCCTAGATATTCAATATTTGGAAAAAATAGGAACAAACGGTTTGTCGGGGTAGCTATGCTGAAATAGAGGTTTCACAGAAAAATCTAGACAGTCACTGATCAGACAACCATGTCAGGCGTGAAACCATCATTCAAGACCGCGCTCATCACCATCGAGCTAGTCGCGATCTTATTCATGTCAGGCTGGCTCTTCACCATGTACAACACAAGCATAACGGCTCGCCAAGCCGTCGACCAACTGATTCATCGAGCGTATTTGGACCAGGCGGCTCTTCAGCTATCCATATTCAGTCGTTCCCTGAACTTCCTCATTCTACCGCTCCGATTCCTCACCCTCTCACTCCTCTCCCTGGTTACTACAATACTGGTTCTGCTTCTCCTCTTCATGTTCACAACATTTCTCATCAGCACTGTAACCGGCCGTGGCCGGCCTGGGAGAAAATAGGGGATCGAGAAAAGCTATCCCCAGATAATAATAGAACGAGTGTTCAGTTCCCTTTACTGCAAAGAAATATCCTTTTATGGCTGTAGATAGGGCTCGCAAGCTCGAGGAGTGTACTAGCCTGCGCATAGCCGTCATCGCAGCGGGGGTAGTCGGAAAAGCCACGGGCGTTGGTCTTGCCACAAAAGGGCATGATGTAGTCTTCTACGATCTCGACGAAACAAAGATGGCTCAGCTGCACCTTGAAGGATACCAGACGGCCTCCTCGATTCCTGAAGCGGTTGAAAAAAGCAGCATCACAATGATCTGCGTGCCCACCCCGACACTCGACGGCTCCATCGACCTACGCCCTCTCCTGTCCGTATGTGCTGAGGTGGGGGATTCGCTTCGCAAAAGGAACAGTTACCATCTGGTCACAGTGAGGAGCACTATCCCGCCAGGAACAACAAGGGGGCACGTTATTCCCCAGATCGAACTGTCGGCAGAGACACGAATAGGCACCAAGATTGGGGTCTGCCACAACCCCGAGTTTCTACGGGAAAAGTTCGCCCTCGATGACTTCCTCCACCCCGGAGCGGTCGTCATCGGAGAGACGGGCAAAGCGGCGGGAGATCAGCTGGAATCCCTATACTCCTCGTTCGGGTCTCCAATCACTCGATGCAGCGTCGAGACATCTGAGATGGTCAAGTACACTTCGAATCTCTTCAACGCGGCAAAGATCAGCTTCTTCAATGAGATAGACCGGGCATGTAAGACCGTGGGAGTCAAATCAGAGGAAGTGAGCCGACTCATGCCACGACTGGCTCTCGGCCTGCGCGATGACTTGAGAGAATGGGGAATCTACGGAGGTCGCCCATTTGAAGGAATGTGTCTCCCGAAAGACCTAGACGCCTTCATCTCGTTCATGGAGGCAAGGGGAGTCAATTTACCAATGCTTTCCGCGGTCAAACAAGTCAACGAGAGAATCGCGAAAGAACAGAAGGCTCCCATGATCCTCATCAATGCCTGACATTCTGCCGTTCATACCGCTCGGGATCATAGGGATAATCACCTGGAGCCTCTGGGGAATTCGGAGGCTCTACGGCGCAAACTACAGGCCATTTCAAGGAAGCTACACAGCAACAACTTCCGTAGTTGTACCAGTCTACATGGAAGAGCCGCCCGTGCTGGTCCGAGCAATCAAATCCTACCTCGCGAACAAAGTAGGCGAAATCATCCTCGTCGTCGACGGCCAAGATACTGCGAACATCGAAAACATTCAGCAGAATTTTCCCACTGCAGATCATCCGAATATCAAGATGATAATCACTGACGAGCCTGGGAAACGACCTGCTCTGGCCTGGGGGATACGTGAGGCTACCGGAGAGATCGTTGTACTCTCAGACAGCGACACTGCCTGGGCCGAGAACTTGCTCGAGGAGATCTTGAAACCCTTCAACGATCCCGAGGTTGGCGGTGTAGGGGCCAAGCAGAATGTTGAGGACTTTCAAAGGTCGATAATTTGGAGGATCGAAAACTGGCTTCTCGACCTGAGATACATAGACTTCGTCCCTGGAATGTCTGTCGACGGGGTCGTAAACTGTCTCTCTGGTAGGACTGCGGCCTATCGTCGATCGCTACTGCTTCCTCTTCTTCCAGAGCTTACAGGAGAGACCTTTCTCGGCAAGCTTTGCATAGGGGGAGATGATCTACGTCTAACGCACCTCCTGCTCTCGCGGGGTTACAAAACGGTCTATCAGAGCACCGCCCAGGCTCGGACGGTCTACTCTGGAAGACTCGGTAACTTCGTCCGAAGGAAAGTTCGTTGGAGTAGGAACAGCTACAGGGGCAACCTTCGAGCATTCTGGCAAGGCTGGATCTGGCGAAGGAGTTGGATACTTCCCGTCAGCATGTTCCACGCCACGATAACGCCTTACACTCTAGCCATCGGTGCCCTGGCAACAGTATATTTTGCGCTAACCCGTCCTGGAGCAGAAACGACTATCTTCGGTATTGCATTCAACTTTCCCATCTTGTGGCTTGTGGTCTCCATTGGTGGCCGCTCTTTCAAAGGTCTCAGCCACTTGCGACGAGTCCCCGGAGATGTATCTCTTGCAATAGTCATGACTTTTCTAATGCTGTTCGTAATGGTGCCGGTGAAGATCTTCTCCTTGGCAACAATGAACAGGCAAGGCTGGGTAGGAACCAGAAATTCTCCCACGCAGATTAATGAGCCTTAACAGAATCTCGCGTTGGCGCACCTAGCGCGCGAAACACCGAGGTCATGCCACAAGTCAGTCTATCTGTAAAGATAGAGAACGTTTCAAAATGTGAAGGAAGTGTACTTGATTGTGTACGGCTTCGGTGAGTTTCCTTCAATCCAGACCATCTGGACAGTTGAAGGCTTCATCGAACCCACGGGAAAGCTAACGAAACGGTTCGTCGCGAAATTTGTCACCTGTCTAGCAGACCATGCAGTTCCATTGAGTTTCGCCACCCAGATCTGCGACCCATCAAAAGAGCTAGGTGGATCGCCCTGCCAATCAACCGGTCCACCGGTATTCCAGCCTACGAAGACGTTCCCTTGATTGTCAACCTGAACTGTCGGGTTCAACTGGTTCTCCTGGTCTGCGTGTACCACCGTTGGCGAGGACCACGTGCCTCCGTACAAGAATGAGAATAATGTCTGGTTTTGCGACCCTAGCATGTTCATCTCCTTCCATACAAGGTAAACACGTCCACGAGAATCAGCCGCCATACTGGGGAACCGCTGATCGGATCCATAACTCGTTGGGAGCGGAGCTGTCTCCGAGGACCAAGTTGCACCATCATCAGCGGATGTTACGTAGCGGGTGAGACTTCTTCCTCCCAGCCCGGGGTCATTCCTATACCAGGTCACGTGGAGTACTCCGTTTGAATCCTGCACGATCCCCGGTCGGGAGTGCGATTCCGCATTCGGTTGAGCCAGTTTGTAGTATGTACCGTTGAGACCTCCGGGGGAGGACGCCCACGTGTTTCCCATGTCTGTGGACACTGTGAACATTGGGGTATCGCAGTTTGTAGATCTGCAATTCCCTATTGCGAGGTTGGTTGGGTCTGTTCCTTCCCAGACCACGTAGACTAGATTCGGGTCGAACCGGTCGACGATAATGTCAGGGTGTTCTTGCCAGTGGCTAGGGTCTGCCGCCTGCTGAAATCCGTCAATGTGGAGCGGTATTATCCTGGGGGCCGTCCACGCATCCTCAAACCATCGGGAATACCATATCTGACGGTCTACTCCGCTTGTCGATCCTCCTGGCTCGCTGTACCAGACAACTTGGAGTACGTCGTTACTGCCAACGGCGAGTGCCGGAACGCGTTGAATCTCGGGCCCGGGGGAGATCGGTCGGCCTCCTAGGTGCGACCATGTCACACCGTGGTCCTTTGAGAAGTCTACGTATGCCTTGTATCCCTGTCCGCCTCTTTCCTGCGATCTATATGCGACGTAGAGCGTTCCGTTGTTGCTTTCAGCAAGCTTCCATGTCTCTCCCCAAGCCAGGCCTTGCCAGTCGTTAGTGGTCGCGATCTTGTATCCGATGTCCTTACCCTGAGCGGTCTGTGCTGGGGGGGCTTGTGTAGCTACTTGGACGACGATGACGAGGAGGAGGATGACAACGATGGTTGAAGTTGCTAGGGTGAGGTCTTTCCATCTCGACCCTTTTCGTTTTGGGGCTTCGGAGGTCAACTTGGCCTCCAGCTCGTTAGAGAAGCTAGGACACTGTCAGAGAGGTTTGGCCGTAGCAAATCGTGTAGGGTGCTCCTTGTCCGCTCAGCCAGGCTATACGGACAATTCCGCTTGATGAATCTTCCGACATTACAGGCCACTTGTTGTTCGTTGAGAAGCTGCTGCCCAGCTGTGTTTTGGATTGGGCGACTCCACTTATCATGATGTAGACGGATACGTTTGTGGCGGTAAGTGAGTCGCTGCCTGTCCATTCCTGCCAGGCGACGAGAACCGTTCCGGCGGGGCCGATTGAGATTATCGGGTCGGACTGGTTAAGTCCTGTTATGGCATTGACGTTGGTCCACGCGGTCCACTGGGGCGTGGATAGGTTCAGGTTTAGGCTGGAATATTTCACGAGAGAGTTTGGGTTGCTGTTGTCGGGACCGTCCCAGACGAGCCTCAGCGTGTTGGACTTGTCGATAGCGAGGCTTAGGTGTTTCTGGTCAAAACCTTCGATGCCTGCAACAATCTGTGCTTGACCCCAAGTCCTCGAGCCGACGTCCCATCTGGAGTATTTGATGCGTGTTCCGGTTTGGCCTGAAACTCCGCCATACCATGCTGCGTAGAGATATCCGCTTTGATCAGCAACAGCGTCGGGCCGGCTTTGTCCTGACGAATCGAAAGGAATTATGTTCTCCCAGCTCGTCCAGTTGTTCCCGCCGTCTGTCGACATGGAGTGTTTTATCTGCTGGACCCCTACGCTGCCAGAGTCAGCGCCTTCCCAAAGAACGTGCAGAACGTTATTCTTTCCGACAACAATCACTGGATGCTCTTGCCAGTACGTGCTACCAGAGTATCCCGTTACGGGGGAGATGTTGACCCAGGGCGACCACGCAGCGCCGTCCCACCTAGCGTATTTGATCTGTCTCTCGTTCGCGCCTGTATAGACTTGGTCGCGCCCGTACCACACGACATGAATCTGGTCTCTTGAGTCGACTGCGATTGACGGTACTCTCTGGTCCGTTCCTGTTCCTCCGCCTTGAGGGGTGCCTGACGCTACTGGCGGGGCGTTGACGATAGCAACTGGTCCTCCACCGAGGTCGGCCCAGGTCTTGCCATTGTCGGTGGATACCGCGACGCAGATCTCCTCTTGACTGAAGCCTGGCGGCGCTTTCCTGTAAGCAACGTAAATATTGCCGATGGTGTCGATGATTATCTTTCTCTGTCCGCCGTACCCCAGACCTTTCGAGTCTGAAATTTGATCGACAGGGAATAGGCTGGTGGATAAACTGGCTAGGTTATTGCTGGTTGCACCGGATTGTCCTCCGCTCGTACCTCCTCCGTTCCCACCGTTTCCTGGGCCGTGTCCCTGGCCGGGGCTAGATGTTGTCGGCGGGATGAGGAATATTGTCATGCCGCTTACGGCCAGAACTATCATGAATACCGCCAAAAGCGCAGTGAGGGAACGGATGTGAGATTTATGTCGTCTATCTAGATTCTTCCCTGGCGCGGAGCGCTGATAGTGTGGTTTGATCTGTCTCGGGTTTCGTCTCTTCGAGAATACGCCAATCGCGACGAAGAGTCCGAGGATCCATCCGAGGATGAGTAGCCAGAAGAGAGGGATTGTGGAGAGTGCTCCGAGCCAGGTCCATGGAAGAGCGAGGTTCGACACGCTCATCAGAACACCGTTTCCGACAGAGGGACTTCGATGGGCAGAGGATGGGCTCAGGAACAACAGCAAACCAAGAATGATCGCGACAATGGACAATGCCCAGCTGAGACCGGAGAGAACGGATTTTCCGCTCGTTACCTGTCAGCTCCATGAAATTCGCATAGCCGGGGCGAGGAACTGGCCGGTTAGACAGGGAGCCGCGATCGTGGATGATGACCTCATTTCCAATCTTCAACTCACTTTTCTTGCCGGGACGATTTCGGGAACTGCGACGGAGATCTCACAGCCCGGAAGAACCAGACTCTGTTGTGTGAGCGAGTTCCTCGGCAACCTACCATTAGGGCTCAGCGTTCGTATAGGCTGCGCCATACTTTGCGCTCTCCGGAGCCGTTCTGGTACCCAGAACCCACTTGACCCTCGTGTGGACTGGGCAGGCTCCGCCCGAATGAACTCCCGTTCGGGAAAGTCAGCGGATCTACCGCTCCGCTGATTTTTCATATTAGTCAAAACCCGGCCACGCTTGGGCGATTGTTTGAAGTATTATGATGAGGAGAAGATGAGTGAGATTCGAAAGGCGTTCGATGCAGAGGTTCTGACCTGGAAAGGGGTGAGCTCGAGACCTATGATGGGCTGTCTGTGTTATTTCTATGATCGAAAGTTCATCGGTTTCCTCGTTACAAACGGGATTGTGGTAATGAAGCTCTCGGAGAAAGACCAGACGATGCTGAAAGAGAAGTTTGGCGGGAAACCGTTTGAGATGGCGGGACAGACGGGCAAGCTATGGGTAACACCCGTGAAGGGACCGCAAGACGTGAGATCGGTAATGCCCTTTGTCCGGAAGAGATACGAAGAAGTCTCCTCGACCCATGCAAAGACCTAGTTCCTCCAACCGCTTTTGCGTCGCAGGATGGTTTGCTCCTCTTCCCCTCCATCTTTTTTGGCTGGGAGATTTCCTGTCCGGGAGGGTTTCTGCGCGAGACAGGTAATTCAGGGCGCAATCCGGGCTTGAACGATGTGGGAGCGAGACGGGAAATCTAGGCCGTTTCCCGAATGATTCTAGGGCAGGATGCATAGGGTGTCCCAGATCATGGATCAGGGCTGAATACGGGCGATTTTCCATCCGTCTGTGCTATGTCTTGACGCCCTTTTTCATGGGATAGAGGCTGCTGTATGCCTGGCCTTTCGGGGCATCAACCCAATCAGGTTTCTCTACGCTGTCGAACACTGATTCGTCACGAAGCCTACGAGGGAGAACATGGTTTGCGACTACCGCCTCCTTCAACAATGCAAGGCGATCTCGGAGGGAGTCGGTGTAAGAGAAATCGAGTCGTTGAGAATACTCTTTGAACATCTCAACTACCGTCCTGTGTACTACCACTCGAGAACATGTTCCTAGGGTGCTCGTTAACGCCTGCACCACGTCATCGAATCTACTGGAAATCGCTTCCTTCCGGATCCCACTACGTCCCAGCAGATCGTAGATAGATGCCTGCACTGTAGGACCAAGCGTTTCTGTTAGGGCCTTTCCAAAACAGTACCCTAGAGTCTCATAGAAAATATCAACTAAGGAAGACCGCAAAACATCCTCCTTGCCCCATTACTTAGTCTTGGGCAATTGAATACGGCTATTGTTACTCGCCATTAAGAAGCATCCGGATAGTATGCGAAGCGAAGGCTATGTCTTCTTCTAAAATCGTTAGGCGCGAATGCCTCAGCCGATTGTTCCCTTCGAATTTCTGGCTCTCCAATGCAAGATCGGAAAGACCCTGTACATGAAGCTCGAAACCTAGGTTACAACCAGTTCATCTCTCAGCTCATGCTCTGGCAGATAAGAAATGATGCAGATGTCCATGCGAGTAAGTGACTCCAGTTGGACCAGTCCGCGCGGCAATTTCGAATCAGTCCCCACGTCCTTGAGTTCAGACCAAAGATTTACCGCAGAGAGAGCGTTCTCCTCCGTGCTCGTCAGCACGGTCCGGGAGGTTGTTGGAGATGCCTTGGGTCGGAATGTGTTGGAAATTCTCACCTCGAAGGGGTTGCTTGACGCATCAAACAACGCGAAAGAATTTGATTTAAAATTACAATCACTGTTCGGCAACGGCGCCACCGTTCTTGAAAGGATCGTTGTCAAAGATCTCAACCGGAAACTCGGCATACCTTACGACTCGGAAGCGCGCTTTGACTACGAGAAATCCCTCGAAAAGGCAAAGGAAGTTTGTTTCGTGGAGAGCAGGCTGAAATGATCGGGTCGGAGATCTTGTCGACGCTGCTTGGTTCAGAGGTCAGAGGAGACCTCCTAGTCCTGTTTCACAGAAACCCAGGACTCATCGATACGGTCGATGGAGTAGCACGCCGGATTGGGAGAACAACGGTCGCGGTCATAAACGAAGTTAGGGAACTCTTGGAATTGGGGGTTCTGAGGCAGAAAAGGATTGGAGCATTTGAGGTTGTATCCCTAGACCGCGCGAAAGATCGGGAGCTTTTGGAGTCAGTCGCGAACCACCTCAAAACCGTAAGGATAAGTGGAGAAAAATGACTGCACCACGCCCGAAGGCTGGAGCCGCAGGGTTCGACCAACTATTCTCCAGCAAAGCGGAGGGAGGTCTTCGGGTTAAGACTGGAATTGTCGAGCTTGACGAGATGCTCAGGGGAGGATTCATGCCAGGAGATTCCGTAATGGTCGCCGGAAGCGCTGGCTCCGGAAAAACGACCCTCGGGCTTCAGTACCTTTTCAACGGAGTCAAACTAGGCGAACCCGGGATCTACGTAACCTTCGAAGAACTCCCGGACCAGATCTACAGGGATGCGAACAACTTCGGCTGGGACCTCCGAAAAATGGAAGAGGAGGGCAAATTCCGCGTAATCTGCACCTCTCCAAGTCTCATGCTAGAGTCCGGCGATGGTAGCCTCCTGGAGGACGTCTTCCGGGAGGTTCAGCCGCAACGGCTTGTTATCGACTCACTCAGCCATCTCGAGATGTTCGTGAAGAAAGACGACATGCGCATGGAAGCCTATCGCATGATAAGCTATCTGAAGACCCGCGGAATCAGCTCGATACTGCTCTGGGAGTCGCCGCAGATAAGCGGAGGATCTTTCAGCGTAACAGATGTAGGGCTAAGCTTCTTGGTCGACTGCATAGTGGCACTCAAACCTGTAGAAATCGAGTCCTCTATGCGCAAAGCACTAGTCATACTGAAGATGCGTGGCAGCGACCATGACAAGAGGCTTCGAGAGTTCGAGATAACACCAGCAGGGATCAAGATACAGTCAGCGTTCACAAACTACGAGGGGATCATCAGCGGCTCGCCAAGAAAAGTGGCATCAGAGAAGTTCATGGAACTGTTCCGGGGAGCTTCGGAGAAGAGAAAGTAGGCGAAGATTGAATGGTCGACACCGTTGTAATCTCGACGCTCTACTTCATTTCAGTTTTCCAGCTTATCCTGCAAGCAGGGGTGGTCTTCTACGCGTATCGAGTTACTAAGCTGACCGGGTCGTTTCGCGCTTGGACACTCATCATCGCCGCGTTCACCCTCCTAACTGTCAGAAATGTCGTCTCTCTCTTTCTCTCCCTATCTCTCCCCGCTTATCAATTAGGTGCACTGATAGATTCAGTTGGTTTGGTCGCACTGATTCTGAGCTCAGTCGTCAACATGGCAGCTGGAGTGGCTCTCTTCCTTGGAATGTTCGGCCTTGCTAAACGATTTGAAAACCAGTCCAAAGCTCCCACGTAAGACCGCTACTCCTCCAGACGCAGAGGCGGCTCTCCGTTTCATAGAACTGTTCAAGAAAGCAGTGAAGAGCAAAAAGTCCCCTTCCTAGGCCGAGAAGAATCGAGAAAGCAGGTCAGCCGGCCAAGTCTGATCCTACTTCGCGAGGAGAGTCCGAGAGTCCGGACAATTCTTGCCGTGGCTTTTCCCGGGATTTCGGCGATAAACGTGTTATTCGAGCTACCCTTCCATCCACAATGACAACCCTGACTTCCTCCCCGATCGTGTCAAGATCGATGTCCACGGCCCCCAATTTCAGCGTTTGAAGCTCTGGTTCTCCGGTTCCATCATCTTCGGATTCGACCTCTATCTTCCCTTTCGCGATACGAACCAGTTTTCCTTCGATGAAGGTAGCTTCCTTGAAACCGGTCATTTTCCCCACTACCTCCATTCTCCTACAAGGACTTGGAAGAATGAAACTGGACGGGAATAAGAGTTGAGCTCAACCGGGCCTTCGCCCGTTGGGTGACACGCTCCGGAACGAGCTCACGACTATCCCATGTCTTGACCCCTCAGAACTCTTTCCTTCAGAAAAACTAATATTTCGACTCTCCACACCAACAGGGATATCCTTGAGGCCACAGTCTCTCTTCAGAGACCTGTTTCTCATCGCTCTGGTCTTCGCATCCCTGTCGCTGGTCAGCCTACCCAAGTCGCACGCAGGGTCGAGCCCTCTCGCTGCTTTTACCTACGAGCCGTGTGTTGCCTGTGCCATCCCTGGAAACGCGGTTTTCTTCAACGGTAACTGGAGCACCAGCACCTCCTCCATCCTCTCCTACATATGGGACTTTGGAGATGGTTCGCCCCCGGTAAAGACCAACGGCTCATCTGTAACCCATCTCTATGGCGGTTCCACAAACCAGTGGATTGTAACACTCAAAATCCAGGACTCTGCCGGGCAAACAGACACGACAAGTCAGCTGGTCCTGTTCTACGCCGTTCCTCGGTTCACCTTCCAGCCCACAAACCCTGGAGCCGGCGGGTCCATTGTGTTTAACGCTTCCACGAGCATCTCATACGATTCGACCAACCCGATCAAGGGGTATGAGTGGAGCTTTGGTGACGGAACAAGCGGGTCCGGGGTAGTAGTCAAGCACTCTTACTCTGCCCAGGGCTCCTACAGAATACTCCTAACCCTCATCACATCTTCAGGAAATCCTTCAGCTTCCAAAACCCTCACCGTCGGCCCGGCAACCCCCATCATTACCTATTCCGTGGTCACTGACAAGGACTCCTATGTCATCCGCGAGACGGTGCACGCTAAGCTCAACGCCACAAACCCTGGAACACAACCGGTAACCTTCGACTTTACAGATTCCTGCAGCGGCTTCCAGTTCGAGATATACGACTCCACAGGCAGCCTCGTCTTCACAAATGTACCCCCACCCTTCGCCCCGTGTGCCCAAGTATTCACCACCATAACCATCCAGCCGGGCCAGACCGTAACAGTGGCAAGCCTCGACTGGACACAGGTCAATACGCAGGGCAAGCAGGTTCCATCGGGACCCTATACGATCACAGGAGTCCTCCACTACGAAAGCCCATACCAAACTACCCGTCTTGCCTCTAAGACCATCAATATCCTCTCCCCCGACTTCCAGCTCACTGCTAACCCAGCATCCCTATCCATCTCCAGGACATCCTCCGGAGTCTTCACAATCACAGTATCATCATTGAACGGGTTCACCGGTACCGTGAATCTTTCTGCAACAATTCTCCCTGCAGTCAAACACCCGCCGACCCTTTCCCCCGTCGCCAGCGTGACCCTAACGTCCGCCAACCCCACCGGCACCACTACGCTAACTGTCTCCACTAATCGTTCCACCAATGCTGGAACGTACACTATCACGATAACCGGAACCACCGGTACGATAACTCACTCGATTTCAGCAACAGTAACAGTAACCAACAAGTAGTCAAACGGTTAACTGGCCTACGGGCTGAGCATCCGAAGCCGAGACCTTCAGAATTTTAGTTTTTCCTGGTATGCAGCAAGGTCAAGGAATCCGTGTCCTGATATGTTGAAGGCTATTACTTCCGTCCGATTCTTGCGTTTGCACTCGAGAGCTTCGTCGATCGCTGCTCGGATCGCGTAAGCGGACTCTGGTGCAGGAAGGAAGCCTTCGACTTGGACGAAGGTCTTGGCCGCTTCGAAGACTTCTTGCTCGTCTTGAGGGTAAGCTGTTGATTCAATGTGTCCGAGATGCTTGAGGTAGCTGATGAATGGTGCCGCCGCATGGTATCTTAATCCATCCGCTTTAATGGGAGCCATGTCCGATTGATGCCCTAGAGTATACATCTTCAACAGAGGAGTCTTCTCCGCATGATCGCCATAATCATACCTGTATTCTCCTCTGGAGAGGTTGGGGGCTGATTCGGATTGTGCAGCGAGAAATCTGCACTCTCTCTTTCCCCGCACGACCTCCCCAGCAAAAGGAAGGATGAATCCTCCAAAGTTGCTTCCTCCACCTAAGCAGCCGATCATCACATCAGGCTTCTCATCGATCTGGTCGAACTGTTTCATAGTCTCCAATCCGATGATGGATTGATGGATCAGAACGTGGTTTAGGACGCTGCCGAGACAGTAGGCGTAGCCTGGGTTCTTCTCGGCGTATTCCAGTCCCTCGGAAACTGCGATTCCTAAGCTGCCAACGTGGTTAGGATTCTTCTCTAGTATTTTTCGCCCGACCAATGTCTCATAGCTCGGAGACGCGAATACCTTGCCACCGTACAATTGCATCAACGCTCGGCGATCCGGCTTCCAGTCGTAGACCGACCGTACCCAGAATATGACACTCTTCAATCCTTGAAGGCTTGCCGCATAGGCGAGCGCGGTGCCCCACTGGCCAGCTCCTGTCTCCGTCGAGACCCCAGCACATCCTTCCTCTGCCGCATAGTATGCTTGTGCGAGGGCCGTGTTCACCTTATGGGAACCTGTTGGCGAAAGATCCTCTCGTTTGTAGTAGATCTTTGCGGGGGTCCTGAGGAAGCGTTCGAGGCGTCGCGCACGGTAGAGAGGTCGCGGCCTACCTGCCTGACGATAGAGATCTTGAACAGGAGCAGGGATGGATATCCATCTCTCAGTTGAGATTTCTTGCTGGAGACAGTGCTTCAAGAGAACTTTCGAGAGGTACTCGAGCCTCGACGGACCCTCTTCCGGGTCTATTGGTCTGGGAAACTCGCCGGGGAGATCGGCGATGACATTGTACCATGAACCGGGAAGTTCATCGGGGTCAAGGATGATCTGGTCTCGTGCCTTTGCGAGGGCTTCCTGCAACAGAAGACAACCAGACACTTCCTATGGTGTGGTCGAATTAAGGCTTCTCGGTGTTTGAGGCCGCCTGGGGTTGAGAAACGGATAGCATCGTCTAGATGGTATTGGCCTGAGGTAGCCCCGTGGCCGAAGCGGTCGGCGTATCCTTACTTAGTCGATTGATGCCTTATCTGCGCTAGCTCTTTCTCGACCGCTACGATTCTCTTCGGACAGTTTGGACAGAAGGAGGGTAGCATTGCGTAGATGTTGGCGTTTAGTTGTAGGAATGGTTGTATCATCTGGCTTACGGCCGCTGCTCCGGGGTCTGTGGGGAAGACTTTTGATCGTTGTTCCATGTCCTTCATCTTCTCTCCCACAACCGTGAGGACTGGGCATTCGCCGAGGCCATAGACGCATGAGTTGTCAGGCTTGGGCTCCAAAACTAATCGTGATAATATCGGAATAGCTTGATTAATACTTGTGCCCACTCGAGCGGTTGGAAAGGTCAGCATGAGAGCTTCTGGAAGAGCGGTGATAATCGATGTCAGTTCTTCTGGAGCTTCGGGAGACAAATTCTTGGGCGCTCTAGTCGATCTAGGCGGCAGCCCAAAGAGTCTGGGAAGAGTCGCTGACGTTGTGGAAAGAAATCTTCCAGGCGCGATTCATGTCCAGGTCAAGACGACGAGAGTAGAGAGAGGAGAGATTAGTGCCCAACTGGTCGAAGTAAGTTCTGAAGAAAAAGTCTCGAAAAGAAAGGCCAGTGATCTCCAGTCATCTGCTGTGAAGTGCGCAAAAGCGCTGGGTCTCTCCGAGCGGGGAACTGCCTTCGTCAAATCCGTCTTGGACACACTATCGTCTGCTGAATCACGAGTTCATGGCCACTCCGCGAAAGAGGTTGAACTGCACGAGCTAGGGTCCGCAGATACCCTCGTGGACATACTCGGCGTAGCATACCTTGCAGATGAGCTCGAATTATCCGGGAGCAAGTGGTGGAGCAGCCCGATAGCAGTTGGAACAGGAGTAACGAGCTTCTCTGGCCGAACCTATCCAAACCCGGCCCCTGCCGTTGCCGAAATCCTGCGAGCCCACAAGTTTCCCACGAAAATGAGCAATATCCAATTCGAACTGACAACACCTACGGGCGCGGCAATAGCAGTATGTCTAGCAACCGATGGCTCGAACGAAGTTCCTGTTATCGCGCCTCACAAGGTGGGATATGGCGCTGGAGCGAGAGATCTCGAGGAAGCGGCCAATATTCTCCGTCTAACAGTCGGAGAGCTCTCAGGAAATGGTCATGCTCATGATGAAGTCGTCGTCTTAGAAACCAACCTGGACGACGTTTCGGGCGAGGTAATTGGACGGGCGGTCGAGAGGTTGATGGAAGCGGGAGCCCGAGACGTATCCATCACTCCGGTCTTCATGAAGAAAAACAGGCCAGGCCACTTGATCTCGATCATAGCTGATAAGACAAAGAGCGAACATCTGGCTGAATTGTTAATGGAAGAGACTGGGACCCTTGGTGTCCGAGAGATACCGGTTTCGAGACACATTAGTAGAAGGGCGAGTGGCACGATCGCGCTTGAGGTTGGAGGGAAGAAGTTCCAGGTTAGAGTAAAGAGGGCGCTTACATCGACCGGTCAGTCCGTTAGCGGCAAAGTGGAATATGAAGATCTTCGAAGAATATCGAACGAAACTGGATTGAGTATAAGGGAGCTTCAGCAAATCGTTAAGAAACGTGCCATTGGGCATGACACCTGAATTTGTGTGACTGGAAGAATGCAAATTCGCAAGGCCAGATTCGATACTAAACGGATAACTCTAACGGCATCTCTCGCAGCACTCTACATTATTCCTCGGACCATACCGCTTGATAGGCTCATAGGGATATCCGGCGCGATCACATTCAGCGGAATCATAACACCGGTCTTGGGAGTCTTTCTCGCTCCATCCTACGGAATACTCGCTGTTTTCTTGGGAACAATGATTGCCGCATTCATTCCGGGATCGGCTGGGACTCTGAAATTTGGGGGGCTGGATTTTCTCGGTGGAGCACTGAACGTGGCGCTGATCAGTCTTCTGATCCGTGGTCGGAGGACTGAGGCGACCCTAATGTACGTAGCTACGTTGGGGCTATTCGTCATCAATCCCAATACCAAGATCTTTGTGGGGACAAACCTTCCAAACTTGCCTCCTCCTTTCCAATGGCTTCGTCTTCCCAGTCCACCCGTTCCATATCTCTGGCTCCATCTGGTCGCGCTCGGGGTTTTGGTGTCTCCGCTGACTCGAAATCTGCGAGACAGTTTCGTCTTTGGGGCACGTAGAGATTTGGCCAAAGCTGTGTTTGTGGTTGCCTTCGTTGGAACGATGATCGAACACGTCACAGGAGGAATTCTTTTTGCTAGTGTCGTCGGAGCAGGCGCGCTTAGTTTTTGGCCAGCCATCTTCTTGGTTTATCCATTCGAACGAGCGATCATAGTGCTCGGAGCAGTGCTAGTTTGCACTCCGCTGTTGCTCGCAAGTCGAGATCTCATCGCAAGATATCGTTTGCAGGAAACCTAGAGACTAGTATGAGACTAGTGTAGGCGAGCGGTCAGGACGCCAGGATTTTCCTCTTCGGGCGTTGGCCTGGCTCTTTTTCTGCCTCTCGCAGGAGTAACTGGAATGGTTTCGTGAGCGTGAGCCTTCTGTGACTTCAGTGCTTCCTGCTTGACGAGTTCAGAGAATTTGTCTGCTCCAGTTGCGATCGATGCGAATGCCAGACTCGTAGTCTTAGCCGCGACGGTTCCAAAGGCAGCTGCGAGTTTCAGTCCTGAAGCGAAGGCGGCGAGGGCAAGGTCTTCGGCAGCTTTGATGGACTCCTTGGAGGGCGAAATTTCGCGGTTGCCTTGAGAATTGTTATTTGATCTTGTCCGCGCTCTTGGTGCGACTTTGCGAGCCTTTCTCCGGGCCAAAAGATTGTCGCAAGGCTTGTCGGTTTTCATTCTTATTTAAGATGCAGAAGTTGTTATGACTACAGCGTCAAGCTGGAGCGGCCTGGGGGTCGCGGTTATCAGTTCTTGAACATGTCAGCAAGAGGTTTCAGAACGCGTGTACCCATCTTCGTCGCCGCTAGGTTGGACTAGGCTATTATCGTCGTTCTCTCAGGTCTTTGGAAAGGTAGCGGATTGGGAAAGGAGTCTGAACAAACCCAGCACGAGAGAGCAGAGAATACTCTGCTTGCCATCAAGGAGTTCAAACGGTACTTGGAGGGCGTGGAGAAAGACCTTAGCCGTATGTCAAAGAGGTTCTCGAATAAGGAGATCGCTCATGGTGTTGGATTCGCGGCAACCGGAATTCATGAAGCCCTGACCTATCTCGGTATTGTCAAGAAGGTAATCGAGAAAACCGAGCGCATAGTCGCCAAGAGCAATATTGTGTCGGGGAACGAAACTGCGGGACAGGATGAGATCCATTCTGATGGACGAAAGAGTCTTTCCAGTTCGACTTGAAGCCTAGTGTGTTGTAGAGACGTAGCTGGTTGAGGATGGACCGGGAGAGGTTTATGGCGATATCTGTGGATAGGGCTGGGAGGATGATTACGTTCGAGTCGTGTCGTGGGTTACAGATCAGAAATGTATTCTCCGATTACAACAGTGCGATGTGTTATGAAATGGCCTCTGATACTAAGAGTAGAGAGTCGTGGGATAAACAAGAGCTTTCCGGGAAAAGCATTAGCCGGATGAACCCGTTAAAGCTATCAAGAGTTTTCCGATTCAACGATCCAGAAACAGGCGCTCCGCAGATCTCGGACTTTCCGGATTCTAATCCCACAGGGGACACCCCGCTGGAGATACGGATGAAACACTTCACGGAGGTCGAGAACTTCACGTTTCTTGCATATGTTCTCGGGCATGAGCTTGGGGGAACTGCTCCTAGGCCTATTCGGACTGTAACTGATCTAGAGGTCCCTGATGACGAGTTTCAGAACTTCGTCAACACGGCGAAAACTGTCAGTGTGACTGATGAAGAGCTCGCGGATTCAGTTCTCGATGTTGGGATAAACTGGGAGCACTTTGTTGCGTCAAACGACAATCTTCTTCTCCCTGACCATCCGCTGAAGATTAGCGATGTTTTAATGCAGGAGAAGATTGACGCTCTCGATATCATCACGGAAGCATTTGTCAGGGAGCTCAATCTCCGCAGCGTCGAGAAGCAGACAGGGACCAAGGCCAAAAAAGGTCACGACTAAGGATTCCTGATGGGATAATCGGGTTCCTCAGCTCCTCTTTTCTTTGTTCGAAAGGCCCGTTATCGAGTGTCCCGTGTCTCTTCCCGTGAATGAGCCAAAAAGGCTAGGAGTCCGGCTTGGTGAGAAATAGGGTAGCGGATGCTTTGATGCAGTTTGAGTTCGGTTTCGAGTGGATTCTCGTGTGGCCTCGCCTTTGTTCACCCATTTTGGATTACTATTAAGTAGTCGAGCACCTTATCGAGAAAGCTGAACGCGAGGACTGATGGATTAGAATTGGCTATACCGAAACCTGCATCACCTATTGAATCAGAAATTTTTGATCTCTTCAAGGAAAACGATCCATCTGGGGCTTACATTAACGGGCTGAAGGAGTATGTTGGGAAGATTTTCATTCCTTCAAAGAGGAATCTTGAGAAGTTCTCTAGACGTGTAGACGAGCTGCGGCTGAAGGCCGAGAACAAGTCTCAGTTGAAGGCTCTGGACTCATTTGCCGCTTGGTTTGGTCTTGCGGAGCCTCATATGGTTCCTGAGTCGGTGTTGAACGCGTACTTTGGCTACATGATCAAGGAAGGTATTGTCGAGAGTCACATGAAGGCTCTGACTCGCAACGGTATCAGAGCGGTTCAAGCGGGAACTGTGGAAGCTGCTGGCCGAAGCTGGCCGACGGGTCTCCGTCTTCTCACGCTGATACGTTGCGATGGTCTCCAGGAGATTATCAGGACCATCAAGAAGGAGACGCAGGATAAGCAGTTGAAGGAGAGTCTGGATGATCTTTCTGAGGTGACGAGGAAGTTTGCATCGATTTTCCGGGTTAAGGGTTTCAAGAACCAGGGTTTTGACGAGGTCTACAAGATCATCAAGAAACAGGGGGCGGATCTAGGCCGGAAAGGGATCTATGCGCAGGCCCTGCAACGTCTCTGGGATTATTCCGAGACGCCTGGAGAGTTGGAGGCGAAGGGTCTCAAGTATCTTGATCGAGAGTTGCCGAAGTTCCAGCGGATGACAGCGAAGCTGGCGAAGAAGTATGGTGTTCCGGCGAGGGCGGAGGAGGTCTCGAAGGTCATCAAGGCGAAGAGAGCGGTCAAGGTTAACGAGATCATTCCGTATCTCGCGGATCTTCGCAAGAGGGTTGTGAAGGTCGCCAACGAGAGTATCGTCAAGGTGAATCCGCACTATGATGCGAGAGTGATGGAGACACCGTCGTATCTGACTGCGATATTTCCGAGCGGGGGCGCGTTCTTCTTCGACACTTTTACAGATAAACCGCAACAGGTGTTCATCTGCACCACGGATCCGCGTCGGGATCCGAGCACTGCGCCTGGCGAGCTGCTCAATCTCCTCGTCCATGAAGAATATGGACACTGTGTTCATGCGTCAAACTCGTCTTTTGGTTATGGTGCAAAGCCGACGTTGGTGGATATGCTCTGGTCTCCGCTTGGAGGCGCCATCTCCGAGGGAATCTCATTCCAACGGGAGGTCGAGTTCCAGGATGTGATGGAGAAGCTGCAGACCCGAAAGGGTCTCAGTGCGGACGAGAAGAGTCTGGTGAACTTCTACGAGAAGCACGGTGGATTCGATAATATTGTGGAGGAGTACGAGCTCTATACTTGGATGTGGCGGATTGTAAGGTTCTTGCGGATCATCGGTGATGCGAGGATCAACTCTGGCAAACAGGGTCTTGTAGAGTTTATCGAGTGGGCGAGCAAGAAGACCGGCTTGTCAAAGAGCATGGTCTACCACCAGCTCTTCCCAGCGCACCAAGGAAACGGGCCAGGATACGCGTCCACATACGCCATCGTGGGCGAGAGCATAAGAGAAATTCAGAACAGGGCTCTGAGGAACGGGAAGAAGCTGCTGGACTTCAACACTTATGCTTGCTCGATGGGCTTTCCTGCGCGGACGATATTCGAAGATCGACTACGAGCTTTCGCTTCCAACTAGAGGCTAGTTTAGCGCAATTCGGCAAAATCAGCGAGTCTGAGTAATGCAGCTGGGTTATGCTGTGAAGACTAGGCTGTCGAACCAGAATGCTGCTATCCCCGCGTCTATTATGCTGATGACGCCGTTGTCCGCTAGATCGAAGTTCGGGTTCCACCGGGGGTCACCTGGTCGTGTGCCGTAGGCATAGAAGACCGCGGCAACATCTTGTATGCTCACTATGCCCAAATGAAACACATCCGGTGTCCGCGCGAAGGTGCATGAGTTGAAGGAGGAACCTATGGTATATTTGCAATCGAAGGAGAGCCAGGGTTGAGCTGGGTTCGTCGTCGTGGTGGTGTTGATCTGATAGACGAACTCGAAGCCATTGTTTGTCTGGGCGCCGTTCAGATAGGTGGCGCTGTGGGTGACGTAGACCTGGGCTGTGCTTGTGTTTGTGGCGGTGATCCAGGCGATCGGCGCTGTCGTGGGATCGGCGCCGATGTAGGCGCTCATTGTCGCTGTTACGCCTTCGAATGTGGCTCTGACTGAGAACCCTTTCTGGATTGGTTGGGCAGAGTTGATCACGAGATACTTGTCTTTGTAGACGTGGGGGCTGATGCAGGAGGCAAAGTTGCCTAGTGGTCTTTCTCCGTCCATGCAGAAGCTCGTGTCGATGTTGGTCTGGTTGCCTGCGGCGTTGAAGATGAAGCTTACCCATCCATGGCCTGGACAGGTAGTGGAGTAGGCCACATTGTTGCAGGGGATGTTCGAGCCCATCGACGTCGCTAGGTAGGGTGACTCGAGTACGTCGTGGGGCCCTGCGCCGAGCCTGTCCCATCGGCCGTTCCCGTTGGTGTCGATAAGTTTCACGTCCGAGTCGTTAAAACCCGCGTTTTGCTGTGTGGCCGGGACTGGACCTGCGAACACTGTTTCGCCAGGGTCATACTTGCCGTTGCACGTGGTCGTGGTGCTGCAGCCATCGTTACTGTCCGCGTCCTTGAAGAGAGTCTCACCGGGGTCCCACTGGCCGTTCCCGTTGGTGTCTATGAACCCTATGTGGCTATTCGACGCTTGGCCGCCAGTAAGAACAGCTCCCGGGGCGGGTTCGAAGCCCCCGATGAATGGCTCCCCGTAGTCATAGACTCCATTGCCGTTAGAGTCTTTCACCAATATTTCCCCGGGGTTCAGGGTGGCGTACAACCCTGCGCCGAAGGCTGCCGAGATGATGAGGGGGACACCTTGGCCAGCGAGGCTGGGCCAGGGAGTGTAGGGTTGTCCGGGATTCTGGGGGTTGGCGAAACAGGCTGAACTGTACTCAGGAAATAGGTCGGCAGGGGTATCATAGGAGTATTTTGTCAGGGGAAAGCCGTGGTTGCCTGTCGAACTGTCCCAGAGGCAGCCCAGCCCGTCGCTGGTGAACGGGGCCCCGGGATGAGTTGCTAGAGGATAGAAGCGGGCGTAACCCTTGTCCTCCCCTTGCACCAGATAGGTCAGCCTCGTGCCTTGGGGACCAAGGCTGTCCAACAACAAGGATTGTAGGTCAGCCTCAAACTTGGTCCCTGAGGAGTCGTATGGGCTCTGGTGGTGATAGCTTTGCCCGCACTCTTCTACAGTAGTGCCTAGACACTGGTCGAAGCTGACGACCATGGTCTGGGGGATTGCGGCGGCTCGGGCCGCCTGTATGGTGGCGTTGACCCAGTTGTAGTGGGGGTCGTTCTTCTGGTACAGCCAGACGTCTGTTCCGAAGGTTATCATGTGGCCGGTGATGTTCTGTACCGTGGGGCTGATCACTATTATGCGTAGTTCGGGTGTTGGGTACCCGTAGTCAAAATAGTATTCCCGGCCGTAGCAGCTGGGGAAGGCGTAGCCGGGTTCGCCGGGAAGGTGGTTGATGCAGTTGATTCCGCTCCCGTGCCAGGCTCCAAGTGACGCGGGAAAGCCGCAGTTGGCTATGAACTGTTCGAAGTCGTTGTTGGTCTGGGGGCGAACGTAGAATGAGTTGCTGTCCCGCTGGAAGTACTTGAGCTTGGAGTCGAGGGATAGAGGGACACCGGTGGGAGGTATTGGTCCTACCATGACGGGGTAGTAGCTCTTCATCCTGCCCGAGCCGCTGGTGTCATCTACGATGGATTCACCTGGGTCGTACTGGCCGTTCTGGTTGGCGTCCCAGTACAGGAGCTTGCTGTCGCTGAAGATGGGGCTTCCATTGAGTGGGCCCGGTAGTTTGCTCCCGCCGCCCCATCCGTTGAAGAGGATACTGTCTGGCCCTGAGCCTGAATTGTCGTATGCTCCGTTGTTGTTGGCGTCGTAGATTATGTCATCGTACGGGACGCCTGTCCAGCCGGTGTCGGTTTCACCGGCGACGAGGACGATGTTGTTATAGTGAGCTTTGAACCCGTTGCACCAGGCGGCTTCGTTCCGGTAGTAGTAGCCGTCTGCGAGCCATCCGTCCGCGATGAAAAAGCTGAGTCCGGTGGTATTGCCGAGCCGTAGTAGGCTCTGTCGGGGTGCGTAGAATGAGTTGTCGCTGTAGCCGACTCCGATGTTGCCGATGTCGCTGGCTATGCCGAAACTGAAGGGGTGGTAGTTGGTGGTGATGATGTTCTGTGCTTGAAGGGTTTGTTGTTGGAGGGAATCGGTCGCGGCTAGGGTCACTGTGTAGGTCCCGCTGGAGGAGTAGCTGTGGGATACGGTGGAGCCTGTTGCCGTTATGCCGTCCCCGAATGCCCATGAGAAACTGTAGGGTGGACTGCCGCCGTTTGCGGTGGCGTTGAAGCTGATGGTTTCGGTTCTTGCTGGTTGTGTTGGGGCGTAGGTGAAGCTGGTTGTGAGATTCTGGGCTCTGGTGGTGTGGAGGGCGGTTGGTGTGATGGTGGCGAGTAGGAGTATGATG
>Ga0209058_1000938_pt1 | contig 25053 bp, 25 predicted proteins | sample GraSoiAngelo_147_FD_185904 | JGI IMG/M metagenome (GOLD analysis project Ga0209058, IMG submission 185904) | Grasslands soil microbial communities from the Angelo Coastal Reserve, California, USA - 14_1009_05_40cm (SPAdes) (version 2) | ecosystem: Environmental > Terrestrial > Soil > Grasslands ... | reverse complement strand
CAGGCACTCTCTCACACCCACGAGGGATATGCTTGGAATGGTGATGCGTGGAGCGGTGCCTTTCGTCGCTGATACAAGTCTCAGAAGCTTCAGAGACGTTTATGATCACTCATTTCAGCTGTTGGAAACGATCGATAACGATAGAGACAGGACAAGCGATGTTCGCGACCTCTACATCAGCCTCCATTCAGCCTCGACAGACAATACTATCAAGGTGCTTACACTTGTCGCAACAATATTTCTCCCACTCACTCTTCTTGCAGGAATCTACGGAATGAACTTCAGCCCAGGCTTCTTCCAGCCCGGGTCGAGCGACCCACTCGGATTCTACATCCTCATCCTAGCAATGTTCGTCATATCGCTGGGATTTGTCTCCTACTTCAAGAGAAGCGGCTGGATCTAAGCTGATGCCCTTGGCTTTAGCAGCATCATAGATAGAACACATCTTTCGATGGGCGGATCCACGATGGTTGTGATCCTACTCACCCCGCTGATCGTCGGTTTCCCTGTAAAGGACCGTTCCATTGCTCTTTGTTGTCTAAAGTGTTTGTGTACGCAAAAGTATACAACTAATTTTACTCCAAATTGGATCGTGGAACGAACATGATCACCTGCTAGTTCCATCAATCCTTCGACTATGTTATGTTGTTAACAACAAGTGTCTCATGTCAAACCACATAAAAAAATCGGGTTATGTCGAAATCCGAGAATATTCTCTTGCGGAACATTCCTTATCTTTCATTCTACTCATTGATGGCTAAGAGAGATTGGAAGCATGGCGTTGGACAGGCAGGTAGAACAGAAGAATCCAATAGATGAAGCACGGCTCCCGGGTCCGCTTTCTCTGCTGACAGCAACTGTTGATGCCCCATTGCTGATTCAGGACCCAACTGGCGCTATTCCAAGAATAGGAGAAGTCTCACCCTCTTCGCCGTCTAGCGGAAATGGAATGAAACCTCGGAGAATCCGACGGCTCAAAGACAAACTTGTCTGCCTAGAATGTGGCCGCGGCTTTCGTCCTGAAGGGGGGAGTCACGTGATCTGCAATGCTTGTGGTCTCAAGGCCTGGGGAACCAAGCGAGCTGAAGAATACAAGACCCTGGTAAGCATGATCACCGGATCATAGTTCTAGATCAATCAATCTCAAACGAGCGATCTCCGCGTGCCCTCTGAGAGGTAGGCTCCTACAGTCTTCAATGTTTAGATCGGGAGGCACGCTTGGTGCCACTATGGGCAACTGCGCACCGTCTTATCTTCCGCTTGATCTTTGGGACGGGATCCACCCCATGGGTCCACGCCGCCTTGACCAGCTCCTTGAAGGCCGAATTTCTCGTTTCTTCAAAGGTTCTAATCCTGACGTGCCGTGCTCGTTTGCCGCTGCCTTGGAGTAGGTGGTGCAGGTCGTCGAGCTGTGCTCCGAACAAGAATCCGAGCGTGACATACTTCTCCATCGGAGAAATGTAGCAGATACGCTTGAGCGGAGAATCGTCAAGTGAGTAGTTGATGGCGTCATAGTAAAGGAACTCGTGAGCTCGAGGCAGAGTTTTTCTGGCCATCTTGCGCAACTCTAGGGTTATTTTCCGAACTCCCTCAGGATAGTTCGAAAGAAATTCTTTCACAACGTCGACCATAGAAAGTCAACTCCCGCCTTCCAAGCACAAGCCATGAAGGGAGACTTTCTTTATTCTAGGTTTGCCTCTGATCTGGAGCCTCTTTTTCCGGTTGGCCTTGCCCGTTGAAGCATTAATACTGAAAAGGTACATATGAAGAAGCAAATTCCTAATCCTGTGAACACGTAGACCCACGCATCCCACAGTCCCCGTGCTCCGATGATTGGGAAGTAGTAGACACCGTTGGTTCCGTAGAATTGGGCGATTCCATAGAGTTCGTCTGCTGTGACCGAGAGTGCCCCAAACCCGTAACAGGCGATTCCAAACAGTATCAGCCATTTCGCTTCAGCCATCATCATTTCTTTGCAACTATCAGGAAGATTTCATCCGGGCTCTAATCAAGATAATAGGCGATCACTTGGGTGAGATGCATAGAAATCAACAGGGCTTCATATGGAAATCTAGAGATTCAGATTTCCTTCCAGCAAGCTTTCTTGTTCTTGTCATACCAGGAGTTGACGTACTCGCCGCCGGTGATCCGGTTGCAGACGAATTTCGCGTCGCAATAGTCGCAGAGCTCAAGGTTTCCTATTACCCATCCCGTTCCCGGATTCATGTCAGTCTTCAGCTCCACCATCTCCTCTGACAATCCCTGCTTTAGAGTATCCAGGGGATTGTTGGTGCATTGGTTGCAGCCTTTGCTACACGGATAGGGTTCAACCGTGTAGAACGGACCATTCGACCCGTTCACGGTATTGTGATAATCACAGAAGACAGCGCATGATGCCTCAACGGGCGAGAGGGATACTGTAACCCCTGGTGGCAGGAATATGTTGTACGCCCCTTTTGTCCCTAAATTGGGAACAGTGCCTGATGCGATCCAGCTAGCAAGAGTCTGTCTGATCTGTCCGTCGGTTATTTTTGTGGCCGGAGCCGTCTTGATTGTGACGGGAGTGTTGAGCTTCCCGATTCCAACATTGTATTGCGATAGCCCTACGGAATAGGTCTTGTCCGACTCTATGTCCAAGACTGCTCTCTCGATACTCTTTACCCAAGCAGTATTGGCCGGACTTGAAAAATAGGGACCCCAGTATATGTCCTGCCAGGTGTAACCGTTCTTCCACAGCGGGCCGCCACCATATTTCACGCTCGCAGATCTGGCGCGAAGCTGATTGCGGTGGCGGCATGGGCTGGCGTAGTGCCATATTCCTGAATCGTGACTGGCGGTCGCCCTAACGCCGATATGTTCGAACCCGGAGGTCGAGCTACCGCACACATTGCAACTTGCGATATCGCTGCACGATTCACATCTATCCTTCAAACTCGTGTTTGAAAATCCGCTGAAGAGATCTGAATCCTTTCCTTGGACCCTTGACATGTGACGTTCCACATCTTGTTCGCCAATCTCAATCTAAATTGTGATGTTCCCTAACGTACAGTTCTAGGGTAGCACAACCCACGGGTATCCAATAGAACTCGAAACTATCTTCTTCTCGTGAATATTTCTAGAGCTCCGAGAAGTACTATGTCTCGCGTAAATCGCCCTTCATGGGCTGAGGTCCCCTCAAGGTACGAGGTCGCCACAAGCACTTCGGATTCAAGAAGAGATCTACTTAGTCAGGAAACAAGGAGTCATGTCAGGACCATGTCGTGCATTCAGCCTTTCCATACTCCTAGGGCTAAGCCCACTAGGAAGGCAGCGGAGGTAACTGGTAGTATGCTTGCGAATGTCGAGGCCTGGCTGGCTGCTTGTTGTCCCTGCGAAAAGACCCTGTAGATAGTTGCGGTCGAGGGCTCGCTCAGCTGGAGGTTGATGTATCCTGTTGCGACGAGGAGACCGACGAGAGAAAGGATAGCAAGTCCGAGCTTCACTGTCTTCTTGAGCACGATGCCTACAAGGAAGCCTATGGCGAGTACGACGAGCGCGGGGAGGATTGTTCCCGACCCGATGTCGAATACGAAAGCCATGGACGCTCGCCTCTACAATTAGCCGATGGGGGTTCTTAACCTATGCCAGCTGGAGCATACGTTCGATGGCCTGGCGCGCCCTTCGAGCCGTTTCATCTGGCACTCTGACCTCATGGACCATGTTTCTCAGCGAGTTAGCGACCTTCTCCAGGGTTATGGTTTTCATGTATTGGCAAACAGCATCCTCCTTGACCGGTAGGAAAGTCTTGTCAGGGTTCTCCTTCCGCATCCGATGAAGAATGCCTGTCTCAGTCGCCACCAAGAACTTGTCCGCACTCGACTCCCTTGCCCGACGAACCATGCCCTCCGTCGAAGCAACATGAACCATCGGCATATTGAAATCGCCCTTTTCAGCAAAATAGAGAAACTGTGTAACACAACCACACTCAGGATGGATTAGAAACTCCGCGTCAGAATTCTCCTCAAGCTTCCGGTTCACGACGTCCGGGGTTATTCCAGCATGAACATGGCATTCCCCCGGCCATATCTCCATCTCGCGTCCAGTCCTCTCCTTCACAAAAGCACCCAAAAAAAGGTCGGGAAGAAACAGAATCTCTCGATCTCTGGGAATACTGTTCACGACCTTCACCGCGTTACCGGAGGTACAAACATAATCGCTCTCAGCCTTAACCTCGGCAGTCGTGTTAATGTACGAAACAACAACAGCGTTCGGGTGATCCTTCTTCCAGGCGCGCAACTTCTCCCCATCAATCGTCGCCGCCAACGAACAACCAGCACCAAGATCCGGCAACAACACCGTCTTCTTCGGCGAGATTATCGACGCTGTCTCCGCCATGAAATGAACCCCACAGAAAATAATTACGTCAGCAGGTGTTCTAGCCGCAGCTTGAGAGAGGCCTAGCGAGTCGCCTACAAAGTCGGCGATATCCTGGACCTCTGGAACCTGGTAGTTGTGGGCTAGAATGACCGCGTTTCTCTCCTCTTTCAACCGCAGAATCTCTCCTGCCAGTTCCCCATGTCCGTTGAACTGGAGCATCTGGGCCACAGAAAATCAATCTAGACAGGGGCAAATTCCCATGTTAAACATTACTCTGAGGAGCCTGAAGGAGAAGGGAGGGCCAGCTGGGTTATTGCTTCTTCAACCCTCGTTGTCCCGAAACCGGAGATGGTTCTACATCATTGGAGATTGGAGCCTTGCGATCGTGGAGGAGACCTGGTCAACATACTCTTTCAATCTGGAAAGCATGCTGCTCGCTGTGATGACGCCAATAACTCTCTTGTCTTTTAGCACTAGAACTCTGCGGATCCCTTTCCGGGCCATCAGCTCCGCGACCTGGTCCAGCCCTATGTTCGCGTCCACAGATACCAGATCGCTCGTCATGATATCACTTAGTTTCACGTGTGAAGGGTCTTTTCCCTCAGCGACTATTTTGGAGAGATAGTCCCATTCGGTAACTATCCCCTCTGGACTGGCGCTGGGGGATGCGATTATGGCGAAGCCGTGTCTCTTTGCTTTCATCTGTCGGGCCGCCTCCAGAGCTGTCGTATCCCGCGGTAGAGAGAGAAACTCTTTCTCGACCACGTCCTTTGCGATAAGGACCATAGGTAGGTGTGATGGAGCTCGAATAATTAATAGTAACCGACAGGGCTTTCCTGTTTGTTTGCCGTCCTTTAGAGGGCCATTTGGAAGATTTGGCCCTTCGTGTTCTTCCCTAGGTTCATCTTTCACCGGGAACTCGCTATTATCAAACAACCTTAGCCAGCGATAGACCAGAAAATCACCTCAGAACGCTCGTCGCTAGTCCAAACCTAAATCAACATACCTCCACAACTGAATCACAGCAAAGTTGAGACGAGGGGCAAACAGCCGGGGGTTCGAGGATGAAACCCACGGTTTCCAAGAGGGAGAACGGATTGCGAAGGTCTCTGTATGGACCCTTTTGGCTCTTGGGATCGTTGAGATCGTCTTCAGCCTGATCAGTGGAAGCATCTCCCTCCTCGCGGATGGTATAGACTCCATCTCCGACGCAGTAGTGAGCTTCTTTGTCTGGGCTGGTCTCCGCATCTCACGCCGTAAGCCCACTCGCAGGTTCCAGTTTGGCTATTACAAAGTCGAGAGCTTTACGGCCCTCATCACCGCGTTCGTTCTCGTAGCAGTTTCAGGCTACATTTTCCTCCGATCCTACAGAGCCTTCCAGAATCCCGTTCCCCTTAAGCTCCCTTTTCTCGCTCTAGTTGTCCTTCTAGCCGCAGGCTTGGGCTCCCTCTACCGTGCCCTCCAGATGCGTAAGGTGGCCAACAAGTACAACATAACGTCTCTGAAACTTGACGCGAGAAATTCGATAAAGGACGCCTCATCGTCGTTCGTGGCTTTCGCCAGCGTTTTCGTCGCGTCCTTCGGAATTCACCTCGCGGATGCGATCGGAGGAATGCTTGTAGCGGTCTATATTCTTACGGTCGCCTATGTGGCGCTTAGAGAATCCTCCCTGGTGCTTCTAGACGAGTTCCACGAGCCCGAACTCTCTCGCGAAATCGAACATGTGATAAGATCCCACACCGATGTTAGGGGAATAAGAGACCTGAGGCTGCGGAGAGCCGGCCCCTTCATTGTAGGAGCGCTCGAAGTAGAGGTTGAAGGGAATATGACATTGAACGAGGCTCACGAGGTCGCCACGGAGCTGGAAGCCTCGGTCAAAACTAGGATCAGGGGCCTAAGGAGGCTGGTCGTAACGCCGGTCCCAGTGGTTGACCCTCACGAGCACCCCCACGAACACTACACTGCTTAGGCCTCGGTCCTCTGGGAGGAGAGCCGCTGCTCAGCGGCTGCCTACCGAAGGATGTGCGTTGAATAACTATTGTAAATGACAGCTCTCACAGATGAAGGAAGACGAGGATTAGGATTCTGGCAAGGACACCGAGGATAGGAGGAATGACGAGAACTGTTGCAAGTCTGCTGACGACGCCAAGGTCAAAGGGCCAGGATTGGATTTTCTGTATATCTTGTTGTATCTGACGGACCATTGTGAGCTCATCAGCCAAGGTCTTCGTCTCGTTCGCGCTATCCTCTTTGGGCGTCTTCGAGATTTGCTTTTTGAGCTTCTCGATGATTGTTGTGTAATGGGGTGTTACCCAGCTCAGCTCTTGACGCTTGGCCTCCTGAAGCCTCTTCCGAATGCTGAGTAGAGGCAGAAAGAACAGGGCGACCCCGGCGAGAATCAGCCCGACGCTGAAAATCATGTCGGTAAGCCTGATGGGAGCAAAGATGATGGTTACTCCTCCCGGAATCTCTACCTCAAGATTTACCAGCTCCAGGAAGGTCAGCGTAATCGGGAAAACTGCGTAGATACTTGCCAATTTGAGCGATGCTGTTCCGAACGGTTTCAACCCTAGCGTTCTGTCTTCAGTGAAGGGTTTGAGCCGAAGTGGTAGTTTGCCTGCCCGGTGAATCGTGTACATTGAGTAGCTGTAGACCCACAGAAACGAGGCAAGTATCAGAAAGAAGTATGCGATGACCGCAATGTGTTCGGAGAAGACCGCTGTGGGACTTGGGAAGCCGAAGAGAAAAGTGATTGCAAGTAGGAGTACGACCCAAACTGCAAGGATGTTTGCGAGCCGAAACGGTATTCTAAGGCCATCGACGGGCGCATCTGGACTCATTTGTATGACATATTCGTTTAGCCGTTCCATCCTATTCGAGATGAAACGGATAGCGTAGACGAAGTAAACAAGGAATATCGATAGGATTAGGGCGGTGTCCAGCAAGTAGCCGCCGGGCCCTCTAGGGGGAACGAAGAGATAGTCGATTGTGGCGAGTAGCCTAGTGGGAACGAACCCAATGATGATGGCCCAGAGCCAGAAGGGAAGTCGCAACCGTGAAGCTTGACGAACTAATGATGGCCAAGAAATGACTGCGGAGCGAGGTTGCAGAGTAGAAGTCCTAGCTCGATACGTGTTGAAGTGTTCCTTATAGAACAGGTGCTGCCCATCTCCTTCTCACTTCTCACTCATATGGAATGAAGCACAAGCGCTGTTCAGAAGAACTATCCTACTGGTTCTACACTGGCGGTTTTTGATTCGGGAACTCCTTCGAACTTTTGGCCTCTCAATGCTGAGGGGACCACTGCAACAAGACTCATGATGCCCATGATCAGGAACGTGGTATGCATTGGATTCACAAAGAGAGCAATGTTAGATGCGTTCGAACCGCCCGGAGTTACGCCAGAAAAGACAGCCTGGAGAACGTCCAATGGAATGCTCGTTGCCAGCACAACAAATACCATCGCAAGGCTGAGAAGAGCGCCTGTGGTGACAAGAGTGGCTGACATTCCAGAAGCAACACCTCTTCTCGTTACCGGGGTCGCGTTCATGATCGAGCTTATGTTCGGGGCGACAAACATACCGCCTCCCGCGCCACTAACAACCATGAGCGATGCAAGGGTCGAGTAGGAAGCATCTCCAGGGACTACTGCGAACCCAAACAGGGCCGCGGCAGATATCAAGAGTCCTCCTGTAGTAAACCCTCTCGCGCCATATTTGTCGGAGAGAAAACCGCTCAAAGGTCCGATAGTAACGAAGGCCACCGCGAACGGAATCAGTAGGATACCGGCTGTAAGCGCATCATAGAGCAGTGCTCCTTGGAAGAATATGGTCAGCACAAGGGATATCCCAGTTCTTGATATTGAAGCGAGGAAATTGCTCAATATTCCAGCTGTAAAAGGTCTGATCTTGAACAGCTTCAAGTCCATCAATGGGGTCGGGGTTTTCAACTCCACATAACCGAAGCCTGCTAGTGCGACCAACCCGGTGACCATCATTACCAAATCTAGAAGAGTATATCCTGACAGTGCTCCCAGGGTCAACCCGATGAGGAATACGGACAATCCTCCCGCGAACAGCAAGTTCCCGGGGAGATCTATTCTTTCATGCTTGACCGTTCCCAGCTCTTTGAGTTTCTTGTAGGCCCAGAATGTTGCGAATGCGCCTATCGGGATATTTATCAAGAATATGGATTGCCAGCCCAAGGCCACTGTCAAAACCCCGCCTAGTATTAGACCGATTACCGATCCGCTTATTCCTGCTACTAGGTTGACCCCGATCGCCCGGCCGCGCTCGCTAGGAGGAAAGGCGTCCGTCAATATGGCGGCGTTGTTGGCCCAAATGAGAGCGGCTCCTACTCCCTGAACGAGACGGAAGAAAACAAGCATTGTCCCTCTGAGGGCGAGGCTGCAGAGCCCGGAGCCTATTGTGAATATGAGGAAGCCGAGGTTGTAGAGACGGACCTTGCCGTACATGTCTGCCAGCCGACCGAACAACAACAGCAGGACCGCGGTCATGAGAATGTAGCCCATCAGAACCCAGAGGGCTTCGAAGGCAGAGGCGTGCAATGTCCGCGTAATCGTTGGCAGGGCGATGAGGACTATGTTCCCGTCCAGCTGGGACATGAACGCGCCGATAGTCGTGTTCGTCAGTACAGTGTACTTGTACTCCATCTTACGGCCCCACCCCTTCTCAGGCTAGAAATTGTGCACTGTCGGAAACGCCGTATAAGGAGTATCGCATGATACTTGCGCGAACTCAAATGTGAGCAATCCCGTGGATAATAATCACAGAACTAGGCAAAAGCCACTACACTAAGAAATAGGATCGAGAGGTTCGCGCCTAGCGGGCAGTATTATTACTGGTTGATTTGGGAAACATTAACACAATTGCTACGATTCGTCTTAGTTCTCGCTTGATGGCTTGTCGTTGACGATCGAAATCGAGTACGTCGAGATGACGAGATACTAAACCTTCTGAAGGCTCAAAAGAAACTGGAAGAGGTTCTGACTGTCGGGCTGTTCTTGAGTGGCACGTCGATAGATAAGAATGCTCGCTACAGTCGTTGTTCTGGTATTCTGGGGAGTATCCTGACCCAAACGTCTGGAGGACGGACGATCACGTAGCCCTGATGAATCAAGCAGATTTCGGAAAACGGGCTGAGTATGCTGGCAGATTGACCACATAATTCCACAATCGGAATGTGGCTCAAAGCTCCATTTCCAAGTTTTTCACCCCTTCATTGGCTTAACAACGAAAAAAGAAGAGACGGTCCATTGATTTGCACGGTCAAGCGTAGTCATCGAAGGAAGTCTCGAAATGTAGGGACCTCCTAAGTGCCCACTCTCGTTGGTATGCCACGGGCAATACTTGTCCGAGCTGTGGAAACGCTCTTTAGCCTCCCTCGAATCCGTTCAACCTGGCCTATCATACTAGGGAGGGGTTGGGACATTGGAACTGGCGGTGCCGCGGCGTTTGCCTCGGCGCATCAGCAGGAAAACCGAGCCGGCAACGACTGTCGCGACCGTTACCGTAGCGATGCCAATGACCTCAAACACGAAAAAAAGGTTTATCGAGTTGGGAGGACCGACCTCTGACACGCTTATCTCAACGGTCTTGTTGTGATAGCTCGGACTTGCTGGGTCGAACGTATTGCCGAAAATCATGGAGTACTCGGTATAGTTTCCCGTGTTCCACTCGAAGTTCAAGGTCCCAACCACTACACCGAAGTCTCTTCTCCCGCTAACCTCATTCTCGATTACGAAAATGATATCATTAGTGGAGAGGCCACAGCAGCTTTTTACTTTTAGACTGCCTGAGACATGAACATTAGGGTATCCGAGGCGTCCTCCCGAAGCCGCTGAGGAGGTTCCTGCTCTCACAGGGTAGCTTTCTGTGTATGATACTTGCGCTGGTCCGAACAGCGAGAGCAAGCCGGAGTTGAATGGTATCAATAGAAGTAACACCGCTACGGATTTCACGGAGGAGACAGTGCGAGGCAAGCTCTGATAACCACACGCAGCTCCGTTTATTATGCATTAGGCCTCGACAGGGCGGACCGCCCATGTTGCGATTCAAACAATGGATCTTAGATCGGACATGGTGAGTGTGTGAGCCAGCCGTCCTAAATGCTAACCATTAAAACAGATCGCCTCTGCGCTTTATTCAGAAAGGGCTGAGGGAGCCAAAATAACGGTATCAGGGTAGATTAGCTTATTTCTTCACCGAATATGTCAATGGGTCTTAAATCTGATAAGTAGAACGATTGGGCAGTGTGAACGCTGTGAGTTGGTTTGACTGACTATGCTCATTGCGCGGTAGAATCAGTGCCCGTTTTTTCGAAAAACCAGTCTAGAATTTTCACCATCGCGATTAGTGTAGTCCTCGGAGTCTCACTATTGGCGGGTAACATTGGTCCTATTCGAGCTCCCGGTCTTGGCCCTATTGGGGACGATTACAACTATACGTCGGTGGATCCTGATTGCGCGAAGTGGACTTGCCCGGTGGCTCAAGAGTGCGACCCTGGCAGTGCCATCTGCCATGACATGAAAGACAACCCTCCAGGTTTTCTCTCTTCCGACAATCAAGCATGCAAACCTGGATGGGATCCGAGTAGCACTCACTCAGGCTGCGGGAGAGACGCTCGAATGCATTCTACTCAGGTTCTCACTTACAATGCGGGTACCGGCCAACGCATGGTGTTGACGGAGAGATACAGTCCCAACAGGCGAGATCCGAGCTTGTGCCCGAAATGGGTGCCTGGCAATCCAGCGCTTAATCGTGCATGGCCCCACCGACGACTACAGCATGCACTGGATTGGACTTAGATATTCGGCCCAAACTTCTACATTTGCCTACATCATTGTCGAACATGCCTGTATATGGGACGGTTTCACTCCAAACTGGAAGTATGGTCTCAGGGCGTACTACACTGACGCAAACGGGGGCCAACAGTACCAGTTTTGGACTGGCTATGGTATGGATGATAACCAGTGGCTGGACCTTACGTTAGAGGTGGGTAACAATGGACAGGACACTCGTCTGACAGTCAAGAACATTTCGACTGGACTGGCGTACTTTATGAATATCGGAACCAACTTGGGCGCGACAAATGGCTCGGTGGAGATTGCGGTGGAGTATAGACACAATGAACTCAGTAGGACTGACTTCGTTGATGCTAGGATAAGCGACCCTGATTTCGGCATCTCGGCAAATCCCACGCTCAATATCTGCCCTGGGACTTTGGGCGGTTCAACCGTTACCTTAACCAGCTTGGGCGGCTTCTCTGGAGTGGTCTCACTCTCCTCTTTGGCGGACCATACGTCCAATTATGTTTGGCATTACCTAGGTTCTACAACGTTAACTCTCTCGTCAGATGGTTCAGCGGCAACTGCCCTATACTTCAGCGCTCAAGACAATAGCAACGCTCAAGGCACTTATAGGGTTGTAGTGACTGGTAATAGCGGTACTATTTCCCATAACACTGTCGTGATTGTCAACGTTTCCTACAGCTTCTGCGTTGGGGGCGGTGGTGGTGGAAGCGTGGCTCGTGGGAGTCTAGTTACACTAGCTGATGGAGGAAAGGTCCCCGTCCAGAATGTGCAGCTTGGTACGAAAGTCATGGTCTACAATGTCCCCACAGGATATCGGACCGTCGCCAGCGTTTCCGAAGTCCAGACTGTCACCGTTAACAACGCGCTGACGATATACACGACTGCGAGGCTCCCGTTCCGGGCGGATGCTAATCCCAACATGAAACTATGGGTCCTCACATCTAACGGTCCTGCAGAGAAACCCATCACTCTGATAGGCACGGGAGACCAGATCTACAATTACGATGTCCAGTCCTGGGTCAGGGTCACGGATGTGACAATTACTTATGGAGGACAACACACCATGTACGACCTGTTGACAACTCCAAATTTCACTAGCAATGGACTGATACTAGAGTACATTGCGAACGGATACCCCGACTGCCCAGCAGGAGGCTGCAAGACTCTGCCTCCACCGTGAGCCTTGTCCAAGCATGGAGTATCTGAACATTTACCGATGAAAGTAATTCCCGTCAAAGATCAGACAACAGTCAAACTAAAACCAACAGATCTTCTCGATATCATGGGCATACTTTAGGAAACAACGTTCGAGCAAGGGTCCCTTTGAAATCGTTCATCATTGGCAATGGGAGATCAGAGCACGAAATCGAGACAACAAGGAAACAATCTCACGCGATATCGTAATTCTCGGAAAGAGATGCGCGAACAAGTTCAAAATGGACCGCTGGGCTGACATAGCGGTATTTCCAAGTTCGCGTGGTGTGTAAGAAAGCGAGGACATTAACCCGTTCGTGACTGAAACGATTTATCCCGGTAGTTATCCGCCCTCTTGTTGTCTATGGGTCTAAGGGAGCTTCTCAGACCCCGAGAGAAAATCCTCTTTCAAATCTTCGAAGAGGAGTCGAAGAACTTCCTGGCGGGAGCCGTATCCTTCGGTGAACTGATCCAGAACTTCGATCATTTGGCGAACAAGAGGAACAAGGTGAAGGATGTAGAACATCACGGAGGCGAGATCGTTCACTCAAACTATGGGCCGTCTCGTCAAGACCTTCATCACTCCATCGATAGAGAGGATCTGTCAGTAAAGTTCCCTTCTTCTGGCTGTTAGGTTTATGGTCATTTCGGCGACATCCTCGCCATATTCAGAGATGCGTTTCAAGCTCTCGAGGGCCAACCTCACTGCAACAACTGTCTTTGGGTTGAGACGGAAATCGAAGAGCTTGTCCATCACACTTTCGGCGTCTTTCTCAACTCTCTGAGCAGACATTATCGAGGTGTTAGCGACAGCCCCGTCGACTTTCGCTAGCGACTTAAAAGCATCCTCCAGGACCAAGTTAGTCAAGTCGCTTACCTTCGATAGATCCTCAACAAGGCGCGGTGGAAGAGGCGACTCGATCTCGGAGGCCATTCTCGCGATGGTTGTTGCATGATCCGCTATCCTCTCAAGGCTCTTCGAGACCACACGATAAACCAGGCAGTCTCGAGGATCCACCAATCCGATCTCTTGAATCAAGCTCCTATTCAGGACGGCCATGGTGAGTTGCCTTATCAGGAACAGGTAAAATCGGTCAACCTCTTCGTCTCTCTTGATAATTTCCTCAGAAAGCGCAGAGTCCCTATTCTTCAGAGACTCTACCGCGTCACGCAACATGAGTTTAGCGATAAGGCTCATTCTTGAGATGACTTTTGGTACCGGAAGGTCCCCGTAGGTTGAAAGGCATTGAACTATCAACTCATCTCTTGACTCCTCGATGATCTCCGATCCAACGAACATGCGCCTCGCAGCCTCTCTAAGGTATACACGAAGGTCAGGCCTTGACGCCGTATGAAATCTTATTCTGATCACATCATAGCCTGCCAAATACTGGGCGACGACCGTTCTCAAGATCTGTTCTCTATCCTGATCCTTTGAAGGCGCGAGAACAGCCTCTGCACCCTTGCCCTGATTGGCCGGAATCTTCTCATGCGGGACTAAAGTTAGCGAAGAATCTGACCGTGGAAGAACAGCCACGACATCACCCACCTTGAGACCTTGTTCCTTCACCCAATCCTTGGGAAGAGAAACAGTATAGCTCGCCCCTCCCGTCATTTGCAGCCTCCTCAGCTCGACCTGCTTCAATTCCTGAACCGGTCTCCATTGGTCTATGTATGTATTTACCCTAGCTATATACTCGGTTAGTTATCTACTTATTTCCCATGGCGTGCCTACCCGCACACATGAAGAAGATGGTTCAAGTTCCCGATTTCCTGAGAGGGCGAAGTCGCACCCGTGATCCTATACCCGGACACCGGAGAGAGCGGCGAAAGCTACGGAGTAAAGAGATGAACTGACCGCCGTAACCGTGCCCAAGGTATATGATTCTCAGTTTCCAAAGTTCTCGGTTCATCCTAAGTCGCGCATTTTTTGATGAACTACTGTGAGCTACTGACCTACATAGGCGGTCAGTATTATCAGTGGGACGATTAATTACTCAGTCGTTCACGGATCATCTTATGGGTCTAAGGGAGCTTCTCATACCTCGGGAGAAAATCTTCTTCCAGCTTCTCGAGGAAGAGTCGAAGAATGTCTTGGCGGGGGCTATGGCTTTCAGTGAGTTGATCCAGAACTTCGATCAATTGGCGGACAAGAGGAACAGGATAAAGGACATAGAACATCACGGAGACGAAATTGTTCATTCGATCTACGACCGTCTCGTGAAGACTTTCATCACTCCGATCGATAGAGAGGACATCAGCAAGCTGGCTTCTCTATACGACGATGTCCTAGACTACATCTACGCCGTTGTTAACCGCTTGTACCTCTATGAGGTCGATTCGTCAACAGAGCCGATGAGGCGGTTCGCCGACTTGGTCCTGAAGTCGGTCCGGGAAATCGACTTCGCCTTCGCCAGCATTCAAAAGATCAAGGCCTCTGAGATTGAGACCCGGTGCAATGAGGTCGACACATTGGAGAACGAGGCGGATGTTGTTCTGAACGAGTCAGTGGCCGCCCTTTTCAAGACGAACGATGCGATCTCTATCATCAAGTTCAAAGAGATCTACGAACTGATGGAGACGATTACTGACAAGTGTGAGGATGTTGTCCAGGTGATCAGGGACATCATCCTAGAGTATTCTTAGCGAGAAAAAAGGCTCCTCAAGTGTCCACTGTGGTACCGTTTGAGATCGTTGTCCTCGTGGTGGTTGTTGCCCTAGGTTTTGACTTCATGAACGGGTTTCACGACGCGGCGAACTCTGTTGCTACCGTGGTTTCTACGAGGGTTCTTACTCCCCGTGTCGCGGTGCTCTGGGCCGCTTTCTTCAATTTCGTGGCCGCCTTCGCCTTCGGAGTAAATGTCGCCTCAACGATCGGTAAGGGAACCATAGACCCCAAAATAGTCACCGCCTGGCTACTACTTGCTGTCCTTACCGGTGCCATATCTTGGGACGTCATAACCTGGTGGTTTGGACTGCCTACGAGTTCGTCCCACGCCTTGGTCGGTGGCCTTATCGGCGCTGGTGTCGTTAAGGGAGGGTGGGGTGTTGTCCAGACAGCTGGCGTCAGCAAGATAGCATACTTCATAGTGTTGTCTCCGGTGATTGGCTTCTTCGTCGCAATTGGCCTGGTCCTGCTCACGGTGAGGATTGCCATGCGGTATTCCCGTTCCACATCCGATCACGCGTTCCGACGACTACAACTTGTCTCCGCGGCCCTCTACAGTCTAGGACACGGGACGAATGATGCGCAGAAGACAATGGGGATTATTGCGGCCCTTCTTTTCGCGCAGGGACTGTTAGGTTCGACGTTCTACGTTCCGTTCTATGTCATACTGCTGGCGGGAACCGCTATGGGTCTTGGAACCTATTTCGGAGGTTGGAGGATAGTTCGCACCATGGGCATGAAGATCACAAAGTTGCACCCCTTCGGAGGGTTCAGCGCCGAAACCGCAGCTGCCTCAACACTCTTCGCCACTGCATCTCTTGGAATCCCTGTCAGCACAACTCACACAATAGCTGGCGCGATCATGGGAGTAGGTTCGACACGCAGACTCTCAGCGGTAAGATGGGGAGTGGCCCGCAGAATAGTCTACGCCTGGGTCCTCACGATCCCCGCCGCGGCCGCGATAGCCGGCCTATCATACTATATTCTGAGCCTCGCAGGCCTCAGCTAGGCACAATAGCGGTAGAGGAGACTTTGGCGAGACTCACAGTGGTAATACGAGCTGCTGTTTCTGACACAATCGCCCTAGATTTGGCCTCTAAGAGAATCTCGTATCGTCCCATCTTTCCATAGCTGCTCTACTTGTGTTGCTCTGCAACCCTTGCAGACGATAGTGACCCATCCACCTGCCGAGCCAGGGTGATTGCTTACATCGTGTTCCATGACCTTGTTGCAGCTCCAACACCACATGACCTCCTTGACCGTCACTGCCCGCATGGAGATGGGTAAGTCGGTGGGAGTGATTAAGGAGGAGATGGCAGGAAATGTGAAAGAATTCTCGAGTGAACATGCAAGTATGGGAGAGGAGAGGGACGCGAAGAATAATCATAATAGTTGAACCGGTACCTAATCCGTAATTTACGAGGTGAATTTTCGGAATGGGTGTTGAAGAAAATCTGCGACTTATGCAGACATTAGACAACGCTTGGAATGCCAAAGACTGGGAAACGTTCATGAAGCGTCACTCTGAGAACGTTGCGGTGTACTGGCCCGGCCAGCCTGAGCCAACGAGGGGACGTCATGCACATCATAATGAATCTGTTGAATTCTTCAAGGCATTTGAGAATCATCTCGATAACAATCCGTACAAGATTCTCTTCGGCTACGGTGACTACACGTGTTCGGTGGCCAGGTGGACGGGCAAGAACATAGGGCCGTTCATGGGCCCGGATGGGCGTGTGATCCCTGCCACCAACAAGAAGTTCGAGCTTGAGTTCTGCACGGTGGCACACTGGAAGAACAACGAGATTGTCGAAGAGAAGCTCTTCTACGACTTGGTAGGATTGCTGAAACAGCTCGGCGTAACTCTAACAGCAAAGACCCAAGCAGAGAGAGTACCTGCAGTTTAAGAGAGCGCGGTTCGGCCTTCCCGGCCTCCGCGCTCCTATTCCCTTTTTTTCTATGGAAATTATTTTTTGGTTTGATTCAAGCCTTCAATTAGGGCTTTGGCGATTGCGTCTCCGTCGTGTCTGACCCCGTTGACGTAGAATGTCGGGGTCCCATTGACACCGCTTCTTACTCCACCCATGAAGTCGTCCTTGATCCTTTTCTGATACATGTGCTGAGCAATCTCACGTTCAAACTTTTGACTATCCAGGCCCAGCTTCTTTGCGTAGGCGAGAGCGACGCTCGGGTCTCCGAGGGTTGCTTGGTGTTCGTAGAGAAAGTCGTGCATGGGCCAGAATTTTCCCTGAGCAGAGGCTGCCTCTGCTGTCTCAGCGGCGTTCATGGCATGCTCATGTATATTTGTCAGGGGAAAATTGCGAAACACGAACCGTAGTTCAGAGCCGAGTTCCTTCTGGACCTTTTTCACTTCAGGATATGCCGCGCCACAATACGGACATTGATAGTCTCCATACTCGACTAGCGTGAAAGCGGCCTTCACGGCTCCTTCTATGTGGTCGCGTTCAGGCGTCACAGGAACTGCGAGTCTCGGGGCTTCATACTTTCCCGCGGTTTCCTTGCTGGTTGGTTCAAGCAGGGTCTTGCCTGTAGTTCTCTTTCGTGCAACCGTTGTTGTCCCGGACACTTCTCGCGGTCAGCTCTCCTCAGTCGGCTGAGCCTTGTTCATATTCTCCAGGGCCGATAGAATGCCGTCGGCTCCCGGGTTTATTCCGTCGGGGGAGAGGTGGCTCCATCTGATAACTCCCTTGTCGTCGATCACGAAGAGGGCGCGAGCGGACTCACCGATCCTCTCCTTGTAGGCACCATACTTTCTAGAGACTCCCCCTTTTGGCTCGAAGTCTGCTAGGACGGGGAAGTTGAGTTTCCGGTCTTTAACGAAGGCCAGGTGAGACCATATGTTGTCTACGGAGATGGCGAGGAGTTCTGCGTTGAACTTTTTGAATTCTGGCATTACCATCGCGTACAATGATAACTGGTCGGTGCAGACGGGACTCCAGTCCGCAGGGTAGAAAGCAAGAATCACAGGTTGTCCCCGGAAATCGTTCAGGGACACTTTCTGGTCCGGTGTACTGTTAAGAGAAAAGTTAGGGGCCAGTTTCCCAGGTCCCAAAACAGAATCTACTGTCTTTGCAATCTTCTTCGTCTTCGACGATCGTCTCCTGGTTCTTCGTACCGCACCCTTGCTCTCCAATTTTCGCATCCTTCTTCTTTTGCCTGGTTGCATTAAACTGGTCTTAAAGGAAACATCCCTCTTTCTCAGAAAGAACTAACATTACAAGGCACTCCCTTCTCGCGCTATTTATAGACTAACTGGCTTACGAGTCTTATGTCAAAGATTCCGCCAGAGTCATCCTGCTAGTGACCTCCTGAGATTTCCTAAGTGTGATTTACGTCAAGGGTCGATGCTAGTATAGTGCTTAGGCTTCAGGAGGTCGCTGACCACCTTCTCCCTTAATTGGGCAACTTGGTCTTTCAAAGATTCGCCGAAAGAAGAGCCAGTCCTCAGAGAATACTCTTTGTAGAGTTCTGCCACCGTCTTGTAGACAAGAAGCTGGGCACTGGTTCCGAAGACTCTTGTGAGGACCTCAATCACCTCGTCGAACCTGCTGGAGATTTCCGACGGTTTGATCCCGTTCTTCTCCAATAATTGGAAGATCTCTTCCCTGACGGTTCGGCCAAGTATGTCTTCAAGGACAGTAGTGAAACATTGGTTCAATGTCATTTGAAACGTTTCTTCTATCTTGGTCCGCGTGGAATGACCTCCCTGAGGGCCGCATTTTTCTTGATCTCAGGTTAAGCGTGATGTAACAGAGGACCCGTGAAAATGGGGACCGCACCGGGAAGTCGATCCGATCTAGATTCCTCTTTCAGAAACCGCCTTCCCTTTGTTCTGGAAATATGCCTATTGCCGCGTATACCAACTCGCTTTCCGCTGGGTTGCGTTCGAAAAGTTACCCGAAGCACTCGGGCGACTCACTTCAATCGACGTCCATAGCGGTCTATTGTGTTCAACCGTGGAATCCTTTGTCTGGTTACACAATGCTTGTCGGGGGAGAAGAATGGTCTTGACGCGAGAATTACATGATGGCTGAAGATAACTCCGGCGAACAGGAAACAGGGCTAGAACCCCGCGTTCAAGTGGAGCAAACAAGTGTTGGGAAATCTAATCCTAGCGACCTCTTGGACCTTATGTCAAGATTCCTAGAATCGCCGGGAAACGTCCTGCTCATACAAGGTGCCCCAGGCACCGGGAAAACAACGCTCGCCCTTGAACTTCTCAACGAGATGAAAGGAACTCGCATCGGTCCTCACACAATTTCTGCCAACAAGGTGTATGTGTCAAGCCGGGTCTCTTCTTCGAAACTGCACCGACACTTCCCCGGGGTTCATGAAGTGCTCGATTCTATGTCTGGAAAAGAGGCAGCGGGCAGCGAGACGCGGCTAGGAGGAGATAGCCGAATAGCAGGAGCGGCGAACATTGTTGGCAGGATTCTTACGTTGAAACGAGCCAAACAGAAAGGCATCATCGTTGTGGATAGTTGGGAAGGTGCAATAGCGAACGCGACGGAGGAACAACGTAATGCAATGGAAACGGCGATTTTTCAGGACTTGGAAGAGAGCAAGCTAAGCGCGGTAATTGTGAGCGAAAGCGAAAATTCTCCTAAACTCGACTATCTCGTTGATGGCATCGTTACACTTTCGCTATCCCACTTGGAAGATAGGACTGTGAGGAGTGTAGTTGTCAACAAGCTTCGCGGGTTCCGGCTTCACACACAACGGGCGCTGTTTTCGCTCGATGGGGGCAAGTTCACCCTCTTACCAAGGGTTGAATTTCACTTTGACATTGACAGATCGGTCAATCCAAAACTGCCTAGCCCCGTGCGTAATTCTGAGTCCTCCTATTCGACCGGTAGTCCGGACCTTGATGCGTTGTTGGATGGTGGAGTCCGGAAAGGTTCTTCGCTTCTATTGGATGTCAACAGTACCGTCTCACCCCATTCCGTGAAGCTCCTTCTCGACATCATGGCTGCGAACTTCATCAATCAGGGAGGGACAGCTTTCATCATTCCCTACAGCATATTCAGTTCACAAAACATTGCTGAGTCTCTGAAGACCTACGTTGGAGACACTGTGCTGAATGAGAGGGTTCGTATCGCAGAGTTCAACCAGGTTCTTCGCGATGAAAAATGGAGGGTGAAGCTCACAGGCAGGCTACAGGAAGACCTAGCCGCTTTCAATAACGCATGGAACGAGCTCGGAGCTATCTCATCCGCGAGGGCGCTGAAATACGATTTCGATAAGACAGTACAGCTTTACGGCGAAACTCTAGGTCTGCCCGGCATCGCCGAAATAGGGGCAGGCATTCGTGACTCAAGGGCGCTCAGCGTCGGCGTAATCTCGCGACCAACCAACCTTAGGGAGGAACTTCTGAGAGCTGTTGACTACCACTTGAAGATGCAAACGGTCAACGGATCACTACTCATCTATGGGGTCAAACCGATTACTAACGTTCACGGTGTGAAATTCGGCTTTGAACGGGGTTACCCTAGATTGTCCTTGACGGAAATCGTCTAGCTCTACCAGATTAAAATTCGCCACGTGTCGAATCGTGCTGAAAACAAACCGCGGATTCGCAGATTTCGAGATTCATCAGCTTATCACAGCGCAGATCAAGAAGCATGAACTCACCAATGAAGTCTAGTTCATGAACACACACCCTCGATTGGAAATATCCAAATGTGTTTCTTTGTAAACTCCACACCTAAGTTCGAGACTACCCGAATTAATTTCAAGTCTCAGGGTGATCGTTGGGTAAACGGAACCATAGGTTGGTACTGGTGCTTGGAAACGAATTGGTTAACCAACTGGAAAGTATAGCCCGGAAAAAAGGAACCAGCGTCGAGGATCTGCTCAAGGAGCGCGTCATACCGGAGTGGATAGGTAAAAGACGGATTGTTAGTCAACGAGTTTTCGAAGAACGTTCGAAGCGACGCCGCCGGATCAATGGCCGTCCCAAACGTTCAGAACTAGTCCACTAGAATACTTAGTATTTGATGCGCGCCATACTAGTCTCTGGTAGGCCACGCGACTAGTTAGCTTACCCCAAGCATCTTATCTTAGTGACCGGTAGCCATTGGTCCGGTCCCAAGTTGGTGCATTGCTACACAAAGCAACGGTAGAAGATGCCTCCAAAGGAGCGCCTCCGTCTCATTCTAGCTCAAGCTTACAGGACGCCACGATTGAACTTGAAGGAGAGGCATACAACGGACAAACTATCCCCCTTTCGAGGAGTTTCAGAAATATGAGCAGGAACCCTGAGAATTCAGAAGGGATGGGTCAAAGAATGACTTCTATTAAGCAGCAGATAGCGTTACCTGTCTAGCAAAGACTCGTCTAGAGTCGGGCTTAAGGCATGGCAGAAAGGGTTACCGCTCGGTTCGAATGCTGGAAACGCTACGCGTATCCAGTCGTTCCTATGCTTGTTTCATCACGTGTCTGGGCTATCCATGCGAACGACCTTGATGCCTGGGTTTCAACTGGCTGTCGACTACTGGTTCGACCGTGTCCTGCAAGGAATGGGCGGACCCATACGCGAATGGATCTACGACTTCCTGAACAAGAAAGGCATTAGCCGGGAGGATATTCCTAGCAGATTTGAGGATGTTGTGAAGACATTGATGGAGAGATTGGGGTCGAGTGCGCGTGTTATCGCTTACAGGACGGTGGTTGAGCTGTACAAGGAGTTCGCCCTGCCCCCGAACTTCGAATACGACGATTCACTGCCAGACAGGTTTGTCTATCTCAAAGAGAGAGTAGTAGCGGATCGGCTACATCCGACAACTCCTAGCCTAAGATTCCCAGCCTAGCCGGAAGTCTCTCTGGATTGAATCGATAGAGAAGTCTTTTGAAGGCTTCCCAAGCGTACGTGAGAAGCTAGTCGCGCTTGACAAGGGAAATCGTTGCTGTTGAACACGTGGAAGTGAATTGTTGACGAGAATAGAGGTTAGCAAGAAGCAGCCAGGACTATTACACTTCCCGGGGCTCGGGCATTTCCTTGTGGTGGTGATATTCACCGGGATAGAGATCGTCGGGTTGATCGAGTGGCTAGCGATCTCGAACGGTGAGAACCATACTGCCGTTCTCGGCCAATCCTACCCGGTCCTGCAACTGGGAGCCATCTCGTCCCAAATAGGAATGACAGGTTTTGCCGCAATAGTCCTCGCCGTATTCCTACAAGTCGAGCATATCATTACCCAGGTGGACGCGACGGGACGATTCGCGTCAGGAAAGCAACTTGTGGAGATTTTGACTTTCAGTAGTCTCGAATCGGTGATCTGGCTTGTATGGCTGGAACTGATACCCGTCAACGGGATTCTCGCGATCACCTTTTTCCTCGTGGCTCTGTTTGTGGAGCACCATATCGCTGACAATGTGAAGAAGGGACTCTCCTTCTTCAAGCTCTCCAGCACAAGGGCTGTTTTCGTCGGACTACTCGTACTGACGATATCGGAGGTCATAGGCGCAGTGGTCTGGGTTGGGAATCAGAACCTGCTTGCCGTGCTGGTCGGGGGCTCTCTGCTCGAACATTATATTGCGAGAAATGTCGGACTAATCAAGTAGCTTCGTTGGGCCGTCCTCGTCTTTGTTATGTGGATGGGGACATGACGGCAAATAGGCTAGACATGAGACGATACAAGAGACACCTGACCCGATTGTTGTAGGAACGAAGATACGATGGCATTGAACTCTTCGGGTCTGGACATGTTGGCGATATGGTCCGCGCCTCTTATGACGCTGAGTTTCGATCCAGGTATTAGCTCGTGTAACCTCTTGGTCATCAGCTGCATGCCTTTCACATCCCGGTCTCCCACGATTAGGATCGTGGGTATGTGAATCTGATTCAGCTTTGTGAAGGCCGGTGGCTCAGGCGACTTTTGTAACTTGTTCGGCGGATTCTTGTGAATGTGAGAGTTAGCCTTTGCTATCTCAAGAATACGACTCTTGCTCGTCGCGCTTTGAGCGGAGGCCCAAATTTCGAGATCCATATTAATAGCGTCGTCTATTCGATTTTCGCTAATTGCAAGATCCTGTAGATCGCCCTTCTTGTCAAGCTCTTCCCATTCTCTATCTTCCTCTGGACCCGAGCTCTTGTAGCCGCGTATCCCAGGCGAGACGAGAATCAGACTGTTTACCATAGAAGGATGGACAGAAACGAAGTCAAGTGCGATTCTGCCTCCATTGGAGACCCCAAGAATGCTAGCGCTCTCAATGTTGAGGTGCTTGAGCAGAGCGAATAAGTCTTCCGCGTCTGAATACTCTTCACCGGGCTGGCTTGACTTCCCGTAACCTCTCACGTCATATCGTATGACTCGCGCGCCTTTCGGGAAGAGTTGGAACTGGTCGTCCCACATTCTGCTATCAAGAAAACCAGCGTGAATCAGCACAAGAGGAGGCCCTTCGCCAGAAGTCTCGTAGTACAGATTTCCTCCGCGAACCCGCAGATAGCTCATTTTCATGCTGCCCTGTTTGCCCCGACGTAATATTCTTCCTTACGGACTTCTTGTATGATGACGATTGTCTGGTCCCGTTTCGCTTTCGCAATCGTCTCCACAGCATCCGTGATCGCCTTGGCTAGATCGTCTTTCTGCTGCTGCGTTCTCCCTGGATACATCAAAACCCTAACAATAGGCATAGAAATCTACAGTGTCCTTCTAGTTGAAGAAAGTTTGCCTAGTTATGAGATCTGTAAGGCCTCAACGTGAGGGCTCATGATTTCCACCTCTCCATTTGGTGGAGCCATGGATTTCCCCTTGTAGAACATCGTATGCGAGTGGTCCGTCTCTGTCGTCGACAACCATTATGATGTCTCCGTAGCCTAGAAATGCGTCCAGGATGTTGACGCCGTTTCTGAACAGTAGTTCGGTTATGTAGGATGCTATTCCAGGGGTCATCTCGGCGCGGGGCGACAGATTGAGTGTCAACTTGGCCACGTTCGCCCGTGTCGTCGCCTCCCGAAGATGCTCCAGTTTTCCCCGGACCAGAGCATAGTCCTCGCCGGGCAGGATCAGTTTGATCGAGCTTGAAAGCGGGAAGACGTGTGGGAACTCGGAGAGATCGCTCCAGACCTCCGACAATTCTTTGATTATGGTCGAGAACTGGGTCCTGGGTGCGCTTATCGTCACGTCTACTATACCGCTTGAAAGGGAGATCCTCGCATCCTTGAGAACTCTCGACGCCTCGGGGCTCTTGTCATTGGACAGGGTGTCGGAGAACCTCTTGATCGCCACAACTAAGGTGTTGATTGTTGCCTCTCTTCCGCTCATTTGTTTGACCTGTGGCTGGATGAGTTCTGCGAGGGAGTGGAAGTTCATGAGTTTCATCTTCAAGCATTGATAGATGGGGTAGTTTCTGGTCAGAATCTCGCGCACCGCTTCTGGGACGCTAACAGTGCTCCTTTGGGCTGTCAAGTCTCTGTGACCCCTCACTGTAATATATCGTTGGATCCATAATTAAAGCCTTATATGCAAGTAACAAGTGTTACTATATTGCAATAAAATGCAGTAGAAAAAACAACAATGCAAACCAATATGAATTTCCCGACCTACGTGTTTGCGACCGTTAATCCGGGCCGCAGCACCAACGTGGTTGAGGAGCTAAAGCGAAACAGCCAGATTGACCTCATCGCACCGGTCACAGGCCGATACGACCTAGTTCTACGCCTGAAACCAAACACACCACACAACGTATACCAGACAGTCAAAGAAATCCGCAACATCAGCGACGTAATCACCACCGACACTCACACCGGCTTCGACGGTATTCAGCCGACCAAGAAATTCGAGAACCAAATGGCCCTCGGCGTTTCTTTGTTAACTTGTGAGCACACTACCAGCGAGAACGTCATCAAGCAGCTCAGCACTATCCCAGGCTTCGTAGAAGCATCTACGGTACCCGGACAGTTCGACATAGTCGCACTCTGGCAAGCACGAACCTCTGAAGACATTGTGAAGACCTCCGTTGAGAGAGTTAGTCAGCTTGA
>Ga0209058_1000936_pt1 | contig 25062 bp, 23 predicted proteins | sample GraSoiAngelo_147_FD_185904 | JGI IMG/M metagenome (GOLD analysis project Ga0209058, IMG submission 185904) | Grasslands soil microbial communities from the Angelo Coastal Reserve, California, USA - 14_1009_05_40cm (SPAdes) (version 2) | ecosystem: Environmental > Terrestrial > Soil > Grasslands ... | reverse complement strand
GCCCGGCGATGCGCCGAACCTGCTCGACGCGTCGTACACGATCACGGCGGACGTCGAGGTCCCGCGCGACGCCCAGGGGATGATCAACACGAACGGTGGGCGCTTCGCGGGATACGGGTTCTACGTGCTCAAGGGAAAGCCGGTCTTCGTGTGGAATCTGTTTGGCTTGAAGCGGATCCGCTGGGAAGGCCCGCGGCTGTCGCCGGGCAAGCACACGCTCGAGTTCGACTTCAAGTACGACGGCCTCGGCATCGAGACGCTCGCCTTCAACAACATGAGCGGCCTCGGGCAGAGCGGCACCGGCGAGCTCAAGGTCGACGGAAAGGTCGTGAGCACCCAGAAGATGGAGCACGTGATCCCGTTGATCATGCAGTGGGACGAGACCTTCGATGTCGGCGCCGACACCGGCACGCCGGTGGACGACAAGGACTACAAGGTGCCGTTCGAGTTCACCGGCAAGCTGACGAAGCTGACGCTCGTCATCGAGCGGCCGAAGCTGACCCCCGAGGACGAGAAGCGCCTCAGGGAGGAGGGCCAGCGCAACAACCGGGCGAGCGAGTGATCATCGGTTGGTGAGAACGCATCGCGCGCCTCACGCAGCCAGGCCGTCAGCACCTCCGCTTCCGGGGTCGGGCTGCCCGACAGCATGTCGATCCACGGTGAGCTATCGATGAGCACCATGGCGCTCGCGGAGGAGGGCCGCACTCGAGCCGCGGAACCTCACCTTGCCGCGGAGCGCGAGGAGGTCGCGATAGGCCTCGTGCCGATCAACGAACGTCTCGAGCGCGGCGTTGACGATATCGATCTTGCGCCGCAGACCAGTCAGGCGACGGGTCCTAGAAGGGGCGGCCGTCGCGCCGATCCGTCTCGATGAAGCGGCACTACTGGCTCCTCCTCGCGGCGGTCGCGCTCTTCGCGGCCGAGTGGTTCCTCTGGAACGTCGTCCTCGTCGGGCAGGATCTCGCGGGACCGCCGGGGACGGCAGCCCCGACTCCGGCGCAGCGGTGACCGAGTCGGACCCCGACATAGGGCAACGGGCTCGCCCGTTCAGTCCTCGAAGAGGTCCATCGCTTCGCCCGCCTTGGGGTCCGGCGGGACCGCGTTCGGGCTGACGTCGATCGTCACCGCCTTGATCTTGCCGTTGAAGCGGTTGTGGTGTGCGGGGTAGTCCTCCGTCACCGGTGTGCCGAGGTCCATGCCCACGTCGACGCCCTCCATGTTGAAGACGTTGGGCGTCGTCCGCTCGATCCGCCCCGAGGCCACTTTCTTCCCGTTGACGAGCAGCGTCCCCGTCCCGCCCTTGCCGGCGCCACCGCCGTCGTAGGCGAACTGGTAGCGGATCGTCGCCTTCCCGGGCGCGACGCGCTGCTTCGCCGCGACGGTGTAGCGCCAGCGGCCCACGAGGTTGTGCACGTAGACGGGACGGCCGTCCTTCAGGTAGAGGCTCCAGCCGCCGAAGCGACCGCCCTGCGCGATGAGGACCCCGTTGCCGCCGCCGGACGGGATCTCCACCTCCGCTGTGACGGTATGCGAACGGTTCTTCACGTTGATGAACGCGTTCTCCATCATCCCGGTCATGCCCGCGTAGACCGTGAGGGACGTCCGGTCGCCCATGATGTCGGGCCGGCCCGCCCGGGCGGCGTCGAAGCGCTCGATCTTCCGATCGTCGAGCGGCAGGACGTGATATTTCTCGGCTTCCTCGAGGAAGCGCGCCTGCATCTCCTTCAGCTTGTCCGGGTTCTGCGCGGCGAGGTCGCGCGAGAGGCTGAAGTCGTCGCTCACGTGGTACAGCTCCCACACGTCCTCCGCCAGCGGCCGGCGGGGCTGGAACGCCCAGGGCTCGCTGTGGATGGTGCCCGCGAACCAGCCGTCGTGGTAGATGGCCCGGTTCCCGAACATCTCGAAGTACTGCGTGGTGTGTCGCGAGGGCGCCGCCGGGTCGTCGAACGTGTAGACCATGCTGACGCCCTCGATCGGATGCTGGCTGAAGCCGTTCACCTCGCGCGGCTGGGGGATGCCGGCAGCTTCGAGCACGGTCGGCGCCACGTCGATGACGTGGTGGAACTGAGGGCGCAGACCCCCGCCCTGCGTGATCCGCTTCGGCCAATGGACGACGAGCCCGTTGCGGGTGCCGCCGTAGTTCGACGCGATCTGCTTCGTCCACGTGAACGGGGCGTCTCCTGCCACGGCCCACCCCGCGGCGTAATGGTTGCTGGCGAGCGGGCCACCCAGCTCGTTCATGTGATGCAGAACCTCGTCGATCGACTCCGTCATGCCGTTGAACACGCTGAACTCGTTGAAGAGGCCGTTCATCGACCCTTCGGCGCTGGCGCCGTTGTCGCCGGCCTCGTAGAAGACGAGCGTGTTGTCGAGCACGCCCAGCTCCCGGAGCGCCTGGATCAGACGGCCGATCTCGTAGTCCGTCTGCTCGCCGAAGCCGGCGAACACCTCCATCTGGCGTGCGAACAGGCGCCGGGCGTTGGCCGGGAGCGAGTCCCAGTCGGCGATCGCCGTTGGTTTGGGGGCGAGGGCAGTCCCCGCGGGAATCACGCCGAGCTCGCGCTGGCGCTGCCAGGTGCGCGTGCGTAGCCTGTCCCAGCCGTCGTCGAACACCCCGCGGTACTTGGCGATCCACTCCTTCGGGACCTGGTGCGGGGCGTGGGTGGCCCCGGTCGCGAAGTACATGAAGAACGGCTTGTCGGGCGCGATCGCGTGCTGCGCGCGCACCCACGCGATTGCCTGGTTCGTCATGTCGGTGGTGAAGTGGTAGCGCGGGTCGTCCGGCGGTTCGACCTTTTCCGTGCCGTCCCAGATCTCCGGCGTCCACTGGTCGGTCTCGCCGCCGATGAAGCCGTAGAACTTCTCGAACCCGGAGTGCGTGGGCCAGCGGTCGAACGCGCCCTTGACGCTGACCTCCCAGGGCGGGGTCTCGTGGTACTTCCCGAACGCGGCGGTGTTGTACCCATTCATGCGGAGGATATCGGCGAGCGGGGTGATGTCCTGCGGCCGCACGCCGGTGTTGCCCGGGAACGACGTCGCCAGTTCCATGATGGCACCGGCGTTGTTCGAGTGATGGTTGCGGCCGGTGAGCAGCGCGGTCCGCGTCGGTGAGCAGAGCGCGGTCGTGTGGAAGTTGTTGTAGCGCAAGCCGCCCTGGGCGAGCCGATCGAGCGTCGGCATGTGGACCGGGCCTCCGAAGGTGGACGGCTGGCCGAAGCCCATGTCGTCGATGAGGATGACGAGCACGTTCGGCGCGCCGGCCGGCGCCTTCAAGTCGAAACGACTGGGCGGCTTCGCGTTGCGCGCGTCAAGCTGGGTGAAGGTGGGCGGGGGCGGCTGACGGATGGGGAGCTCGGTGCGGTCGATGGGCCCCGGGGCGGTGTGCTGGCGCACGGTCCTCGCGCACGCCGCCAGGGTGCCCATCACCGCGAGGACCAGGAAAGTTCGGGCGTAGTTGCTTTTCACGAGTCGTGTCCCCTCTCGCACTTTGGTGCGCGGTGATCTGTTCCGACCGCCCTGAAGGTAGCGGCCAGGAGGCGCCAGTCATGCCCGAGCCAGGCGGCGAGATCAACGACTCCGAGGACTTCTTCGCGGGCACGTTGCGGTCGGGTGGCGGGCGCCCGCCACCCGGCGCGACGGGATCAGGACGGGAGCCCGGGATGTGCACCAGCTCGAGCTTCATGCCGTCGCGGGGTGACACCTTCCGTGGGCCGCCGGTGGCATGAAATGGCAAGACCGGCAGACCGGGGATTGCTATGGGAGCTTCACGGTGAACCGGGCGTGGCCGAGACGCTGAAACATCCTCGCGCTCGCCGCCCGGTAGGCGGCGGGTCAAGGGGCACGGGAACGGTCGCGGTCCACGACGTGCACGGGGCGACGGTAGAGCGGAGATTCCTTGTAATGTGCGATCGCGAAGCGCGCGATGACGCCGATGACGGCGGCGACGGGCACGGCGATCACCACGCCGGCGAAGCCGAGGAGCGCACCGCCCGCGAAGAGCGCGAAGAGGATCCACAGCGGGTGGAGCCCGACCTTCTCGCCGACGAGGTTCGGGGTGAGCACGTAGTCGTTCAGCGCCTGGCCGAGGGCGAAGATCCCGGCCACCAGCACGACCCGACCCCATTCCGGCCAGTACTGATACGCCGCCACCCCGATCGCGACGCACGCACCCCCGAGCGTGCCGACGTACGGCACGAACGAGACGGCGCCCGCCGTGAGCCCGATCACGAGACCCGAGTCGAGCCCGACGACCGTGAGCGCGAGCGCGTAGTAGAGGGCCAGCGTCGCGCACACGATCGCGGTGCCGCGCGCGAACCCGGCCAGCACCGCGTCGATGGCGCGCGCCTGCGCCCGGATGACGTCGGCATGCTCGCGCGGCAGCCAGCCGTCGACCTCGGTCACGAGCTTCGGCCAGTCGCGCAGCAGATAGAACGCGACGAGCGGCGTGATCGCGAGCAGCATGACGAGGTTCAGGACGGCAAGGCCGCGACCGATGAGGCCGGCCGCGATCGGGCCGAGGAGCTCGGTCGCTCGCTGCGCCGCGGCGGCCGCGAGCTCCGCGACGCGCGCGCTGCCGGGCCCTGCTTCGAGACGATGGAGTACAGGCGAGAGAGCCTCGTATACCGCGCGGGCGTACGCGGGCACTCTCGCGACGAGATCGACGACCTGCCGGGCGAGGACCGGAGCCAACAGGACGACGGCGGCCAGCGACGTCCCATAGGCCGCGACGACGATGACGCCAGCGGCGGCGGCACGCGGGATGCCGCGCCGGGACAGCCGATCGACGAGCGGGTCGAGCAGGTAGCCGATGGCCATGCCGAGCACGAAGGGCAGCAGGATGTGACGGAGGAGCCAGAGTGCGAGCACGAACGCCGCGAGGACGCCGAGCCAGAAGCGCGCCGGGTGCGCCGTCATGGGCGGCCCCATAGCGGAAACACGCGCCTCGTGTCGAACGGGAGGAGCTGCATGATGAAGCGCAACCTCGTCAGAGCGTGTCGCCTCGGCGTTCTGCTGCTCGCCTCGTCCTCCGGCCTCGCCGCGAAGGAGCAGGAGACGCTGCCCGCAGCACCTCCGCCGGCCGCCGCGGTCCCCGCGCAGCCTGCCTTCTCCGTGGAGCGGCTCGACCAGCTGGTCGCGCCGATCGCGCTCTATCCGGATCCGCTCCTGATCCAGGTGCTCATCGCGTCGACCTATCCACTCGAGGTCGTGGAGGCGGACCGCTGGCGGCAGCAGCGCAAGGACCTGAAGGATGCGGCGCTGGACAAGGCGCTCGAGGACAAGGACTGGGACCCGAGCGTCGAGGGGCTCACGCACTTCCCCGACCTGCTGAAGCGGATGTCCGACAACCTCGACTGGACGAAGGACCTCGGCGACGCGTTCCTCGCCCAGAGGGACGCGGTCCTGGACGCCGTCCAGCGCATGCGTTCCCAGGCGGAGAAGGCGGGGACGCTGAAGACGACGAAGGAGCAGGTCGTCACCAGGGAGGTCGTCAAGGAGAAGGAGACGATCGTCATCCAGCCGGCCAGCCCGCAGGTGGTGTACGTCCCGACCTACCCGCCGGCTGCATACGGCACCGCCTATGCGCCGGCGCCGTACTACCCCGCCGTCTGGGGATACACGCCCGGGCAGATGGCGACGGCGAGCCTGCTGTCGTTCGGTGTCGGCGTGGGCGTCGGTGCGCTGATCGGTGGTGGATGCGACTGGAACGACCACCACGTCACCGTGAACAACAACTACTACGGTGGTGGCGGGGGAGGCGGGAAGGGCGGTAACACCAACAGCAACAACACCGTCAACATCAACAAGAACAACGAATTCAACCGGACGAACGTCAAGACCGGCAACCGCGAGGGGTGGAAGCACGACCCCACGCACCGGCGCAACGTCGGGTACCGCGATCCGACGACTGCCGACCGGGTCCAGGGCCGCGGCGAGGCGACGCGGCAGCGACAGGAGCTCGGCTCGGCAGGGGGGTACGATCGCGGTGGCGCCGGGTCGCGCGCCCCGGGGACGGCGGCGAAGCCGTCCACCCTCCCGGCGAGTCCCGCCGACCGCCAGGCACGGAAATCGCCGGAGCGTCGGGGCCAGGGCTCGCCCTCCGCGCAGCCGGAACGCCGGGGTCAGAGCCGGCCGCCAGCCGCGAGCGGCGGCCGGCAGGGCGCGTTCGCTGGTTACGGCAACGCGGGCGCGACGCGCGAGGTGAGCCAGCGCGGGGCGGGCAGCCGAGGCGGCCAGAGCTGGGCCGGGCGCTCCGGCAGCGCGGCCGGCTCGGGGTCCCAACGCGCGGGCGCTGGAGGTGCCGGCCGCGCGGGTGGAGGCCGCTCCGGTGGTGGACGTGGCGGCCGCCGATAGGAGGGACCGATGCTGACGCACGATACCTTTCCCCGCCGCCATCTCGTCGCCGCGATGGTCGCCGTCGCCAGTCTCGGCGCGGCCGCCGCGTCGCAGGAACGCTTCCCGCGCCCGGAGGACGCGATGCACGCCCTCGTGGACGCCGCACGCGCTCACGATCAGACGAAGCTCGTCGCCGTCCTCGGTCCCGGCTCCGAGGACGTCGTCTCCTCGGGCGATCCGGTCGATGACCGGGCGGCCGCCGCACGGTTCGTGGCCGCCGCCACCGTCCGGACGCGGTTCGAAACCCTCGACGACGTCCATGTCGTCGCGCACCTCGGGAAGGGGGACTGGCCGTTCCCCGTCCCGCTCGAGCGCTCGGCCGACGGATGGCGGTTCGACACCGTCGCGGGGCGAGACGAGCTTCTGAACCGCCGTATTGGCCGCAACGAGCTCGCCGCGATCGAGTCCTGCCGGGCATACGTCGAGGCGCAGCGGCAATACGCGAGCCGGGCGCGCGACGGCGCCGCGGGTTCCTACGCGCAGAAGATCGTGAGCGACGCAGGGACGCGGGACGGCTTGTACTGGGACGACGCGGACAGCCGCGACCCGAGCCCGCTCGGCCCGCTCTTCGCCGCCGCGTCGCTCGAGGGATACACGCTGCGCAATGCTCGCGCCGACCCGCAGCCGTACCACGGGTATTTCTACAGGGTCCTGACGGCGCAGGGGCCGCACACGCCCGGGGGCGCGCGCAGCTACGTGAGGGAGGGCCGCATGACGGACGGCTTCGCACTCGTCGCCTACTCGGCGGAGCGCGGCTCGAGCGGCATCATGACGTTCGTCGTCGGATCCGCGGGCATCGTCTTCCAGAAGGACCTCGGGGAGGGGACCGCCGAGGCGGCGAAGACGATGGCCGCGTACGACCCCGACGAGAGCTGGTCGCCGGTCCGCTAGGTCGAGCGTGTTCCCGACGACGACCGAGGTTCTGCCCGGCCTCGTCCTCGCCGACGAGGGCGAGCGCTCGGAGACGAGCACGCTCCAGGGCGGGATGCTCGGGCTCCTCGGCCTCCTCCTCGCGTTCACGTTCGCGATCGCGTCCCAGCGCTTCGACACCCGCAAGCAGCTCGTGCTCGACGAGGCGAACGCGATCGGCACCGCGTACCTGCGGGCGACCGCCGTGCCGGGCGGCGAGGAAGTGGCCGATCTCCTCCGCCGCTACGTCGACGTTCGTCTGGAAGGGGCCGCGAGCGCCGGCAATCCCCATGGCTTCCGGCGAGCCGTCACCGAGAGCGAGCGGCTGCACGCCGCGATGTGGTCGCGGGCGGCCGCGCTGGCGCGGGCGAATCCGGACCCGCTGCGGACACTCCTCCTGCCCGCCCTGAACGAGGTGATCGACCTGCACGAGAAGCGTCTGACGGCGATGAGGAACCACGTCCCGACGATCATCCTCGTGCTCCTGCTGATGGTCTCCGTCCTCACCATGGCGTCCCTCGGGCACGCGGCCGGGGTCAGCGGAGGACGCAGCATGTCCACGGCGCTCACCTTCGCCATGCTCGTGACGCTCGTGATCATGGTCGTCGTCGACCTCGACCGCCCGGAGCGCGGGCTGATCAGGGTCAGCCAGCAGAGCCTGCAGACGCTGCGCGACGGCCTCCACCGAGGCGAGCGGTGACCGGCCCGTCACCGGCCGGCCACATTGGCCGATGGTCCCATTGACGGCCTTGGCCGCCTCGTGGTGCGCCCGCCCGATGCGGATCCGACACGGTCGGACCGACGATCACCGGCTCGTCCGGGGCTGCGTCTTCGTGCTCGCGGCCGCCGTCGCCTGGGCGGCGGAGAGCTACGAGAGCGATCTCAACGTGTCGCGCCCGGCGGTGCTCGCCGCGGCGGCGCCCGCGCCGCCGCGCCCGCGTGCCGGACCGTCCCGTCTCGTGTGGGTCCTGGTCGACGGCCTCCGGCTCGATGCCTCCCGAAGGATGCCGGTCCTGAATCGCCTTCGTGCCGACGGCCTCGACGTCGTCGCGCGCGCCGAGTTCCCGAGCTTCAGCGGTCCGCAATTCATCGCGCAGGCGTCGGGCATCGAGCCCGCCGCCTCCGGAGTGCTGAGCAACAGCTTCCCGCGCGAGGTCGAGCTGGACTCGGTGTTCCGTCGTGCGAAGCTCGCCGGTTTCCGCACGGCCGTGGTGACGACGGACGGCGACGACGGCCTGAGGGAGGTGTACGCGCGGTGGATCGACGAGTCGCACCTCGCCGACACGCTCGAGCGCGTGCCGTCCGCCGATCTGGCCCTCGTCCACATCGGCCATCCCGACGAGGCGGCGCACGAACACGGGACGCGCTCGCCCGAGTACCGCGCCGCGCTCGCCGCCGTCGACGACTTCGTCGGGCGCGTCGTCGCGACGCTCGATCCGCCTCACGACACGATCGTCGTGTCGTCCGACCACGGCAACCTCTCCGCCGGGGGGCATGGCGGGACGGAGCCCGAGGTCGTGAAGGTGCCGATCGTCGCCTGGGGCGCGGGCGTCCGTCCGGGCCAGGGGCGCCGCGTCGGGTGGGCGCGGGACGTCGGGCCGACCATCGCGAGCCTCCTCGGCGTCGCTCCGCTCTGCCACGCGACGGGGCGATCGCTCGTCGGGAGCGACGAGCCAACGGCGCGCCAGCGGGCCGCCGTCTGCGCGCTCGTCGGCGGCGCGGGCCGGCGGCGGACGAAGCACGTTCCGGCGACGATCCTCGTCGCGGTCGGCACGCTCGCGCTGCTCGTGCGACGGACGCGGAGCACGAGGCGCGCGCGGCTCACGGCGCCGACGTACACGCTCGTCTTCGGGATACTCCTCGTCGGGACTCACACGGTCTCGTTCAGCGTCTCCAACCTGACCGGGCCCTTCGCGGTGCGCGTGACGACGTTGTGCGTGCTCGCCGGGCTCGCCCAGCTGTTCGTCGGCGGGCGTGCGTCGGTCGCGCCGGCCGCCTTCGTCACCTCGCTCACCGTCCTCGCCATCGCCGTCGTCGCGGCGTTTCAGCCGGTGGCGCCGGTGGACGGCACGCTCCGCTTCGTGCCCATCCCCGCCCTCACGAGCCTCGCCTTCGTCTGTCTCATGACGTTCGCAGTGGGGACGCCCGAGCTCGCGGACGCCGACGGGGGGTCGGTCGGCGACACGGAGCGCGCCGGCCGCGCGGGGGTTGCGACGGGGCTCCTCCCCGTGCACGCTCTCGCGCAGTGCGCGCTCGTGGAGCCCGACCCGGCACGAGCGGACGACTTCGTCGATCGGCGTCCGGGGCGCGAACGAGGGTACGCGGAATGATTCGAAGCCGAAGGGTCGTGGGTTCCGTCCTGAACGGCGTGGCGGCGCCGTCGCCGATTGGCGCCTACTCCGCGGGCGCGGTCGGCGCGCTCGTGCTCGCCAATCAGCTCTTCAACGTCGGTGCGACGGCCGGCTTCGCGATGTCGGGCCGCGCGGCGAGCACGCAGCTCTTCCTGCTGTGGCAGGCCGTCGGCAGTGCGTTCGGGCTCGGTGCGCAGGTCACGTTCGCGGGGCTCGTCCGGTTCCTGTCGCTCCGGGTCGCGAACGCCATCGGCATCGGGCTCGCCTTCGTGTCGGCGCAGGCGTTCGGCGCCTTCGTCCTCTTCCGCGAGCCGTTCGCGCCCGCGCAGTGGCTGGGGACGGCGCTCGTGTTCGCGGGGACGCTCCTCATCGCGCTCGGGCGGTGAGTCCGCGCTAAGCAACCGCGCCGACTCCGTCGCGCCGGCAGCCGAAGCGTTCGAGGTAGGCCCGGTTCCGCTCGCGCTCCCGCTCGGCGTCGAGCCCGAAGTCCGCGAGCGAGTACACGTGCCCGCTGTGCCCGTCCTTCGGCTCGCTCGCGAGGTATTGCCGCATCGCCCGCTCCGCGGCGTCCGAGAGCGGCAGGTCGAAGTGGCGATAGATCCGCCGCACGGCCGTGAGGGCATCCCCGACCAGCTCCGTGTACCAGATGTCGAAGAAGCGCTCGGCCGGCGCGCAGCCGTTGGCCCGCGCCTCGACGCCGCAGCGGATGTCGTCGGCGAGCATGGCCGCCACCTCCGGCCCGACGCGGAGCGGATCGACGTGACGACTGAACGCCTGCCGGAGGACGACGTGCAGGCTCGTCACCGACGCGACGACCTCGACCGGATCCCGGTGGGTCATGACGACGTTCGCGTCCGGATAGGTCGCGAAGAGCGCGGGAAGCCCGCGGAGGTGCGGTGGCGCCTTCAGCAGCCAGCGCTCGCCGCGGCAGCGCCACTGGAGATGCTGCAGGAAGCGCCGGTGGTAGCGGTAGGCAGGCGCGAGGTCCGCGCAATCGAGCCAGCGCTGATACGACGGGACGAACCACGTCGACGAGAACTGGAAGCTCCGGAACGCGTGGCTCATGATGACGACGCACTCCTCGGGGAGGAGCGCCCCGACCGGATGGATCGCGGGGAACCGCGGCGCGAGGCGAGTGAACCAGCGGATGTCGCGTGCCGCCCGTGCGATGCGCCGGTCGGTGTCGTAGGTGGCGCGCTCGGGCGGCGGCGAGGGGCTCCGGAGCTCCCAGTGGCGCGGCGTCCGGTTCGCGGGGTCCTGCGCGAGGAGCCCGTGGAGGAAGGTCGACCCGGTGCGCGGAAGCCCGGTGAGGACGAGCGGCCGTCGGATCTCCTCGTCGCCGATCTCGGGGTGCTGCCGCCGATCGTGCTCGATGCGGAGCCGGTTCACGAGCATGCCGCTGAGATCGTGGCGCGCGGCGATGCGGCCGATGAGAGTCAGGCGCGCCTCGGCCTCGATCGAGGCGAGGAGGCGCTCGAACGGCTCGCGGAAGGCCGGATCGCCGAAGTCGTCGAGGCCGGTACGCCGGCGCGCGGCCGCGAGCAGGCTCTCCGGGGTGAGCCGAACCAGGCGCCGCGCGACGGCCGGCGTCATTGGCTCCCGTCCGGCGCCGCGGCACGCACCCGCGTCCCGACGAGCGTGGAGACGCGGGGCAGCTGCCACGCTACGAGCCCCGGCACGCCGAGCGCCAGCTCGCGCACGCGCTTGGCAAGCGAGAGCGCGAGCGCGACGTCGGGCGTGAAACCGAAGAGCCTCCCCAGGACAAGGAAGCCCCCCTCCTGGACCCCGAGCGCGCCGGGCACCGTGAAGGCGGCGGTCCGAAGGGCCTCGCCGAGGCTCTCGATCACGACCGCCGTCGCGAGGCCTACGGGATGCCCGAGGAAGCGGAGCGCGAGCCAGATCTCGCCGGCGCCGAGGAGCCAGCTGAGAACATGCCAGACGCCGGAGGTCCCGAGGCGACGCCGGTCCGCGTAGAAGCCGCGGATGGCGCCGTCGAGCGCAGCGGCGTTCGCCGACAGCGCCGACCATCCGTCCGAGCGCACGATGCGCGCGATGAGCCCCGACATGGCGCCGAAGACGCCGCGGTGCTGGACGGCGAGGAAGCCCGCGACCATGAGCGCCATCGTGAGGAGGCCGAAGACGACCGAGCCGGCGAGCGCGCGGCCTCCCACGTGGGCGAGGAGGAGGCAGAGCCCGAGCGTCGTGAAGACGAGCTGACCCGTCAGGTGGAGCGTGATGTCGACCACGACGCTCGCGCCCGCGACCGGGCCGGGCACGCCGCGGCGCGTGAGCAGCTGGGCCCGAACGATGTTCCCGCCGACGTGGAGCGCGGGGAGCAGCTGGTTGATCGATTCGGCGATCCAGCGCGCCCACGCGAAGGTCCGGAACGGCGGGCGGGTCGTCGCGCCGAAGAGCGCGTACCACCCGAGCGCGCTCGCCGCGAGCGGCGCCAGGTGAAAGAGCGTCACCCAGACGAGCCCCATGCCGGCCGAGGCGAGCGTCCGCGCGACCTCCCGCACGCCCTCCCAGGCGATGAGCGCCGTGAAGAGGGCGAGCCCCGAGGCCAGTCCGGCGTACGCGAGCCGTTTGGTCGTCGAGCGGCGTGGCGACATCGGGCCCGGAGGTTTCGCACGAGGCCCGGCAGATGGCAATCCAGCCGCCCCGCACTGGCCCATGGTCCAATTTACGCCAGGTGCCGCCTCGTGATCTGGCACCGCCCGGATGCGGCGATCCCTGCCGGACGTGATCGGCAAGCGAAACCGATGTAGTTCGCCACGCGCTGCTCCTCGACGGCCAAAGCGGCACGGGCGAGTTTGATCTTCTCGGGAAGCGCATGGAGTCGCTTCCTCCACCTCGACGCGCTCGAGGACGTAGCGAACAGAGTCAGCATCCGAGACTCGCTCTGAGATCGAGGCGAGAAGCCTCCTTTCGAGGAATCGCCTGGGCACCAGCAGCCGTAGCACCCGCCTGAGCGTCGAGGCATGCGCCCGCCGGTCGTGAAGCGTGACGGCCGTCGGCCTGACGGCGCTCATCATCCTGAGCGGCTGCGCTGCCATGCAGGAGCGGCGATGGAGCTACTGCGCGGTGGCCGGCGGCTTCATCGGCGCCGCCGCAGGTGCCGGCACGGCCGGTGGGCTGGTCAACATCACGACCAAGGGCTGGGGCAAATCGAAGCCGATCGCCAGCAACAAACGAAGGAAGGCCGGGCGAAGAACCGGCGGGTCGAGATCACCGAGGAGTAGCGGTCGCCGTCCACGTGGCCGGGCGGTTGTGACGGCCCGGCCGCGTCGAGTCATCGCGCGGCCTCCGGTGCGCGACGCGTCGCCTTGGCGCGACGACGAACTGCGCCGCGAATGGCGCGCGAGTCGACGCCGAGTCCGTCGCAGACGTTGACGAACGAGAAGGGCCACTCGACGTCGTCGGAGGCGAACCAGCCGACGGTCTCCTCGAAGAGGTGGCGCCGGCGCGGTCCGTTCACGCCCGGGCCCCTCGAGAGAATGTCGATCGCGTCCGTCAGCACCGCGAGCATCAGGCGCTTCTCGCCGGGCCACCACGATTCGTTCGCCGGCGCATGGAACTGCGACGGCATCAGGAACTCGATCGATTCCTCGATCGGCGGTCGCCCGACCCGGTGGCGACGGCTCGCGGCGGCGTCGACAGCCGGCTCGACCGTCATCGTGATCGTCGCCGGAGAGCCGTGAATGAGGCGTGCGTTGTCCGATGTCACCATCGTCCTTCCGGCGCGTCTGCGGCGCCGGTCACGCAACGAAGCAATCGTCGTTCCGTCGCGCGGCGCGTACGCGCGAGGCCGGTCGGCGCGCGCGGTGTGTCGACGCGAACCGCGGGTCGAGACGACACGACTCGATGCACCCGCTCCCGGGGACGTGCGCGCACATTCCTGCGTATTCGACCGGCACGCGGAATGCAGTTGCGACTCACGAGCAGCGAGGGCCGGACCCGGGCGGCCAGCCAACGAAGACAGCCGCCAAATGCCGCTCCCAGCGCTCGGTAGCCGGCCCTCGCTGCATCCCCCTGTCGCCCGCGCGCCGCCTCGCGCCGATGCTGGACAGCGCCCGCGCCGGTGCGGTAGCAGTCGCGTCCCGTGGGAGAGGCCTCGCTGAGCGCGTCCCGCGTCGACCCGGACACCGTGCGCAGCCTGGTCATCGGGGCGTTGCCGGTCCTGGCGATCCTCGTCAGCAGCCTCCGTCCGCCGAGCCTGGCGCTCTTGGCGCTGCGTGAGACGGTTGCCATCGCCGTGGGGACCGTCGTCGCAGCGCTGATCCCGGCGGCACGGCGCCGGCAGTCGTTCGCATACGGGCTCCTCCTGCCGGTCGCCGTCGCGCTCGTGAGCCTCCTCGCCCGAGGACCCACCGTGGAGCCTCCCCGGTGACCCGCGCCACGTTCCTCGCGCTCGTGGCGGTGCTCGCCGCCTGCAGTCCACCCATCGCGGTGCGGCACATGGATCCGCGCCTCGTCCATGAGCAGCTCACGAGCAGCGAGCTCTCGACCGGGAAGCCGAGCGTACCGAGCCGGATCGCTCTTCAGCGCCGCGGTCTCATGAAGCGCTTCCGCGACGACCCGAAGGGCGCACTCGCCGTCCTGCACCAGGAGGTGGTCGCGGGCACCGCCGGGCCGGACGAGCTCTTCGTGCTCGCCGAGCTCTCGTTCCACCACGCGCAGCACGGCGGCGGCCGCCCCTACGACCTGGCGGCGGCGACGTATGCCTGGGCGTTCCTCTTCCCCGACGCGGGCGGTAAGCCGCCCGAGCCGTACGACCCGCGGCTCCGGCTCGCGGCCGACCTGTACAACCGGGCGGTGACCTCCGCCTTCGAGACGAAGGACGGGCGCGAGGTCGAGCTGCGCGCCGGACGCTACGAGCTGCCGTTCGGGGCGATGGACGTGGCGGTCGATCCGACCGGCTTCCGCTGGGGCAACCGCCAGCTGACGCAGTTCGCCCCGGTCGCCGAGCTCGAGGTGCGCGGGCTCCGGAACCGCTACCGCAGCGCCGGGCTCGGCGCGCCGCTCGCCGCGGGCACGACGCCGATCGACGAGAAGGCGTACGATTTCGTGGCGCCGCGCGTGAAGGTGCCGGTGACGGCGCTCCTCCGCATCGACGACGCGCGTCGCGGCCTCGTCGCGGGCGAGATCCGCGCGACGCTCGAGCTGCACGCGGCCTCCGAGGAGCACGACGTCGTGATCGGTGGGCGGAAGGTGCCGCTCGAGATCGAGCCGACCGCCGCGCTCGCGTACGCGCTCGCCGAGGCGCCCATCTTCTCGCGCGAGCTGAAGGGGCTCCTCAGCGGAGAGCTCATCCGCGCCGAGCGCCGTCGCACGCAGCTCATCGCCCTCGAGCCCTACCGCCCGGGCCTCGTGCCGGTCGTCCTCGTGCACGGGACCGCCTCCAGCCCGGCCCGCTGGGCCGAGATGTTCAACGACCTGGAGAACGACCCGCGCGTCCGGGAGCGCTTCCAGTTCTGGGCCTTCATCTACGACACCGGCAACCCGATCGCGTACTCCGCGATGCTCCTCCGCCGCTCGCTGCGCGAGGCGGCCGGACAGCTCGATCCCGCGGGGAAGGACGCCTGCCTCGCCCGCATGGTGGTCGTGGGCCACAGCCAGGGCGGGCTCCTCACCAAGATGACGGCGATCGACACCGGCGACCGGCTGTGGCGGAACGTGAGCGACCGCTCCCTCGACGACCTGCAGCTGAAGCCCGAGACGCGGGACCTCCTGCGCGAGGCGATGTTCATCCAGCCCCTCCCGTACGTTCGCCGCCTCGTGTTCATCGCGACGCCGCACCGCGGGAGCTTCCAGGCGCGCGCCTGGGTCACGGATCTCCTCGCGCGGCTCGTGAAGATGCCGAGCGAGCTCACGGGCATGGGTACGGAGCTCCTCGCGCTCCGGCGCGAGAAGGCAGTCTTTGCGCACGTGAAGCGCATCCCGACGAGCGTCGAGAACATGTCGCCGGCGAACCCCTTCATCCGCACGCTCGCGACCATCCCGGTCGCCCCGGGCGTAGCCGCGCACTCGATCATCGCCGTCAAGGGCGACGGGCCGCCGGAGAAGGGGAACGACGGCGTGGTCGCCTACCAGAGCGCGCACGTGGACGGCGTGGACTCGGAGTTGGTCGTGCGCTCGGAGCACTCGGTGCAGGGGAACCCGCAGGCGATAGAGGAGGTGCGTCGGATCCTCATGCTCCACGCGGCCCAGCTCGACGCCGCGGGAGACGCCTGCCGTCCCGGCGGGATGCCCGGCTCGTGAGACGGCTCGCGCGCATCGTCGGGGCGATGTTCGTTGGTCTCATCGTCGCCGGGATGACCGGCTGGGCCGCGCTCGCCATCTTCTACTCGGACCTGCCCTCGCCGCGGCTCCGGACGGCGCTCGCGTGGGCGTTCGCCGGGGCGACCGTGCTCGCCTTCGCCGCCGTACCGCGCCGCCGGCGGACGCTCGCCGGTTTCCTCGTCGCCTTCGCCCTGGTCCTCGTGTGGTGGCTCGGGATCGCGCCGTCGAACGACCGCGACTGGCAGCCCGACGTCGCCCGGCTCGCGTGGGCCGACGTCGCCGGCGAGCGGATCACGCTGCACAACATCCGGAACTTCGACTACCGTACGGAGACGGACTTCACCCCGCGCTGGTACGACGCCACCTTCGACCTCGCCGAGCTCCGCTCCGGCGACCTGATCGCGGTCTACTGGATGGGAGACGCGATCGCTCACGTCATGCTGAGCTTCGGCTTCGCCGGCGACCGCTACGTCGCGGTGTCGATCGAGACGCGGAAGGAGAGGGGCCAGGCGTACTCGACCCTCGCCGGCTTCTTCAAGCAGTACGAGCTTATCTATGTCGTCGCCGACGAGCGGGACGTGGTCCGGCTGCGCACGAACTACCGCGAGCCGCGGGAGGACGTGTACGTCTACCGAGTGCAGGTGCCGCGCGAGAACGTGCGGCGGCTGTTCCTCGACTACGTGCGCCGGATCAACGAGCTGAAGGATCACCCGGCGTTCTACAACACGCTCACGACGAACTGCACGACGAACGTCCTCGTCCACACGCGCGTGAACCCTGGCTCGCCGCCGCTCAGCTGGAAGGTGCTCTTGAGCGGGTACGTGCCGCAGTATGCCTACGAGGTTGGGCGGCTCGACACGAGCCTGCCGTTCGAGGAGCTGCGCCGCCGTTCGCGGGTGAACGAGCGCGCCGTCGCGGCCGATCACGACGCGGACTTCTCGCGACGCATCCGCGAAGGATTGCCGGGAATGCGATGAGGAGGACGAGATGACCCGATACGTGCGAGCGCTGGTTTTCGCCCTGGCCGTCGGAACGACGAACCTGACGCTGCCCCGCGCAGCGACGCGGCCGCCACCGCGGGCGTCGACGAGGACGCCACCGCGGCCTTGAAGAGGCTCAACGCGACCGAGCCCGCAGCAAAGTTGCTCTCCCAGAAGGCGAAGGCGATCCTCGTCTTCCCCAGGATCGTCAAGGCGGGGTTCCTCGTCGGCGCGCACTACGGCGAGGGGGTGCTCTTCCAGAACGGCCGGCCGGGGGCGCACTACAACACGATGGCGGGATCGTACGGGTATCAGGCGGGTCTGCAGAGCTACGGCTACGTGCTCTTCCTGATGACCGACGACGCCCTTCGCTACCTCGACCGGAGCGGCGGCTGGGAGATCGGCGCCGGGCCGAGCGTCGTCGTGGTGAACAAGGGGAAGGGCAAGTCGATCACGAGCACGACGCTCACGCAGGACGTCTACGCGTTCATCTTCAACCAGAAGGGCCTGATGGCCGGCGCCGGCCTCCAGGGCTCGAAGATCACGAAGATCAGCCAGTAGGCGGAGGCGGCGACGCGGGGCCGTGCAGAGCCGTGGAATCGGTCTCTCGGGCGACCGATGGCGGGTGCTGCTGGCGGCCGCCTTTCTCGCAGCCACGGTGTCCGCCGCTCGGGCGCAGGATCTGGAGCCGAGGGCTTACGCCAACACGCCCGTCGGGCTCAACTTCGTCATCGCGGGTTACGGGTACTCCGAGGGCGGCGTGGTGACCGACCCATTCCCCTCAAGAACGCGCAGGTGCAGGTCCACGGGCCGTCGTCGCGTACATCCGGTCGCTCGACGTGAACCTCTACGGGGCGCCGGCGCTCTCGCTCGAGGAGTTCCCCGCATACCACCAGGATCTCATCGTGGGGGCGAGCGTCCAGGTGTCGGCGCCGCTCGGCCAGTACGATGCGCACAGGCTCCTGAACATCGGAACGAACCGCTGGGCGGTGAAGCCCGAGGTCGGCGTCTCGAAGGCGCTCGGGCGCTTCACGCTGGAGTTCCTGCCGGGAGTGACCTTCTTCACCGACAACCCCGACTTCGTCGGCAGGACACGTGCCCAGGACCCGATCTACTCGGTCCAGGGACATCTGATCTACAGCTTCCGGGCCGGGCTCTGGGGCGCGGTCGACGGCACGTACTACGGCGGCGGACGCACGACCGTCGACGGCAGGGCGGGAAGCGACCGGCAGGACAACACGCGCGTCGGCGGCACCCTCTCGCTGCCCGTCGACCGCGACAACTCGGTCAAGCTCTACGCCAGTACGGGTGTCACGACCCGCACCGGCACGAGCTTCGATACGTTCGGCGTCGCCTGGCAGTATCGCTGGGGCGGAGGGCTCTAGCCGCGCATGGACGCGCCCGCGCGTTCAGGGGCCGCTCAGAACGCCCTCGCGCGCGTCCGGTTACGCTGCGTGAGGAGCCGCGCGAGGCCGGTCCGGAGGCGTTCCGGGTCGAGTCCGAGCGTTTCGCAGAGGTTCACGAACGAGAACGGCCAGTGCCGGTCGTCCGAGCGGACCCATTCCGCGGCTCTGCGCCGCGCGCCGAGAGGGGCGGGATCCTCGAGAATGAGCTCGATCGCGTCGGTGAGCACCGCCAGCATGAGCCGCTCCGCCGGCTGCAACCATCGTCCCTCGCCCGCGAACCATTGCGCCGGAAGCACCGGCTCGAAATCGGGCGGGAGGAACACCGGCGGGCGCCCGGTTCGCCGCGGGACTCTCGCCGTCGCAGCGTTCGCTGCCAGTGCTCCGCGCATCGCTCGCCGTGAGTGCCAGACCATGTCCGCGTTCCCTGGGATGGCCCGAATGCACCGGCCGTGCCGCCGCCGAGACCGCGATTCGCGGGTGGCGGCCACTCCTGCGGCCGGGTCCCTTCGATACGCGGGTCAGAAGGGTACGGTCCGGGGGGCGCCGGAGGCGGCCGGCCCGCTGCTACTCTTGCACGGGGATCCTGCGTTAAGGTGCCTCGCCTCCGGAGCCGGGCCCGGCATCGGACTCGCAGCGAGGAGAGGACGATGAAGCTCGCCGTCAAGCTGACCAGCGCGCTGGTCCTCGGGATCGTCGCCGTCATGGCGGTCTACGCCGCGGTGCAGATCTCCAACGAAGTCATCCTCTCCGAGGCTGACGCCCATCGCGCGCGGCGAAACGGTCTCGCCTGGCTCGGTGCCATCGAGTCGGTGTGGGCGCGCGAAGGTGAGGCGCGAGCCCGGGAGCTCATGCAGCTCTCGGCGCGTCGGGCGGGGGCGACGGAAGGCGTCCTCCGCGTCGTCTCGCTCACCCCCGGCGCACCGAATCGCCCAGCCCTCTCCGCCGACGAGTTCCGAGTCCTCGAGGCCGGCGGCGTCGTACGCCGGGTGTTGGCGGACGCCGGCGGCCAGGACGTGCAGCACGCGTGGGCGGCGGTGCGGACGGCCGGGCAGCCGATGGCGATCGAGATCCTCGAGCCGCTCGCGGAGGAGCGGACCTTCGTGCGCATGAGCCACCTCGCGATCGTCGGCGCGACGGTGGGCGTGGTGGCGATCTGCGCGCTCCTCGCGAGCGTCCTCCAGATCCGGCTGGTCGGTCGCCCCCTCGCGCTCCTGCGCGACAAGGCGCGGCGCGCCGGCGCCGGCGACTTCTCGACGCCGCTCGCTCTCCGCCAGCACGACGAGATGGGCGAGCTCGCCGCCGAGATCAACGCGATGTGCGACCGGATCGTCGAGGCGAACCGCCGCGCCGCCGACGAGGCCGCGGGCCGCATCGCGGCCCTGGAGCAGCTCCGCCACAGCGAGCGGCTCGCGACCGTCGGACAGCTCGCCGCCGGGGTCGCGCACGAGCTCGGCACGCCGCTGAACGTCGTGTCGGCGCGCGCCGAGCTGCTCGCCGCCGGCGGGGTGCCGCCTCCGGACGCGCCCGCGAACGGCCACATCATCCTCGAGCAGGCCGACCGAATGACGCGCATCATCCACCAGCTCCTCGAGTTCTCCCGGCGGCGGGGCCCGAAGATGGGCCTCGCGAACCTGGAGCAGGTCGTGAGCCGGACGCTCGACCTGATCTCCCCCGCGGCCGAGCGGGCGAAGGTACGCCTCGAATGCACGGTGGGCGGGCCCGTGTTCGCGCGCCTCGACCAGAGCCAGATCCAGCAGGTGCTCGCGAACGTCTTCATGAACGGCATCCAGGCAATGGCGGGCGGCGGCCGGCTCCGGGTGGCGGTGGGCGCCTGCCGGGTCCGCCCGCCGACGCCCGGGGCGCCCGAGGCCGACTACCTCTGCGTCACGGTCGAGGACGAGGGACGCGGCATCCCGCGCGAGGACCTGGCGCACGTCTTCGAGCCGTTCTTCACCACCAAGGCGGTCGGCGAGGGGACGGGGCTCGGGCTCGCCGTTGCACACGGCATCGTCGCGGAGCACGGCGGATGGATCGAGGTCGCGAGCGAGGTGGGGAAGGGGAGCCGGTTCTCGATCTTCCTTCCGCGGCCCGCCGAGCCGGCGGAGGCGGCGTCGTGAGCGGCCGCATCCTGGTCGTCGACGACGAGCGGGAGATGTGCGAGGCGATCGCCGCCGGCCTCGCCCCGCGCGGCTTCGAGGTGCGCTGGGAGACCTCGGGCGAGGCCGCGCTCGCCGCGCTCGACGGCGCGGAGGTGGACGTGGTCCTCACCGACCTCCACATGCGCGGCATGGACGGCCTCGCGCTCTGCGAGCGGATCGTCGCGAGCCGCCCCGATGTCCCGGTCGTCGTGATCACGGCGTTCGGCAGCCTCGAGACGGCGATCGCGGCGATCCGGGCGGGCGCCTACGATTTCATCACGAAGCCGGTCAAGATGGACGCGCTCGCCGTCGCGCTCGGCCGCGCGGTCCAGCATCGCCTGCTGGGCGAGGAAGTGAAGAGGCTGCGGCGGCTGGTCGGCGAAACGCAGCGCTTCGAGGAGCTGATCGGCGACAGCCCGGCGATCCGCCGCGTGCGGCAGCTCCTCGACCGCGTCCTCGACTCGGACGCCAGCGTGCTCGTGACGGGCGAGAGCGGGACGGGCAAGGAGATCATCGCGAAGGTCCTCCACCGCCACGGCCGCCGGAAGGACGGACCGTTCGTGGCGATCAACTGCGCCGCCATGCCGGAGCACCTCCTCGAGAGCGAGCTGTTCGGGCACGTGCGCGGCGCCTTCACCGACGCGCGGGCGGCCCGCACCGGGCTCTTCGTCCAGGCGCATCGAGGGACCCTGCTGCTCGACGAGATCGGCGACCTGCCGCTCGCGCTCCAACCGAAGCTGCTCCGCGCGCTCCAGGAGCGCGTCCTGCGGCCGATCGGGGGAGACGAGGAGGTCCCGTTCGACGTGCGGCTGGTCGCCACGACGAACCGGGATCTCGAGGCGGCGGTCGACGACGGCCGCTTCCGCGAGGACCTCTACTTCCGCGTGAACGTGATCCACGTCGAGATGCCGCCGCTCCGGGCGCGCGGAGGCGACGTGCTGCTGCTCGCGCAGCACTTCCTCGTCCACCACGCCGCCAAGGCCGGCAAGCAAGTGACCGGTCTCTCCCCGCAGGCGGCGGAGCGGCTGCTCGCGTACGCGTGGCCGGGGAACGTGCGCGAGCTGCAGAACGCGATCGAGCGCGCCGTCGCGCTCGCGCAGTACGAGCACGTCACCGTCGACGACCTTCCGGAGAAGGTGCGCGCCTACCGGCCCTCGCACGTCCTGATCGCCGCCGACGATCCTTCCGAGCTCGTGCCGCTCGAGGTGGCGGAGCGCCGCTACATCCTGCGCGTGCTGGAGAGCGTCGGCGGGAACAAGACGCTCGCCGCCCGCGTGCTCGGGATCGGGCGGAAGACGCTCTACCGGAAGCTGGAGCAGTACGGCGTCGTCCGGGAGTAGGCGGACCAAGGGAGGGCCTCCATGCGCGGACGGAAGACGACACGGATGGGCGCGATCGGCATCTCGCTGCTCGCGCTCGCTGCGAGCTGTGCCAGAAACCCCGTCACCGGGTGGCCCGAACTCACGCTCGTCTCCGAGGCGAAGGAGCGCAAGCTGGGCAAGGCCGAGGCGCGCCGGGTCGCGCAGACGATGGGGATCGTCGAGGATCCCGCGCTCGCCGGATACGTGCGCGCCGTCGGCGAGCAGCTCGCTCGCGTCTCGCCGCGGCAGGGCGTTCCCTACACGTTCCAGGTCGTCGACATGAAGGAACCGAACGCCTTCGCGCTGCCGGGCGGCCCCGTGTACGTGTCGCGCGGACTGCTCGTCCTCATGAACTCGGAGGACGAGTTCGCCGGCGTGCTCGGCCACGAGGTCGGGCACGTCGCCGCGCGCCATGCCGTGCAGCGGGTGAGCCGGGCCGCTCCGCTCGCGGTCCTGACCGGCGTCGGCGCCGCCGTGACCGGCATCGTGAGCCCGACGCTCGGCGACCTGGTCGGTGGCGTCGGCGGCTTCGCGGGCGCCTTCGTGCTGGCACCGTACAGCCGCGGGCAGGAGCACGACGCGGATCGTATCGGACAGGAGCTCGCCGCGAAGGCGGGCTGGGATCCGGCCGGTCTGTCGCGGTCGCTCCGCAGCCTCGAGCGTGAGGAGGCGCTGCACCGCGGAGAGCAGCGGGCGACGTCGTTCTTCGCCACCCACCCGAAGCTCCCGGACCGGGTCGGGGAGACCGAGAAGCGCGCGGCGACGCTCGCGCGCGCGTCCGCCGCTCCCGTCGCCGTCGGGCGCGACGCGTTTCTCCGCCGGCTCGACGGCCTGCCGGTGGGTGCGCGCCCGCGCGATGGTCTCTTCGACGGCCAGACGTTCGTCCATCCGGACCTCGACTTCCGCCTCCGTCTCCCAGACGGATGGAAGACCGCCAACGAGCGGACGATCGTCGGCGCGAGCGCCCCCGACCGCCGCGGCGTGGTGGCGCTCGAGCTGGTCGGCGACGGCGACGATCCTGCGGCTGCGCTCCGCGCCTTCGAGGAGAAGGCGCACATCGACCTCGCGACGCACGCCGAGCGCCTCTCCGTCGGCGGCCTTCCCGCCGTGCACGCAGCCACCACCGCGCGTACGCGCGACGGGGAGATCGCGCTCGACCTCACCTGGGTGGCGCACGCGGGACGCATCTACCGGATCACGGGCGCCACGCGCCCGGATGCGCTGCCGGCGATGGCGCCGCTCTTCCGCGCGACGGTGGAGAGTTTTCGCCCGCTCACCGAGCGGGAGCTGGCCGCCGTCCGCGAGACGCGGCTCCGGCTGGTCACCGCGCGGGCCGGCGAGACGCTCGGCGATGTACTCGCCCGCGCGCGCAGCACGTGGAACCCCGAGACGGCCGCGGTCGCGAACGGCCTCGAGGCGACGGGCCGCCTCGCAGCGGCGCAGCTCGTCAAGGTGGCGGTCGCCGAGCCGTACGCGCGTGGGCGGTGAGGTGTGCGCTCCGCTTGATCCCGTCGCGCTCGCGGCCGTCAGCGCAGGTCGCCGCGCCGCGCCCGCGCGAGCCGGCCGCAGACGCGGTCGGCCCAGGCGGCGAAGAAGCGGTCGACGTCGTCCCACGTGAGCTGGGGGAGGGGCCCGGGGGGCGGTGCTCGACTCCCTGCGCCATGAATCGGAACCGCGCTCCGGGTCCTCGAGTAGCTCGAGGACCTGGAGGTCGGGAGTGGTTCGGCAGTAGGGGCCTGCCCCTCGGGCGTCGTAGGCAGTAGGTGGACGAGGCCAAAGGACGCGCGATAGAAGGAGCGCCGACGCCGGAGGAGAGGGGCTTCAAAGTCCGACGTCGGGGGCTACGACAAATCTTCCCAGGGTTGTCTTGGACTACGACCCTCAACGAAAGGTCAAAGCATGAAGATCGTCGTTATTGGCGGAACTGGCCTGATCGGCTCGAAGGTTGTCGAGAAGCTCAAGGCCAAGGGCCATGATGCCATTGCGGCGGCGCCCAACACCGGCGTCAACACCATCACTGGCGAAGGCTTGGCTGAAGCCCTTGCGGGTGCTGAAGTCGTGGTCGATGTCGCCAACTCACCTTCATTCGAGGATCAGGCCGCCCTGGACTTCTTCCAGACCGCCGGCAAGAACCTGACCGCCGCCGAGGTTGCGGCCGGAGTGAAGCATCACCTCGCCCTTTCCGTCGTCGGCACCGAACGCTTGCAGGACATGGGCTATTTCCGCGCGAAGCTCGCGCAGGAGCAGATCATCAAGAGCTCACCGATCCCGTACACGATCATTCGTGCCACGCAGTTCTTCGAGTTCATACGCAGCATTGCCCAGTCGGGCACCGTCGGCGACACGGTCCACCTGTCGCATTCACTGTTTCAGCCGATGGCGGCCGAAGACGTCGCGACCGCCGTCGCCGCTGCCGCGCTTGAGGCGCCGGTGAACGGCACGGTCGAGATCTCCGGCCCGGAAACTTTCTACATCGACGAACTGGTCGCCAAGGTGCTCGCTTACGACAAGGACCCCCGTGAGATCATCGTCGATCCGATCGCGCTCTACTTCGGCGTGAAGGTCAACGATCAGTCGCTCGTCCCAGGCCCCAATCCTCGCCTCGGCTCGACCAAGTTTGACTGGTGGCTGACCCACGTTCCGCCCCCGCGCCAGCGGTAGTCGGCGGGGGCGCAAGAGCCTCCGCTGAACAAAACCGGCCGGGACTATGGCTCGCCACACGTTCTTCCCCTCAACAGGCGAGATCGATGATGCTGAAACGGCTTTGTCTCGGCGTAGCCATCGTGCTCGGCCTTGGGGCCGAGGCGAACGGCCTCTTCATGCTCTACTCGCCAAACGATTGGTACTTCGCGGTGCCGGGAGTGACGACGACGGGGCCGTTCAACCAGCATTTCATCCGCGACATCGGACTGATCTTCCTGTTCGTGGGGACCGCCTTCCTGGTCGGAACCTCCCGGCCGCAATTCCGTCTCGTCCTCTGGGCCACCCCAACGCTCTGGCTCTGGAGCCATGCGGTGTTCCATTTCTGGGAAGTCGCGGTCGGCATCTGCGGACCTCCGTGATTGTACGCGACTTCCCAGCCGTAACGCTGCCCGCGATCATTGGAACCCTGCTCACTTTCTGGGCGATTGGCGAAGCGCCCCCTCTAAGACACCGCTGCGAAGAACACCAGCGTCCGCAGCTCGATCGACTCGCGGGGCGGCGGATCGGGTGGACTCGTCGGATCGTCGAATGCCGTGTGG
>Ga0209058_1000930_pt1 | contig 25275 bp, 26 predicted proteins | sample GraSoiAngelo_147_FD_185904 | JGI IMG/M metagenome (GOLD analysis project Ga0209058, IMG submission 185904) | Grasslands soil microbial communities from the Angelo Coastal Reserve, California, USA - 14_1009_05_40cm (SPAdes) (version 2) | ecosystem: Environmental > Terrestrial > Soil > Grasslands ... | reverse complement strand
TAGGGCGGGTTGAGGATTCCCTGGTGGATGAGCGGGCGGGTGTTGCCGATGTGGCCGGTGTCGAAGCATTCGAGCTCGGGCCGGATGTTCGCGTCGTTCATGGTTTTCAGGAAGAAGCTGATGTCCTTGAAGGGGTTGGCGAAGACGTGGTCGTGGATGAACTCCTTTCTCCTTTCTGAGTAGATCGCGTAGTTCATGCTGCCCATATTCAGGGCGGCCATCTCGGGCTTGAGCTCACTGATGTGGGCGATGCGCTGCTCGGCAGGGATGCCGACGGCGCCCGTGGAGAAGTTGACGATCACATCGGATCGCGCTCTTACCTCTGCGTAGATCTGCGCAAACGTTTCGACGGACCAGTCGGGGCCGCCTTCGGGGGTCCTGGCGTGGATGTGGACGATGGCCGCGCCCTCTTGCGCCGCCCGTGCTGCCTCCTCGCCGATCTCGCGTGGCGTGTACGGGATGGCCGGGCATTGGTCGCGGGTCGCGAGGACGCCGGTGAGAGCGGCGGTGATGATGGTCCTGGTCACGGCCTTAACAGGCTGGGTTGTCTTGCGCTTTCAATTCGCGCAAATTCGCTGCTGCGTGGTGCGTTGGCGAGGGGGAGGTCGCCGGGAGGAGGGAGGGCCCCGCCAGGGGTGTGGCCGGCGGGCTGGCGGCGGGTTTCATACCGGGATGTTGCCGTGCTTGCGCCACGGGCGATCGACCTTTTTGGTGCGGGCTTGCTCGAGGCCGTGGATGATGACCCGGCGAGTTTCGGCGGGGTCGATCACGTCGTCGATCATCGCCCAACCGGCGGCCAGGTAAGGGTTGATCTGGGCGCGGATCGTGTCGAGCAGGTGGGCGCGGGTTTCCTCTGGGTTGCTCGCAGCCTCGGGGCCCATCACCGAGATCTCGGCGAGCGGCCATGCGACCAGCACGTCCGGTCCGTAGCCCTTGCCGCACATCACGTAGTAGCCCGCGCCGTACGCCTTGCGCATGATGACCGTGATCTTCGGCACGGTCGCCTCCGAAGTCGCATAGAGCATCTTCGCGCCGTGGCGGATGATGCCCTCCTTCTCGACCTGCGACCCCACGAGAAAGCCCGGCACGTCCATCAAATAGACCAGCGGCACGTTGAACGCATCGCACATGCGGATGAAGCGCGCGGCCTTGTCCGCGGAATCGGAGTCGAGAATCCCGCCCTTCGACATCGGCTGGTTCGCGACCACGCCGACCGGGTGGCCGCCGGCACGCGCAAAGCCGATCACGATGTTCTTCGCCCACGTCGGCTTGACCTCGAACCATGAGTCCTGGTCGAACACCGACTTGATCACCCGCTTCACGTCGTAGGCGGCGCGCGGGTTGCTCGGCACGATCTTCTCCAGGCCATCGACCAGGCGGTCAGGCGGGTCGTCCGACGGCATGCGCGGCGGCGGCTCCGAGTTGTTGGAGGGCAGATAAGAAAGAAAGCGGCGCACCGACGCGATGCACGCCGCGTCGTCGTCGACCTCGTTGTCCCCCACTCCCGACTCGTAGCAGTGCACCTGCGAACCGCCCATGTCGTGGTCGGTCACGTCCTCGCCCGTCGCCGCCTTTACGAGGCGCGCGCCGCCCAGCGACATCGACGACGTCTCCTTGACCATCGGCACGAAGTCCGCCAGTCCCGGGATGTACGCGGTGCCGGCAGCGCACGGCCCCAGCATCGCCGCGACCTGCGGGATCACGCCCGACATCACCACCTGGTCGTAGAAGAGCCAGCCAGTGCCGGCGAACGTCGAGCCCGACGCCTCCTGGATGCGCGCGCCAGCGGAGTCGAGCAGCCACACGATTGGCTTGCGGTAACGCAGGGCCAGCTCGCGCACGCGCGCGGCCTTGAACTGCTCACCCACGGCACCCATCGAGCCCGCCATCACAGTGAAGTCGTAGGCGATGACCCACACCTGCCGGCCGTCGATCTCGCCATGGCCCGTGACCACGCCGTCCGCAGGTGAGCCGTCAGGCGACGGCTCGATGCCCCGAATCGGCTGCTGCTCCGCCAGCAAGCCCAGCTCGACGAACGTGCCTTTGTCGAAGAGCAGGTCGATCCGCTCGCGAACCGTGAGCTTGCCCTTCTCGTGCTGCTTGGCGATGCGCTGAGCGCCGCCCATCCCCAGGTTCTTCTTCCTGCGCGCGTGCAGGTCCGTCACCCGGCTCTTGTATTCGTCGGCCACCGATGGGAATTCTATTGAGGCGGCTGGGACTCCCCGACCATAAGGTCGGTGCGATCCCTCCATCGGTCCAGAAACCGGTACAGGTTTCGGCGCGAAAGCCGGTCGCGCTCGTCAGGCTCGGTCGCCTCCCACAGGCGGTGCTCATGCTTCACGACCGGCAGGTCCGGAACGACGAGGGCGCGGCCCCGATGGTCGCGCAGGCGGAAGCTGAACTCGATGTCGGCGATGCGGTAGAAGCGGAACTTCGGATCGAAGCCGCCGGCTGCCAGCGCGTCGGCGCGGCGGAACGCCATGCAGTAGCCCTCGATCGCGTCCACGTCGGGACCGGCGCTTTCCTCGAACTCCTTGAGCGTGCCTTTGGCCCGCACCCCGAACGGTCCGGCCACGACCACCGACCGATCGTCGAGCGCGGTCAGCAGCGGCGTGACCGCATCGCCCTTCAGCTCGAGGCTCTGGTCGAACAGGACGCAGACCTCTCCGGCGGCCGCCTCGATGCCGGCGTTGACCGCGGCGCCGAAGCCGAGCGGCGGGTCGAGACGGATGACGCGAAGCCGCTCCGCGGCGCGGTTGTCCAGCCATGAGGCGATCCCCTCGTCGCCGGAGTTGTCGACGATTAGCGCCTCGAAATCAGCCGTGCTGCGGGTGAAGACCGAGAGAAGCCACCGCTCCGCGTCGGGCTTCCAGCCATGAACGACAGTGAGCAGAGTCACCTGACGCGGTGCGCCGGCAGCGACGGAGGGCGATTGGGCGCGGAGTGGGCGCAAGTCGCTGCCGGAAGGCCCGTCGAGAACTTCCCATCCGGCGTCGTTGAGCCGCGCGCGGATCGAGTCGGCGGCCTCGAAGTCCCTTGCTTTCCTCAGCGCCGCGCGCTCGGCGGCGAGGCGCTCGGCCTCGTCCCTGTCCGTGGTCTAGGACTTGCCTTTCTTGGCTTTGACCGCGGCGGTCAGGGCCGGCACGATCTTCAGCGCGTCGCCGACGACGCCGAGGTCGGCGATCTTCATGATCGGCGCCTCCGCGTCCTTGTTGATCGCGATTATCACCTTCGAGGTCTTCATGCCCACGGTGTGCTGCATCGCGCCGCTGATGCCGACGGCGATGTAAACGCCGGGCCGCACCGACTTGCCGGTCTGGCCGACCTGCATCGAGTAGGGCACCCATCCGGCGTCGACCACCGCGCGGCTCGCGCCGACGGCTCCACCAAGCGCGCTGGCAAGGTCCTCGAGCAGTGGGAAGTTGTCGGGCCCGCCCATCCCCCGCCCCCCGCTGATGACCACCCGCGCGTCCTCGAGCTTCACCTTCTCGGAAGCCTCGGTGACGCGTTCCAGGATGTGCGCGCGCTTGGAGCCGTCGCCCACAGAACCCGGAGCGTCCTTCACGTCAGCGCTGCCTCCGGTCTCCGATGCCTCGAAGGACTTGGGCCTGACGAGGACGATCGCCGGCTTGCCGTTGGCCTTCATCGAGGCCAGCTTCGCACCACCGAAGTAGGGCACCTTGGCGACAAAGCTCCCGCCCTCCGCGCTGATGTCGGAGGCGTTGGAGATGAGGCCGGTGCCGAGTCGGGCAGCGAGGCGGCCTGCAATGTCGCGCGAGTCGCTCGTGAAGCTGAAGAGGATGAGGTCATAGGCGTCTTGCTGCTGGAGCGCGTGCATCACATCGGTCGCGGGCTCGGCGAGGTAATCATCGAAGACCTTGTCTTCTTTCACGTACGCGACCTTCGCGCCGTGCTTGCCGAGCGTTGCCCCGGCCTCCTTGGCGCCGGTCCCGAGCGCGACGACGCTGACATCGCCCAGCTCGCGCGCTTTGGCCATGATCTCGGTGACGGCCGAGTTGAGCTTGCCCTCGCTCAGCTCCGCGTAGACGCAAACCTTCGCCATGTCAGATCACCTTGGCGTCGGCGAGGACTTTCACGATTTGGTCGACCGCATTGCCGTCGTCCTCGATGATCGAGCCGGCCTTGCGCGTCTCCGCGCTCGCGACCGACTCGATGGTCTCGGCGGGCCCGCCGCCGTCGACGCCGAGATCCTGCAGCGAGACCTGTTTGACCTCTTTCGAGCGCGCGGCCATGATGCCTTTGAGCGACGCATAGCGGGGCTCGGCGATCGCCGCGGTCACGGTGATGAGCGCCGGCATCGCGGCCTCGACCACCATGTAGCCGTCGGCGGTCTGGCGGTTGACCTTGAGGTTGGTGCCGTTGACCTCCACCTTCTTCGCGAACGTCAGCTGGGGCAGGCCCAGCAGCTCGGCGAGGATCGGCGGCACCATGCCGGTGCTGCCGTCATACGACTCGGTGGCGCAGATGACCAGGTCCGGTGACTCGGCCTTGATGGCCGCAGCCAGCGCCCTGCCTGTCAGCAACGCGTCCGCGCCCGCGAGCTTTTCGTCGGTGATGAGGATGCCCCGGTCCGCCCCCATGGACAGGCCTTTGCGGATCGCGTCCCTGGCGCGCTCCGGTCCCATCGACACGAGCACGACCTCGCCACCGTGCGCCTCCTTGAGCTGGAGACCCTCTTCGATGCCGCACTCGTCGCCGGGGTCGAGGACGACCTCCTTGTCGCGCGCGAGCGTGTTGTCAGACTCCAGGGCCTGGGTCGAGTTGGGATCCGGCACCTGCTTGACGGTGACGACGATCTTCACAACAAAGCCTCCATTTGGGGGAAGGGGCGACTCAATTATCGCCAGGTCCGACAGACGTCCGGAAACGCAGGTAGTCGTCAGGCGTGTTGAGGCTGCGGACGACGTCGCCGTCGATGTCCTCCAGCCACGTCACCTGCATGCCGGCGAGCACTTCCGCCGCGCGTCTGTGGCCACTGTCCAGCGCCGCGCTGATGACCGGCAGCGCCGTCTTTCTGTATGCCGCACATACGGGCTCGGGCCGGCCGTCGATGCGAGGCACGGCCGCGTCACACGTGCGCACAGCCGCGACCGCGAGGTGCGCCACGCCGGTCGTGACGTAGGGCATGTCGCACGCGATCACGAAGACCGCATCCTGGCGCGCGGCGAGAAGGCCGGCCTCGATGCCCGCGAGCGGACCGCCCGAGCGCTTGCGGTCGAACACGACGCGATACGGGATGGGCTGTTCCAGCTGCTCGGGCTCGGCGAACGCGATCAGCACCTCGGAAAACGCGAGAGCGAGCCGGTCCACCACCCAGCGGAGGAGGATCGTGTCCCCCACCTCGAGCCACGCCTTCGGCCTCCCCATGCGACGGCTCGCGCCGCCGGCGAGCACGAGCAGCGAGGCTTCCATGGTCACTATCATCGGCCGTGCCCATGAGGGCGATCGATTTCCACGTCCACCTGCCGACGCCGGACTGGCTCGACGTATCGATGAGGGGTTACATCGAGGCGGCCGAGGGCTACTTCCGGTCGAAGGTCGTGCGGCGGACGATCGCTGAGCTGGCCGCCGATTACGAGGCCATCGATGTGATGGCGGTGCTGCTGGCGTGGGACGCGGAGACCGCCACCGGCCGTCCACGCGTGCCCAACGAGGTGGTCGCGAAGGCGTGCCGCGAGCATCCGAAGACGTTCCTCGGATTCGGCAGCGTGGATCCGCTGAAGGGCGACTTCGCGGTGGGCGAGCTAGATCACATCGCCTGGCTCGGGCTGAAAGGGGTCAAGCTGCACCCCTCACTGCAGGCGTTCCGGCCGGACGACGAGAGGTTCTGGCCTCTGTACGAACGGTGCGAGGAGCTGGGGCTGGTGCTGCTGTTCCACACCGGCACGAGCGGCATCGGCGCCGGCCAGCCAGGCGGGCAGGGCATCGGGCTCGACTACGCGCGTCCCATCCGGCTGGACGCGGTGGCGGCCGCGTTCCCCAGCCTGAACGTGATCGCGGCGCACTTCGGTTACCCGTGGCACCTCGAGCTGCTGGCGATGGCGCTGCACAAGACCAACATCTACATCGACATCTCGGGGTGGGCTCCGAAGTACATCCCGGCCGAGGTGATCCGCGAGATGAAGGGCAGGCTGCAGAACCAGTTCGTTTTCGGTAGCGACTATCCGTTCATCCAGCCCCAGCGCTGCCTCGACGAGCTGGTGACGATGGACATCCCGGAAGCCGCGCTTCACAAGGTGCTGACCGAGAACGGCAAGAAGCTGCTCGGCCTCTCATAGCCGAGCGTCAGTCGGGCTGTCGCTTTCGCGCGGAGCTTCACCGCCGGCGCGCCGAGGAAGTTGAGCGGCAGCTGCACACGCTCCGCCGCTTCGACCGTCACCGTGAGACCGTCGACCTCCAGGCGTTCGATGGTGGCGTTGGAATTCTCCGCGGCGAGAGCATCGCGCGCGACAGCCTCGACGAATCGCTGATCGAGCGTGACGCCCTTGCCCGCGCGCAGCGCGCCGGCGTCGATCTGCTGGACGGCGGACTCCGTGGCGCTCCAGGTGGCCTGCTCGAGTCGCGCGTGGACGGCAGCCGCGGATGCGGCGTCGACCGCGAACGCGGCCGCGGGCAGCAGCACGATGGGCAGCACCAGCGCGACGAAGACCAGGACCTGACCGCGCTGCGAGGTCATGGTCGTGAGCGCCAGCGCTCGACTCGCAGCGCGTCGTGGACTCGAAGCGCGATGTGTGCTCCGGCCGCGTCGACCATCGCGGTCGCGTCGGCGGTAAGCAGCGAGCCACGCGTAAAGGCGCCCACAGAGATCGATATCGAAGGCGAGCGCAGCGGATAACCGGCGATCACCGACGCGAAGCTCGACCGCGCCGCGGCTAGGGCGGCGTTTGCGTCTGGTGCGCGGACGGCTGCGGTGAGCGCCGCGCTGGTGGCTGCCTCCAGGCCGCTCTCCGCCTCGAGCATCTGAACCGCCGTCACCGCGCCGAGCGAGAGCACGAGGATGACCGGGGCGCAGAGCGCGAGCTCGACGAGCGCCTGGCCTCTCATCGGATGAACTTCTCCTTCGCGAGGACGACATGAGCGCGTAGCGGGAGCCCGGTGCCTGGCACGAGCGGGACCAGGGCCGGAACGGATCCGCCGACGTCGACCTCGATCGACTGTCCGAGGTCGGTGGCGCAGACCCACACTGGCGGCGGCGACAGGCTCGCGCCGGGGCACCACGGCCTCGGCACGACGCCGACGAGGCTCGCGGACAGGGTGCGCAGCGTGACTGCGGACGCGACCTGCGCTGTGCCGCCCGCTATCGCACCCGCTCTGGCGCCGGCGACGGTTGCGGCATGCGCCGCGTACGCCTCCGCGGCCCAGACCGCAGCCTCGACCGTGGACAGAACGAGGAGCAGCACGATCGGCCATGCCAGCGCGAACTCGACAAGGGCGGCGGCGTGTTGACGCCTTCTCATCGGAGATTCGCCTGCAGTGTCGTGACGGCCGGGAACAAGAGGATGCAGAGGAACGGCAGCAGCACTCCGATGGCAGCGGGGAACAGGACGTGGTTGAGCGCGCGGCGGCTGTGCGCGATGAGCTCGCGACGCTGCGACTGACGAAGGTCGGAGGCGAGTGCGCGCACGCCCGGCGCGACGCTGGTCCCGTACTCGCGGCTGGCGGCGATGATCGTGGCCAGGCTCGCGATCGCGGGGATCTGAAGCTCTGCGGCGAGGTCGTTGAGCCGCGACTCGAACGGCTGCGAGCCCAGGACATTCGACGCGATGAGGAGACGGCGGAGCTCATAGGCCAGCTCCCCGTCGACCTGCAGAGTTACCGATCCGAGCGCCGAGAGCGCGCTGCCCCCGCCGCCCAGCTCGAGGATGAAGAGCTCGAGTAGAGGCGCGAGCTCGCGCGCAAGCCGCGCACGGCGGCCGGTGACAGCCGCAATGAGTGAATAAGCGGACCAAGCGACACCCGCGAACACGCCGGCGAAGGCGAGGGTCACCGCCGCGCTCGGCCCGAAGAGCGGGCCGGAGCTCAATCCGATCGCGGCAAGGACGGCGCTCCTGACCAGGGTGAGCACGATTACGCGTTCGGGTGTCTCGGACCAACCGGCCCTGCGAATGGCCGCATCGAGACCGGGCGGCACGGGCCAGCGCCAGGTGAACGGCGCCGGGTTGCGCGCCGCCGCGATCACGGCCGATCCGCAAAGAATCCCGGCGACCACGGCGGCGGAGGCGACATAGGCGTCAGGCATCGACGAGCCTCACGCGCTGGAGCCCGTCGAGCCTGAGCAGGCGCCGCATCCATACGTAGCTCACGCCCATCACGGCGAGCATCAGCAACAGAAAGGCCTCTCCGGCCGGCTGGTGGAATGCGTCGAGGTATGGCGAGCGCAGCGCGGACAGCACGAGCAGGAACGCGACCGGCAGCGAAACGATGATCGCCGCCGCGGAACGGGCCTGAACCTGGAGTGCATCCGCCTCGCGCTCGACCTCCTGCGCGCCCGCGACGGTCGCCTCGAGGTCGGCGAACAGAGGAGCGAGCTCCCCGCCTCCGGGTCGCTGGACGAGGACGGCGGCGGCGAGCATGTCGAACAGCGGCTCCGCGACGCGGTCGCGCGCCATGTTCCAGGCCTGGCGGCGGCCGAGCGACGTGGCGGCGATGAGCCGAAACTCCTGGCGCAGCGGTTCAGGGCCGCGTTCGGCGAGGACGGCGATGGCCTGCTGCACGCCCGCGGCTCCCGTCTCGAGGAGCTGGCGCAGCATGCGCACCGACTCGAGCACCGCGTCCTGGCGGCGGATGCGCGCCGTGTGCGCGCGGCGGCCGACGACCGTGCGCACGAGGGCGAGCGAGCCGATGGCTCCGGGCAGGGCGAGAGGTATGAGACCCGTCGCCGATGACGCGATGACGGCGCCCGCGATCGCAACCGCGAGCTGCGCGAGCGCGGCCTCGCCTTTCCACCATCTGGACCAGCGGCGGCGCAGCCAGGGGCCGCCGGGTATCTCGTCGACGGGCACGCGCGGCGCGAATGCGGCGAGCACGGCGACGGCCACTGACGCGCCGGCGGCGAGAGCGGCGGCTGCCTCAAGCATCGAAGCCGTCCATCAGGCGGTCCGGGTCGGTGACGCGCGCGAGCTTGGTGCGCACCCGCTCGGGCATGGCGGCCAGCGAGCCGACGCGACGCCAGCCATGGTCCTCGCTGAATGCGACCAGCTCCTGCACGGCGGGGCGGCCGTCGTCGACGCCGGCGACTGTGCCGACCGAGAGCAAACGTCGCGCGCGAGCGGCGCCGTGCGATCGGGAGAAGCCCGCGTACAGGACGAGGTCGACCGTGTGCACGATCTCGCCGAGCACGGTCTCCGCTCTCGGTGCCTGCGGGTTGCGCAGCGCGAGACGGACCAGTCGCGGCAGCGTCTCGCGCGGGCTGTCGGCGTGGATGGTGCAGATTGAGCCCGGATGACCCGTGTTCATCGCGTCGAGGAGGTCGAGCGCCTCGCCGCCACGCACCTCACCGATGACGATGCGGTCAGGCGACATGCGCAGCGCGTCGTGGACGAGCATCTGGATGCTGATCGCGCCCTTGCCCTCGGTGTTGGCGGGGCGGCCTTCGAGGGAGACGCAGTCGGCGAGCTCGCGCCACAGGTGGAGCTCGGCCTGGTCTTCGATGGTGACGACCCGCTCGTCGGGCGGGATGCTGCGCGCCAGCACGCGCATGAATGTGGTCTTGCCGGCGCCGGCGCCGCCGGCGACCAGGATGTTGAGGCGCGCCTGGACCGCGGCGTCGAGGAACGGGATGACCGCGGGCGGCAGGAATGCCGAGCGCTCGAGTGACTCGAGGCTGGGAAAGCGATCCGCCGGATGCCTGCGGATGGTCACGCTCATCGGCCGTGCCGGGGGCGAGAGCGCGGCGTGGAGGCGGCTGCCTTCAGGCAGGGTCAGCGTGACCATTGGGCTGGCGCGGTCGAGACGCGCTCCGCCTCCGCCGTCCGTGTACCAGTGCACGAGGTCGATGAGCGCGTCTTCGTTGTCGAAAGGCGGCGCCACGGACTCGCGGCATCCCTGGCGGAACACGAAGCAGGAACGCGTGCCGTTGATGCGCACCTCCTCCACGTCCGGATCGGCGAGGTGCTCGGCCAGCGGACCGAGAGGGGTGACGGCGGCGAACACGCGACGCCAGATGAGCTCCCAGTCGTCGCGCGAATCCGCTGCCTGTCGCTCGTCGCCGACCTCGCGACCGACGAGCTCGTAGACCCAACGCTGGTCGTCGACGCGCAGCCGGGTGCGCTCTCGGAGCGCCAGCTCCTCGGCCAGACGCGCCTCCACTCGCGCGCGCACGCGGGATTCGGCGTCTAGGGCGATCACGGCTGAGAAGCCACCGCCAGGGCCTGGTCGGGCGCCCCGATGGGCTCCTCATTCCCGGGAGGGGCGCCGGGCGCTGCGATGACCGCGACGAGACGCATGACCTCCGCGGCGTAGACAAAGGCAGGAGCCTGCCGCGATGTCACCGCGACGATGAAGCCTCCAGGCACGACGCCGCGCACGTCGACGCCGAGCGCGAAGGGAACGACGGCGGGGTGGTCGGAGGTGCCCGAGATGACGAGCAGGTCGATCTTCGAGCCGGCCGTTGCGGGCGGCGCGTCCTTCACGGGAATGAAGACGAGGCGCACGTCCATGGACGCCGAAGCCGGAAGGACGTCGGCTCGCTGCAGGAGCTGGCCGGCGATCAGGTCGTGCGCGGCGCGCGTGCCGCGCGGGTCACTCGCACCCTTCTGGAATAGTGATGACGCGCCGTCGGGCAGCATCACCGCCACGAGGCGCAGCGCATCTTGCGTGAGTGCGGTCCCGGCGGATACGTCGTGGGCGACCGCGTACACCTCAATCTCGTCTCGCGCCGGGTTGCCAAAGATGAGCAACGCGGCGCTCACCGCGATTCCGAGCACCAGCGCGAGACCTGCGACCAACCAGTTCTTCAATCCATGAACCTCCGCCGGCAACGCTAGGCGGGCGTGCGGGCTGTGCCAACGCAGCCTGTTAAGGCAACCCTTTGCGAGCAGCCTGTAAAGATACACTTGACACGCCGGGCTGGACCTCTAAGGTGGCTGCCGTGGCCCTCGCTACACGAATCATCGAAGAGGAAGAGCCGGAGGAGTCGCGGCGCAGGTTCCTGATGGCGGAATCGGACCGCCTGCTCGAGCAGGTCGAGACGCTGCGATTGATGGACGAGGAGGACGCGCCGCACTCACTGCGTGAGGCGATCCGCTTGCTGCAGGTGAGGCTGGGACGCAAGGACCCGCCGCTGCCGCCGGCCACGCTGCACGCAGCGCACGACCTGGTGTTCGCGGTGCAGCAGCGGCTCATGGCAGCGAACCCCAAACATCCGCGTCCCAACCGGCATCGCGGGCGCGCCGAGGGTCAGCCGATCGTCATGCGCGTGTACGAGGGGAGGCTGTGGAAGGTGCTCACACTGCCCACTCAGCCGAACGGCTCCGCCGACGACGAGTGGCTCGACCTGGTGGACGCGACGGTGGAACGCGCGTGGGATCGCTGGTGCTACGCGCAGCAGCACGCGCTGCGCGCGGCGCGATCGAGCCATCAGCCGGGCACCGCACTTGCGGTGGCGCGGATCGCCTGGGCGAACTACTGGGACCTGGGCGAGGAGGCGCGGAGGATCAGGAGGCGGCTGGGCGCTCGGGCTTCGTCGACTTCTTGAGGAGGTCGCGGAGCTCGGGCTCCGTGATGGGCTCGCCCGATGAGCGCACGCGGTCGGCGAGCAGCTCCAGGAATTTGCCCAGGCGCGCGTCGTCCAGGTGGATGGCCGCTCCGATCACCTCTGCCGCGGCGCCTTCGCCACCCGGCTCGATGACCTGAAGGAGCTGCTTCGCGAAGTCTGGTGGCAGCGGTTCCATCCAGGCCGAGTGTAGAGGCCATTAAACCTAGAATCCGAAGCGATGCAGCCGGTCGTCATCGGCGATGTGATCTGGAAGCCAAGCGACGAGGTCGTCGCGAAAAGCCGGCTGAAGCGGTTCATGGACCGCCACGACATCGCGACGTTCGCCGAGCTGCTGCATCGCGCCGACGCGGACATCGAGTGGTTCTGGGACGCGGCGATCAAGGACATCGACATCGCGTTCTATCGCCACTACGACCGCGTGGTCGACCTGTCGAAGGGCAAGCAGTGGGCCACCTGGTGGCACGGCGCGCGCATGAACATCGTGCACAGCTGCCTTGACAGGCATCGCGACGAGGAGTTTCACGACAAGACGGCGCTCATCTGGGAAGGCGAGCCGGGCGAGGTCCGGAAGATGACATACGGCGAGCTCCACGCCGAGGTGTGCCGGCTCGCGGGGGCATTGCGGCGGCTGGGCATCCGGCCGGGCGACCGAGTCGGCATCTTCATGCCGATGTGCCCGGAGGTCGCGGTGTCGGTGCTCGCGGTCGCGAAGATCGGGGCGGTCATCATCCCGCTGTTCTCGGGCTACGGACCGGAGGCCATCGCGACGCGGCTGAAGGACGGCGAGGCGAAGTGCCTCATCTGCGCCGACGGCTTCTACCGGCGCGGCCAGGTCGTGCCGATGAAGGAGACCGCGGACCGCGCGCTGCTGTCGTGCCCGACCGTGACCAAGGTGATCGTGCACCGGCGTGTCGTGCGCGACGTGCCATGGACACACGGTCGCGACCAGGTGTGGGAGGTGCTGCTCGAAGACGAGCCCGACCGGGCGCCGACGCACGAGATGGATCCCGAGGACCCGATGATGATCATCTACACGTCGGGCACGACCGGCAAGCCGAAGGGCACGCTGCACGTGCACGGGGGATTTCCGGTCAAGGCCGCGCAGGACATGGCTCACGGCTTCGACATCGGCGCCGAAGACACCGTCTTCTGGTTCACCGACCTCGGCTGGATGATGGGTCCGTGGCTCATCTTCGGGACGCTCGCGCTGGGCGCGACGATGGTGCTGTACGAGGGCACGCCGGACCACCCCGCCCCCGACCGCCTGTGGCGGATGGTTGCGCAACATCGGGTCACGGTGTTCGGCGTCTCCCCCACCCTGGTGCGCGGCCTGATGACGCACGGCGATGAGCCGCCTTCGCGTCACGACCTTTCGAGCCTGCGCATCCTCGGCGGCACGGGTGAGCCGTGGAACCCGGAGCCGTTCAACTGGTTCTTCAAGCGAATCGGCGGCGGACGCATACCGGTGATCAACTACACGGGCGGAACCGAGATCTCCGGTGGGATCCTGTGCGGCAACGTCATCACCCAGCTGAGGCCGTGCTCGTTCGCCGGCCCGGTGCCGGGGATCGCGGCGGACGTCGTCGACGCCGAGGGCAAGCAGGTGCGCGGCGAGGTCGGCGAGCTGGTGATCCGCAACCCGTGGCCGGGCATGACACGCGGCTTCTGGGGCGATCGCGATCGCTACATGGAGACGTACTGGAATCGCTTTCCCGACGTGTGGGTTCACGGCGACTGGGCGTACATCGACCCGGACGATGGGCTCTGGTACGTGCTGGGGCGATCGGACGACACGATCAAGGTCGCGGGCAAGCGGCTCGGGCCGGCCGAGGTGGAGTCGGTGCTGGTCGGCCATCCTGCGGTCGCCGAGGCGGCGGCGGTCGGCGTGCCGGACGAGCTCAAGGGCGAGGCGCTGGTGTGCTTCGTCATCCTGCGTCCCGGCCGTGAGCCGAGCGACGCGCTGGCCGCGGAACTGAAGGACCTCGTGGCGGGCGCGCTGGGCAAGCCGCTGCGGCCGCACGCGGTGCACTTCGTCAGCGACTTGCCGCGAACACGCAACGCGAAGATCCTGCGTCGAGTCGTGCGAAGCGTGTACACCGGCGCCGATCCCGGCGACCTGTCGTCGCTGGAGAACCCGAGCGCCCTGGCCGCCATCGCGGCGACTAGAAGCTGAGGACCCGGTCAGCCTCCATCGTCAACTTGACCAGGTCGGCGGGCGTAATGAAGGACGAATGCGGTCCGAGCATCTCCTGCGAGACCCCACGGGCCTCGGCGCAGCCTTTTCAAACGTAGAAGCGAACCTGCTGCGCAACGCACTTGGTCAGGAGGTCGGTCAGGGGCGGGATCCCGACTCCGCGAACGCCGGCGCTGACGTCGGTCTTGAGCAGGTCGATCGAGTCGCCCGCGAACGCGATCGCGACCTCGACCTTGGCCGGCCCCGCGCCGTTGGCGGCGATGTGGAACGGGATGCTTGCGCGGGTCGCGTCGTCGGGTCCGGTGGCGGCGACGATGAGCAGGCCGGACATCGGGGCCAGTATGCACCGTCCGGGTTGACGCGATGAGGCTCACGCGGGCCGAGTGGGTGCGGCTTCTACTGCTGTGGCTCGCCGGTGTGGACCTGCGGCTGACGCTGCTGGCGGTGCCGCCGCTGATCCCGCTCATTCACCGCGAAATGAACCTGGACGAAAAGGCGGTCGGCGCCCTGGTGTCGCTGCCGGTCGTCCTCTTCGCGGTGGCCGCGGTGCCGGGCGCGCTGCTGATCACCAGGCTCGGCATCCGGCGCGCGGTTGCCATCGGCCTTGGCGCGGTGGCGGTGTTCGGCGCGCTGCGCGGCTTTGGCCCGAGCACGCCTGTGCTGTTCGCGTCGACCTTCCTGATGGGCATCGGGGTTGCAGTCAGCCAGCCTGCGTTTCCGAGCCTCGTCCGAGAGTGGTTTCCCGCGCGCATCACCTTGGCCACGGCGGTTTTCAGCAACGGAATCCTGTTCGGGGAAACGATCCCGACGGTCTTCACGACCCCGTTCGGCGTACTGCCCGCCTTCGGCAGCGACTGGCGATGGGCGCTGGCGTCATGGTCGGCGATCGTCGCCGTGAGCGCCGTGGGATTGGTGATCGCCGCGCCGCGCCGGCGATCGGCCGTGTCGATGCCGACCACAGCCCGCTGGTGGCCGTCGTGGCGCGAGGGCCAGGTCGTGCGCATCGGGGCGGTGATGGGGATGGCCTCGGCCGTCTACTTCGCGACCAACGCGTACATCCCGGACTTTCTGGACAAGAGCGGCCGGCACGAGCTGATCACGCCGACGCTCGCGGTTCTGAACGGCTCGCAGCTGCTGACGGCGCCGGCGGTGGCATTGTGGGATCGGCTGCTCATGGGCCGTGCGGGGTTCGTCGGCTCGGCCGGGCTGATGGCGCTCGCGCAGGTCGGGCTGGTGCTGACGCCGGGCGCGGGTGTGGTGGCGTGGGCGTTCGTGCTGGGGTTCTCTGCGGCGCTGTCGTTCATCGTCGTGCTGTCGCTGCCGCCGCGCCTTGCGGCTCCGGGCGATGTGCCTCGCATGAGCGCGGCCGTGTTCACGACTCAGTACGCGTTGGGCTTCGTGCTGCCCCTGATCGCGGGCGCCGTGTGGGACGCCACCGGCATCGCCCAACTGGCGTTCGTCCCGGGCATCGCCGGCGCGATAGCGATGGGCTGGCTCGCCCTGCGGCTACGGATCCCCGACTGACGGCTACGGAACGACGCCGGATTTGTAGTCCTTCAGGATCTCGTTGGCGGCGCGCGCGCCCTGCTCGGCGCCGCCTTCCATGTACCCCTGGAAGTTGGTGGAGCAGTGCTCGCCGGCGAAGTGACAATTGCCCATCAGCGGGTCAGGTTGCCGCGCGCCCTCATAGCCGCTGAACGACGTGTACTGGCCGACCTTCCAGTAGGAGTAGGAGCCAAGCAGGTAAGGGTTGGCCAGCGGAACGTCAAGCGTCGCGCGTCCGTTCCACTGGGCCGAGATACCCGGGAACACAGGCTCGATCTGCCTCAAGAACGTCGTGGCGAACCGGCTGACGACCTTCGGGTCCGTGGCGTCGCCCTTGAAGGTAGCCAGCGGCACGCCACCACCCGTGTAGTCGACCAGGATCCCCGTGCTGCCGGGTTGGGCTCGGGTCACGTCCCACGTGTTCTGGTACCCCGTGTCGGAGTAGCTGTTGCCGTTGCCGATGCCCCAGGGGCCGGAGCCGTTCCAGTACCTGCTGTCGAACTGGAGCTGCAGCTTGCAGTTGGTGCCGTATCCGAGCTGCTGGATGGCGGTCTGCTTGCGACTGTCGAAGCCCGCGGCGCGGTACGCCTTATCCGTCGCTAGGATGGTGCGCAGCACCGAGAAGGGCAGCGACAGGATGACTCGATCGAATGTGCTGGTGAATGACCCGGACGCGTCGGTGAACGTCAAGTTGTAGCTGCCGTCGCTGTTGCGCACGATGCCCGTCATCGCGGTGCTGAACCGCACGGTGTTTGTGGGCAGCGAAGCGGCGATTGCGCGCGGCAGCTGCTCGTTGCCGCCGACGATGTGGTAGCGCTCGTTCGACGCTCCGAAGACGGCGAAGTTGCCTGGCACCGGTGAGAAGCCAAGCAGGTAGACGATGTTCAGTGAGCTCTGCTGCGTCGTGACGTTGCCGTACTCGATGTTGTAGGCGACATCGAGCATCTGCCCCATCGGGGTGGTGTGCCCGCCGGGAACGCGTGACTCGATCCACTCGTAGATGCTCATGTGGTCGAGCGCGTAGCCGGCGTCCGTGAACTGGTTGTACAGCGTCGGGTAGGAAGCTGCGTTGACGTCCTTCTTGACGTTGTTCCACACCGGGTTGAAGTCGGCCTGGGCCTGGGCATCGGTGTAGTACCGGCCGAAGAAGAAGTTGGCATCGCTCGAGTGGTTCGGCTCTGCCCCGAGGAGGTCGACGGTCTGGAGCTTGAACCGGCTGGCCAGACCCAGGATCGTCTTATGGCCCGAGTCGATCAGCTCGCCGCAGTGCTCGCTCGTCTGGCCGTCCAGCCACGACGTCGTGTCCGAGTGCATGCGGCCTCCGACGCGGTTTGAGGCCTCAAAGACGGTTGAGGCGATGCCGGCGTCGTGGAGGGTGAGCGCAGCGTTCAGCCCGGCGATGCCGCCGCCGACGATGGCGATGCGCGGCGCCGACGCCGCAACGGCGAGGCGGCCCAGCGCCCCGCTCATCGCGAACGCGCCGGCGGTCGCAGCTCCGGCCTTCAGGAAGTCCCGCCGGCTGAGGCGCGAGGACCGGACCTCTGCGACCGAGTGGCCAGTCCGCTCCGCTTCGTCGAAATCCAAAAACAGCTGCTGGAAGCGGCTCAGGAGCGGGGTGCGGGCCATCGGTGTTCCTCCCAGGCAGGTGACGGCGACGGTTAGAGGATAAAGGGGCCGCCATCGGGGCGGCCCCTTGCGGATTACGCCGACGTCATGGGATGGCCACGGTCGCCACCACCTGCTGCTGGTAGTGGTTGGGATTGCTGCCATCGTCAAACGTGCTGACGAAGGTGGAAAAGCTCATCGAGCTATTGAAGTCGTTGCCGAAGTAGTCCCCGATGAAGGTGCCTACGCACGTCGCACAACTGGTGTGCGGGGCATTGAGCTGGGGATCGAAGCTGTGCTGCGAGATCCGGATGTTGTGGCCGACCCGCTGCAGGTTTGCCCGGAAGAACTGGATGCTCGCGTTGATGCAGTAGTTGGCGGCCCCGTACGGTGGCAGGCTGCCTGAATAACGTGGGTTCACCTGGTCCAGCGCAAGGCCGGCGCCGGCCGCCTCGGCACCGCCCTGGGCTGGACACGGCAAGCGGCGATCGTAGAAGTTGACGCTGATCGTCCCGCTGGCGGCGGCGGCCAGGTTTGGTTGGAATTCATCGGCCGGGCTCGCGTTGTCGTTGACCACCACCGGCGTTGACCAGGACGCGCCGCCGTCATAGGAGGCGACGAGCATCACGTTGCCGAATCCCGTGCCGTAGTCCTCGTAGGCGACATAGAGCGGGTAGCGGCCATTCACCTTCTGCCGTCCGACCGTGAACGTTGTCTCGATCCCATCGCGGAAGGTCGTGTTCGGGTATCTGGCCGGAGGCGCCGCGATGTTATCGGCAACCACCGAAGTCACATTCCAGCTGACGCCTCCATCGAGCGACTTGATCATCGTGATCTTGTCGCAGCAGTAGCCCTTCTCCGGCGCCGTGTTCGTCAGCGGCGTGTAGACGACCCCGTCGGGATCCACGTGCGGCAGGACATAGGAGACGCCCTGAGGGTTGTTCGAGCCGTCAGGCAGGCGCAACGGTGTCGACCAATCGCTGTGCGTGCCGCCGGCGTGAGCCTGCGCGTAGGACACGAAGGTCTGGGCTGTGCAGCAGCCCGAGAAGACGGCCCAGAGGGCGTAGATCCGGTTGTAGAAAGGGCTGCTCGAGTTGGTATCGATGGCGATCCACTGCTTGTCCGGCTCGAGGCCTTTCGAGTCGTATGGTGCGACGAAATCCGGACGGCCGTCGTGGGTGGTTATCCACTGGGTGGCGGTGGACGACCCGTGCGGCCGGACCGCTACCGAGATCACCTCAGGTGGGACTGAGGGGTTGGGCTCCTTGTTCTGGTTGATCTGGAAGTTATGGGTGCCGTCAGAGTTGTAATAGAACTGGTAGGGCAGGTTAAGCAAGTAGAAGTTGCCGAAACCGTCGAAGGCTCCGATCGGATCGGTGTTGTCACCCCAGCCTTCGTAGCCTGGGATATGGCCTTGAACCGGCCAGGACGCGCCTCCGTCGAAGGACTCGAAGAAGCCGAGCAGGTGGTTGTAGCCTTCGGCGCTGACGAACCACTTGACGGTGCCGATGAGGTGTTTGGGGTTAGTTGGATCGACCCTGATGTCCGATTCGGAGTGATCCTTCACGAGCATTGGGGTGGTCGCTGGATATCCGGGATTGCTCCCTCCCTGGGTCGGGTACGGCCCGAGGTCTTCTCCGGTGTTGCTCGCCCCGCCGCATGGCGACATGCCCGTGTAGCCGTCGTTGGGACCGTTGCTGGTGAAATAGGGCACCTCTGGCGTGTAGCAGCTGGTCTTCTGAGCGGTGACGAACGCGTTTGTCACTCCGTGCGCGGTCGCACCTCCCGCGTATGCGGCGTCATTCTGCGTACCGACTGGGCCGGCACCTGATACCGGGATCGAGAATGCGCCGATCAGCGCGACCGGCAAAGCAGCAGTCAAGAGCCTGAGCCGTTTCACTTGCTTGCCTCCTGAACGTCGCTGGCCCGCAGCCAGAGCGGGCGGATCAAAGCAAACATAATCCGTTGCGGCCGGGATTTCCCTGGCGCCGCTCGGGACGCTAGAAGACCGGGTCACGCTCCAGGCGCGCGTATTCGTCCGCCCGCCGCGAAACCTCATCCGCGGTGACCACGCCCCTCGCCAGAAGCAGCGATTGCAGCGCGTCGAGCCACCTCTCGTAGTAAGCGTCATCGCCGTTGGCGATCTCTCCTACAAGTCGCTCGCGAAAGTCATTCCAGGCGTAGGCGCCCTTTTCGCTCAGCAGAACCGCGAGGCCGAACGCTCGGCCCTCCCACGGCGCGGCGAAGACGAGCTCGCCGTTCTTTCTCGGCAGGGCGGCCTCGCCCTCGAGGTGGGCGACTCTGTTGTCGACGCTCATCGCGCGGCGCTCTCGGCCGGGATGCGCGGGCGGGCGACGCCGATCATGCAGTCGCGAGTGACGATGCCTGCGAGCTGCTCTTCAGTCCAGCCTTCGGTGCCTTGCGGTCGCTGGGGGAGCACCATGTAGCGGACGTCCGAGCTCGAGTCCCACACGTTGACGGCGACCTCGTCGGGCAGCGTCAGGTTGAACTCTTCCAGCACGGTGCGCGGCTCGCGGACCATGCGCGAGCGGTACGGCGGCGACTTGTACCAAGTGGGCGGCAGGCCGAGCACCGGCCAGGGGTAGCACGAGCACAGCGTGCAGACGATGACGTTGTGCACGTCCTGCTTGTTCTCGACGACCACCAGCTGCGTGCCGGCGGGATAGCTGATGCCGAGCTCCTTGACGGCCGCGGGTCCGTCTTCGAGCAGCCGCTGCTTGTAGGCCTCGTCAACCCACGCGCGCGCGACGACCTTCGCGCCGAGCATCGGGCCGATGTCGTGCTCGTACATCGAGACGATGCGGTCGACCTCTTCGGAGGTGAGGAGTCCCTTCTCGACCAGCAGCGACTCGAGGGCGAGGGCGCGGGCTTCGACTGGTGAAGGCGCCTCGGGGTGGTGGTCGTGATCGTGATCGTGGTCGTGGTCGTGGCTCATGGTTTGTCCTCCAGCTCGAGGTAGCTCTCCCACAGGTCGATGCAGACGCGATCGGCCCGGCCGGCGTCGTCGCCCCACAGCTCTCGCGCCGCGAACTCGACCGCGTAGCAGGGCTGCCAGTCATGGTGATCGCCGTGGGCGTTGGCGTCGGGCAGGCGGAAGGGCCCGTACACCTTGCGGATCACGCCGTGCCTGCCTCGCGCGTATCTCGGCAGGCGCGTGTGCCCGTGCGGGTGGATGTTGCGCGTCCGCACCCGATCGCCTGGTTGAAAGCGCGGTTCCAGCGCCGGTCGTGGCTCGGTGTCACGCGTGGCCTCGGGCGCGGGGTGCGTGGCGTGGCCGTCGGTCACCTCGGTTGTGGTGATCACGCCCTTCTCGAGCAGCAGCGTCTCGACAGCGTGGAGCCAGCGTTCGTAGTAGGCGGCCCTCAGGTATTCGTCCGACGGCATTCGCTCGACCGCGTGGCGGAACTCGTCGAGGTTGTAGTAGCGGCCGTTGGTGCGCTGCATCATGGCGCGGACGACGCCTTCCCAACGGTGATGAAACACGGGCTCGTCGCGCTCGATGTCGACCGGACCGAAGCCGTGCATGCCGCCCATGTCGTGCACGCCGTTCATCTGCTTCGAATTATGGAGATACTTCCACTCAGGCCTCGAATGTGGCGCCGGGTCTCCGTTGCTGCGACCCTGATCGTGCTTGGTGGATGCCTTCAAGGCTGCGGTCCGACGGGAACGATGTCATGCGGCGCATATTCGCCGAGGCAGGCGTCCCTGGGGGGCGCCACGGCGATCTCGGCCTCCGACATCTGGGCGGTCGGCGGGACCCAGGACGGTTCGGTAACCGAGCACTGGGACGGACAGCGTTGGACGTCGACCGAGGCTCCGGTAGGCCCCTGGGACGGAGGCGCTTACCTGGATGCGATCTCCTCAACGGGGTCGCGCGACGTCTGGGCGGTCGGAGAGGGACACAAGAACGGGCAGAACGGGACCTTGATCGAACACTGGGACGGCATCAGCTGGTCGGTCGTCACCTCGCCCAGCCCCGGCATCATCGACAACCGACTGACCGCGGTGGCTGCGATCAGCGAGAACGATGCCTGGGCGGTCGGCGACTACTTTGGTCCCGGGCGAGATGAGCCGCTGATTGAACACTGGAACGGAACGTCATGGGCCGTTGTCGATGCGCCAAGCCCCGCTGCCAGCATCCAACAGTTCGCGGGTATTTCCGCGGTCGATGCTACTGACGTCTGGGCAGTTGGTCTCCAGACGAAGTCGGACGGCACCGGGCGTAAGCCCCTGATCGAGCATTGGGACGGCGTCGCCTGGCAGGTCGTGCCGAGTCCAAACCCCGGAGGTGGCGGCCAACTCAACGGCGTTCGCGCGCTCTCGGCGAGCGACGTCTGGGCAATCGGCGGTCGTGACTCTGGCGGAACGCCGGTGCCCCTGATCGAGCGCTGGGACGGAGCCTCATGGACAGTCCAGCCCAGCCCAGATATTTCAAACGCCTCGATGCAGACGATCGCCGCGTCCGGCCCCGCCGACGTCTGGATTGCGGGCGCGTCCACTCAGGACTGGCTGATCGAGCATTGGGACGGGAGTCGCTGGTCAACGACCGCTCCGGCCGCGCACTCGACCGGAATCGTCAACGCCGTCACCGCACAGCAGGACAGCGTGTGGGCCTTCGGCAATCGTCACACCGGCTTGTGCGGTCCTGATTGGGCCCTGATCGAGCGCTGGGACGGCAAAGCCTGGAGTTACGTGCGCAGCCCGCACGACGCACCCGCGTCCTGAGGCGCCCGCCGGCTTACTCGCCCACGACCTCGACGTCGAACGGGCCGTGAAAGATGAGCACGAACATGCAGGGACTATCGGGAGTTGCCTGATGTCGCATCGGCTCTCCGGCCGGAAAGTGAACGTACGCACCGGGCCCGATGACCTGGCCGTTGGCGTCAAGCCGCCCCTCCAGGACGATGATCGTGTGGGCGGCCGTGTGCCGGTGGATGCGGCCTCTCACCCCGGCTGGATAGCGGACCACGTAGTGCTCCTCGCCTGAGGCAGGATCCTCAAAGAGGAGACGGAGACCGATATCCCGATCGTAGATTGCCGATGCGGCCTCGCTCGGCTTCCGGAGCTCGAGCGAGCGCAGGTCATCGAGGATGAGCGCCTTGCCTACTGCTGCCATGCACGCATTGTCCGTCAGCGCCTTGTTGTCGACGTGCCGGCCGCCTGCGCCTGGGTCGCGGCGGCGCGCGCGGTCCTGGGCGTCACCATCCATCTGCGCTGCTGCAGCGCCTCGTTGACCTGCGCGACCACCGCAATCAGGTTCTTGAACGCGGTGTAGAACAGGCTGCTCATCACCAGGTAGTAGACGAACCAGCCGGCGTGGCGGCGAATGTCGCGATTGGCGAGTCGCCAGGCGAGCAGCGTCTGGCCTGGGCCGGTGCCGAGCGTGAAGATCGTGGTCATGACGAAAATCGGAACCACCCAGTCGATCCTGTCCAGGCCGCCGTACTTGATCGACCAGAAGATGATGATCGGCACCATCTGGTTGGCGATCCATGGGTACAGCTCACGCCAGGTCAGCAGCTGGACCAACCCCAGCTTCTGGCGCAGCGTCAGGCGCCGCGATGCGAGGCCCTTCCACAGGTAGCTGTATGACACCTGGAACCAGCCCTGAGCCCACCGCATCCTCTGGTTCCAGAGCGCACGCAGCGTGACCGGGGCGAGCTCCCGTGAGATGAGTAGTGGGTCGGACGCGATCCGGCGTCCATCGAGCACGGCTCGGATCGACGAGTCGATGTCCTCGGTGAGCATGAACGCATGCATCCGGATCTCGTGGAGGAGGTGCGCCTTCCAGTAGCCGTTCGAGCCTCCGAAGATCCCGAAGTGGTGGAGGCGCGCGCGCCCTGGATGACTGACCGCGTAAATCGCCTCGAACTCGACAGCCACAATCCGCGACACCCATGTTTCGTCCCCGTTGCGGACCGCGCAGTGCCCCTGGACGACGTCGTATCCCGAATCCAGCCAGCGCCATGCCCTCCGAAATCCGTTCGGCTCTGGATGGTGGTCAGCGTCGAATATGCCGATGAACTCGCCCGTGGCTTCTGACAGCGCGGCGTTCACGTTCTGGGCTTTGGACTCGCTGCCTTCGACCCGAATCACCTTGAAGCGCCTGTCGGCGCGCGCCATCTCGGCGAGCGTCTCTTCCACCGGCATCGTTTTCGGCGTGTTGTACGCGAGAACTATCTGGAGGCCGGCCGGATAGTCGATCCGCTGGAACGACCGGATCGTCTGGACGATGGTCGCAGCTTCATTCGGCAGGTAGGCGGCGATGATCGCGGTCGCGGGCACGTAGCGGTGCTCTGGAAGGTGCGGCGGATGCTCGGGCCGAAGGGCGAGCAGGCCTTCGGTCCAGATGAGAATTGCCGTCACCAGCAGCGCGATCACCACCACGACGTAGGCGACGGGAACGATGTTGATCCCTAGCGTGTCGAGCAGCAGGTAGACCGCCAGTGGCACCGCGATCGCCAGCAGCTGCGTGATCAGGATCTGGGCGGGGACGCTGACCAGCAGGCGCAGCACGCCAGGGCCCGTGGCCGGCCTTGGTGGGCGGGCCACTGGACGCATCGTGGGCGTGTAGAGCACCGGTCGAAGATCCAGCTGCAGCTCCGCATGCTCGAGGGCGACGGAGCAGCGCTCTTCGAGCTCTCTGGCATCCGACTCGACCCCGAAGTCGACAAAGCCCACGACCGGGGTGAGCTGGAAGACCTCGCCGCCGGCCTTGAACTCGTGGGCGCCGATCGTCTCCATCACCTCGGTCAGCCGGCGCTGCGCGTCGGCCACCACCGTCTCGGCCAGCACGAGCGTGAGACGTCCCTGGCCGTCGCGGCCGATCACGTCCAGAGGTTCGGCGCGGCCCATGATCAGGGCGGCGGTCTGCCGCTCGATCTCGCCCTCCACTCGCGACGAGAATCTCGTGCGCAACCGCTGGAGCTCGTGCAGGCGGATCAGAGCGATGACTCCCCGCCGGTTGGTCTTCTGGGCGCGCGCGACCTCGCGCCCAAGCTCAGCGGCAAACTGCGCCTCGGAGAGCACGCCCGCCTGGATGTCCGACACCACGCTCGACGCCGGCACCGGAGGGCGTTCGATCTTCGCTCGCACTCGAGCCAGCAGCTCGCGGAGTGCGAACGGCTTGACCAGGTAGTCGTCGGCGCCAAGGCCCATCCCGGCGACGATGTCCTCGGTGTCACCTCGGCCTGTCAGCAGGATCACCGGCAGGGCCTTGGTCGTGGTCTGCTCGCGGATCCGTTTGAGGAGCTCGAACCCGTCCACACGGGGCATGGTCACGTCGCTGATCACGAGGTCGGGAGGCGCCTCGGCCAGCTTCGCCAATGCCTCCTCACCGTCGGCCGCGTAGGTGACCGTGCATCCGGCTGCCGTCAGGCCGCGGCCGACGACCGTGCGGAGCATCGCCTCGTCGTCGACGACGAGGATCGAGGCGTCGATGCGATCCGGCTCCGCCTCCGTCCGGGCCTCGGCCCTCTTCTTCGCGTGGCGGGCCCTGGTCGCCTTCATTCAGGCTGCCTGGCGCGCCCGGCTGAGATCACGAACGAATGGTATGGGGCGTGATCGGCACTTGAGCTGAGCTGGAACTACAGCGCAGCGTCTCCGGCCGAAAGTTCGTTAACTGATCGCTCAAGTGTTAGCGCCTAATAGCGGTATCCAAGGCCACTTAGGGACGCTAGGACAGGAGGCGAGCATATGCTGCTGCAACCGATCGGTCCCCTAGGGACGCGACGCCTCGCGGTAGGGATCACCACCGCGATCATGCTGGCTGCGGTCGTGCTGGCCGCCTTTGTAGCCACGGGCGGGCGAACGGCTCTCGGCGCCGGTGGCGGAGGCGGCCCATGCCCGTCGCCACCCGGACCCGGCTGCACATTCAAGAGCATCAACGCGTTTGCAGACTTCAGCACGGTGAGCGCCGACGGCTGCGAATTCACCGACGCGTCGGTGCAGTCCTTTCAGGCCCTCACCAGCCCAGGCCACTCGGCGATGACGATCGTCTTTGTGTCCATATCGATCTTCAACAACTGCACCGGGGCCTTTCAAACTTTCGTCAACTTCGACCCCATGAGCAACGGCTTCCCGACCTTCAACGGAACGGCCCTTTTCGGAACGAAGCTCGACACCGCATCGGTGAACGGTTCGGCTCCGATGTTTGACGTCAATACCGGGGTGC
>Ga0209058_1000926_pt1 | contig 25334 bp, 21 predicted proteins | sample GraSoiAngelo_147_FD_185904 | JGI IMG/M metagenome (GOLD analysis project Ga0209058, IMG submission 185904) | Grasslands soil microbial communities from the Angelo Coastal Reserve, California, USA - 14_1009_05_40cm (SPAdes) (version 2) | ecosystem: Environmental > Terrestrial > Soil > Grasslands ... | reverse complement strand
TTAATGTCGTGACCCGGCCCTATCGGTTGGGGCGAAGGCAGCCCGCGATCGACCGGACGTCCCGCGCGATCCTGGAAGCGGCCCGTGACCTTGTCGCCGAGCAACCCGCGGCGGCGGTCAGCGTGGTCTCGATCGCCCGGCGGGCCGGCGTCTCCCGGATCACGGTCTACAACCGCTTTGCGTCCCGCGCGGGCGTGATCGGGGCCCTGGTCCCGCCCAAGACCGTGCCCGCGACGCGGGTGGAGGACCCATACGACGCGCTGCGCGTTTTTCTCCACGCGGCGACGGCCGGTTGGTCCGCCAACCCCGCGCTGTACCGTCACCTCCCCGCCGTCCAGGACCCCACCCAGCCTGATGAGGTGCGCGGCCTCGCCGAGCGACTTGCGGCGTCGGACGCGCTTCGGCCCGGGTGCTCATTGCGAGAAGCGGAAGATGTCATCGCTGCGCTCAGCTCGTTCGCCATGTTCGACCGGCTCCATAGAGGCGGGCGGCGGCCGGCATCCGCAGTGGCCGACGTGCTGATGCGTTTGGCCTCCGGAATCCTGGCGTAGGATCTTTTGACGCAGTGCGGCATAGAGTCGCGGATGTCGGCGGACCAGTGCATTACGTCGACTTCGGCGGCTCGGGCCGGCCGGTGCTCATGGTCCACGGTCTCGGCGGAAACGCGCTCAACTGGATGGCTGTGGGTCCAGCGATCGCGGAGACGCGCCGCGCGCTGGCCATCGACCTCGCGGGATTCGGCCAGACGCCACTCTTCGGACGCGCCGCCACGGTCGGCGCCAACGTCGCGCTCGTCCACGACTTCATCGATGGCGTGGTCGGCGAACCGGTGATGCTGATGGGCAACTCGATGGGCGGATACATCTCGGTCGTCGAGGCGGCCGCGCACCACGGTGCAGTGACGTCGATGGTCCTCGTCGACCCCGCCGTCCCGGGCCCTCACGTCCGCAGGCCAGAACCGCTGATGCTGGGCGCGATCGCCGCGCTTTCGATTCCAGGTCTTGCGCAGACACTTCTCGATCGGAGACTCCGCGTGCTCGGCCCGGAGGCGCTCGTCAAGAACACGCTTGCCCTGGTCGCCAAGGATCCTTCGCGTATCGACCCTCGGTGGTTGATGCGCACGTACGGCTGACGAAGGAGCGCCAGCATCTGGGACGGCAGAATGCGCGCGCGTTCATCCAGGCCTCGCGATCGATCGGTTTTCGCATGGCGGATCCGCGCTTCTGGGCACGGGTGGCCGCCGCAGCGCTCCTACCCTCGTCATCCACGGAAGCCTGGATCGATTGATCCCGCTATCGGCCGCCCGCGAGCTGCAACGCCGCCGCCCTGATTGGAAGCTCGAGGTCCTCGACGGAGTCGGTCACGTGCCGATGATGGAAGCGCCGGATCAGTTCATGGACGCGCTGGAGGCGTGGAGCGCGTATAGAATCCCAACCGCCGCCGCAGTTTCATGACGGAGTAAGCGCTCAGCAGCACGAAGTGGCCACAGCCTCCGAACCTCCCCATAGCAAGCGCGCCGGCCGGCTGAACGCTTCCGCGTCGATTCTTCCTCAGCTGCGGCACCTGGGCCGTTGGGACCCACTACCTCCGATGTGGCTCGAGGGCCGCTTCTCTTTCGAGTTCCTTCGCCTGATTCGAGACCCCGTCTTTCGCGGCGATGACGTGCCGCCGGGTTTGCGCAAGCCCGTGCTCCTCATCCCCGGATTCCTGGCCGGCGACTGGACTCTCCGTACCCAGTACGACTGGTTGAAGCGCGTCGGTTATCGCCCGCGGCTCGCCGGTCTCGCCTTCAACGTGATGTATTCCGAGGTCATGCTCAAACCTCTCCTCGACACGTTGCTCGCTCAGCATCGCAAGACAGGAGCGCGGATCGCCGTCGTAGGCCACAGCCGCGGCGGGGTGCTGGCCAAGGTGCTGTCGCACCGCAAGCCGGACCTGGTGGAGCAGGTGATCACGCTCGGCTCGCCGCTCAACGACCCCTTCGACGTGCACCCGCTCACGATGGCCGGAGTCCACGCCGCGCACCTCTTCAACGCGGTGCGTTACCGGCATCCCGCCTCGGTTGAGATGCGATTCCTGCGCGACCTGAAGGCGGCTCCGCGCGTCCCGACCACGTCGATCTACTCGCGCTCGGACGGCGTGGTCAACTGGAAGGCCTGCCTGCGACCGGACATCAACGCGATCGAGGTCCACGGCAGCCACGTTGGCCTGGCTCTCAATCCCGAGGTGTACCGCATCCTCGCCCATCTGCTCCCCGCTCCTTGGCGCCAGCCGTAGTCCGCAAGTAAGATCGAATCCAGCGGGAGCTCGCGCGTAGCGGGCTGAGAGGGCGCCGGGCGCCGACTGCATGAACCTGAACTGGGTAATGCCAGCGGAGGGAGACCCATGAGCGATATCGCGGCTCGGCCGGCCGAGGCGGACGCCTTTGGCAAGGTGGAGGCGCACGGCATCGAGGCGATCCCCGCGGCCGATCGCCACGGCAGGCCACGCGAGCTCGCGTTCCTGTGGGCGGGCGCGTTCGTCAACTACGCGAGCCTTTTCACCGCGAGCCTGCTGACGACGTACTACGGGCTCGGCGTCTGGGACGGCCTTGTCGCGACGGCGCTGGGCACGGTCGCAGCCGCGGTGATTCTCGGCCTGCTGAGCAACACCGGCCCGCGATCAGGGCTGCCGCAAATCGCGTTCACGCGCAGCATCTTCGGCCTTCGCGGCTCGTACGTCGGTGCAGCCCTGACGCTGTTTCTCGCCATCGGCTGGTTTGCGGTCGACTGTGTGATCGCGGCACAAGCCGGTGCTCAGCTCTTTGGCGGAGGTAACAGCGCGGCGACGTTCGGCCTGGTCCTGTTGATCGCCGCGATCAGCGTCGCCGTCGCGATCTTCGGGCACCAGACCATCAAAGTCCTCGAGACGTATGGCGCCGTCACATTCGCCTTGCTGTCGGCAGCGCTATTTGTGTTCCTGGCCCCGCAGTTCCACTGGACGCAAGGCCCGGCCGCGTCGGGTTCCGACTACGCGGGCGCCTTCGTGCTCGGCTTCATGACCTGCTTTGCCCTCGTCGCATCCTGGTATCCGTTCGCCAGCGACTACTCCCGATACCTGCCGGCCGCGAGCCCGACCCGCTCGGTCACACTGTGGCCGGTCGCGGGCATCGCGATTCCAATGGTGCTGCTCGGCCTGTTTGGCCTGCTGCTGCCGACCATCGATGCCGGACTGGCCCAGAACCAGGGCGTCCTGGCGGTGATCACCGCGCACGCGCCGCCGTGGATCGCGATTCCGTTCTTCGTGTTCATCATCGTCGGCGAGATCTGGGCCAACTACCTCGACGTGTACACGGCAGGCCTCGTCACGCTCGCGATGGGGATCCGGCTCCAGCGCTGGCAGACGGCGCTGGGCTGCGGTTTGCTCGGCACCGCGCTCGCGGCCTACGCGGTGCTCATCAGCGATTTCCACGTCGCGTACGAGGACTTCCTGATCCTCACGTATCTCTGGGCGCCCGCGTGGGCGGCGGTCGTGCTGCTGAGCTTCTTCGTCTTCGAGGGCAAGAGCCGCCCGGGCCTCGCCCTCGCGGCGTGGCTCGCGGGCACCGCGACGAGCCTTCTGTTCGTCAACTACGCGAACCTCTTCGGCAACGTCTTCGCGGGAACGCGATTCTTCAACGATGGATTGACGTCGGCGCTGCACGGAGCTGATCTTTCAGGCGTGATCAGCGTCGGCGTAGCGGCGATCGTTTACTGGACAGGCCGGCGGTTCAGCAACGCATGAAGATCCCGGTCGCGCTGACGATCGCGGGCTCCGACTCTGGTGGCGGTGCCGGCATCCAGGCGGACCTGAAAACGTTCGCCTTCCTCGGCGTGCACGGCACCTCCGCCATCACCGCGATCACGGCCCAGGACACAACCGGCGTCACCGACATCCTCGAGCTCCCGACCTCCCTGATCCGCAAGCAGATCGCGGTCGTGGCCGGAGACATGGGAGTCCAGGCTGCGAAGACCGGGATGCTGTCGAGCGCGGCGATCATCGCCACAGTCGCCGGCGCGATCACCGAATTGCGCATCCCAAACCTGGTGGTCGACCCGGTCATGGTCGCCAAAGGCGGCGCCAAGCTTCTGCGCGATGACGCGGTAGCAGCCCTTCGGGAGCGCCTGCTTCCCCTGGCTGCGGTGATCACTCCGAACATCCCCGAGGCGGAGGTCCTGCTGGGGCGCCCCATCACGAGCCTCGACGAGCGGCGCGTGGCGGCGCGCGACCTCGTCGCGATGGGGGCGCGAATCGCGGTGGTGAAAGGTGGGCATGCGGACGGCGACGCGACCGACGTGTTCTTCGACGGAACGCAGATGATCGAGATGGCGGCGGAGCGGATCGCGACGCCGAACACACACGGGAGCGGTTGCGTGTTCTCAGCGGCGATCACGGCCCACCTGGCCCGCGGCGCAGAGCCCCTCGCGGCGGTGCGGGAGGCCAAGCAGTTCATCACGATGGCGATCGCGAACTCGCTCGAGATCGGCCATGGCCACGGTCCCGTGAATCCGGCGTTTGCTCTCGGGGGCGGCGGTTAAGCTTTTCGTCCCATGAGCAAGCGAAAGCGCGCCACGATCGGCAAGACTCCGGCCACGCCGTCGACCGAAGCGGGCGTCGAGGAATCAGCGGACGACACGGCGGTCAAGGACGACATGGTTCATGTCACTCCCGACCTCCTCGCCGGAAGCCCCGATATCTTCGCCAGCAAGAAGACCGAGGCAACCGAAGCGGAGCCGGAGGCGGAGCTAGCCGCACCCGAGGTCGTCTCAGAACCGATCGAACCCCCCGATGCGAGCACCACGCTGACGCGGGAGGAACCGCCCGCGCTCGCCCCCGAGCCACCGGCGACTTCGCCGCCGCCATTCGTCAACGCGGTGGCGTACCAGGCACGACCACGCCGTGGCGGGTCCACCGGCGCGATCGGAATCGTGCTCGTGGTCATCGGCATCTTCGCCCTGGCCGTAGTCCTGTCAGGTGTCGACTTCACGCAGAGCGGCTGGCCGCTCTTCGTCATCATTCCGGGTCTGACCCTGCTGGTCGTCGGCTTCGTCAACGTCGGCGCGGTGGCGACGATCCCTGGGGGACTGTTGAGCGTGCTCGGCGTCGTGCTCGCTTACACGAGCAGCACCGGCGACTGGCCGGCGTGGGCTTACGCGTGGGCCCTGGTCGTGCCCGGCGGCATCGGCCTCGGCATGTACCTGCAGGCACTGCGGGACCACGATCAGCAGGCGCTGCGCACCGGGCGGACGCTCCTGGCAATCGCCGTGATGATCTTTCTGGTCGGCTTTGTGCTCTTTGAGTCGATCCTCGGCATCAGCGGTCGCGACTACTTCGGACCGGTGGGCAAGGCAGCGTTGCCGGTGCTGCTGATCCTCGTTGGCGTGATCCTGCTCGTGCGCAGCATCCAGCGGAGCCGCCAGACCTAAAGCCGCGCCTCCAGCTGCTCACGCGTCATCTGGTACTCGACCGCGGTCCGGTAGGCCTTGAAGCCCATCGTCCGGTTGATGTTCAGCATCGGACCGTTCGAGTGGGCGTTCTCGGTCACGATCCACCTGGCGTCGGGATAGAGCTCGCGGATGTGCAAGACCATGGCGGCCTTGATCCATTTTCCGAGGCCGCGACCGCGTGCGTCGGGCCGGACGCCGGTGAACTGCTGGTAGATCAGCGTGCGCCGGTAAGGCGCCCATGTGATGTCGGTCATGCCGGAGATCACGCCATCGGGTTCACGCGTGATCACCGTGTGCTGGACCTCGCCGACGAGCGCCTGCCGCTCGTTCCAGTCCTTGATGCGTTCGGGCGTGACGATGATCTGGCCGATGTCCAGGCCTTCGAAAGGCATCGTGTTGAGCAATGAGGTCAGCTGGGGCGCAAAGTCGGCGAGCACCGACTCGGGCAGCACGCCGTCGTAGATCTCAAGCTTCGTCTGCGGGGAGCGCTGCGCGCCTTCGGCCACCCAGCGCTCGAGCATCGGCCAATCGACCTCCGAGAGCTTGAGCCGGCTTTCGATCTCGGTCAGCTTCTGTTCGGCCCCGAGCCACTCGAGAAAGCCGTGTCCTGGCTCTTCCTCGGTGCTCATGCCCACGACCGTGCATCCATGCTCGTCCATCAACTTCGCGATGACAGGCACCCATAAGGCGCCGATGCCTTGGCGCCGGGCGTCCGGTCTCACGTATCCGTCCGCCCAGAAGAGGTGCTTGTTGGTCTCATACTCCGCATTCCGCGGCGTCACCGTCTCCCCGTAGAACGAGCTGAGCATCACACCGTCGCGCGAGATCTCGTAGAAATGCTGAAACTCGAAAGGATTGCCTTTTTTCATTCGGGTTTCGACCTCTTCGTCGGGCTGCACCGGATCGTCAGGGCGCGATTCGTTCTGCCGCACGCGGCGAAGCTCGTGAAATCGATTCCAGAACGCTCGATCGGTGCTCGCAACGTCGATCCGGACCGGCGTCAGCTCCCCCACCATTGAGCTTGGATAATCTCACAGCGGTGTCGGAGACTCGGCCGTTCAAAGTTGGCGTGACCATCCATCCGCAGCAATGCACGATCCAGGAGCTGCGCGATGCGTGGCGGCGCACGGATGAGCTCGGAGTCGACAGCATCTGGTTCTGGGATCATTTCTATCCGCTGTACGGCAATCCGAACGGCAACCATTTCGAGTGCTGGTCGCTGCTCGCGGCAGTCGCGATGGACACGAAAGTCCCCCAGATCGGACCCATGGTCACGTGCATTGGGTATCGCAACCCCGACCTGCTCGCGACGATGGCCACCACCGTGGACCAGCTGTCGGGCGGTCGATTCGTGTTCGGCCTCGGAGCCGGCTGGTTCGAGCGCGACTACGCCGAGTACGGGTACGACTTCGGCGAGACGCGCGACCGCGTGCGGCTGCTCAAGGAGTCCCTTCCCCGAATCAAGCGGCGGATCGAGAAGCTGCGGCCTGGACCGGCGGGCAGGATGCCGATCCTCATCGCGGGCGGGGGTGAGAAGGTGATGCTCCGCCTGGTCGCGGAGCACGCCCAGATGTGGAATGCGATCGGGTCAGCCGAGCAGTACGCGCACAAGTCGAAGGTCCTGGACGGGTGGTGCGAGCGGATCGGCCGGGACCCTCGCGAGATCGAGCGCACGGCGAACGTGCCGGCTCCCACGGCGAAGGGAGTCGACGAGTGGCTGAAGGCAGGCCTTCAGCACTTCGTGCTCCGCCTTGCGCACCCGTTCGACACCAAAGATCTGGAGCGGGTGCTCAAGATCAGAGATTCCTGAGAAATTCCCAGGAGGCCGCCGCCAACCACCCGGATCCCCACAATGAAAACGGGGCCTTATTGTGGTTGGCGCACTAACACAATCTGGGCCGCCGGCGTAGCATTTCCTACACCACACCCTCTTCGCGGCGCGAGCCTCCTACCGCATGGCAGGAGGCTCGTCTTATTTGTGGCATACCGCGAGCGCCGGCGGCCGCAGGTAATTCGAGGACCCGAAAACCGCGAGTGCCGGCGGTCGCGGATTACGCCGCCTTGACGGCGGACACGAGCTTGGTCAGGGAGTCCTTGGCGTCCCCGAAAAACATCACGGTATTCGGTCCGAACATGAGGTCGTTGTCGATCCCCGCAAACCCGGGGCGCATCGAGCGCTTCATGAAGATGATGTTCTTGGCCTGGTCGGCGTTCAGGATCGGCATCCCGTAGATGGGGCTGCCCGGCGTGTTGCGCGCCGCAGGGTTGACGACATCGTTGGCGCCGACGATCAGGGCCACGTCCGCGTTCTTGAAGTCGTCGTTGACCTGGTCCATCTCCTTGAGCTGCTCGTAGGGCACATTGGCCTCGGCGAGCAGCACGTTCATGTGACCAGGCATGCGTCCCGCGACCGGGTGGATCGCGTACTCGACGTCCACTCCTCGCTTCTCGAGCACGTCGGCCAGCTCGCGTGCGGCGTGCTGGGCCTGGGCAACCGCCAGTCCGTAACCCGGGACGATGATCACGCGCTGCGAGTAGGCCAGTAGGGTGCCGAGGTCTTCCGCCGAAGCGGAGCGAACGCTGCGGCCCTGTGCCCCTGCGGCGGCCGTGGCTGCCGTATGCGCCTGGCCGAACGCACCAAAGAGGACATTGCCCAGCGAGCGACCCATTGCATCGCTCATGAGCTTCGTCAGCAGGCTCCCGGAGGCTCCGACCAATGTGCCCGCCACGATGAGCGCGAAGTTGTTGAGCGTGAACCCGCTCGCCGCGACCGCCAGACCGGTGCACGCGTTGAGAACCGAAATCACGACCGGCATGTCGGCGCCGCCGATCGGAAGCACGAACGCCACACCGAGGATCAGCGCGAGCACCAACAGGGGAAGGAAGGTGAGCGGCACCGACGCGAGAGCGAGGATCGCGATCGCCAAGCCCACGATCGCCGCCGCGAGGACGCCGTTGACGATCTGCTGCCCCGGATACGTGATCGGAGTCCCGGTCATCAGCTCCTGCAGTTTCGCGAACGCGACGGCGCTGCCCGCGAAGGAGATCGAGCCGATCACGATGCTGAAGACGCTCGGAAAGAGCACGGCAAACTGCGGATGGACGCCGAACTTCAGCAGCTCGGCGACCGCGACCAGCGCCGCGGCGCCGCCTCCCACGCCGTTGAACAGGGCGACCATTTGGGGAATCGCGGTCATCCGCACCATCCGCGCCCCGACCGTCCCGACCAGGCCGCCGATCGCGATCCCGATCCCGGTGATGATCAAACCTGCGCTCGTGAAATGGAGCAGTGGAACCGTCGCACCGAGCGCGACGACCATGCCGGCGGCGGCCGTGAAGTTGCCATTCCGCGCGCCTTTGGGCGAGCTGAGCTGCTTCAGACCGAGGATGAAAAGAACCGCCGCCAGCAGGTAGGCCAGCGTAATTGCGACAGTCACGGCCGGAGCCTTCGACGAGAGATTCGGTGGCCAGGCGGCCCAGATGCTAGGCGCGGCCGAGCACCGGAGCGAGCGCATGCGTTGATGCGGGAGTGAGGAGCGGAGGTCGCAACAACGCAGATGGGCTGCATAGGCGCCGAAGATCCGTCGACGGTCTCTGGCCGGGACTGTCGACTCATTTCTTGGCCTCGGCCGGAGTCGGCGCCTTCGATGGCTGGCGACCTTTGAACATCTCGAGCATGCGGTCGGTGACCACGAACCCGCCGACGACGTTGGTCGCGGCGAGGGTCACCGCGACCAGACCGAGGATGATCGTCACCGGTGAGTCGGCGCCAGCTGCGATGAGAATGGCGCCTACCAGGATGATGCCGTGGATGGCGTTCGTGCCCGACATCAGCGGCGTGTGCAGGATGGTCGGCACCTTGGATATGACCTCGAAGCCGACAAAAATCGCCAGCACGAAGAAGGTCAGCTCGTTGAGGAGCTCGTTGGTCACGCCGCGGAAACCATCTGTTTCGCGCGCTCGTTGACGATCTCGCCGCCATGCGTCACGCACGCGGCCTTGGTGATCTCGTCCGCGAAATCCAAGGCAAGGGCGCCGTTCTTGACGAGGTGCAGGAGCAGGTTGGCGACGTTGCGCGCGTAGAGCTGGCTCGTGGTCTGCGGCATGGTCGAAGGCACGTTGCGAGTGCCGATGATCGTCACGCCATCAACGCCGATCTCCTTGCCGGCCTGGGTCAGCTCGACGTTGCCGCCCGTCTCGGCGGCCAGGTCTACGATCACCGAGCCCGCGCGCATTCCCTTAACCATTTCGGCGGTGACGAGTAGCGGTGCCTTTCGCCCTGGCACCGCGGCCGTGGTGATGACCACGTCCGCCTTTGCGACGTGCTCGCCGATGAGCTGCCTCTGCTTGCTCAGGAACTCTTCGGACTGCTCTCGTGCGTAACCGCCCTGACCCTCCTGAGCCTCGAGGGCAAGCTCGATGAACGTGGCGCCGAGCGACTGCACCTCTTCTTTGACCGCCGGGCGCACATCGTAGGCGGAGACGACGGCGCCGAGCCGGCGCGCGGTCGCGATCGCCTGCAGCCCCGCGACCCCCGCCCCCATCACCAGGACTCGTGTTGGAGCTACCGTGCCCGCCGCGGTCATCATCATCGGAAAGAGCTTGCCCAGGCGCTCCGCGGCGATCAGCACGGCCTTGTAACCCGACGCGGAAGCCTGTGAGGAGAGCGCGTCCATCGACTGCGCTCGCGAGATGCGCGGCAACAGCTCGAGGCTGAAGGCGGTGATCGCGTGTTGGGCCAGGGACTTCACGGTGTCGCCCTGGGTCGCCGGCTGCAGGAAGCTGATGAGCACCGCACCCTTTTTCAAAAGAGCGATCTCGCTTTCCCTCGGCGCCTGCACCTTGAGTACCGCGTCCGCGTAATGAAGCATCGTGCCGGCGCGGCTTTCGACCTTAGCCCCGGCGTCCTCGTATTGCTTGTCGGTGAGGAAGGCGGCCGCCCCGGCTCCGGCCTCGACGCTCACCTCGAGGCCGGCCGCGGTGAGCATCTTGGCGGTGTCCGGGACAATCGCCACGCGGCGCTCGCCCTGCTCGATCTCCCTTGGAACCGCCACCTTCACGACTCGACGACTCTAAGGAATCGAGGGTCCCTCCTGCACCCGCGTAGAATCCGTAGTCCGCCAACCCAAAATCGAAGTGACCGAACCAATCGTCAACGACCTCACCATCCAGGCCGCCACCGTCAACGGTTCTGGCAGCCAGACCGCAAACCTGGTTTTGACCAGAGCGATCTTCCATATGGGAATCCCGGTAGCGCCCAAAAACGTCTTTCCCTCCAACATCGAAGGCCTCCCCACGTGGTACCAGCTGCGGATCACGCCGGAAGGACACATGGCGCGCTCGGACAAGGTCGACGTCCTGGTCGCGTTCAACGTTGCCACGTGGCGCCAAGACCTGACGACGGTACGCGGCGGCGGCGTGGTCATCCACGAGGAGGCGTTTTCGACCGCCGAGGCGCGCACCGACGTCACCTACTACGCGGTGCCCTTCTCCAAGCTGGCCAAGGCGAAGATCCAGAGCGACACGCTCCGCAAGCAGCTGGCCAACATGATCTATGTCGGCGTGGTGGCCGGCGTGCTCGGCATCCCGTGGGAGGCGCTCGAGCACGGGGTCAGGCGCCAGTTCCTCGCCAAGCCCAAGGCGGTACCGATCAACCTCGACGCGATCAAGGTCGGGTACGACTACTGGCAGGACAACTTTTCCAAGCACGATCCCTACCGCCTCGAGGCGATGACCGGCAGGGTTGAAGGAAAGGTCCTCGTCGAGGGCAACCAGGCGGCCGCGCTCGGGGCCTTGATGGGCGGCGCCAGCGTCGTCGCGTGGTACCCCATCACACCGTCGTCCTCTCTGTGCGAGTACTTCATCGCTTACTCGGACCGATTCCGCGTCGACCCGAAGACCGGCGAGAAGCTGGTCTCGGTGGTCCAGGCCGAGGACGAGCTGGCGGCGGTTGGGATGGCGATCGGCGCCGGCTGGGCGGGCGCACGGGCATTCACGTCCACCTCCGGACCCGGCATCTCGCTGATGGCCGAGTTCTCCGGTCTCGCCTACTACGCCGAAGTCCCGGTCGTGATCTTCGACATCCAGCGCATCGGCCCGTCGACTGGTCTCCCGACGCGCACGTCGCAGGCCGACATCGGGTTCGTCTACACGCTGTCGCACGGCGACACCAAGCACATCGTCCTGCTGCCTGGGACGGTCGAGGAATGCTACGAGTTCGCGCGCGACGCATTCGACTACGCGGACCGATTCCAAACGCCAATCTTTGTGCTCTCCGACCTCGACCTCGGCATGAACCTGTGGATGACTCCGGAGTTCAAGTACCCGGAGAAACCATTCGACCGCGGCAAGGTGCTGTCGAAGGACGACCTCGAGAAGGTGGCCGGCGAGTGGGCACGTTACCGCGACGTCGACAAGGACGGCGTCACCTACCGCACCCTGCCCGGGACCGACCATCCGGCGGCGGGCTACTTCACGCGCGGCTCAGGCCATGACGAGAACGCCCGCTACACCGAGGGCGCGGACGCATACGCAAACAACATGGACCGCCTCGTGCGCAAGCTGGAGACCGCACGGCACGCGCTTCCGGCGCCTGTGATCGATGAGGCCGGCTCATCCGTAGGCCTGATCGCGTTCGGGTCGACCCACGCGGCCGTGGTCGAAGCCCGTGAGACGCTGGTTTCCGCCGGTAAGGCGATCGACTACCTGCGTGTGCGAGCCCTGCCTCTGTCGGATGATGTGGCCGCGTTCGTGGAGCGCCATGAACGCGTGTACGTGGCGGAGCAGAACCGCGACGGCCAGCTCTTCGACATCGTTCGCCTCGCCCTCCCTCCCGCGCTGGTCGACCGGGTGCGTTCGATCCGCCACTACAACGGGCAGCCGATCCCCGCTGCTGCGATCATCGAGCCACTAATGGACCGCGAGGCGGTGCCCGCATGAGCGCGACGGTCAACCACGTCGGGCTTCCGCGCGATGCCTACAAGGGCGCCGCGACCACGCTATGCGCGGGGTGTGGGCACAACTCGATCACCAACCACATGATCAAGGCGCTCTACGAGCTCGGTGTCGAGCCACACCTGCTGGCGAAGATGTCGGGCATCGGCTGCTCGTCGAAGACACCCGCCTACTTCGTCGAGACGGCGCACGGCTTCAACGGCGTCCACGGGCGCATGCCGGCGCTCACGACCGGGGCCCACCTGGCGAACCGCCAGCTGATCATGCTCGGGGTGTCCGGCGACGGAGACACCGCGTCGATCGGCCTCGGCCAGTTCATGCACCTGATCCGCCGCAACGTCGACTGCACGTACATCATCGAGGACAACGGGACCTACGGCCTGACGAAGGGCCAGTTCTCGGCGACGGCCGACCTCGGATCGATGCAGAAGAAAGGCGCGGTCAACACGTTCCAGCCGATCGACCCTTGCGCGGTCGCGCTGGCGCTCGGTTGCTCGTTCGTCGCGCGCTCGTTCAGCGGCGACGGCAAGCAGGTCGTGCCGTTGATCAAGGCGGCGATCGCCCACCGCGGGACCGCGATCCTCGACATCGTCTCGCCGTGCGTGACCTTCAACGACCATGACGGCTCGACCAAGAGCTACAGCTGGGTGAAGGACCACGAGGAGTCGATCGCGGACGTCTCGTTCATTCCTTTCTTCGAAGAGGTTCACGTCGACTACGAGCCCGGCACCGTGCGGGACGTGCTGCTGCACGACGGGTCGCATATCGTGCTGAAGAAGCTCGGCGAGGACCACGATCCGACCAACCGCCAGGCGGCGATTCGGGTGATCGAGGAGGCCCGCGCCGAGGGTCACCTGGTGACGGGCCTGCTCTACGTCGACACCGCGATGGCCGATTTCGCCTCGACCGAGGAGATCCCGCAGCGGCCCTTGAAGGACCTGGGTGAGGACGAGCTCCGGTTGAGCCGCGAACAGTTCGCGCAATTCATGTCCGAGTTCGCCTGAAGGCTCCTACGCGCGGTCGTGCGGGGCGCAACGCCCGCTCCGGCGCCCTCCCCATGAATGGGGAGGAGATTGCCAAGGGGACGCGACTCGTTGGACGACGTGACCCGGCGATGGCCGCCCTCATCAAGCGCACCGGTGCGATGGAGCTGCGCGACCCGCTGGACGACAGCTTCTCGGCGCTGGTCCGCTCGATCATGTACCAGCAGCTTGCGGGTGCCGCGGCGACCGCGATCCACGGCCGGTTCCTGAAGCTCTTCGCCGAAGCGCTCTCCCCCGCCGCCGTCCTCGCGCTGCCCGTGGGCGTGATGCGCGGAGCGGGTGTCAGCGGGCCCAAGGAGGCCGCGATCACAGACCTCGCGCGGAAGGTGGCGGACGGCACGGTACCGCTCGGGGACGTGGATGGGCTGACCGACGATGAGCTCGTGGCGCGACTGGTCCAGGTGCGCGGGATCGGGCGCTGGACGGCGGAGATGTTCCTGATCTTCCAGCTGCGGCGGCTCGACGTCTGGCCCGTGGACGACTACGGCGTCCGCAAGGGATGGACCCTTGCCCACCGCAAGCGGGAGATCATCACGCCGAAGGCGCTGCAGGCTGAGGGCGAGACGTTCCGGCCCTGCCGGACGATCGCCGCATGGTACTGCTGGCGCGCGGTCGAGAACATCGTCCTACCAACTTGAGGTGCGCCCTGCGCGCGCCCGGCGCCTAGCGGGCGTACTTCCGGCGCAGCTTCTCGAGCGCCTGCTCGGTCATCGGCGGCCACCCGTACGCGTCGAGGAAGGCGCTGCCGAAACCTTTGCCGTAGTTGTACTGCAGTGTCCAGACGCCGGCCGCGAGGTCGGCCTCGGGATTCCCTAGGCCGGCGCCGCCGACGTCGACCAGGCCGCTGAGCTCGCCCCGGTGAACCAGGACGTTCGGCAGGCAGTAGTCACCGTGGATGAGCACGTGGCCTGGCTTCTTGACGCCGAAGGGGCAGTCGGTCGCTTCTGTCGCGTGGAGCTTGCGCAGGATCTGACCCAGCTTGTTTGCGACCTGGACCGGATCCCACCCCACGGATTCGTGGAACATCGGCACTCCCAGGACCGCGTGCGTGACGAGCCAGTCGTCGTCGGCTTCGTGGAAAAAGCCGATGACTTCCGGCACGGGCCAACTTCCCTCGAGCCACGCCAGGCGATCACGCTCTCCGGCCAAGTCGGCCGCGCGCTTGACGAAGACCGTGCGGTCTGCAACGGCCAGGCGCCAGACGGTGCCCGCCCAGCTCATCCACGCGAACTCCTCCGTCACTGGGGATGCACCAAGCGCCGACACAACCGCTTCGCGCACCGCGGCGGGCAGGGAGGGCGATGACGATTTCACGTCATTCCTCTCTGTAGCATGTGCGCGGGGTGGTGTGGTGATTGCTCTGCCTGAGTCGCCTGACGCATTCAAGACCGCGACGTGGGAAGACGTGGCGCCGTACTACGAAGACCTCGCGACGCGGCCCCTGGACAAGACCAACGTCGAGACGTGGCTGAGAGATTGGTCCGATTTCGAGTCGATGCTCGCGGAAGCGGCCGCCCTCGCCCACTTCGCGTACGCGTGCAACACCGCCGACGCGGAGAGCGAGCGGGCGCAGCTGAGGTTTGGAAGCGAGATCGATCCCAAGGCCGACGAGCAGCGGACAAGGCTGCAGCGCCGGCTGGTCGAGCTTGGCTACGCCAGGCCCGACATGGAGACGACGATCCGTCGATTCCGCAACCAGATGGATCTGTTCAACGAGGCCAACGTGCCCCTTTTCGCTGAGCTGTCCAGGCTGTCAACCGGCTGGGCGAAGGCCATCGGAGCGATGACGGTCGACTGGGATGGCCAGGAGATGACGCCGCTGCAGATGTGGCCGTATCTCGAAGAAAACGACCGGACTGTCAGGGAGCGTGCATTTCGCAAGCAGTTCCAGCCCTACGTCGAACAACGCGACACGCTCGCCGACTTTTTCGACCGCATGTACGACCTGAGGCAGCAGATCGCCAAGAACTCTGGATTCGCCAACTTCCGCGACTACGCTCACCGCGAGAAAAATCGCTTCGACTACACCCCTGACGACTGCTTTCGGTTTCACGAAGCCGTCGAGGAGGTGGTTCGCCCCGCGGCCACACGCCTCCTGGGGCGCCGCCGCGCCCACCTCAAGGTGGACCGGCTACGACCGTGGGATCTGTGGGTGGATCCCAAGGCGAGGCCGGTGCTTCACCCGTACCGCGACGTGCGCGAGTTCGTCGACAAGTCAAAAGACATCTTCGCCAACGTCGAACCCGATTTCAAAGGCTACTTCGAGCGCATGGCCGAGGCAGGGCTGCTCGACCTCGACAATCGCAAAGGCAAAGCCCCGGGCGGCTACTGCGACTCTCTGCCGTATCACAAGCTGCCGCTCATCTTCATGAACGCGGTCAACATCGACGAGGACGTGCGCACGCTGCTCCACGAAGCGGGTCACTCGTTTCACGTATTCGAAGCCGCCAACCTTCCTTATCTCTTCCAGCGCCACCCCGGCGCGGAGATGGCAGAGGTCGCATCGATGTCGATGGAACTCCTGTCGTCGCCGTACATCGATCGCGACCACGGTGGCTACTACGACGAGGCGGAGGCGCTGCGCTCACGGCGTGGCTTGCTGGAGCGAACCGTCCTTTTCTTCACCCACTGCGCTTCGGTGGACGCATTTCAGCAGTGGATGTACACCACGCCCGACGGCCGCGACCGCGATGCGCGCGATCGCAAGTGGCTCGAGCTGCGCAACCGCTTTGAGGGCGATTCGGTCGACTGGAGCGATCTGGACGCCCAGCGTATCGCGCGCTGGTACTTCCAGCCTCACTTCTTCGATTACCCGTTCTATTACATCGAGTACGGCATCGCGCAGCTGGGAGCCTTGCAGGTGTGGCGTAACAGCCTGTCCGACCGGCGCGGGGCGGTTCGCAAATATCGGGAGGCGCTCGCGCTCGGGGGAACCAAGCCACTGCCCGAGCTCTACAAGGCCGCGGGCGCGCGACTGATCTTCGACGGCGATAGGATGCGCGAGCTGATCGACCTGGCCGAGGAGGAGCTCGCCGGCTTAGACGCCTAGGCTCGCCCGACGGCTGCGGCGGGCAACACCCCTCACCCCAATCCGCTCCCTGCGGGGAGAGGGAGGGTTGGCTACCTGTTGGTGATGTTCCTGAGGGGCTTGCGCGGCCCGAATCGGGGAGCCCCGATTCCCGCCGCCATGATCAAGCGGATGACACGTGCCCGGTGCCCGCGGTACGGCTCGAGGAGCTCGAGCATGCGCGCGTCGGTTGAACGCGGCGTGCCTTCGAGCGCGAAGCCGATCGAATGCGGCAGGTGGTAGTCGCCCACCGGAACCGCGTCGGGGTCACCCAGCGCGACCATCGCGACCTTGGCGGCGGTCCACACCCCTATTCCCGGAAACGCCTGCATCCTGCGATACGCGCCGGGCATGTCCATCTGTGTGACCTGCTCGAGCCGCTTGGCGCTCCGGGCGGCGCGGATGATCACATCGGCCCGGCGCCGCTCGATGCCGAAGCGATGAAAGCTCCAGTACGGCATGCGCGCCAAAACCTGGGACGAAGGCGGCAACCTCAGCGGAAAGGGGCCGGGCGCTTGCTCGCCGAGCGCATTCACCAGGTGTCGATACGAATCGCGGGCCTCCTCGCTCGTTACCTGCTGGCCCAGCACAGTCGGCACGAGGGCTTCGAACACCGCAAGTGTGCGCGGCATGCGAACGCCGCGAATCTCCTGGTGCAGGCGTGCGACCACTGGATGCGCGGGCATGAATTCGCTGTCGTCATCGCCCTCTCCACATGAGGCGGGCGCATTGGCGACCGCCCATTCCGCACCGGGACCCCACGCGCGGACGTCGACCGATCCGTTGGTGCGCTCGAGCCTGACGGTCGCAGGGCCGGCGGGGGTCCGGGTAGCCCGCCAGATCGCGCCGCCTTCGTGGCGCAGCCATGGACCGCTGCCGAGCGGCGCCAGGGTCAGGTGGAGGTCGAGCGGGCGGCGCGGCTCAAACCGCACCTGGGCGTCCGGGGTCACGATCCGGGACTTTACTTGCTGACCGGCACCGTGAACCTGAAGGTGCTCCCCTCTCCCAGGGTTGACGTGACGGTCAGGTCGCCGTCGTGCATGCGCGCGATCTCACGAGAAAGCCACAAACCGAGCCCCGTTCCCTGCACGTGGACCGAGCTCTCGATGCGCCCGAATCGCGAGAACAGCTGCTCCTGGTCACTTTCGGCGATGCCCACTCCACGGTCGGTGACAGAGACCAGCGCTTGGCTGTCAACGCGCCGGACGTCGACGCTGATGTCTGTTCCCGCGGGCGAGTACTTGGCTGCGTTGCTCAGCAGGTTGCGAACCACGATCTGGAATCGATCGGGGTCGACCTCCGCCTCGATCGCTTCGACGGGTGCGTCGACCTTCAGGTCGTGGTCGCTGAGCAGCATCCTGACGCCGTCGATCGCCGAATCCGTGAGCTCGACGATGTCGACGTGTTGCCGCTTCAGTGCCAGGCGTCCTTCCTCGAGACGCGAAGCCTCGATCATCTGCTCGACCATCCAGTTCACCTCGTCGGATTTGGAGATCAGCAGCGGGAGGACCGAGCGTGCTTTCGGGGAGAGCTCGCCGAGTGCTCCCGCTTCGAGCATCGTCAGGTAGCCCTTGATCACTGTCATCGGGCCGCGGAGCTCGTGCGAGGCGACGTTCAAGAAGTCGGTCTTGGCGCGCTCCAGCGCCGCGATCTTCGAGCTGAGCGTCACGCGGTCGATGCCGGCCGCGATGCTCGCGGCGTACTGGCGCAGGCGGGCCAACTCGTCGTCGCCGAACAAGGGGCTGAGGCGTCCGGAGACGATGACCATCGCGCCGCGGCCCTGACGCAGCTCCAGCGGGACCACAAGACTTCGGCCCGCGCGCCATGGCGCGTGGCCGTCGCCCCTACCGTCGACACTGAGATAGGAGAACCGTTTGCTCAGCGAGGCGGCATCGGCGGAGCCGATGTCACGTGCCGCCAGCACCGATCCGTCTGAGTCGAGCACGAAGGCAGCGTCCCCGCCGACGAGGCGCACCGCCCAGACGAGCGCGCGATCGGCGAGCGTGGCGCGGTCGGGGCTGTACAGGAGCAGCTCATGCATCGCGTTGCGGAACTGGTCTTCTTCAGGCTGTCTCCAGATCCGACGCAGCCAGACGGGAGGGAAGAAGGCGACATAGAGAACCGGCACCGTGGCCAGGGCAAACAGGTCGATCACCACGGAGAACGCGTCGTTGGCGGTTCCCGCGACCGTGCCGATGAGGACGACCACCAGAAGTCCTGCGTAGCCCGCGGAGATGGCACGAAGACGAGCTTTTTCGACCTCGGGGCGGCCGCGCGAGGCGATCCAGAAGGTGACGATCGGCTCGAGGATGCAGAACGCCCACACTCCCACCGTCGAGACAAGAGCGAGCGATTGCACGGCGTTGTGCGGACTCTCGGGATCCGCGGGCAGCTGGACGGCGATGTCGAGAAGACCGACCGCGACGATCAGTAGCGTGACGAGACGGGTCTTGGCGACTCCGAACGGCACAAACGAATCCCGGAACATCAGCAGGCCGTAGCCGGACACAAGAAAGATGACCGCCGCGAGATCAGTGAGCAGCTGGGTGTTGGCGCCAGTGCCGGTCAGGCTTGGCGCCAGCAGCATCACGACCGCTAGCGAGCCGATCGCGATCGCCAGGTTTCCGTGGCGGCGGTCGGGCTGGTGGATCCAGGCCGCCACCGTCCTGATCGCCAGAACAGCGAACGCGATTTCAATGGCAAGCAGAAGCACCAGGAGGACTTCGGCCATTGCGGCAGAATAGCCTACCCGAGGATTTTTCAAGGATATGTAACACGTTTTATCTGCTCGGTTGGCGACAAAACGACAGCGCGCCCTGGGGAAACTAAAGCAGGGGCGGCGCCAGCAGGATCCCGTTCGGGTCGGTCTGGTCCGCCTCGAGGTGGCGGATCTCAAAGCTCCGCAGCCCGCTGACATCGGGAGCCACGGGCGCGGCATCGCGCCCCTCCAGCAGGTTGATCCCCAGGTGGTGGTGGTAGCCCTCCCAGCTCATGAAGCGCATGATCCCGCCGGCCTCGGCCATCAGCTCCATCCCGAGCGATTCGTAGAAGGCCTGGCTTCCATCGAGGTCGCTGACGTTCAGGTGCATGTGACCGAGCACAGTGCCGGCCGAGAACTTGGGCTGCGGCGGCGCGGCGATCCGCAGCAGACGTTCGAAGTCGAGATGCTCGACGCCGATGCTCAACCGCCCATTGGGGTATTGCCACTCGCTCCGCGGCCGATCGGCGTAGACCTCGATCCCGTTTCCTTCCGGATCGTCGAAGTAGAGGGCCTGGCTCACCAGGTGATCGGACGTCCCGGTAAGCGGAAGCTTCTCCTCCAAGGCGCGACGCAGAAAGCCGCCCAGCTCCTCCTCCGACGGAAGGAGGATCGCGAAATGGTAGAGGCCGGCGGTATGCCTCGGCCGGGGGCGACCGTCCGGGAGCGCCGTCAGGCGTAGCAGTGAGGCATCCCCGGCCCCCAGGACCGCGTAGGCCGCATCGCCGGCCATGCGGATCAGGCCGAACCACTCGTAGAAGGCGACCTCCCGTTGAAGGTCGAGGACCTTTAGTTCCAGCGCGCCCAGAGGCCAGTCAGTCTGCAATCAGTACCAGTAGTTGGGGCCTTCCGACCGCGAGCCGCCGGGCGGCGGGTCGACCGCGATGCCCTTGGGCCCGGCCAGCTCCCTGACCGCCCGTTCCGCCCGCGCGATGAAGGATTCGTAGTCGTCATCCTCGGCGGCTGCGAGGGGCGATCCGAAGGTGATCGTCACACGCCCTCGCTTCGGCACGCGCCGGAATCGGGGCATCACCTCGTACATGCCGTCGACGTAGGCCGGCACGATCGGAACGCCGGCGTCCATGGCGAGGATCGCCGCGCCTTTACGAAACTCGCCGATGGCGCCTGTCGCGGTGAGACGGCCTTCGGGAAAGATGATCACCGACCAGTTCTTGCGCAACAGGTCTTTCAGGTATTCGAGGTGAGCCCTGGCCCCGCCACTTCGCGGGATCGGAAACGCATCCACGGTGACCTGCGCGAGGCGTGCCTCCCACTTCCTCTTGAAGATCGAGTCCGCGGCCGCGACCACCACCGAGCGATGGCGATACCGCGGCGGCAACGCCTCGGCCATGACGACCGCGTCCAGCGCACTGACATGGTTGGCGACAAACACGGCGGGGCCGTCCAGGCTTCGCAGCAACTCGCGGTCGCGCACGGTCAGGCGGCAGAAGCTCGAGAGCGCGGGAAACAAGAGGCTCGACTGCAGCGCGGCGCGCATCCTGCGCATGCCTCGAGTGCGAGTCCATTCCGCCGCATCGACCGCGTGCGTCTCCACCGGCGATGAGTGTATGCGCGCATACGAGTGATGCAAGTGGCTGGGGAGGAAGGATCCGAACCTTCAACCTCAGCCGAGAGCGCGGCCCGCGCTCGACTGGTTCGTGGTCGCGTGTGTAACCTGGCCAGAACCCCCGGCAAATCGCCGGGGGCTGACCTCGCCACGACCTGAGGTCGCACCTCCTCCACTGCGCGCCCGATTGGTGAGGCGCGATCTTTTCGCAGACACCTTAGTGGCCCCGGAAAGCCTCTTCGAGCCATTCGGCGAACACTCCCGGCGCCACCTTGGCGTCCAGGACCAGGCCGGGTCGGTGCTTGCGTTCGGCCCATTTTCTGACCCCTGCGAGATCGGCCAGCCGGCGCACGGTGATCCCCTCCAGGCCGAGGGCCCGCCCTATGGCGGCGAAGTCGGTGTCGGGGAAGCGGACGATGTCGAGGGGATGCCCCGCGGGGGCGAAGTGGTGCACCTCCGCGCCGTAGGCCGCGTCGTTGTAGACCAGCACCAGCATGTCGAGGCCCAGGCGCGCGGCCGTCTCCAGCTCGGGCAGCGCCATCAGCGCGCCGCCGTCACCGAGGGCTGCAACGGTCAGTCGGTCGGGGCGGGCGACGGCGGCACCGATGGCGCCGGCCAGGCCCAACCCGACGGACATGAAGGCCTGGGCGAAGACGAAGGCATCTGGTCCGGGAACCCGCAGGTACATGGCCGGATAGCCCATGAAGTGCCCTGAGTCCACGGCCAGCGTCCGCTGCTCCTGGAGGATGGTGTCGAGCGCGATCGACAGCGTCCGGGGATCGATGTGCTCGTCGTCGCCCCTGTCCACGTACGTTTCGTCGCGCCAGCGGTGAGTCCGGATGCGCTCCGCCAGCTCCGTGCTCCGCCAGCCCTTCCGGGCAAGGGACCGAGCGGCCAGTTCGGACACGAGCGCCGATGCCGTCTCCGATGCATCGCCCAGCACTCCCAGGTCGACTTGGCGATGGACTCCGATCGCCCGGGGCTCTAGATCTACCTGGATGACCACTGCCTGCGGCCCGATGAGCTTGCCGTGGGCGGTGGTCCACGCGTTCAAGGAGGCCCCGACGGCGAGCACCAGGTCAGCCTGGGCGATCAGCTCCGACGCCAGCGGCGAGGCGAAGCCTCCCGAGATGCCGAGGTTCCATTGCGAGCGGGAGAAGAGCCCATTGGCCACCGCCGAGGTCGCCAGCAGCGCACCCACGGCGTCACCCACCCGCTCGAGCGCTTCGCCAGCCCCGGCCAGCACCGCGCCGCGTCCGGCGAGGATCAGCGGGCGCTCGGCTCCGGCCAGGCGGTCCGCCACCTCGGCGACCGCCGAGGCCGCCGGCCGCGGCAATGGCAAAGGAGCCGCCGAAGGCGGACTCGGAGCGCTGTCCGGCTGCTCGACTGCCTGGACGTCGAGCGGCATCATCAGCACGACTGGCCGCCGCTCCGTTTGCGCCCGATGCGCGGCGCGGACCACATCGGCGACCGCCGTGGCCGGTCCGTAGATCCGCTCCGGGATCGCCCCTACGGAGGCCACCACCGAATCCTGGTCCAGCCGGAAATTGGAATTGATCGCCGCAGCCGCGGTGTCGCCGGCCAGTACCAGCAGGGGAGTGCGGCTCTTGGCTGCTTCTGTGAGGCCAGTGATGGTGTTGGTCAATCCCGGGCCCTGGTGGACACTACAAACACCGAGCCGACCGCTTACCCGCGCGTACGCATCGGCCATCGCGACCGCGCCGCCCTCGTGTCGGGACGCAATGAACGCCGCCCCCGCGGCCACCAGGGAGTTGGTGACCACGAAGTTGCCGCTCCCGACCAGACCGAAGACATCGCGTACGCCAAGGCCCGCGAGCACCGCGCCGACGGTCTCGGCTACCGTCGGCAGCGGGGGGCCTCCCGATGGGTTTGGACGCGGACTCGGCTCACGCCAGGCTGCGCCGCTTGGCGTCCCAGTTCCTCTCCAGGTTGTCGATCAATCCCGGGCTGTACAGGCACCGGGCCTGCTCGATCGCATACGTGGCGAGGTAGCGGCGAAACACATCTAGTGGCTCGTGCGCGGCGCGCAGCGCGCGCCGGTTGGCGACCAGGCTGGTGGGGCCCGCGGCCGTCAGCTCACGAGCCAGCTCCAAGACCTCAGTCTCGACCCGGTCGGAATCCACCACACGATCGGCCAGGAGCCTTCCGGAGGTCGAGTCGGCCTGGAACTCCAGGTTCATGAAGATCGCCTGTTGGGCCAGGCGCTCGCCCACGAATCGGGGCAGGCGAAGGTTGGCGCAGCCGGGGATGATGCCCTCCTTCCGCGCCGGCAGGTTGAAGAAGGAGCCGCGTTCGGCCACCACCGCATCCATGACGAGGAGCCACTGGCAGGCCCCGCCGATGGCCCAGGCGTCGACGGCCGCCAGGAAGGGCTTCTCGGTCCGGCCCTCCTCGAGACCGTCATCCCGCACCCTCTCTGGTGACAGACCGCGAAGCATCTTGCTGACACACCCGAGCTCACGCTCGAGCATGAACTCGACCAACGAGATCTGGCCCTGGTAGAGCTGAGTCAGGTTGATGCCGGAGCCGAATATGCGGCGGCCGCTGTGCTTCGGATGAGTCATGGGGGCCCCGCGGAGCACTCCCACCTCGATCCTCGGATCGATCAGAACCAGGTCCACGGCGGTCTCCAGGGCCGCCGTCGAATCGTCGTCCTCCGCGTTGAGCGAAGCGAAGTTCTTGAGGGTGATCCAGCCGACGTTCTCGCGTCGCTCGACCGCCACCGTCCCGAGCTCAACGCGACCCGCGACCTCCAGCTCATGGAGACCAGCCTGCGCCTCACGGCGGGGACGGCCCATGGCGTGGATCAAATGGTGCCCGGTCGTCGGATCGGCCAGAACCTGCGCGAAGAACTCGCCCTGGGCGACCTCCAGGCCCCGCTTCTCCTTTTGCGGGTGAGTTCGCTCTTGTTCGATCTCGGCTCTGCTGGGCACTAGGCCGGGAAACCTCTCGGCCACGTCGTACACGAGCTCGGCGCACCGGAGCTCGCGCCGACCGCCATCGGTGACCTCGTCGAACGCGGCGACAGGATCGATCAAGAACCCCTAGGCTCCCGCCACCCGCGCCTCGACGCCTCGCCAGTGGGGCTCGCGTAGCTCACGCTTCAGGACCTTGCCGGCTCCAGATTTCGGCAACGGCTCTTCGCGCAGCTCGATCGTCTTTGGGATCTTGTAGCCCGCGATCAAGGAGCGGCAGTGCGCCATCAGCTCCGCGGGCTCGACCGCGCTGCGGGGTACGACCACCGCGTAAACGGCTTCTCCCCAGCGGGCGTCGGGCACACCGAAGACCGCCGCCTCGCGTACGGCCGGGTGGCGGTAGAGGGCCTCCTCCACCTCGGTGCTGTACACGTTCTCCCCGCCGGTCACGATCATGTCCTTGGCCCGGTCCACCAGGTAGACGAACCCGTCACCATCCTGGTAACCGAGGTCACCGGTGTGGTACCAACCTTCCACCAGTGCCGCCGCGGTCTCGACCGGCTTGTTCCAGTAGCCGGCCATGACGTTGGGGCCGCGGACGACAACTTCGCCAATCGAATCCGCCGTCTGCCAGACGCCGTCGAGGCTGCGGATGCCTACCTCCACTCCGACCGCCGGCCGACCGCAGGATCGCGCCTGGGGCACGTCGAGGATCTGCTCCTCGTGCGGGAGGAGCGTCGCGATGGGCGCCGTCTCGGTGGCGCCGTAGATGTGAAGCATCTCCGCCGCCGGGAAGGCGGCGTGGGCTCGGCGAAGCGTCTCCGTCGCGACCGGCGCGCCTCCGTGGCTCAGGTAACTAAGCGACGACACGTCGCGCGGCCTGGCCAGCTGCTCGTCACTCAGCGCGGCCAGCATCGTCGGCACGACCAGCGTGGAGGTGATGCCGTGCTGCTCGATCAGATCGAGCGCACGCCCGGCGTCGAAGGCAGGCAGGATCACGTGCTCGCCCGCGTTCCAGACAGTCGACAGCACGGCGATCGATCCAGCCGCATGGAAGAGCGGGGCGACGACCAGCCAGCGCGTTTCGGAGGTGAAGGGCCAGCACATGCCGAAATGCTGGGCGTTGGCGAGGAGGTTGCGGTGCGTGAGCATCACGCCTTTGGCTGCTCCCGTGGTGCCACCGGTGTAGAAAAGCCCCGCGACCGTGTCTTCGGGAAGGTCGTCCGGAAAGTCGGCCGGCGAGCCCGCGAGCAGCGCCTCATAGCCATCGCCCAGATCGAAGATGTGCTCGACCGTGCCTTCCAGGCCCTGGTCCCCGACGCCAGTGAACAGGACCCTGGCGCCCGAGTCCTCGAGCGCATACCTCAGCTCGGCGACCGCGTGACGGGGATTGAGAGGCACGAGGCTGAAGCCGGCGCCCGGCACGGCCTGATACAGCTCGAGATAACGGTGGCAGTTTCCGGCGATCACTGCGACCCGGTCTCCCGGCGCAACCCCCAGCTCCGAAAGAGCACCGACCAGGCGCCTGCACCGGTCCCACGTCT